>Ga0209656_10000929_pt1 | contig 18867 bp, 14 predicted proteins | sample BogFormECP12_OM2_FD_188239 | JGI IMG/M metagenome (GOLD analysis project Ga0209656, IMG submission 188239) | Bog forest soil microbial communities from Calvert Island, British Columbia, Canada - ECP12_OM2 (SPAdes) (version 2) | ecosystem: Environmental > Aquatic > Freshwater > Wetlands > Bog ... | reverse complement strand
ATAGATGCGACGAGGTGCGTGCGCCGGGCGTCGAGTCGCCTAGGTCGACGTCGACGACGTCCGGCGGCGGGCTAGCGGAAGAGGAAAGGGTCAATGTCGGCGCGTCAAGCGCGCCCTCCGGAAGCGCTGCGTTCTTGAAGTGCCGCAGGTCGGCCGGCGAGGCATCGCGCATGAGAATCGCGGCGCTAGACCCCGTCACCAGCGGGAGCGGATCTTTCACGCGGTACACGTCGATGCCGCCGAACTTGCGGTCGAACGCGAGCCACGGCAAGCGGTCGAGCGAGGTCGCGACATGGGCGCGCGGCGTCCAGCCGGCGGCGAATGCCTGGTCGTCGATTCTCTCGTCCGGAACGACGAAATACCCGACGTCTAGATCGCGCATGAGCCAGCCTGAATACGGCTGCTCGATCCAGCCTAGCCCCCACGTGTTGTCTTCATTATTGTTGGTGTAATAGTAGAGCGGACCGGGAAGGTCGGCCAGCGCTTCGACAATCGGATGCTCGCGCGTTCGCACGTGAAACGTCGCGCGTCGCGGCATCCATACGACGCGTGAGAAGCGCGTATCGTTGGTGATATATTCTATGAGCTCGGTATACTCGGGTGGAACGTCGCGCGCGCGGATCGCCCCGCCGATCTGGCGCGAGAAAGCATAGCCGTGCGCGGCGAGGACCAGCGCGATCGCGGCGATTGGAAAGACGCGCGCGAAGCGCGGGAAGACGCCTCCGAGCAGGACCGTCGCGTAGCCGATCAGCGCCGCCTCCGCGAAGACGATGACGCCAGCGAATTTGCTTGGGTCGCGGAAGCCGTACATGCCGGGCACGTGCCGGAATATCCACGTGCTTAGCTCTGAGAACGGTGGGCGTGCGCCTTTCATGAGCATGGCGAACAGCAACGCCATGCCGGTAAGCCCCACGACCCACGGTCGCCGAGGACGCAGCAATATCGGCATGAGCGCAAGCGCGAACAAGACGATATACGGAAGCACCGGCGGGTAGGCGGTCCCATAGCCGGGCATCTTCCATTGATGGTACAGCGTCAGCGCTTCGGGCAGCGTGAAATAGCTGAGCACGTCGAACCAGCCGCGCGCATCAAATCCTGGGGGCAGCTTCGGCTCGAGCTTGTGGTAGTATAGCGAGGGAAGCACCCACGCCGCATGCACGAACAGGACGGCCGCGACGATCGATCCACCTATGCCCGCCAACGACGGCAATGCGCGCAGGTGCTGGAGCGCGAGATAGCCGGCTCCCATCATGAGCCCGACGAGCACGGCGACGTATGCGATTCTAAGATCGTACGCCAACATCGCTCCGAAGACGGCGATCATACCGGCGACGCGGGGAGGCGTGACCCCACGCATGAGTTTGATGAAGAGCAAGGCGAACACCGGCAGCAGGCCGGCCGCGACGAATATCGACACCTGGCCGAGCCCCAAGATGCGCAGGCCGTAGCCGTTGAAGATCGAGAAGGCGCTCGCGACGATCGCCGCGGTTCTGCTGTGCGTCAGCTCAAGCGTGAGCGCGTACGTTCCCGCGAGGCAGATGATGAACGCCGGCACGAAATAGACGGCGCGCTCGAAAACTTCGAATGGGATGTGCGCGAGCGAGGCGAGCCCGCACAGTACATCCAGTAGGAAGCCCGGCAGTGACGCGGCGGAACTAAAGCCGACGCCGTTGTATGCGATCCAGCCCTCGCGCATAGGCCAAAAGTCTGCCATCGTCTGCGGTGCGAGATATGGCCAGTCCGCGAAGGCGATCGTCCGCAGCGAGAACAGCCAGTCTCGGAATATCCAAGCCGCGGGTATGAGGACGAGCGACCACAAGAGAACCAGGTACCAGTCGATACGGCGCACGGACCGATGGGTTCGTGTCGGCGCACATCGAATACTCTCGGCGCTTTGCGGCACTGTATGAATATCAGTATCTTGATCCCGGCGCGCGACGAGGCCGCCAACATCGGCCCTCTGCTCGAGTCGCTGCTCGCAGCGGACCTTGGCGTGCACGCATTGACCGAAATAGTAGTCTACGACGATATGTCGACCGATCAAACGGCGACCATCGTCGAGGAGATCGCTACCCGTGCGCCCAGGGTTCGGGTCATCCGCGGCACCATGCGGGTCGGCTGCGCCGGCGCAGTCACACATCTGCTGAAGGCCGCACGGGGCGACGCGATACTGCGCATCAACGCGGATGTGCGCGTCTGCGACGGCGCAATCCGGCTCTTAGCCGATGCGATCGAGAGCGGGGCGTCCCTAGCGGTCGGCGCACAAGAGCCGCTGCTCAGGCGAATCACCGTGCCGGCACTGGCATCGTCCTTCGCCTTTGCCGTCATCGAGCGGCTCAAGGCCGGCGAGTATCTCCGCCACTATGCGGTAGGACATCTCCTCGCTTTCGCCCGCGACACGATTGCCGACGCCGAGCTTCCACCCGAGATCATCAACGATGACCATTACCTCGCGATGCACATCTTCCGCAAAGGAGGGACGATCGTGTACGTCCCCGAGGCCCGCTGTCAGCTCAACCCCGCTACGACGTTTGCCGACTACTGGCGCGTCTCGCGGCGCGTGCTCGAGGGAGAACGCCAACTACGGCGCGGCTACGGGGTCGAGGCGACTCCCTTCCACGTACTCGCAAGCGCCGTCTTGGCGACCGCGGCGCGCAAGCCCGCGCGCGCCGCGTGCTGGGCCCTGATGTATACGATTTCGAGCAGCCTGCCTAGCCCGGTCCGGAATTCGGCGTGGGAGACCGTTCGGTCGACCAAGACGCGGATCGCGTGATGTCCTCTCCGCGCACCGTGCGCTTCCCAGTGAGAAGCCCGAGTGTCAGACCGGCCGCATACGCCGCATGATGGATGATAAGGCCCAACGGAGTCAATAGCCGTACCCGCCAATCGTCCGACGGCGTGCTCCCCAGCAGCGCGAGCGCCGTGTACGCGCACGCCGCTGCGCCAAGCGCCACTGCGACCGGCACTCCGGAGAAGGGCAGCAGCGCAAAGCCGAGCACGCCGGCCAGAAACGCGAACGGGCCGGCAAAGGCGAGCCGCCTCGAGCGCGAGTCCTTGGCGCGTATGAAACAGCCGCGCGAGCGTCCGACGTTGTAGATCTGCCACGCGTGCGCCGGCCACAACGGCCGGCGGTAGTGAAAGACGAAAAGGCGCGGGTCGTAGCGCAGCAAACCGCCTCGATCGGCAAGCCGCGCGCACAGCGTCGTATCCTCACCGCCGTACCAGTTCGTCGCCCACCCGCCGACGGACGTGAGCCACGGCCGGCGCACGAACATATCATAGGCGGGAAAATCGTCGCAGTCGCGCGCGGCTTCCAATACGAATCGGAAGCGCAAGGGACCGCTACCCGCGGGTGACCCAAGCACGGCCGAGCTCACTCGTTCCCAAAAGGTCTGATCGTCGGGCATCAACCCAGGGCCGCCGGCCCCTGCTGCATCCGGGTGTTGATCCAATACGGCGGCGGCTTCATCGAGCCACTGCGGTGGAGGATACGCGTCATCGTCGAGATAGGCGTAGACGCCGGCATCAGGGCACGCGAGAGTCGCGAGGTCGCGCTTGGCGCCCGGACCGGTCAGTCCGCCGGCGCCGGTGACGACGTTGATGAAATGCTGATCGTGCGGAAGCTCAAGCGGGTCGTCGGAGACCACGCAGATAGTGCGCGGCTCGTACGTCAATCGCGAGCACGCTTCCAGACATCGCGCTAGGCGTTCGTGATACCGCGCCACGGGTATCACGACCACGAACCGTTGTGTGGTCAAATCGTCGGCCGTTCCCCCGGCTTTGCCCCAGGCGCGTAGTTATGTCGCAACGCGACACCGCCCTGCGCGGTAGGCAGGCGCCGCCGCGGGTCCGAACCCTGACGGTCATGGCAGTCGCGAAGGTTGCGGAGCCTTCTCAGAGCTTTCTAAACAGACCGTCGGCCCACGTCACGGCGTCGACCCTTGCCGTCATGCTCGCGACGCTTGCCAGCATGCTCCTCGGCTTCGCGCGCGAGGTCGTCAACGCGAAGTACTTCGGCGAGGCGTGGGAGTACGACGCGTTCATCGTCGCGGCCATCATCCCCACCTTGGTGTTCGGCGTTTTCAACGGTGCGCTGGTAAGCGCGCTGGTGCCCGTCTTCAGCGATTACTTCGCCTCGAAGCGCGAAGGCGAAGCGTGGCGGCTCTCAAGCACCGTCATCAACGTGCTGCTCATCCTACTGGTCGCTTGCGCTGCGCTCGGGTGGCTCGCGGCCCCGTGGATCGTCAAGCTCGTCGCGAACGGTTTCTCGCCCGATCATGCGGCCGTGACGGTCCGCATGACGCGCATCTTGATGCCGACGATCATCGCGACGTCGATCGCCGGCGTGCTGCAAGCGGTGCTCAACGCGCAGCAACGCTACCGCGCTGCGGCGCTCCAAGGTATTGCGCTCAACGTATTGACGATTCTCGGGGTGCTGCTGTTCTTCAACCAGTACGGCATCTACGCGCTGGTCTTCGGCACCGCCGCGGGAATCGTTGCCCAGCTGCTCGTGCAAGTGCCGAGCTTCTTGCGGCGCAACCGCTACCTGCCGGTCATCGATCTCAAACACCCGGGCATCAGCGCGCTGTTCGTGATCTTAGGGCCGATCATCGTCGGCTCCGCCGTCGGCCAAGTGAACCTGCTGGTCGACAAGTACTTCGGCTCGCACCTGCCGGCCGGCGCGATCGCCGCGATGAACTACGCGACCAAGCTCGTCGGCTTCCCGCAGCAGTTGTTCGCCGTGGCGATCGCAACGGTCATCTTCCCGATCCTGTCGGCGCAGTTCGCGACGCGCGAGACCGCCGCGCTGCGCCAAACCGCATCGACCGGCTTGCGCATGACCGCGCTCATCACGATCCCCGCGGCGGCTGGACTCATCGTGCTCGCGCAGCCGATCCTGAGCGTGCTCTTCGAGCGCGGCGCGTTCACCTATGGAGACGTCGTGCGCACCGCCGGCGCGCTGCAATACTACGCGGTCGGCCTCCTCGGCATCGCCGCGAGCATCGTGCTCACGCGCTGCTTTTTCGCGATGCGCGACTCGCGCACGCCCGTGATCGTGGCGATCGGCGTGATGGCGCAAAACGTCGTGCTCTCGGCACTGCTGGTCGGGCCCTATGGCGTCAATGGTCTGGCGGCCTCGAACTCGATGTCGTCGTTGACCGAGGCTCTTGTGCTGTTCTGGCTGCTGCATCGCCGCATCGGACCCGTCGACGAAGGCGGCGACCTCATCGGCTCATGCATCCTGCGCGTCGGCATCGCATCGGGCGCGATGGCCGCCGCGGCCTGGCTCGTGCACCGGCTGCTCTGGCACGATGCCGGCACGCTGTTCCAGCACGCGACGACGCTCGCCGTCGCCATCCTGGTCGGCGGCGTCGTCTTCCTCGCTGTCGGCACCGCGCTGCGCGTCCGCGAACTCGCGATGCTGCTCGCGATGGGTGCTGAATACGTCGAGCGGCGCGCTGCGTCTGCCGCTGCGCAGCGGTGAGCGCGCCGAACCTCTCCATATGAAGATAGCCGTCATCGGTGCGCCCGGGCAGTTCGGCAGCGATCTGGTGCGGCTCGCTCGCGAGCGCCGACTTGGGGTCATCGCGCTATCACACCAGGACTGCGACGTGCGCGACCGCGCTTCGCTCGACCGTGCGCTGGCGGACATCGGCCCGGGTGACGCCGTCGTCAACACCGCGGCCATGAACAAGACCGAAGATTGCGAGCTGCTGCCGGCAGCGACCGTCGAGGTGAACGTGCACGGCGCATACCATGCGGCATTGGCGGCCGCCGCCCGCGGCGCGACACCGGTGTACATCAGCACCGACTACGTCTTCGACGGCACCAAGAAGACCCCGTACGTCGAAAGCGACCCGACGTTGCCGCTCTCCGTCTATGGGTCGAGCAAGGCCGCCGGCGAAGCGCTGGTGCGCCTCAACAAACAGCACTACATCATGCGCGTGAGCAGCCTGTTCGGTGTCGCAGGCAACCGCGGCAAAGGCGGTAACTTCGTCGAGACGATGTTGGTGCAGGGCCAGCGCGGCGAGAGCCCGCGCGTCGTCGATGACATCGTCTCGTCGCCGACCTCCACCGCAGACGCCGCTGCTTTGCTGCTCGACCTCTTGGAACGGAAGGCGCCCACCGGCACCTATCATCTTTCCAACGAGGGTGCGGTTTCGTGGCGCGAGTTCGCCGACGAGATCTTCGCGCAATGCCGCATGCGGGTGCGTGCGGAGCCGATCCGGATCAAGGATCTGCCGATGGGTGTGCGCCGGCCCGCCTACTCGGCGATGACCAGCGAGAAACTCGGCGCGCTTGGCCTCAAGGCGCGGCCGTGGCGCGAAGCGCTGAGCGATTACTTGAAAGCGAAGGGCCATGTCAAGTAGGCCGCGGCGCTGGACCGAGACGCTCGACGGCATCCGCTGGTTGCCCCGGCTCATCGACAAGGCGCGTATGGCGCAGCGCGGAGAGCTCGGAGCGTATTTGTTCGGCCACTCGCCGGTCGACATCGGCATGTTGCGCAGACTGGGGCTGACGACAAGCCAGTTCGCCGATATCGTCGCTGCGAATCCGGACGACGCCGGCGTGCTTGAGGAGTTGCGGCAGCGCGGCTTTGACGAAGAGCGATTACAGCGGTGGTCGAGACTACTTCCGGCGCGTCATCCGTGGATCATCGGGCTGATCGATCGCGACGAGGATTACGTGGCGCACGGGCCGTGGTTCGTGCTCATCGCTCCGTTCAGAGCGACCGAAGGCTTTTGGATGGGCTTGGTCCGTCGAGTGATGAAGGCGCCCTAGCGCCGACGGCCGCATCGAGCGGCACCACATCCCAGATCGAGCGCTCGCCCGCGTGCGTGGACAGGATCTCCTCGAGCAGCGTCATCCATTTGATGTTGTAGTAGCGCGGATGCGCCAGCTCCGAAGGATCCTGCAGCGGCAACGCCTTGAGCATGCGCTCGATCGACTCGAGCACGGTCACGTGCGGCGTGAAACCCAGCTTCTCCGTGAGCTTGCCGTTGGCGCAGCGGTAGTCGCGGTTGATCTTCGGCAGCGGCGCGTCCTCGAGCCGAACGGTCTTATCGTGCAGCAAGAGCGAGCCGGCCACCAGCATCGCGAGCTGGCGGATCTGGAAATTGCCATGTACGACGTTGAAGATCTGGCCGCCGACGTCCGCAGGGTCAGCGCTAAGGCAGAGCACGTGCGCTCGTGCGACATCCGTGATGTCGACGAGCGGCCGCCACATCCAGCCGCCGCCGTGCAAGAACAGCGTTCCTCGCAAGAGCGCGTCCTTGATGAACGTATTGACGACCAGGTCGAGGCGCATGCGCGGGCTGTAGCCGTACACCGTGCCTTGGCGCAAGATGGCGGGGGCGAAATCCGCGTCGGCGATGCTCAGCAGCGACTGTTCTGCCGCGAATTTGGACAGCGAGTATGCACCGCGCGGCTTGACCGGCGCGGTCTCGTCGAATAGGCCGTCTCCCAGACCGTCGTAGATCGAAGCGCTCGATCCGAAGGTGAAGCGCGTGATGCCGCGCTGCTTGCATGCGACCGCGAGGTGCGCGGTCGCATCGGCGTTCATCTGCCAGTTCGCGTCGGGATTATATTCGGCCGTGGGATCGTTCGAAAGGCCAGCGAGGTGCGCGACGCCGTCGATCCCGTCGAGGACCCTCGGATTGATCGCGCGGACGTCTTCGTGCACGATCTCGACGCGCCCGCGCAGGTGCTCTAGCGGCGTATAGCCCCAGTACAAGCGGTCGAGCACGCGCACCTGATGGCCGGCCGCGAGCAGCTGCTCGCAGAGCACGGCGCCGATGTAGCCGGCACCACCAGTCACGAGGATCTTCAACGACAAGCCTCTATGGGAAAAGCTGAAACGTGATCGTTCCGAAGCGTTGACCTTCGAACCCGAAATAGTAGGACCTGCCGAGCTCGAGCGAGAGCGAGCGGTTGACGCGGAATCTGACGTCAGCGCCGACGACCCACGGGGTCACGACCACGCCGGCGGGCAGTTGCGTCGAACCGGTTCCATGCGAGCCGGTCACCAATAGCGAGAAAACACCGTCGTGATTGTATTGGAAGGTCGCCGTCTCCGCGGTGAAGTGGCTCGCGTATCCGGCGTCGATGCTCGGGTACCCGTCATGGATCGGCGTGTCGAGGATGCCGCCGCTCAACGTGACGAATCGGTTGACGCGCTGCGTCACATTCAGCGCGTAGGCTTGGATGCTCTCCAGATGCGGCAGCGTGTCGTGGAAGAAGCGGTCGTCCGCCGACGCGTTGAGCGTCGTGCCAGGACCCAGCGCGAGCGGCCTGGTGGCGACGTACGCCTCGAAGCCGACGTGCTGGTACCATTGCGGCAAGAAGATGTCGGTCGGGAAGGGCGAGTAGCCGGGTGTGATCGGCGTGTGGGTGGTGCCGACCTCCGAGCGCAAATGGAAGAGCAAGTTCGAGAACACGCCTTGTTTGGCCAGGGCCTCGTCGTAGCTCTGCCACGCGAGCAGGGCGCCCAACGATTGATGATACTGCGAACCGGTGAGCTCGAAGAACGAGCGGTGCACGCCGTCTCTGACGTCGTACGAATTGATGGTGCCGATGCCTTGGATGCTCGTCGACGTGAGCGATTGCTGGGTGTGTGCGTTGATGCGGTCTTGCCAGGTGAAATTGAATGTCTTCTGGTTGCCGAAGAGCGGCGAGAGCGACCCGATCGCGTAACCGCGCGGCGTGTCGATGATCCGCTGGTCGAAGCCCAAACCGAACTTGATGTCCTGCCGGTAGATGAAGTGGATGCCCTGCACCGAGTCGCGCGTGCTGCCGAAGTACAGCGGCACGTCTTCGCTCGCGCCCGCGAGGTTGCTGATCGCGTAGCCGGGATCGGACGAGTACGTGTAGACGTATGACGGCAACGGAAGGCTGCGCGCGCCCGGCAATGCGACCTTGACCTTGGTGAGCCGCACGTCGGCGCCCACGTGCGCCACCGCACGCGCCGCCACCGCGAACGGCGTTTCGCCGCCGAAATCGGGAACGGTCAGCGGCTCCGCCGTTTGCGCGCTTGGCGGCGGCTCACCGCCGATGACTCCGGCTTGCACGACGTGGCGCACGGGAGGCTCATCGAGCGCGACGAGCAGACCTTGTCTCTTGGCGAAGTCCTCGCCAAAGACGTCGCCACGCACGCTGTGCACAGAACCGGGCGCGGTTTGCGCGACTGCGGGCGTGACCACGACGTTGCCGATAGCGAGGTAGCGCTTGGCGCGCAGATCGAGCGTGATGTGGTCGGCGCTGACGTGCACGACTCCGTCGTCGATGTACGCGGCGCCGGTCGCATCGAGCAGCAGGTGCGAGGCGTAGAAGCGCACCGCGGTGCCTGAAATGGAGACGGTCTGTCGCTGCTCGCCGGCGTCCGCGGGCCTCGCCGCTAACAGCGCGATGAGCAGAAAGGGAAAAGCGGCGCCGCTAGCGTTTCGCCAGATGCGTTTTCACCAGGTCTCCGAGCCGCTCGATCCCGGTCACGAGCGCATCCTCGGACGCGTTGCTGAAGTTCAAGCGCATGGTGTTGCGCACGTCTACGTTCACCCAGAACGGCGCTCCGGGCACGAAGGCGACTTTCTTCTCCGCCGCATGCGTGAGCAGTTCTTGCGTGTCGACGCCCGCCGGCACGCGCGCCCACAAGAAAAGACCGCCGTCAGGATGCGTCCACGACGAGCCCGCGGGCATCGCCCGCGCGAGCGTCTCAAGCATGAGGTCGCGGCGGCGCCGGTAGACCGGCAGCATCTCGGCGATATGGCGCTCGACCTGCCCGGGCACGCGCGCGTACGCATAGACCGCGCGCTGCGTGAAGCTGGACGTATGCAAGTCGGCCGCCTGCTTGGCGGGCACGACGCGCTCGTACAATCCGGCATCGGGCAGCACGAGCCACGCGACGCGCATGCCGGGGGCGATGATCTTGCTGACCGTGCTCATGTAGATCGTATTGCGGCCTCTGGCAAGCGCCATGATCGACGGCAAGGCCTCGCCGGAGTAGCGCAAGCGTCCGTACGGATCGTCTTCGAAGATCGGGATGCCGTGCTCCGCGCAGATCTGGATCAGCTCGTGACGGCGGCGCAAGCTCAGCGTGACGCCGGTCGGGTTCTCGAAATTGGGCACGAGATAGACGAGCTTGGGCTTTGCCGGCGCTTGGCGCAGCAGCCGGTCGAGATCCTCGGTGCGCATGCCGTCATCGTCGGAGGCGACGTTCAGATAGCGCGCTTGATACGCGTCGAAGGCTTGGATCGCGCCGAGATAAGCGGGATTCTCGATGACGACGTAATCGCCCGGGTCGAGCAGCACTTTGCCGATGAGGTCGAGACCTTGCTGCGAGCCGCTGATGATGAGCACCTGATGCGGTTCGCACTCGATCGAGATGCTCGCGCGCAGATAGTCGCAGATCCATTGGCGCAGCGGCGTGTAGCCTTCGGTCACGCTGTACTGCATCGCCGCGGCGCCGTCGGTATCGAGAACCTCTTGGCAGGCGCGCGCGAATTCGCGGACCGGGAACAATTCGGGTGCGGGAAGGCCGCCCGCGAACGAGATGACGTCGGGCAGCTCGGTGACCTTGAGGATCTCACGGATGGCGCTGGCTTTGAGGCGGCCCATGCGCTCCGCGTAACGAAAGACGTGGGTGTCGGCGCCTGGATTCGACGGGGCGGCCAAAGACATGCGAACCCTCCCACCCGTGGTTCTGCGTGTACGGTGGCGGATTCCCCCGGACAAAGCTATCTCAGCGTTTCTGACGGCCGCAAGCAGGAGCGGGCGCCGCGCGTCCGTATGACCCGCATGCGTCGCTTTCTTGAGGGCATGGGGGGATACAACGTTGAGCAGGCCGCAAAAACGCGGTTCGTGGATGCGAACCGCCTGTGCAGTCTCATTGGCGCTTTGCGCGAGCGCAGTCGTCGCATGCAATCACGCCTCCATTCCAAGCCCGCCGAGCGGTACCGGCTACACGCCGATCAACGATGCTGGCATCATCAAACACGTGATCATAGTCGTCCAAGAAAACCGAAGCTTTGACGACATGTTCAACGGCTTCCCCGGCTCCGACACGGTGTCGGTAGGCCAGACGAAGGCGGGCCCGTTGCCGCTCACACCTCGCCCCTTCGCTGGCGGCGGTCTCGACGTTGGTCACTTCCACGTGTCTTTCAAGGCCGCATATGACAATGGCAGAATGGATAATTTTAACGCAGAGGGCACCTACACGGGAGCATGCGGCGGCTACTGTGCGACGCCCGGACCGCCGAATTATGCCTATTCGTATCTCCCGCAGTCCGAGACCGTGCCGTATTGGACGCTCGCCAAGCAGTTCACGCTGGGGGACCGCATGTTCGCCTCCAATAGTGGTCCCAGCTTCCCGGCCCATCAGTATCTCATCGCCGGGCAATCCGACAACGTCGCCGAAGTGCCAAGCGGCTCCGTGTGGGGCTGCGACGCGGCGGCAGGCACGCTGGCCCCGCAGCTGGACGCCAATGGCAATGAGACTGCCGGCATCTTTCCGTGTTTCGACTATCAGACGCTCGGCGACGAACTGGATGCCGCGCATGTCACCTGGCGCTACTATACACCGGTGTCGGTGTATTTCTTCGACGCTTATGACGCCATCCGCCACATCCGTTACGGCGCCGACTGGACGGGCAACATCGTCACGCCTGAAACGACTGTGCTGACGGATATCGCCGACAACAACTTAGCGCAGGTGAGCTGGGTAGTGCCGCAGTTCGTCAATTCCGATCACGCGTTGGCGAGCAGCAACACCGGGCCGCAATGGGTCGCTTCGATCGTCGACGCGGTCGGCGCAAGCCCTTATTGGAAGGACACAGCGATCCTCGTCGTGTGGGACGATTGGGGCGGCTGGTACGATCACGTTCCGCCCCCGCAAGTGGACGTCATGGGACTGGGCTTCCGGGTCCCGTTGATCGTCGTGTCGCCGTATGCGCGCCATGGCTACGTCTCTCACGTGCAACATGAGTTCGGCAGCATCTTGCACTTCACCGAAGCCACCTTTGGCGTGCCGACGCTCGGCACCGCAGACGCTCGAGCAGATGAGCTCTCCGATTGCTTTGACTTTTCGCAGTCGGTGAGTCCGTTGCAGCCGGCCAAGACGTTTATGAGCCCGGCCGATTTCTTGCGGCAGCCGCAAAGCCTTAAACCGCCCGATCCGATCTGAGAGAGGCGCCGCTCCCGCGCGCCACAAAGCAGGTCATGATGGAAGACACACTGCGCGGGCTGCTCGACGCGCTGCGCTCGGGCGCCGTCTCGGTCGATGAAGCGCTTGCGCACCTGCAGGGCGCTGGCGCAAGCGATCTGCCGTCGGTCACGCTCGACCACCTGCGCGCCGAACGAACCGGCTTTCCCGAGGTGATCTACTGCCCGGGCAAGCGTGCTGACGAGATCGCCGCGATCGCCGCGCGGCTGGCAGCATCGAGCGGCCGGTTTCTCGCCACGCGCGCGACAACCAGCGACTTTTCAGCGGTGAGCGCACAGGTGCCCGATGCTCGCTATGATGACGCAGCGCGCGCGATCATCTTCGAGCGCGAACCGCTGGTGCGTGTCGGATTGGTATGCGTGGTGAGCGCCGGCACGTCCGATCGCCACGTCGCCGCTGAGGCGGCGTGTGCGCTCGACATCATGGGGAACGCCGTCGCGCGCATCGACGACGTCGGCGTCGCCGGACTGCATCGCGTGCTTGGCCACGTCGGCGCGCTGCGCACGGCGCACGCGATCGTCGCAGTCGCAGGGATGGACGGCGCGTTGCCGGGCGTGGTCGCAGGGTTGACCGATCGGCCGGTCGTCGCGGTTCCTACCAGCGTCGGCTACGGCGCGTCGTTCGGCGGGCTCGCCGCGCTGCTGACCATGCTCAACGCGTGTGCGGGTGGCGTCGCCGTCGTCAACATCGACAACGGGTTCGGCGCGGCCTGCGTCGCGTCGCGCATCAACCATCTCGCCGTCTCGGAGCGCGAAAGCGCCGGATGAGTATCGCGTTCTTCGACGCGTTCGGCGGCGCCAGCGGCAACATGATCCTCGGCGCGCTCGTCGACGCGGGTCTGAGCGTGGACGCGCTCGAGCGCGAGCTGCGCCGCCTACCGGTGCGCGGCTGGAAGATCAAAACCGAAGCGGTCCATAAACGCGGCATCGGCGCGCTGTATCTCGACGTCGACGTGCCGGGTGAGGACATCGAGTACGGTCGAATAGATTCGACCGCTCCAAAGGTCGAGAATGCGCACCATCATGAGGGGCATCCGCATCGTTCGCTGGCCGACGTGCTCGAGATCATCCGCGCCGCGCGCTATCCGGCGCAGGTCGAGTCGAAAGCGATCGCGATCTACGAGCGTCTCGCCGCGGCCGAAGCGCGCGTGCACCGAATGCCCGTCGACGAGATCGCCTTTCACGAAGTCGGCCAAGTGGACGCGATCGTCGACGTCGCAGGCGCGGTGCTGGGCCTGCACCTGCTCGGCATCGACGCGGTCTACTGCTCGCCGCTGCCCTGCGGCCGCGGCACGGTTCACGGCGCGCACGGTGCGATGCCGTCGCCGTCGCCTGCGACCTTGGACCTGCTGCGCGGCGTGCCGACGTACGCGGTCGATCTCGACGCGGAAATGGTCACGCCTACCGGCGCGGCGATCCTCACCGGCCTCGCGAGCTTTGCGCTGCGCCCGCCGATGACGATCGACCACATCGGATACGGCGCTGGGCGATCGGAGTTTCCGTTCGCCAACGTGCTGCGTGTCTCGATCGGCGAGAGAGCGGGTTCCGAGAACCCGCTACTACAGGCTGATGAGGGCGATGTCGTGCAGATCGAGACCAACATCGACGATATGAACCCGCAGCTCTACGCGCACGTCGCCGAACGACTCGTCGCCGCCGGCGCGCTCGACGTGTGGACGCAAGCGGCGCAGATGAAGAAGGGGCGGCCCGGCACGCTGCTCGCCGCGTTGGCGCCGGCACAGCGATCCGAGTCGGTTGCGGCCGCACTGCTCGCCGAGACGACGACCATCGGCGTGCGCCGCTGGCCGGTCACGCGCGTCACCCTGCCGCGCTCCAGCGAAAGCGTGACCACATCGCTCGGTCTCGTGCGCGTCAAAGTCGTTGCGACGCCGTCAGGCCGACGCGCGCGGCCCGAGTATGACGACTGCGCAGCCATCGCGCGCCGCAGCGGCATGGCGCTGGGCGACGTGATGCGCACGATCGAAACCGAGGTCGACGAGTGGCTCAAGCTCCAAGCCTAGCGTCGCGCGAGCGCGACCTGCGCGCGAGCGTGCGCGGGCTGCGCAGCGCGATCGTCGCCTACTCCGGCGGTGTGGACTCAGCGCTGCTTGCGGCGATCGCGCGCAGCGAGCTGGGCGACCGCGCGCTTGCCGTGACCGGCGTGTCCGCTTCCGTGGCGCAAGGCGAACTCGAGGCCGCGCGGTCATTGGCGGCGCGCATCGGCATCCGGCACGAGACGCTGCAGACGCACGAGTTCGAGAATCCCGCGTACCGCGCCAACCCGGCGAACCGCTGCTTCTATTGCAAAGACGAACTGTTCGGCCGGCTCGCGCATCTCGCGCGCGAACGCGGCTTCGACCACGTCGTCGATGGAGCCAACGCCGACGACGGCGCGTCCGCGCTCGACGTCCGGCCGGGCCGCGGCGCCGCGCTCGCTCACGCGGTGCGCAGCCCGCTCGCACAAGCCAATCTGACCAAAGCGGACGTGCGCGCGCTCGCGCGAGCGCTCGATCTGCCGGTCTGGCAAAAGCCGGCGACACCATGTCTTTCGTCGCGAGTGCCGTACGGCACGCGCATCGAGGACGACGACCTGCGGCGCATCGATCTCGCCGAGCGCTACCTGCGTGCCAGCGGCTTCCCGACCGTTCGCGTGCGCCACTTCGGTGCGCTCGCGCGCGTCGAAGTGCCGCGCGCCGACATCGCGCGCCTTGAAGAACGCCGCGGGAACGTCGCGCGCGCGCTGCGCGACGTCGGCTACGAGCGCGTCGAGATCGATCCGCGCGGCTATCGCACCGGCAGTCTCAACGAAAACGTCGGAAGCTCGGGTGTCTGAGCAGGCCAAGCTCGCACCCCCCGCGAGCCACGACGCCGCCTCCGCGTTTTCGTTGCGCCGCATCGGCGGCGACGCCGCCGTCATCATCGGCGGCTCGTTCATCGCCAACGCCTTCAATTATCTCTATCATTTCCTGATATCGCGCCGCCTGGGTCCAGAGGACTACGGCACGCTGGCGACGCTGGCCGCCGCCGCGACCATCTTCGGCGTGTTCGGCGGACCGCTCGGCATCGTCGCCATGCAGGACACGGCACGGCTGTGGGCGCTGCGGCGCGTAACCGGCGTGGGCCTATTCGTCCGCTCGGTCGCGCCGGCTGCGTTCGGGGCCGCGTTGGCCGTCGCCGCGATCGCGCTCGGCATCGGGCTGCTGTCCGGTCCGTACCTGCACATCGTGCAACCGCCGCTGTGGTTCGCGTTCGCAGCATATCTCGCGATCGCGATCTTCAGCGCTTTTTTTCGCGGCGCGGCGCAAGGCGCACATCGCTTCTGGCTCTTCTCCGGCTCCATGATCGCCGAGATGTCGATCAAGCTCGTCTCTGCGCTGGCGATGGTCACTGCCGGCATGGCGGTGCTCGGTGCGATCAGCGGCTTCGTCGTCGGCGCAGTCGCGGGGCTCGCCGTCGTCGCATTGCCGCTCATCACGACGCGCTCCGACTCGAGCGAGCAGCCGGAGCACGACCACCTCGAGCTGGGCGGGCGCGCGATCTCGCTGTTGTGGATCTCGGCCTGCGTCCTCTTGCTGCTCTTCATGGACCAGCTGTTCGCCAAGCATCATCTCTCGGGCACCGACGCAGGCCTGTACGGTGCGGCCGGCATCATCGCGCGCACGATCCCGTTCGGCGTCGGCATGATCGCGCTGGTCATGGCCCCCAAGGCGGCCGCCGCGCAACACGTGAGCCGCGAATTGCTGCAGCGGCTGCTCGCATTGACGTTCGGCGCGGGCGTGCTGCTCTCGGCGGCCGGATTCGCGATCGCGGCGTTGCTGCCCGCGCAGTTGCTCGGCATCACGTTCGGGCCCGCGTTCGTGCAGGCGCAATTTCTGCTGCGCGAGTACGGCGCGGCGCAAGCGCTGCTCGCGGTCGACGCGCTCGGCATCTCATATCTGCAGGCGGTCGGCAGCTATCGCTGCACGCCGGTGCTCGTGGGCGCGGTCGTCCTCGAGGCGGCGCTCATGGCCGCGTTCGGCACCACCGGTCCGCGACTCATCGGCATCGCCGGGCTGGTCAATCTCGCGCTGCTGCCCATCATTGTCGCATACATCGCAGCGACGCTGCGCGGCGCGCCGCAGGCAGCCGCCCCCCTCTCCGACGAAGCGGTTCTGCTCGATGAGCCACGTCTTCTATAGAAAGCTTGGCGTCACGCCGCCGACCATCGTGCGCGCCGAAGGCGTCTATCTGTACGATAGCGCCGGCAAGCAGTATTTGGACGGCAGCGGCGGCGCGATGGTCGCATCCATCGGCCATGGCGTTCGCGAGATCGCCGACGCCATCGCGAAGCAAGCATCGACCGTCGCCTATGTCAACGGCACGGCGTTCACGACACCGCCGGTCGAAGAACTGGCCGACGCCCTAGCGGCTAAAGCGCCGGCCGGCGTCGATCGTGCCTATTTCCTGTGCAGCGGTTCAGAAGCGGTCGAGGCGGCGCTCAAACTCGCGCGCCAATACCACGTCGAGCGCGGCGACCCCGATCGAACGGTCGTCATCGCACGCACGCCGGGCTATCACGGCAACACGCTGCTCGCGCTCTCGGCCTCAGCCCGGCCGCACTATCGCGCCGTCTATGCGCCGTGGCTGGTCGACGTGATGATGATCGACGCTCCGTATCCGTACCGGGCAGAAGGCGATGACGATCCTGCCATGACCGGCGACGCGCTGGAGACCGCGATCCTCGAGGCCGGCCCGGAGAACGTCGCGGCGTTCATCGCAGAGCCGATCGGCGGTTCGTCGACCGGCGCTTCCGTGCCGGCTCCAGGCTACTACGCGCGCATCCGCGAGATATGCGATCGCTATGGCGTGCTGTTCGTCGCCGACGAAGTGCTCACAGGCGTCGGCCGCACCGGAAAATTCTTCGCGCTCGAACACTTCAGCGACGCGGCGGGCAAGCCGATCGTGCCCGACATCATCACGCTCGGCAAAGGGCTCAACGGCGGTTATGCTCCCCTTTCGGCCATGCTCGCCAAGCGTTCGCTGGTCGACACGCTCGCGCGCGGCAAGTTCGGCGGCCTCGTCCACGCCCAGACCTACTCGCATCATGCGCTCTCGAGCGCGGCCGCGCTGGCCGTGCTGCGCTACATCGAGCGCCACGAGCTGGTGCGCCGCGCGCACGAGGTCGGCGGCTACCTGCAGTCATCGCTGCGCGCGCTGCAGGATGATGCGGCGAGCGCAGGCGTCGTCGGCGACGTGCGCGGCATCGGCATGCTCGCGGCGGTGGAATTCGTCGCGGATCGCGCGACCAAGCGGCCGTTCGCGCGCGAGCGCAAATTCGTCGAACGGATCATCGCGCGCGCGAGAGATAACGGCCTTGTGCTGTGGCCCAACGTCGGCCATGCGGACGGCATCAACGGAGACCTGGTGATGATCGCGCCGCCGCTGACCATCGCTGAAGCGCAGATCGACGAGCTGGTCGAGAAATTGCGCACTACCATCGCGGAGGTCGTGCGCGCCGACACGGCGTCCACGAACAACGGTCGAATGAATTCGACCGCTCCATACACCGCCACGGTTCCTGTCGATTGAGGAGAATGTCATGAGCGTTCAAGCACCGCGCAAGCAGCCGAAGATCACGTATTCAGGCGTCGGCGGGAATATGGACGAGATCCATGCCGGATTCGATGCCGCACTGCGCGCGGTGCGCGGCGAGCTCGGCGCCGTCCATCACCCGTTCGTCAACGGCGCGAAGATAAAGGGAGAGGGCACGGCGCTCGAATGGCACAGCCCGATCGATCGAGACCTGCGAATCGGCGCGTTCTATAGCGCCAGCCCCGCGCAGATCGACGCCGCGGTGGCTGCGGCGCGCGCCGCGCAGAAGCGCTGGGGCGCGATGCCGTGGCGCGAGCGCCTCGCGATCATGCGCCGCGCCGCGGAGAACATCCGCGAGCGCCGTTACGAGATCGCGGCGGTCATGAGCATCGAGGTCGGCAAGAACCGCATCGAGTCGCTCGGCGACGCCGAAGAGGCCGCCGATCTCATCGACTATTACGCCGACCAGGTCGAAGGCGCGAACGGCTACATGCGCCCGCTGGGCCAACTCTCTCCAAACGAGCAGACGCAGGACGCGCTGCGGCCCTACGGCGTCTTCGCGGTTATCTCGCCCTTCAATTTCCCGCTCGCATTGGCGACCGGCATGTCGAGCGCCGCAATGCTGGCGGGCAATGCGGTCGTGCTCAAGCCTTCGGTGATGGCGTCGCTGACGGGCTCGAAGCTCGCCGCGGCCTATCACGACGCGGGCGTTCCGGCGGGCGTGTTCAATCTGATCTACGGATCGGGCGAGGGCGTCGGCCAACCGCTGCTGCGCCATGCCGGCATCGACGGCGTCGCGTTCACCGGTTCGCAAGAAGTCGGCATGCAGATCCTGCGCGAAGTCGGCGCGAGCGGCGTGTATGCGAAGCCCGTGCTGGGCGAGCTCGGCGGCAAGAACGCGGCGATCGTCGCGGCGAGCGCGGACCTGGACGCCGCCTCGGACGGCGTCATGCGTTCGGCGTTCGGCTATCAAGGGCAGAAGTGCAGCGCATGCTCGCGCGTATACGTCGACGAGCGCGTGGCCGACACGTTCATCGAGATGCTGCTCGACAAGACGAGCAGCATCTCGATGAACGTGTCGGC
>Ga0209656_10000927_pt1 | contig 18872 bp, 18 predicted proteins | sample BogFormECP12_OM2_FD_188239 | JGI IMG/M metagenome (GOLD analysis project Ga0209656, IMG submission 188239) | Bog forest soil microbial communities from Calvert Island, British Columbia, Canada - ECP12_OM2 (SPAdes) (version 2) | ecosystem: Environmental > Aquatic > Freshwater > Wetlands > Bog ... | reverse complement strand
GGCGCGACGACCTCGCGGCCGCGGTGCGCAGCGCGACGGCGGAAACCGATCGGCTGGCCCGGATCACCGACTGCCTCCTGCTGCTGGCCAGGGGTGACGAGGAGGGGCTCGGCCTGCAGTTGGAGCGGACGGATATCGGGCCGCTGCTCACCCGTAGCGCCGTAGCAGGCCGTTCCCGCCTCGACGCGGCCAGCGTCACCTGCCGCGTGGACGTGCCCGCCGGGTTGTGCGCGGTGGTCGATCCGGACCGGATCCGGGCGGCGGTCGACAACCTGGTCGACAACGCGCTGCGGTTCGCGCCGGTCGGCTCCGTCATCGTACTGGCGGCCCGGCCGGACGATGGCGATCTCGGCATCGAGGTCCGCGACGCCGGTCCGGGTTTCCCCGCCGGGTTCTTGCCGTACGCGTTCGAGCGGTTCCGGCGCCCGGACAGCGGGCGTTCCCGTGACGACGGAGGCGCTGGCCTAGGCCTGGCCATCGTGCGCGCCATCGCCGTCGCGCACGGCGGAACGGCGACCGCGGGCAACGAGCCGGGTGGCGGAGCCGTCGTTCGCCTGCGCCTGCCAGGTGCCGCTGGTCCGTGCTGATCGGGTACTCCGGCTCTGCTGGGCCGGCGGCCGCGTGCTGTGGCGGCCCCCCCGCGGCCGCTGGTGCCGACCGGGTCGCGAAAGATGTGAAGGCTCTCATGCGCCTCTCACTGGACGGCAGCCAGGCGCCGGGCAGGTGGCCGGCAGATGATCATCAGGTGACGGCCCCGGCGGGCTGGCCGGCCACGTGCTGACGGCCGTTCGCGCGCAGGTACCTGCCGGTCAAGATCTCCGGCGAGATCCGGATGAAGTGGTCCCGCGCCCCGGGGGCCCATGAGCTGAGGCCGATCGTCTGCAGCCGGGCGATCTCTTCGGGATCGGTCACCGCACGTGAAGGCCCGATGGCGGTCACGCTCCAGCCGGCCTGGTGCTTCAGGTCCAGGCAATCAGCCTCGAACGCCACCACGGCGCCGCGGGCGGCGGCGGCGAGCTTGCCGCTGGGGTCGGTCCGCAGGACGATGTCACCGTCGTAGAAGGCGAAGTTGACCAGTTCTACCGCGGGCAGCGCCCGCCGGGTATAGACGACCCGGCCCACGGGCACCGATGCCATCAGCTTGAGGCATTCGCCCCTGGGGAGTTGTGTCAGCGCGGAGCCGTCGGAGTACATGGCCAGAAGGATGCCGGGCCGCCGACCGGCCCACCAAGAGCATTAGGTCCCTAGTCGCCGGGACTCGCGTACCCCTGGTGCGATTCGCCATCGTGGGCGTCCAGGTGGTCGCCGAAGACACGGACCGCGTAGGCGGCCGCCTGGGTGCGGCGTTCCATGCCCAGCTTGGCGAACAGCGCCGACACGTAGTTCTTCACGGTCTTCTCGGCCAGGAACATCCGCTCGCCGATCTGCCGGTTGGTCAGGCCCTCCCCGATCAGCTCCAGGATCCTGCGCTCCTGCGCGGACAGGGCGGCCAGCGGGTCGTGCTTGACCGACTGATCCCGCAGCCGGGCCATCAGCTGGCTCGCCGCCCTCGGGTCCAGCATCGACTGGCCGGAGGCCACCGTGCGCACCGCGCCCACCAGGTCGGTGCCGCGGATCTGCTTGAGCACGTACCCGGCCGCGCCGGCCATGATCGCGTCGAACAGCGCCTCGTCATCGCCGAACGAGGTCAGCATCAGGCAGGCCACCTCCGGCATCCGGGACCGGATCTCCCGGCACACCGATACCCCGTCGCCGTCCGGCAGCCGCACATCGAGGACGGCTACATCCGGACGCAGCGCCGGAATCCGGGCCAGCGCGGAGGACGCGGTCCCGGCCTCGCCTATCACCCGGATATCCGGCTCCGCCTCCAGCAGGTCACGGACGCCGCGGCGGACCACCTCGTGGTCATCGAGGAGGAACACCGCGATCGGCTTCCCCGCCTCGCCGTCGGGCCCCGGACCGTTCACCGGATTAGTCACCGTAGCTCCAGACGTTCACGCTAGTAGGCCCGAAGACTATGACTGATCGGGCTGTGTCACTTAACTATAGGCAGTTCGCGCACGTGAGACTAAGGACCAAGGTCCCGTGGCAAGCAGTCCGGACAGCTCTGGTGCGCTGGATCCCGCGGACTTACGGTCGTCAGTAAAGGTGTGGGTGCGGCTATCAGCAGAGGAGGATTGAAATGCCTGGAGTCATTGTCGGAGTTGACGGTTCCGGTCATTCTCAGCGAGCCCTGGAATGGGCCATGAAGGAAGCAGCGCTTCGTCACGCGCCGCTTACCGTACTGACCGTGCACGAGGCCATCCGTGGCTACTTTGGCGGCGTCTCCAGCTTCCCCGATGACGCGGAACTGACCGAGCAGGCCCGGGTGGCGGTGCAGGAGGAAGCCGACAAGGTGCTCGCCGGGCTCGGTGAGTCCCGTCCGGAAACGGTTACTGTCAAGGCTGTCAACGGCTTCCCGGTCGATGAACTCATCAAGGCGGGCCAGGACGCCGACATGATCGTGCTGGGCTCGCGCGGCGTGGGCGGCTTCGACCGGCTGATGATGGGGTCGGTCACGAGCCAGGTCGCCCACCACGCGACCTGCCCGGTCGTCATCGTCCGGCCGGAGCACCGCAGCTGAAGGGTCAGCGCGCCGAATGGGCTCCGGTCATCATGGCGGCGAGGTCCTCGGGATGCAGGAACGAGGGCGGCGGCGGCGGTCCCCAGGCGAACAGGCCGCGCGCGCCTTCCAGGTCCTCGGGCGTCCACAGCTGGTCGTCGATGATGCAGTCCATGTCGCTGTAGTACTCGGAGAAGTTACCTGCCGGGTCCTTGAGGTACCAGAAGAAGTTCGATCCCGCGTAGTGCCGTCCGAGTCCCCAGACGTGTCGTTCTGGCCTGCCTTCGAGCATCGCGAAGGCGCCGCGCCCGACGTCGTCGATGTCGTCGACCTGCCAGGACGTGTGGTGCAGGAAACTCACCGGCGCGGCCAGCACCAGCACGTTGTGGTGGTCGTTCGAGCAGCGCATGAACGCGCCCACGTCCTTGATGCGGTCGCTGACCTTGAACCCGAGGCCGTCGGTGAAGAAGGCCGTCGAGGTGCGGTAGTCGGTGCTGCCGAGCACGGCGTGCCCGAGCTTGCGGGGACGCACCCGGCCCGCCCGGGTAAATCCGGGCGCCCGGCAGTCCGGCCGGTCGAGCCGGCCAGGGCCGTTGTACACGGTGGACGGGACCGGCTTCTGCTCGAGTCGCGGGACGACGTCCAGGCTGACGCGCACGCCGGTGACCGGTTCGGTCGCCTCCAGGCGGGTCCCCTCCAGGTATTGCGGCACGCCGAGCCTGGTCAGGTTGGCCGCGGCGCGGGCCAGATCGTCGGGGTCGTCGGCACCGACGCGAAGCGCGAGCAGCCGCCGGGTGGGCGCGGGCAGGATCCGCAGTTGCCGCCCGGCGTCGGCGGTGCTGAACCAGCCGTCGGCCCCCGGGGTCAGGCCGAACTCGGCGTAGTAGGCGGCGGTCTCGTCGACGTTCGGCACGCCGATGGTGACCGATAGCAGGCTGTGCAGGCTCATCAGGGTCTCCTCGTGGTGCTTGCGCTGGTAACGGTCAGCTTGGTTTGACCTCGGCTCCGCCGCACCAGACGCGGCGGATCGACCGGGTGGCCGTGATGTCCCGCAACGGGTCCCCGTCGATCAGCACGAGGTCCGCCCGGCGCCCGGGTTCGATCACGCCGCGGTCGGCCAGCCCGAAGTAGCGGGCGGGCCGCGAGGTGGCGGCGCGCAGCGCGTCCACGGCGGTCAGCCCGGCCTCCACGAGCAGCTCAAGCTCGTGATGCAGGCTGCTGCCGTGACCGATCAACGCCGGGCCGGCGGCTTCGGCGTTGGCGTCGGTGCCGGCCAGGATCGGCACTCCGGCCTGGTACATGACGGTGACGCTGGCCCGGGCCGCGGCGTAGTCGCAGCCCGGCGGGGCCGACTGCTGCACGATGCCTTCCATCATGGCCAGCGTCGGGATCAGGACGCGTCCGGCGGCCACCGCGTCGGCTGCGGCGGCCTTGTCCAGCGCTTGGTCCAGCGGGACGTGGGTCAGGACGCTGACCCCCGCCCGCTGCGCCATCTCCACCGCCGCGTACGAGGAGGCGTGCGCCACGCTGAGCTTGCCGTGCTCGCGGGCGGCGGCCGCCAGCGCGTCCAGCGTGGCCTGGTCGTGGCTGGGGGCCGGGTTGCCGACGACGATCTTGATGTAGTCCGAGCCTTCCGCCACCCGGTCAGCCACGAACTGCCGGGCCTGATCAGCCCCGGTGATCAGGCCGCGCGGACCGACCACGGGAATGTGCGAGTGCGGGCTGCCCGGCGCGATGGCGGGCGTGCCCGCACTGCGGATATCGGTCAGCCCGCGCGCTCCGCGCAGCGAGTTCACCAGCTCGGGCGGCGCGCAGGCCATGTCCAGGGCGGTGGTCACGCCGAAGGAGGCCAGCTGCTCGAGCGTGTGCCGGTCGCGCAGGTGGACGTGGGCGTCGATGAGCCCGGGCAGCAGCACGCCGCCCTCGCGGTCGACGACCCGGGCGTCAGCGGAGCCAACGCTGATCCGGCCGGCCTCGATGACCACCGTCTCCGGGGGCCGCAACCGCCGGCCGTCGAACACGCGGACGTTCGTCACGGCGGTTCTCGGGGCCACGCTGCCCATAGGCACCTCCTCCAGTCTTTCCTTTATATGCCCGCGCGCACCAGATGCAGCCCGGCGGCCGTCTCGATGTCGCTGCTGCTGGCGACCGGCAACGTCTGCGTCCAGGTCATCCCCGCCCGCCGCGCGTGCGCGCCGGGCGGAATAACGCGCGTCACGATTGGTTGCCGATAGGGAACAACACGCACCGCGGTCCGTTCGGATTGGGGGCCTGCACGCACCACGGTCCGTTAGGATTAAGGACCTGCACGCACCACGGTCCGTTCGGATTAAGGACCTGCATGCACGACGGTTCCTGTGGACTATGGACCTACCCGCACTACGGTTCCTGCGGATTGAGGACCTGCACGCACCACGTCCGTTCGGCAATAAAAGTCTTTCCCGGAATTTTTGCCTGGTCGCGGTTGTCAATACCCCCACGGGTATCAAGTACGAGGAGGCAGATGATGGCGACGGTCGAGCTGACGGCCGAGAACTTCAACGAGACGGTGGCGGGCGGCGGCCTGGTGCTGGTCGACTTCTGGGCGGAGTGGTGCGGGCCGTGCCGGATGTTCGGGCCGGTTTACGAGAAGGCCTCGGAACGGCACCCGGACGCCGTGTTCGGCAAGGTCGACACCGAGGCGGAGCCTGAGCTCGCGGCCACCTTCAACATCGCGTCCATCCCGACGCTGATGATTATCCGCGACAACATCATGCTGTACGCCGAGCCGGGCGCGCTGCCGGAGGCGTCACTCGAGCAGCTGATCACCAAGGCCGGCGAGCTCGACATGGACGAGGTCCGGGCCAGCCTGTCCGCGCCGGCAGACGCCTGACCATTACCGCGCCGGCTGAGGCCTAGGAGAGCACCCGGCGGCGGAAGTTGCGCAGGCCGATGGCCAGGAACACCGCGCCGAACGCGGCCACCACCGGGTAGACGACGAACAGGGGCATGTGCGGGGCGTCGGTGAAGGCGGCCCGCATCCCCTCGTTCACGTAGATCAGCGGGTTGATCAGCACCAGCGTCTGCAGCCAGTGCCAGCCGCCCACGGTGACCGGCGCGAGCTTGGTCCACGAATAGTAGGTGCCGCCCAGGAACGTGATCGGCAAGATGATGAAGCCGAACATCAGGCCGATGTTCCGCGGCTCGAAGCTGGTCCCCAGGACCAGGCCGAGCCCGGCCATCGCGATGCACGCCAGCGGCACGAACGTCACGATGATCCACCAGTGCAGCGTCAGGTGAGCCTCCACCCCGGGCGCGTGTACGACCGAGGCGATCGGCAGCACGATGATCGCCGCCAGCACGCCCTGGGCCGCGCCGGACAGCACCTTCGCGATCGCCACCAGCCAGATCGGGCAGGGCGCCTGCACCCGGTCCTCGATCTCCCGGGTGAAGCCGAACTCCTGGGCCATGGGCAGCGCGATCGACTGCACGCCCTGAAACATCACCGATATCCCGACCACGCCGGGCACCAGGATGGTGGCGAAGGCCGACTCGGCCGCGGTGCCGTGCCCGCCGCCGACGCCCTGCCCGATCTTCGGGAAGACGTAGAGGAACACGAAGCAGAGCAGGAACGGCTGGACGATGGTCCGCAGCACGAACTCCCAGATGTGCTTGCGGAGCACCACGAGGTCGCGGAGCAGCAGCGCGCCGAGCGCGATCCAGCTGGCCGCGGCGACCGAACGGGTCGGGCCGCCGCCGATCCGCCGGGCATTTTGCGGATTTTGGGACGAGGCCTGTGCGGCGGTCGAAGTTGCCATCAGTCCCGCAGTTCCTTCCCGGTCAGGTTGATGAACACCGTCTCCAGAGTGGGCTCGGCGACCGACACGTCGACGAGCTCGAATCCGCCGCGCTCGGCGGATAGCACGATGCTCGGGACCAGCCGGTCGCCCCCCTGAACGTGCAGTTCGACCCGGCCGTCCGTCACCCGCGTCCGGGTGACGCCGGGCACGTCGCCGGCCAGGAATTCGGCGAGCCCGGCCGGGTCGCCGGTAGTCCGCACCGTCACGATGGTGTCGGCGCCGATGCTCCGCTTGAGCGCGGCCGGCGTGTCAAGCGCGAGAATGCGCCCGTGGTCCATGATGGCCACCCGCTCGCAGAGCCGGTCGGCTTCCTCCATGTAGTGCGTGGTGAGCAAGATGGTCTGGCCCGCATCGTGCAGCTCGCCGAGCAGATCCCACAGCGCGAGCCTGCTCTGCGGGTCAAGACCCGCCGTGGGCTCGTCGAGGAACAGCACCGACGGGCGGTGGAAGATGGCCCGCGCCACCATGAGCCGCTGGGCCATGCCGCCGGACAGCGCGTAGACCGAAGCTTTCGCCCACTTGGACAGCTGGAACTGGGCCAGGAGCTCGTCGGCGATCCGCCGGGACGCCTTCGCGCCCATGCCGAACAGGCGGCCGTGAAAGTACAGGTTCTCCCAGACGGTGAGCTGGCGGTCCAGGGTGTTCTGCTGCGAGACGATCCCGGTCAGCTGCTTGGCCAGCGCCGGGTGGGCGGCGACGTCGACCCCGCCGATGAACGCCCGGCCGGACGTCGGGACCACCCGGGTGGTGAGCATGCCGGCCGTCGTGGTCTTGCCCGCGCCGTTCGGCCCGAGCAGGCCGAAGATCTCCCCGGCCCGGACGTCGAGGTTGAGCTGGTCGACCGCGGCGAAGTCGGTGCCCGGGTAGACCTTGGTCAGGTTTTCGGTGTGGATGACGGCGTCCGGCTCGCCGCCGTGCTCTGTACCGGGCGGGCCGGCCGTGACGGCCGGCGCTCGTGCTGTTCCCATAGGCTATCCAGCCTAGGCGCTCGGCCGAAACCAGGCGCGGCGGCTACCGGTGCGCGCCAACGAGGGCGATGTGGATCTTGGCCGCGCTGGCGGGCGTCCCGGCCTCGTCGGAGAACGGGCCGTAGGGGATGCCGTAGGCGGGGGTCTCCGGCTCCTGGCGCCAGCTTTCGGCGAGGCGTCCCGCGTCCACGGCGTCGTAGCCGATCGAGTCGAGGAACGCGGTCACCGCGGCCTTGGCCTGCTCGTCGTCGCCCGCGATGGGCAGGGCGGAGCGGTCGGCGGCGCCGTGCGGGCGGGCCAGCGAGAGCAGGTGCTTGAAGAAGATGTTGTTGAACACCTTCACCACGTGGGCGTCCGGCAGGTCGCGCTGCAGCAGCCCGCTGCTGGTGATCGCGCCGGTGGCCAGCTCCTCGATGTGCCCGTCGCGCCCGGGATAGTAGTTACCCGTGTCGAGGACGGGCTTGCCGGCCAGCGGCTTGACCGGAACCTCGGAAAAGGCCTTCACCGGGATGCTGACCACCACGAGGTCGCCCGCCAGGGCGGCCTGCTCGGCGGTGCCGGCGGTCGCGAGCGGGCCGAGTTCGGCGGCGAGTTCGGCCAGTGTCTCCGGGCCGCGGGAGTTGCTCACCACGACGTGGTACCCGGCCGCCACGCTCAGCCTGGCCACCGTGCCGCCGATCATCCCGCTGCCAATGATTCCAACGGTTGTCATGACCGCGCCAACCCCGGGAACCGGCTGATCATTCCGAAGATGCCGAACGGGCCTGGCCGGGAGCTCTCGGCCAGGCCCGTCGCGGTTTTACTCAGGCGCCACCTAGTCCGCGACCATCTTCAGTAGGCGGAGCCCGCTTGGTGCCGCCGTAACCGATAATGCGGACGGGGTCGCGGCGCGGCGATCCTGCGGTAGGACGGGGAGGGCGGCATGAGCATGCACGCGGAGGACAGCGCTTACGCGCTGCTGAGCGACGGCGCTACGATCGAGATCCGGGCGGCGCGGCCTGACGACTTCGACGCGGTGCGGGACATGCACGCCAAGATGTCCCCGGACAATCTGTACCTGCGCTTTTTCAGCATGAGCCCGCTCGCGGCCGAGCAGGAGGCGCGGCGGATATGCCGCGAGCCCGGGCCGGACCACGCGGCGCTGCTGGCCGTGCTGAACGGGGAGGTGGTTGGCTGCGGTACCTACGATCGGGCCGGCGCCGGGTCCTTGTCTGCGGAGGTCGCGTTCACGGTCGCCGATGACCTGCATAACCGCGGCATCGGCATGCTGCTGCTGGAGCACCTGGTCTCGCTGGCCCGCGGCCGGGGGTTCCGCGCGTTTACCGCGGAGACGCTGAGCGAGAACGCGGCCATGCTGCGGGTGTTCGCCGATGCCGGGCTGCAGGCGCAGCGCTCCCTGGTGGACGGCGTGTATGACTTGAGGTTCCCGCTGCCCGCCGACGAGGCGGATGCCGCCCTGGGCACCTACCGCGATACGGTCGCCGTGCGGGAGCGGTCGGCGGACGTGGCGAGCATGCGGCACGTGCTGATGCCGGCCTCGGTCGCGGTCATTGGCGCGAGCCGGCGCCCCGGCTCGGTCGGGCGAGTCATCTTGCAGAACATCATCACCGGCGGCTTCCCGGGCCCGGTCTACCCGGTCAACCCGCACGCGGCCGAGCTGGACGGCATCGGTTGCCTGCCGTCGGCGGCCGCGCTGCCCGACCACACCGACCTGGCGGTCATCGCCGTCCCGGCCGGGGCGGTGCTCGGTGTCGCCGAGGACTGCGGGCGGCGGGGCGTCAGGGCGCTGGTGGTGATCGCGGCCGGGCTCAGCGGCCCGGCCCGCGCGGAGCTGCTGGGCATCTGCCGCCGCCACAGCATGCGGATGGTCGGTCCGGCCAGTTTCGGCGTGGCCAACCCGGGCATCGGGCTGGACGCCACGTTCGCGGCCCGCCATCCCGCGGCGGGAATGGTCGGCCTGGCGCTGCAGTCCACCGGCGGCACCGGCTTCGTGCTGGTTGAGCACCTGTCCCGGCTGGGCGTGGGGATCTCCACGCTGGTCTCCTTCGGCGACAAGGACGACGTGTCCGGCACCGACATGCTGCAGTGGTGGGAGTCCGACGAGGCGACGAAGCTGGCCCTGCTGTACATGGAATCGATCGGGAACCCGCCCAAGTTTGCCCGTACCGCCCGTGGCGTGGGCCGCACCATGCCGGTGCTGACCGTGGCCGTGGGCCGGTCCGCGGCGGGTCGGCGCCTGGCCGGGGCCCGTGCCGCGAAGGTGGCTACCCCGCTGGTGACCCGGCAGGCCCTGTTCGAGCAGTCCGGCATTATCGCCGCCGCGAACCTCGGCGAGCTACTGGACACCGCGGCGCTGCTGGCATCGCAGCCGGTGCCCGCCGGAGGCAGGGTCGGCGTGGTGTCCAACACCCGCGGCGCCGCGGTGCTCGCCGCCGACGCGTGCGGCGACGCCGGCCTGCAGGTCGCCGCCCTGGCCGGGGACACCCAGCGGGCGCTGCGGGACATGCTCGGCCGCGAGGCCCTGGTGGCCGGGCCGGTCGATACCACCGTGCTGGTCACGCCCAGCCGCTTCCGCCAGTGCCTGGAGCTTGTCGGCGCCGACCCGGGCGTCGACGCGGTGCTGGCGCTGACGGCCACGACCGCGGGCAGCGACCTGGTTCCCGAGGTGGGCGCCGCACGGCTGCCGGTGCCGCTCGCCGCGGCCGTGCTGGACCAGGTCGAAGTGGTCCGGCTGATGCCAGGCCCCGGCGGGGACTCCCCTGGCGTCCCCGCCTATGCCTACGCCGAGTCCGCCGTCCGCGCCCTCGGCCACGCCGCGCGCTACGGCACCTGGCGGGCGACCCCGCCGGGACAGGTGCCAGACCTGGAGGGCCTGCGCCAGGACCGGGCCAGGGACCTGGTCGCCAGCGTTCTCGCCAACCCGCCCCGGGGCGGCTGGCTGGCCCTGGACCCCACCGTGGAGTTGCTCGGCTGCTACGGCGTGCCGCTGGCCGACAGCATCGGGGTCATCACCGAGGATGCCGCGGTCGCGGCGGCGGCACGGTTCGGCGGCCCCGTCGCGCTCCGCGCTGACGTGCCCGGCCTGCTGCGCACCAGCGACGCCGGCGACGTGCTGACCGGCCTGCACGGCGCGGATGAGGTCCGGCGCGGGTTCCGCTCGCTGAAGGAGATCTTCGGTGACCGGCTGGCCGGCGTCATTGTCCAGCCGGTGGTCACCGGCGGCGTTGAGGTGAGGATCAGCGTGCTGCACGAGCAGGTGGCCGGCCCGCTGGTGCTGTTCGGGCTCGGCGGCGCCGCCGGCGATGTGCTGGCTGACCGGGCCGCCCGGCTCGCTCCTCTTACCGAGTCTGACGCCGATGACCTGATCCGGTCGGCACAGGCCGCCCCCCGGCTGCTCGGGCGCCGCGGCGCTCCGGCCGCCGACCTCGCCGCGCTGCGGGACATGCTGCTGCGGGTCTCCCGGATGGCCGACGACCTGCCGCAGATCGCCGAGCTCGAGCTGAGCCCCGTCATCGCCCGCCCCGACGGCGTCCAGGCTGTCGACGGCCGGATCCGCATCCAGGCCGCTGAACCCGCCGACGCCCACCTGCGCCGACTGCCGTGACGCCCTGACTGGCGGACGTGGCGCAGTTGAAAGACCACTTCAGATCCCGGCTGCCCGCCGCCTGGCTAAGGCAGCGGCATCATTCCGTGCTCGGGGAAGACGGCCGCCCGGGTGGCCATGATGGCCTGGTCGAGGGGCGCTGCCGGGTCGTATCCGGATTCGAAGCTGGCGTATCCTGCCGGGGCCCCTTCGGTCATGAACTCGGGTGCAAGGCGGCCGGTGCCGCGGGACGCGTGCTCGCGCCAGGCGGCCGGGATGCGCGCGCCGGGGGCGATCGGATGCCCGGCGGCCTCGGCCAGCAGGTGCGCCCACGTCCTGGGGACGACCTGGAGCAGCTCGTAGCCGCCTCCCCCGGTCAGGAGCCAGCGGCCGCCCGCCACCTGGTGGGCCAGCTCGTGGATCGCGGCGCCCGCGGCGCGCTGCGCGTCGATGGACAGCCTCAGGCCGGCCAGCGGGTCGAGCCGGTGGGTATCACAGCCGTGCTGGCTGACCAGGATCGCCGGCCGGAACGCGCGTAGCAGCGGCGGCACCACCGCGTGGAACGCGCGCAGCCACCCGGCGTCCCCGGTCCCGGTCGGCAGGGCCAGGTTCACCGCCGATCCCTTCGCTCCCGGCCCGCCCGTCTCGGACGGCAGGCCGGTGCCGGGCCACAGCGCCGCCGGATCCTGGTGCAGGCTGATCGTCAGCACCCGCGGGTCGTCGTAGAAGGCGGCCTGCACCCCGTCGCCGTGGTGCACATCGACGTCGACGTAGGCGACCCGCTCCGCGCCCTGCCCGAGCAGCCAGGCGATCGCGATCGCCGGGTCGTTGTACACGCAGAACCCGCTCGCGCTGGCGCGCATCGCGTGGTGCAGCCCGCCCGCGATGCTCACGCCATGCTGCGCCGCGCCGGCCCAGACCGCCCGGGCCGCCGCCAGCGTCGCGCCCGCCACCAGCGCCGACGCGTCGTGCATGCCGGGGAACACCGGGTCATCTTCGGTGCCCAGGCCGAAATCCAGCACCGAAGGATCCGGCTCCGGTCGGCCCGCCAGCCGCACTCCCGCGATGTAGCGCGGGTCGTGCACCAGCTCAAGCTCCGCGTCAGTGGCGGGCACCGGGCTCTCGACCGACACCCCGGCCTGCGCGAACAGGCCGAAGGCCCGCGCCAGCTCGATCGTCAGCTCAACCCGGGCCGGCGCCATCGGGTGGCCGGCCCCGAAGTCATAGCCGGCCAGCCGCCCACCCCAGGCCACATACAGCGTGCAGACCATGCGCTCGCCCTCCAAGCCATGCGAACCCGGAGAGCTTGATCGCGGACCTCATCGGGGCCTTCGTCCTTCGCGGGCCAGCTAGCGGCCGGCCTCCACGGCACCCGGCCGGCTGGCCACTGCGCAGCCTGATCCCGATGCCTGCATTCAGTCTACATACGCAATTTAAAACTAGCAATTAGATTCTGGAAATTGACTACTCAGCTCGGCCGTGAGGTCAGGCCCGGGCATGGCTGGTCAGGAAACTCCAGCTCCGTCCTTCAGGTGGCACCGAGCTCACAGACCCCAGCCCCCCGCTGCCCGCCAGCCCGGCGGTCAGCGAGGAGAGCGTGAAGACAGCCAGGCCGACTCCGAACAGCCTGCGCCGCCCCGTACACGTCGGCGAGCCTGCCGCCGACGAGCAGTAGCCCGGCCGGCGTGAGCAGGTAACTTGTACGGTGTATAGTCGCCGAGCGATGAATAAGGAACGTCGGTCAGAAGAGCCGGACGGCGAGCGGCCACGGCTCAGCAAGCGCACCGTGACGGAGAGCGCGCTCAAGCTCGCCGACGCCGACGGGCTCGACGCGCTGACCATCCGCAAGCTCGCGCAGCACCTGGGCGTCACGCCGATGGCCCTGTACTGGCACTTCCGCAGCAAGGAAGACCTGCTCGAGGGCGTGGCCGAGCAGGTCTGGGGCGAGATCGACGTGCACGTCGACCCCACGGCGCCGTGGGGGGCCCAGCTTCAGGGGATGCTGGAATCGCTGGTCCGCGTGCTGCGCGCGCACTCGTCGGCGGCCCAGCTGCTGCTTGAGCACGAGAAGCGGAACGAGGCGGCGCTGCGTGCCACCGAGATCACCCTCGAGATCTTGCGCGACGCGGGGTTCGATCCGCAGCACGCCAGCGCGATCGCCCGCAATGCGCTGTGGACCGGGATCACGCTGGTCATGAGCGAGCCCGGCTACCATCCGGAACTGCCCGCCGACGAGCGCGCCGAGATGCAGCGGCGCAGCCAGCTCGAGCTGGCCATGCTGCCCGCCGCCAAGTACCCGCGGCTGATCGAGTGCGCGGTGCCGATGACCGCCTGCGACGACCCTGAGTTCCACTACCGGTTCGGCATCGGGCTGTTCATCGACGGCGTCAAGGCCGCCGCCCGGTCCTGACGCCCCGGTCCTGATTGCAGCGATAGGCGTAGCGGATGAAGCCGGTGAAGCGCGCCACCTTGTCGTAGAGCCCCGGAGCGGGGACATGCCCGCCACAAATGCCCAGGGCTCATCGGCCGGCCGTGGCGCGTGGCATAACCGCTCCCGACCGGGCAATCTGGACCCGTACCGCCTGGCCAGCCGGACGGCCCGGATCCGCAGCAAGCCGCCGCCGGCCGGCCGATGCGAAGGAGGCAGTGCCATGCCAGCTGACCCAGACACGCCGCGCGGACGCCGGGTTCTCAGCAAGGGCCGGATGGAGGGATTCAGTGACGGCGTGTTCGGCTTCGCCATCACGCTGCTCGTGCTGGGCATCGCCCTCCGTCCGCCGGGCTCGCCGCTGCAGCAGGTGCTCCACGCCTGGCCCTCCTACCTGGCCTACGTCGTCAGCTTCCTGACGATCGGCGGTACGTGGCTCCAGCACACTGCCTTGACCGACCAGCTCGCCAGCGTCGATCAGCTCTTCCTGCGCCTCAACCTGCTCGTCCTGCTCGTGGTGGTCTTCCTGCCGTTCCCCACCAGGCTGGTCGCGGACGCCCTGCATAACAGCGGCGGCGAACGGGTGTATGTCACTCTGTACGGGCTCACGCTGCTGGCCATCCGCCTCCTGGGATTCACTCTGGACGCGTACGCACGGTACGAGCACCTCTACTCACCGGCAGGAGAGGGCGAGGAGCTGCATAGCACGCAACGGAAATTCCTGCCGGTCGTCATCGGGTACGTGGTCGCGATCCTCATCGGGCTCGCCCTGCCGGTAGTGGCGGTGGCGCTTTACTTCGGTATCGCGGTATACCTGGTGGTGCCGTTCCGGGAGGCCGCACGGGTGCTGGCCCGGCGGCACAGCACTCGCCAATGAACGCCGCCCCAGCCCCCGATCAGGGCCCGGCCGCCGGCCTGGCGATCAATCCGGGTCGTCGGCGCCCAGGTAGCCACATCGCCGTAGGTAGGCCAGCAGTTCACTAGCGGCCTGGTCCGGGGGCAGCGGGCCGACCACGGTCGGTGGGGTGCGCTGGACGAGCGCGCCGGTCAGCTCCAGCGTCCGGCGCAGCGCGGTGCCGGTCGGCCCGGGCAGCTCGCGCGGCCGGGGCCGGTACGGGTGGGCGCCGAGGACCCTGATCCGGCGCGCCGCGGCGGCCGGCGTGCTGGCCACCGTGATCTCGGTGTTCGCCCGGCCCAGGGTGGCGGGCAGCCCGGCCCGCCGCAGGCGCACGCCGGCCGCCTCGACCGACACCACGGCGGGCGGGCGCACCATCAGCACCTCGCGTCGACCGCCGTCGAGACGGCGGTATACCCGCAGCGTCCGGTCGTCCACCGGCTCCAAGCGCACGCATCCGAGGGCCTGCTCCGCGCTCAGCGACGCCGCCAGGAAAGCGGGAAAGGAGCCGGTGGCACGGTCGGCGGCCTGATCGCCGCACAGCACCAGGTCCGGCACCCCGACATGCTGGCGGAGGGCCGCGGCGAACGCGGCGGCCGATTCCTGCTCGCCGCCGACCAGGCCGGCCGGGCGCGGGCCTGCCGTCCAGCTGGCCGGCTCCACGCGCAGCGCCTGCGTCGCGCCGGCCGCCAGCGCCTCCCGCAGCATCTCATCGGCCTCGGCCGGGGCGACGGTGGCCGCGACCACCCGGGCATCCCATTTCTCTCCCAGGCGCAGCGCGTGCTCCAGGGCCGCAAGCTCCGACCCGTTCGGCCCGCGGTCGCGGCGGTTGGCTCGCACCGCCCCGGTGAGTGGGTCGACCTCGGTCTCGCGCCAGGACCAGCTAAGAGCGGCCACGATCACCCGCATGCTCCCTCAACCCCTTCGAAACACGACGCCGTCGCCGCCGGGCGGGTACGTCCAGGTAATGGCGCCCTCGGAGTTGCATACCTGATAGCAGGTCCCGCATTCGAAGCACTGCTCGTAGTTGAACAGGATGCCGCCGTCGGTGGTGGGCACGAACAGGCCGGCCGGGCAGGCGTGCACGCACGCCTTGGTCGTGCAGGAGCGGCAGACTTCGGAGTCGACCGTGATATGGGCCCGTTCGGCGACACGGAACTCGACGGTCGACATCCGCTCGTCGAAGGACACGTCGGAGTAACTCATCTTCGCTCCTCACCGGAATGCCCGGAGCGCCTGCCAGCCATCCTGGGCCAGATGCCGCAGCGGGACGTTGTTGCTGCGGACCGCCCGGAAGAACTCCCTGGCCATGCCGAGCTTGGGACGCGGGTTGGTGACGGTGAACACCTGCTCGACGAAATCGCAGGCCAGCCGGGGGTACGCCCGCTGCATCCGGTCGGCGAGGACGATATCGGCCGCATTGCGGAGCCGCTTGTGGTCGGCGAGCACGAAACACGACTCCAGCTGCCGCCGGTAGCCGGCCAGCCCGCGCGCCGAGGTGTCGCCCGCCGCGATCGCCTCGGCCGCGGTCCGGCCGGCGGCCAGCCCGGCGCCTATCGCGAAGTTGACCCCCTCCAGCCAGAGCCCGGCGGCCAGGCACATGGAGGCGGCGTCCCCGGCCACCAGCATGCCGTCGGTGGCCAGCCGCGGCATGGCCCGGTATCCGCCCTCGGGCACCAGGTGCGCCGAGTACTCCTTCAGCTCGGCACCCCGTAGGTACGGCGCGATCGCCGGGTGCGCCTTGACGCCCGCGACGAGCTCTTCGGGCCGGATCTTGGCCTCGGCCAGGCCGACCAGGCCGACCACAACGCCGACGCTGACCGTGTCGAGGTTGGTGTAGAGGAAGCCGCCGCCGGGGATGCCGCTGGTGCAGCCGACCATTTCGATGTCCAGGCCCTGGTCGCCGGCCAGGCCGAACCGCTCGTTGATCACGTCGCGCGGCAGCGCGAGGGTCTCCTTGACGCCCAGGGTGGTGTGCCCCGGGCTGGTGCGCGGCAGCAGCCCGGCCTCTTTGGCCAGGAACGAGTTCACGCCGTCGCAGGCGATCACGACCCGGGCGCGGATGTCGCCGTCGGACCGGTCGGTGCGCACCCCGCTGATCCGCCCGTCGGCCTCCCGCAGCAGGCCAGTGGCCACCGTGGAGGTGACCAGCCGTGCGCCCGCCGCGACGGCCTTACCGGCCAGCCAGGAGTCGAAGTCGGCGCGGTAGGTGGTCATCCCGTTGTAGGGCGGGCGGTCCCAGGCACTGGTCCGGTAGTCCACGGTCAGCGCCTGGGTCGGCGTCATCAGCATGGTGGAGCGCCGGGTCACCCACCGCTGTACCGGCACCTCGGTCCACCACTGCGGCACGACGTCGTCGAGGATCCGTGCGTAGACGACGCCGCCGTAGACGTTTTTCGCGCCGGGAAAGGCCCCGCGCTCCACGATGACCACGTCGCGGCCCGCCTTGGCCAGCTCTAGTGCCGCAGCGGACCCGGCGGGCCCCGCGCCGACGACCACCGCGTCGACGGTTACCGACTTATCCGGCATGGCTTACTCCCTCACCCCGCTGGGCCGCTTCCTCGGGTACGGTCACGCCGAGCCGCTTGGCCAGCTCCCCGAGTACCGCCGGGGCGTCGGCCACGATCCCGAGGTCGGCCATGGCCGTCATCGGACAGGACGGGTCGGTATTCACGCTGACCAGATGTTCCGGCGCGCCAAGCCCGCCGACGTGCTGCGCGGCCCCGGAGATGCCGAACGCGATGTACAGCTCCGGGTTGACGGACACCCCGGTGGTGCCGATCTGCCGGTCGTAGCTCATCCAGCCTGCGTCGGTCACCACCCGGGTGGCGCCCGCGCTGGCCCCGAGCGCGGCGCCGACGTCGGCCAGCAGCCGCATCACGGCCACCCCGTCGGCGCCAGCCGGCACCAGGCCGGCGCCGCCGCCCACGATCCGGCCAGCCTCGGCCAGGTCCACCACTCCGGGCTCGGGCTGCAGCACCTCGACGCTCTCGGCATCACGGCTGGTCTGCGGAGCAGCCAGGGAGAGCACGCTCACCTGTGTCGACTTGACCGGCTCAAGCGTGCCGCGCAGGCCCGGCCGCAGCGTGACCAGCACCGGCCCGTCCACCCCTACCCGCACCGACAGCCGATCGTCGAGCCTGGTCACCTCCACCTCGCCCGGCGTGCACCGGACGGCGCCTGCCAGCAGCGGCCGGCCCAGGATCACGGCCAGCCTCGGCGCGAGATCACGGCCATCCGGCGACGCCGGCAGCAGGATCATGTCCACGCCCGCCAGCGCCTGCGCGAGCGTGCTGGCCAGCGCGGCGGGGGCGACCGGGGACACCTCGAGCAGCCACACCCGGCTGGCGGCGTCCAGCCCGTCAGCCGCCTTGGCGGTTCCTGATCCCGCGACCAGCGCCGCGCCGCCCGCCTCGGCCACGGTCTCGGCTGCGCCCGCCGGCAACTGGCCGTCACGGACCACGATGACGGCGAGGGCCTTCACGTCGGCTGGAATGGTCTCGGCTGGAACGCTCTCGGCTCGAATGCTCTCGGCTGGAATGCTCTCGGCTGGAATGGTCACAGCGCTACCGCCGCTCGGTGTCCCTCGATTACGGCCGCGTGCGCCCGGCGCGGCGTGACGCAGTCGCCGATGCGATGCACCTCGAACGGCGCGCCCTGCAGCTCCTGCCACAGTTCGTCCTCGGGCGCCTGATGGACCGCGCACACCACCCAGTCGCAGTGCCGCTGCGCGGGCTCGCCGGTCGGATGATGCAGCAGCGAGAGGTTCACCCCGCCCGAGTGCCCGTCCTGCCCGTCATCTTCGGCCGCACCCATCACCACCAGGTCGGTGGCCTGGCGGATTCCCTTGGCATGCGCCCGCACGTTGAAGGTCTCCATGTCGAGGGTGATGCCGAGATCCTGGCCCACGACCATGCCGGCGGTTATGATCTCCACCTCGCAACCGCGGTCGGCCAGCAACTCGGCGACGCTGGTGGCCTGATGGAAGCCGAGGTCGTCGACCACGACCACCTGCCCGGCCGGCTCGGCGCGGCCTTCGAGCACGTCGCGCACGTCCACGACGCGCGGCAGCCCGGCGGCCCAGTACGGCGGCTGCGGCCTCGCTCCGGTAGCCAGCACCACGGCGTCGGGTGACTCACCGAGCAGCCATTGCGCGGTGGCGGCCACGCCGGTCCTGATCTCGACCCCGTTGCGCTGGCACTCGGCCGCGAGGTTGCGGACCACGTCGAGGAACTCGGCCCGAGATGGCACCGATGCGGCCGCGGCCACCTGCCCGCCGGTGCGTAGCTGCCGTTCGAGCAGCGTGACGCGATGACCGCGGTGGGCCGCCGTGGCGGCCGCCTGCAGGCCGGCCGGCCCGCCGCCGACCACGATCACCCGGCGGCCCGGGCGGCTCGGCGGCGGGAGCAGGACAGCCTCCTTGCCGGTGCGAGGATTTTCGATGCAGCCCAGCCACCGGTTCAGGCCCATCCGGCCGACGCATTCCTGGTTGCAGGACAGGCAGGTGCGTATCTCGGTGGCATGCCCCGACCGGGCCTTGGCCGCGAAGTCGGGATC
>Ga0209656_10000926_pt1 | contig 18903 bp, 11 predicted proteins | sample BogFormECP12_OM2_FD_188239 | JGI IMG/M metagenome (GOLD analysis project Ga0209656, IMG submission 188239) | Bog forest soil microbial communities from Calvert Island, British Columbia, Canada - ECP12_OM2 (SPAdes) (version 2) | ecosystem: Environmental > Aquatic > Freshwater > Wetlands > Bog ... | reverse complement strand
GTCAACGCCGTTACAGCCCACCGCGCCGGCGCAAATTTAGGTGGAAGAGATCCGACGCGCTGAATAGCGCCATGGCTCCACGCCACGAGCCGAGGCGTTCGCTCTGCGCTCGTCGCCAGCACTGTGCGTTTGGCCGCGGGCTTACCTGCTCGCGACCAGACGAACGCCCGCGCACAGATGGCGCGCCGGAACCTTATTTGATGGATAATGTAGATTATCCATGATACGGAGGGTTGATCGACGGTTCATGGTGGTCGATTGGTGTGGCTGACGGCCGGCAGTAAATGTACGCGTAGTCACCTGGCATTCGCTCACCAATGCTGGCTGGCCTGGCCCTTGTGCCCACCGCCGGGAGGCTCACGACGCGCGGGCATGACAACCGGATCCTTCCGCGTGGCACCCGCTTCAGCCGCGGCCGCCACGGGCAGTCTGGAACCGCGTAAACCCTTGCCGGCCATGCCAAGTGGATTCGTCACTGTGACGTAATGGCGCGATGTCGGTGTCGATTTTGCGGCGAATGTCATTGTTTGGCTGAGGTCGTCGGCGTGAACGTTGGCGGCATCGAGTTCATCGGCATCGCCGCTTGCGGTCAGTGCCGTGGTTCTGTGCCTGTGCCAAAGAACCGCCGCAGTTGGTCGGCGATGACCGCGGGCTTGCCGCCCTGGTCTTGGGCGGCGACGTGGTTCAGTCCGGGCAATTCGACACGAGTCGCGTGCGGCAGCACGTTCGCCAATGCGGCCAGAGTGCCTTTGAAAAGCGGCGGAGCGTCGCTGCCGCACATCAGCAGGACGTCGGCGGTGACGTTTTTGTAGTCGTCCATGGTTCCCTCGGTGGCCTTGACCTGAGCCAATTCCGGTATCAGCGCCGGGACCAGATCGCGCAGCGCAACATCGTCGCCCTTGACCATTCGGGCGTCCACCCACAGCAACACCCGGCAGAAGATCGGCTGCACCACCACCCGGCCCAGCAGACGATACGGTGCTGCAACCGATTTCCGATAACTGTCCGAGTCTTGCGCATCCTTTGCCAGACCCGCCATCGCCGCTGCCGTGTCTCCGCTCGCCACAAGACGTTCCCCTCGGCTGATCACCCCTTTGAATTCGTCCACTCCCGGTTGGCCGGCGAACAGGACCGGCTCAAAGACCGCGACCTTACGGATCGTCGGTACCGTGATCGACGCGTGCAGCGCGAACAAGCCGCCATCGGCCGCTCCGAAGACATACTGCGCGCCGGTGTCGGTGACGACGGCCTCGAGGTCCTCGTCCTCGCGTTGAATGCTGTAGTGCGGCCCGTAGGGCCCGCTCATTCCCCGCCCGCGTCGATCCGGGATGTTGACGGTGAACTCGTCGGCCAGGGCGGCGCCCAGCTTCATGTAGTGCTGTGAAGCGAGCGCGCCGCCGTGCAAGATCACCACCCCGGGACCGTGACCGAACTGGCGAAAGCCGATTGTTGTACCGTCCTTGGACGTCACCGATTTCTTCTGGTACGTAGTCTTTTTCGTGCTCAACAAGGTCGGCGCCCTTTCTCTGTTTTCTCTTGTCGCAAATTTGGGCGGGTAAGCCGCGGCTTCAACTGTTTCGGGGCAGTGCCGCGACGAGCGTCTCGACCTGGGCGTGGGTCAGTACGTTGACACTGCCGTCTGGCAGCCCGAGGATGCGGTCAATGGCAAGTCCATGAAGTCTGAACCGGGTCGTTAGAACGTCGATGGCGTGGTCTCTGGCTGACTCGTCGGCAGCGCGGAACACATCCAAGATCTTTGAGTTCGTGCGTGCGGCAAGGCCTTGTATCATGTCACCAACGCCTTCGGGGTCGAACGTGTCAAAGATGCGTTCTGCCACGCCGTCGGATATCACTTGCGTCAGCAAGGGCCGGTACAGGTCTTCCCCGATGGTGACGATTCGTCCGTACAGGTGCGCATTATCAGGGCGCAGCAACGACACCATCGCGGCCAACTGCTTGGGTGTCCCCATCCTCACCTTGACGTCAAAACCAGCCTGCAGCAACGCGTTGAGCCGGTCCAGCGCATCACCTCTGCACTGGGCGAGAGCGTCCTCGATGGCGGCGAGTCCTTCGCGGACGCTGCGTTCGACCAGCGCCGCGATCAGCGCCTCCTTTGACGGAAACCAGTGGTAGAAGGCGCCTTTCGAAACCCCGGCGTCGGCAATCAGATCATTGAGGCTGACATTGTCGTATCCGTGTTGCAGAAACAGCGCCAAAGCCCGGTCGAGCATCTCGCCCCGGCGTACGTCTGGATGCTTAATCACCCGCGGCATCGGGGCAATCCTGGGTTGCGCTCGCCATGGCTTTTGGCGTGCGGGGTGCCGGTTTCCAGCCGATGTAGGTCAGATACAGCCCGGCCAGACCTAGGCAGATTGCCAACACCCGCACCGCCGCAATCGCGCCCGAGCTATAGATGGCGTTCCCGGCCGCGCTATAGGCCTGTGGAACGGTCAGCAGCAGCACGCCGCGGATAGCGAGAAACCAGCCCACAAGCGACACGATGATCGCCGCCGGGCTGCGCCAGTACTGGTGAAACGCGATGATCACGAGGCCGAACATCAGAAGAATGGCGCCGAACAGCCACGGCCACATCGGGTTGGCCTTGAACTCCGTAAACAGTGTCTGCATGTACGCGCCGCGGATGGCAACAGTCGTGGGAACGATCGCAAAGAACGGGCCGAATACCCGGGCGAACATGCGCGTCCTGGTCTGCGACTGCTCTGAGGAGCTCATTGCGGTACCTCCATCCGTGGCATCGACTCTATACCGACCGATGGTTGGTATGCAAGACCGACAGTTGGTATAGCAAACCGCTGGTCGCCTATCGGGGTGCACCCGGCGGGGTTGAAGCGGATGACGCCGGCAACGTGGAGGTGAGCGGCAATTACACCCGTCCACCGGAGCACACTCAACTCACCCCGTCGTCACCAGCAAAGGGCTGTACGCTCCCTGACAGGCCGTCGAAAGGATCACCCATGTGGACGCGATTCAACTATCTGATGGCGGCCGGCGCGGCGGCGGCGATCTTCGGCGCCCCGGCGGCCGTAGCGGATGACACGAATCCGACGTGTACCGACGTGGGTGGGGGCACTGAATGCTCGACGCCCGGCAACGTTCAGATCAACGCTTCTCCCCCGGTCGACGATGGGATCTACCCGATACCCTATTGGGACGACGTCTGGGGCGGTCCGACCGTGCAGATCGGCGGCGGCGGGGGCGTAGTGCCAGCACCGCACCGCTAGCTACCGCGCGGAACCATGGGGCTCAAACTGGGAACTTCTTCCTGGACCAACACTTCACCGCGAAGATCGACCGCATCAAAGGTATTGCAGCACAACGTGTCTGCAGCCGCTTCGTCACGTGTTCCAGCGTGACCAGCGTGGGCTTCGACGAGGGCATGGTCGAACTTCGTGAAAGTCGTCAATCGCCGGGGTGGTTGAAAACGGATGCGATGCGGCAAACGCTCGGACTCCGGCGAACCGCGGCGGGCGGTTGGTGACTGTCATCGGCGGGAGAGGTCGGCGCGGTGGCCGGCCCGCAGGATCAGCGTCAGCTTCCCATGCTCTGCAGCCACATCTCCAGCACTGCAAGCTGCCACAGCGCGTTGGAGCCCAGTGTGGTGCGCGTTTCGTTGGGCGCGGCGAGCAGGGCGTCGACGGTCTCCTTGCGGTACAGGCCACGTGCCTGCGCGGCGTCGCACGTCAGCGCGTCGCGGACCATATCCAACATCTCGCCGTGAAGGTGGCGGATGCCGGGCACCGGGAAATAGCCCTTCGTCCGGTCGATCACCTCGGAAGGCATCAGCGCCCGCGACGCGTCCTTGAGCACACCCTTGCCGCCGCACGCCAACTTCAGCTCCGGCGGGCAGGTGGCCGCCAACTCGACGAATTCGTGGTCGAGGAACGGAACCCGAGCCTCCAGCCCCCACGCCATCGTCATCGTGTCGACGCGCTTAACCGGATCTTCGATGAGCATCACCTCGGTGTCCAGCCGCAGCGCGGCGTCCACCGCGGTTTCGGCGCCCGGCGCGGCCTGATAGGCCGCGACGAGTTCGCGGCTGGCGTCGACGTCGATCCCGTACTCCGGGGCGAAGATCGACAGCACGTCGGCGTGGCTGCGGTCGAAGAACACTTTCGTGTACGCCTCGGTCACCTGTTCGCGGGCGACGCTGGCCAACGGCGGGTACCAGTCGTAGCCGCCCAGGATCTCGTCGGCGCCCTGGCCTGACTGCACCACCTTGACCCACTGGCTGACCTCCTGCGACAGCAGGTAAAAGGCGACGCAATCGTGACTGACCATCGGTTCACTCATCGCCGCAATGGTTTTCGGCACGGCCGGCAACAGCCGCGAGGTCGCGATGTGAATCTTGTGGTGGTCGGTGTCAAACGTTTTGGCGATCAGGTCGGAATAATAGTATTCGTCGCCGGATTCTCCCCCGGCGGAGTCGAATCCGATGCTGAAGGTGGCCAACCCATGCTGGCCCTGTTCGGCCAGCAGTGCAACGACCACCGACGAGTCGATGCCGCCGGACAGGAGCACACCGACGGGCACGTCGGCCACCATCCGGCGTTCCACGGCGGTGCGCAGTGCGTCCATCAGCGCGTCCTGCCAGTCGCGCGCCGACCAGGCGGCGCGGTCGGGGTCGCGGCGGAATTCCAATGTCCAGTAGACGATGTCGGTATGCGACCCGTCGGGCTGGATCGTCCGCACCGTGGCCGGCGGCAGCTTGCGCACGCCGCGGTAGATGGTCCGCGGTGCCGGCACCACCGAGTGGAAGCTCATGTAGTGATGCAGCGCGTGGCGGTCCAGCTCGGTGTCGACGCCTCCGGCGTCGAGGAGCGCCCGCACCGTGGAGGCGAACCGCAGCCGGCCGGGCGTGGCGGCCAGATAAAGCGGCTTGATGCCCAGCCGATCGCGCGCGAGCGTCACGACGCCGGAGTCGCGCTCGGCTATCGCGAACGCGAACATGCCCTTGAACCGGTCGACACAACGCGGGCCCCACTTGTGGAACGCTTTGATCACCACCTCGCTGTCGGCGGTGGAGAAGAAGCGGTAACCGTCGGCCTGAAGCTCCGTGCGCAGGTCCTGGTGGTTATAGATGCAGCCGTTGAACACCAGCGTCAAACCGAGGTCGCTGTCCACCATCGGCTGCCCGCCACAGGCCGAAAGGTCGATGATCGACAGGCGGCGGTGCCCGAACGCCACCGGCCCGTGCGCCACCACACCGTCGGAGTCCGGCCCCCGCGACGTCATCGCTTGGGTCATCCGAGTCACGGCGGCGACATCCGCCGACTCGTCGTCGAAGCGGATCTCTCCGCAGATACCGCACATCTCGTTCCCCTTAGCTGTCTCTGACATCGCCGGCGGCGAGGATCCACGTGTCCTTGCTGCCGCCTCCTGATGACGAGTTCACGATCCGCGACCCGCGGCTGGCCACGCGGGTCAATGCGGTCGGCATCACATGCGCCGACACCGATCCCGCGTCACCGGCGCGCAGATGGACGAACGCGCGCAGATCGACGTGATGCGGGAACATCCCTTCGCCGTCGAAGGTGGGATGGGTGGACAGTGCGACCAACTCCTGCGCGATGAACCGCTCGGGCTGGGTGAGCAGCTCACGCCGGCGCGCCTCCAGGGCCGCGTCGGAGGCATCCGGCCCGATCAGCACGCCGCTGCCGCCGAGTCCGTCGATCGGCTTTACCACCAGGTCGCCGATATGGGCCAGTACGTAGTCGCGCTGCGCGCGCTCCGCGCAGATCCAGGTCGGCACCTGTGCGAGCTTCGGCTTCTCGCCGAGGTAGTACTCGATCATCGCCGGGACGAACGCGTAGATCGCCTTGTCGTCGGCGACGCCATTGCCCAGCGCGTTGGCGATGGTGAGGTGACCGTCGGCGATCGCGCCGAGCAGCCCGGGGCGCAGCGGCGCGTCGTCGTGGCCGGTCGACGACAGCAGCATGTCCTCGTCCATGCGCGCGTAGATCACGTCCACCGGACGGACGTCAGATCCGATGTGTCGCACCAGCTTTCCGGAGCGAAACGACAAGTCCGACGGCTGGACGAGCGCGACGCCCATCTCCTCGGCCAAGAAGGTGTGCTCGAACCAGGCGGAGTCTTCCCATCCGGCGGACAGCAGCGCAATCGCGGGATCGTCACCGGCGTGCCGCGGCGCGGCCGCGAGCAGCGTGTCGAGCAGCAGCTGCGGGGTGCGGTCAGGGTCGGAGATCGGCACCGGCGGCCGCAGCTCCGGCAGGTGCCTGCTCAGCAGCCGGTGGTTGACCACCGCGTACCCGGTGCCCGACGGCACCCGCAGATTGTCCTCGAGCACCAGCCAGCGGCCCTGCCTGTCGCACACCAGGTCGGTGCCGCTGACGTGCGCGCGCACGGCGTCTCCGGCGAGCCGCCCAGTAGAGCGGAAACCGGGCGCCCGGTCCAAGGAATGCACACCGATGACGCCGTCACCGACGATGGCCTGCTCGAAATAGATGTCGCGCAGGAAAGCGTCGAGCGCCCGGGCGCGCTGGCCGAGGCCGTCGCACAGCATCGCCCACTCGTCGGCGGCCACCATGCGGGGCACCAGATCGAGCGGGAAGAGCTGAGCCTGTGTCTGGCCGGTGACCCGGAAGGTGATATTGCCGGTGCGCTGCTCCTGCTCGATGCCGCCCTCGCGGGAGCGCAGCGTGGCCACACCGAGGTCGGCGATGGCAGCGAGGACCTTGCGGTACTGCGGCCGCGGCCGCCCATCGGCGTCGACGGCTTCGTCGTAGCTGGTGTACACATCGCCGGCCGCGGTGACGCTGCCCGGCTGGTAGCCGAACAACAGGCTGGGGTCGTCGCCGACTGCTGTCGCGGTGTCCGGCCAGCGACCGGCGGTCTCGGCGAGCAGCTGGTCTACCACGTCGGTAAGTCGCCCGCGACGGCGCAGCGCCCGGCGCTGACGGGCCGACGAGGAGCCGGCGATCAGCACCCGCCGCGTCAGGTCGCTGACCATGTCCCAGTCGCCTGCCTGCTCCAGTTGCGGGCGAAGCGAGCGCACCAAGTCGGCGACCACCTCGGCGGCGGGCCGGTGGGCCGGTCCGGTGACGTCGACGAGATCGCCCTCCAGCCCCGACCGGGCGGCCCGCCACAGCGCCGCCCGGCCCAGCGTCGGTGAGATCACCGTCGGCGCCGTGCCCGCCCGCAGCCCGGCCGCCTCGCGCTCGACCAGCGCCCGAAACAGCGCTGCGATCAGGACGATCGTGTCGACGGACGGGCAGCTGTCGCACACCCGCAGCTCAAGGGTCGGCGCGGACGTCGACGGCCGCACGTCGAAGTAGACCATCCCCTCGTCGGTGATGATTCCGCTGTCGATCAGATCGTTGACGAGTCCGTCGTATTCGCCGGCCGACTCCACCGGCGCGGCCAACCCGGTCGTCGGCCAGCGCTGCCAGACCAGCGTGCGCACGCTGGAGTAGCCGGTGTCGGAACCATCCGACCAGAACGGCGAGCTGGTGGACAGCGCCAACAGTGTGGGCAGATGCGGGGCGACGCGATTGCCGACCACGACGGCCTCGTCGCGATCGTCCACTCCGACGTGCACCTGCGTGCCGCAGATGAGCTGCTCGCGGGCCAGCAGCTGGTAATCGGCCAGCATCTGGCGGTATCGGGCGGTCTGGGTGACCTGCATCTCGGCGGGCACCGACAGCGGCACGGCGCCCGCCGCAACCACACCGATGCCGAGCCTCGCGGCGGTGTCGACGAGGACCCGGCGATGGTCGACTAATTCGGTGCGCAATCGCTCCAGGGTGTTGACCACCCTGCTGTTCATCTCGACCACGCAGCGCTGCAACTCCGCGACGTAGTCGTCGGACAGTTGAGCCAACAGTTCCGGCGCGCGTGCGGTGAGCCGCCTCGTCTTCAGATCGACAAGGTGAAACTCCTCTTCAACGCCGAGCGTCCGCGTCGGCTCGCGTCGCATGCCGCCACGGTATGGGCGTGCAGTTACGTCGTTGTTAATTGATGCCGATCGCGAGGACCCCGCCGCGGGCGTCGACGCAGCTTGATCGTGGCTGGCGCGCATGTTGCGCGGAAACATGTCGCCTACCGATCATCGTGGTTCATGCCCGCAAGGGAATCACAACCGAACCCAGGGCCACCCGATTGTCGCATGTCGGCGATTCATTAGCCGGCGGGCGCCCACAGGTCGACCGGCAACACTTCCCTGGCGCGGCCGTCGGGTCCAAGAAGCCGTCCCCAGGACTTGACGGAACGCAGCACCACGGGGTATCGAAGACTGCCACGCCGGGGTATTCGGATAGCAGCCGATGAATCACGGGAGGCAGGGGACAGCTTGTGCAGCTGCATCGTGACGAAAAGACTGGCCGCTCCGCTGCCGATGGTCGCGACGCAGAATCTGGTCTCGGTGTATTGGACCAGTGTGTGTCCCACCGAGGCCAGCGCTGACCCATCGACCTGCAGCTTGAGCGCCACGCCCGTCACCCAGCCGGCTTCCACTCCCGCGAAGTCGGTGCGGAATGCCAAGAGGGGCCCGTGCGGGTCAAGAGATCCACGCGGCGCCGCACCGTGGGCTCCGACCGGCCTACCGGGTTTTGGACGCGTCGGCCTCAGGCGGCAGTGCGCCGCCGGCGGTCGGTCCGGGGACCAACTGGTTCTATGCCCGTCAGCATGAGAGTCGGCGGTCGGCGGACATCGATAATGACGGAAAGTCGTCGAAATCCACGTCCTGACGACGGAAATAGTCGATGCCTACGGGCCGGCGCCCGGGGCGGCGCAGCAGGTCGGCGGGCACCACCTGGCAGCCTGCGCGGCAGCCCCGTCGGCCAGCCACAGGGCTGACAGCGCAGGACCGGGGCGAAGCTTGACAGACTGCGGCCACGGGCGCGGGCGATCCGAGCGGGCTGGAGCCTGCGACTATATCGGCTCCCGTTGCGCGCACCGATGTTCGTGAAACGAACGGAGGATGATGAGCGGCGATAGGCGCGGTGGAAATCGATGAAAAGCCGTGCTGCCATCTCGCGCGAAGTCGGCGGACCGTGGTCTGTCGAAGTTCGAGTTGGATCCCCCCAGGCCCGCAAAACTTGATCTCGTCGACCACTCGGATGTGCGCCGGGTTGGCTGGGGATACCCACCGCACGCAAGCCCGGCAGCGGGCCCATCCCGCGGCGCCATGCCAGAATGTTGGACCGGTTTTCAAAATCTGGCAAATGCGCCGACCGGGGGGCGGTTCGAATATGGTCTGGCCAGGCGCATCGCGCCGGTCCACGGTAACCAGGAGCACGGGCGGAGTCGGTGTCGACGAACAACCGAGCCAAGCAGGGGCTGATCGTTGCGCTGGTCGGCGTGCTGGCGCTGGCCGCGTGCGGGACCAGCTGGGGGACGCCCACGGACCCGGTGACAGTCGGGCCGCGCCCGAATGAGAGCGGTCTGCTACCGAACGGCTACACGGTGACTCCGGCCGGCCAGCAGACCATGTTGGGGGATCTGCCTCTGGGCGCCGCCGCGTCCCCGGACGGCCACCGGATGGTGGTGAGCAACGACGGGCAGGGCACCCAGTCGTTGCAGGTGATCGACACCGCAACCGGGATGGTGAATCAGACGGTGCCCTATCACAAGCCTGAGGCGCTGTTCACCGGGTTGGCGTTCAGCGGCGACGGGCACCGCCTGTACGCCTCCGGCGGAGGCAATGACAAGATTCGCACTTTCGATGTCACGAACGGGGCGCTGACCGAAACCGCGCCATTGGAATTGCCGCGCACGTCCGCCGACGGCAAGCCGCTCAACCCGTTCCCGGCCGGGGTCGCGGTCACCGGCGACGGGCGGGTGCTGGTCGCCGACCGTCTCGCCGACGCGGTCACCGCGCTCGATCCCCTGACGGGGGCATCACAGACCGTCGGTGCCGGCCACGCACCCGGGGCCGTGGCCGTGTCGCGCGACGGCAACCGCGCGTGGGTGGCCGAGCAAGGTGCCGACACCGTTCGGGTCCTCGATGTCTCGGCGGGCCGGTTGGCGGCGATCGGCGAGATCCGGGTGGGAACCCATCCCGCGGCGCTGCTGTTGGACAAGAACGGGACGCGGATGTTTGTCGCCAGCGCCGACAGCGATCAGGTCGACGTGATCGACACCGCCGCCTCGATCGTCACAGGGACGATCGCGCTGGCGCCGTATCCGGGGGCACAGGTTGGTGCCAACCCGGTCGGGCTCGCGCTGTCGGGCGACGCGAAGACGCTTTATGTAGCCAACTCCGGTGACAATGACGTCGCGGTCATCGACACGGACCGCCTCGCGGTGCGGGGCCTCATCCCGACCGGGTGGTATCCGAGCACGGTGACGGTGATCGGCCCGAAGTTGTTCGTCACCAACGCGAAAGGCCTGGGCGCGGGCCCCAACGGCGGACCCGGCCATCCCGATCCCACACAGCCCGGCGGTGCGGCACCCGAACTCTACGTCGGGTCGATGATCACCGGCACGCTGTCGGCGATCGGGGATTTCGACCAGGCCCAGCTCGACGAATGGACGGGCCAGGTGCAGGCCAACGACGGCTTCGACGCCCGCGGCGAGGTCCGCACGGCCGGAGTGTCGCCGGTGGTGCCCCAGCATCCGGGCCAATCAAGCCCGATCAAGCACATCATCTACGTCGTCAAGGAGAACCGCACCTTCGATCAGGAGCTCGGCTCGCTCGGCAGGGGCAACGGCGACGCGTCGCTGAACCTCTTCGGTGACGAGTCGGTTCCCAACACCCGCGAGCTGCAGCGCCGTTTCGTCACACTCGACAACTTCTACGCCGATGCCGAGGTCAGCGCCCAGGGCTGGATGTGGGTAGTGGCCGCCAACTCCAACCCCTACACCGAAAGTGGCTGGCCAGCAAATTATTCCGATCGGAACCATTCGTACCCCGCTGAGTCAGGCGACCCCGCCATCGCACCCAACACCGACCCCGCCGATGCCTACATTTGGGACCGGCTCGCCAAGGCCGGTGTGTCCTTTCGCAATTACGGCTTCTACGTCACCCTCAACAGCACCGCCGAAGCGCACGCCGCCGACCCTGTGCTGGACGCCAACACCGACCATGCCTACCGCGGCTTCAACCTGAAATGCCCCGACAGCCCCAACACATTTGTCCCGCTGGACAACTGCGGGCCACCGCGGGTCAGCGAATGGCAACGTGAGTTTGCCGATTATGTTCAGGACGGCACTCTGCCCACCTTTGAGTTCGTCCGCCTGCCCAACGATCACACCGCCGCCACGGCGCCCGGTTATCCGACCCCGCAGAGCTACGCGCTGGACAACGACATGGCCCTGGGCACCCTGGTGGACACCGTCTCGCACTCGAAGTACTGGCAGGACACCGCGATCTTCGTCACCGAAGACGACGCCCAAGACGGGCCCGACCACGTCGACGCGCACCGCACCGTGTCCCAGGTGATCAGCCCCTACACCCAGACGGGCGCCGTCGATTCCACCCTGTACAGCACTGCCTCGATGCTGCGGACCATGGAATTGCTCGTCGGGCTCACGCCGCTGACCCAGTTCGACGCCTTCGCCTTTCCGATGGCCAACGCATTCACCGTCGATCCGAACACCGCGCCCTACCAGCTGCGGGGTCCCGCACCGCCGGACGCTGGACCGATCGCGACCGCGATCAACACCGCCGACGCGCCGATGGCCGCGGAATCCCGTGCCCAAAACCTCACCGTCGAGGACGCGATTGACGAAGACACTTTCAACCGCGCCATCTGGGCATCGATCAAGGGGCCCGGGTCGGCGATGCCACCGCCGCGGCACACGGTGATCGGCGACGTGGATCACTGATCGGCGGTGCTGCGCGGGTCGTTGTCATTGCATCGAGGCCACGCGGCCCAGCCGCCAGGCACCTTCGCCGAGCAGCTCCAACTGGTGCTCGTGGTGCTGTTCGACCGACGCGTGGTGACCGACGCTGACCACGATGGTGTCGGGCAACTCGGTGCGCAGCAGCTGGTACAGCGCGAACTCCAGGCCCTCATCCAGAGCGGAGGTGGCTTCGTCGAGGAACACCGCCTTGGGCCTGGCCAGCAGGACACGGGCGAACGCGATGCGCTGCTGCTCACCCGGTGAGAGCACCTTCGCCCAGTCGCGCTTCTCGTCGAGCCGGTCACGCAGGTGGGGCAGGAAAACCCGGCTGAGCGCATCGCGCAGCCGGTCGTCGTCGATGTCGGCTGATCTGGCCGGATAGGCCACCACCGCGCGCAGATCGCCCAGCGGCACATAGGGCAGCTGCGACACAAACATCGTCTCGTGGTCGCCGGCGGGCCTGCACCACAGGCCGGTCGCGGCCGGCCACAACGCGGCCAGGCTGCGCAGCAGTGTGGTCTTGCCGGTACCCGACGAGCCGGTGATCACCATCGACTCGCCACGCTCCAGGCGCAGATCAAGCGGCTCGATCAGCTGATCGCCGGCCGGTGTGCGCACCTCGACGCCCTCCAGCTCAACCGAGTCGTCGCGGCTCGGCTCGGTTCTCAGCACCGGCAGTCGACGGGCGCGCTCGTTGGCCTCGACGAGGCCGTGCAAGCGTATGGTCGCCGCGTTGTAGCTCGCGATCTGGCTGTACGCGTCGCGGAAGAACGACAGTCCGCTCTGGATCTTGCCGAACGCGGTGGCCGACTGCATCACGTCGCCGAGCTTGATGGGGCCGGCGAACAGCCGCGGTGCCTGCACCAGGAAGGGCAGCGGCACGATCGCCTGGGTAACCGAAAAGTTCCAAGCGAGCAAGCCGACCGTACGCCGCACATAGCGCCGGTAGTTGGAGATGACAGCGGCGAACCGGTTGTCGATTTGCTCGCGCTCGGCTTGTTCGCCGCGGTAGAAGCCGACCGCCTCCGCGGCGTCGCGCAATCGCACCAGCGCATAGCGAAACGCGGCGTTGGTCTGCTCGTTGCGGAAACTCAACCTGATCAGCGGGTGACCGATCCAAAACGCGATCACCGTGGCGATCACCACGTAGACGATGACAATCCAGAACAGGGCCTTGGGGATGCCGAGCCCAAACAGCGTCAGCCGGCCCGAGAGTCTCCACAGGATCACGGTGAAGGACGCCACCGAAACCAGTGAATTCACCGCCCCGAAAAGCAGGATGCTCTGCGAGTAGTACGTCGGGATATTGGGGCCGGTACCCACCCCGGTGGTGAAGATGTCGATGTCCTGCTGGATGCGCTGATCGGGGTTGTCGATGGTGGGCTCGGCGAACCGGCTCCGGTAATACGCCTGGCCGGTGAGCCAGTCCGAGTTGAGGCGATCGGTCAACCACACCCGCCAGCGGATGATGAAACGCTGGGTCAGATAGGTATCGAACACGATCCGGGTGATGTGAATCGCGGCCAAGATGCAAAAGATCCCGATCGCGACCCAGAAGCCGTGCACTCCCGAGCTGCGCTGGGCCGCGTTGTGCGCGCCCGCGCCCTGGAACGCCACCTGAAGCGCCGAGTACAGGTCGTTGTTGTAGTAGCTCAGCAGCACCTCGATGCGTACCGACGCGATCACCGACAGCAGCAATACCGCGAACATGGCCCACACCCGCGCACTGGGCGTGCCGGTGAAGTAGTCGCCGGTGATGCGCCAGAAACGCTGTCCCCAGGTGCTGTAGCGGATCACCACGCCCGCGATCACCAACACACCCACGGCGCTGATCGCCCAAGCGCTGAGGATCCACCACAGGGAGGCGACGAGCTCGCTGCCCCAGTCGATCGATGGCCTGAATTTCTCCAACGGACCACCCTCCTGTGTGGTGGCGCCCTCGCGGGACACCACGTCTGAATGCGCGGCGCGGGTATCGCTCGGCGAGGACCGTGGGCCCGTCGCCGGCGGTTGCACTGCGGGATGAGTATCAACTCTCGTTGTGAACAATGTCGAAACCGGATGCCGGCCGCCATCGGGCCCCGGCGAGCCGCTTTCGTCACTGTGACCGAAGCGCTGCAGGCGGATGATTGCGGACCGCGTTGCTGCTACCGTTCGCCTAGGAGATCCGCTACGAGGAGACGCCTGCTGTGCCGCCGCTGCTTCGTGACCTGCTGCGCCCGCGCCGCCGGACTCTCGCAGTCATCTTGGCCGCGATGCTGGTGACGATGGCGACGAGCCTCGCCGCGCCCTGGCCGCTCAAGATCATCCTCGACAACGTGGTCGGAAACCGACCTCCCCCGCAATGGATCGACTGGCTATTGCCGATCCTGGGCGGCGCAAGCAAGTTCGACATCGCAGCGGCCGCGGGGATCGTGACCGTGCTCATCGCGGTGGTCGCCGGCGTCGCGGCGTATGTCGCCAGCTACTTCACGGAGAGTCTCGGTCAGCACATCGGAAACGATCTGCGCGTTCGGCTCTACCACCACCTGCAGGAGCTTTCACTCGCGTACTACGACACCACCCGGGTCGGCACCATTCTGAGCACCCTCACCAGCGACGTCCAGACGATTCAGAGCTTCGCGTCGGTGTCCACCCTCAACATCTTCACCGACACGTTGACCCTTGCCGGGATGATCGTGGTGATGTTCTTGCTCCGTTGGGATTTCGCTCTGATCGCGCTCGCGGTGTTGCCGCTGCTGGTCATCTTCCTGTTGCGCGTCAACAAGGCAATCAAGACGGCGGTCAAAGAGGTGCGCACCCGGCAGTCCGATCTGCTCGCCACCCTGCAGGAGGGCCTGCAATCGATTGAAGTCGTGCAGGCTTTCGGGCGCGAGGACCAGCAGGAGCAACAACTGCGCAAGGCCAGCATGGAGACCGTGACGGCGTGGCTGAAGGCGCGCCGGGTGTCGTCGCTGCTCTCGCCGGTGGTCGGCCTCACGGTCGCGGTATGCACCGGCCTGGTGCTCTGGCGGGGCGCACTGCTCATCCTGGCAGGCACGATGACCGCCGGCGCGCTGACCGTGTTTCTCGCCTACCTGACCAAGTTCTTTCAGCCGGTGCGCGACCTGGCCCAAATGACCAACACCATCGCCCAGGTGGCGGTGGGGTTTCAACGTGTCATGGCGGTGTGTGACGCCGACAAGGTGATTCCCGAGCGCCCCGCCCCGGCAGATCCGCCACCGTTTCGCGGTGAGATCGCCTTCGACCACGTCGCATTCGGCTACGACCCCGAGGCGCCGGTGCTGCGCGACATCACGTTCGCGATCGGCTCGGGCGAGATGGTAGGGATCGTCGGGCCCACCGGCAGCGGCAAATCCACGGCCGTCAGCCTCATCCCGCGCTTCCGCGACCCGGACACCGGTTCCATCACCATCGACGGTGTGGACATCTGCGACTACAAGCTTCACGGACTGCGCTGCCAGATCGGCTTCGTGCTGCAGGACACGGTGCTGCTGCGCGGGACCGTGCGCGACAACATCGCCTTCGGCCGCCCCGGGGCCACCGACGACGAGATCGTCGAGGCGGCCAAACTCGCCAACGCCCACGAGTTCATCACCCGCATGCCGAAAGGCTATGAGAGCATGGTCGGTGACCGGGGTATGACGCTCTCCGGCGGCCAGCGCCAACGCATCGGGATCGCCCGCGCCCTCATCCGCGACAGCCCGATCCTCATCCTCGACGAGCCGACGGCAGCCCTGGACGCGGAGTCCGAACAGCTGGTGATCGAGGCCCTCGAACGGCTGATGGAGGGTCGGACCGTCATCACCATCGCCCATCGGCTGAGCACCCTGCGCGACGCCCACAAGATCATCGTCATCAAGGAGGGCGTCGTCGCCGAAGACGGCACCCACGAGGAGTTGCTGGCGCTCGGCGGGGTCTACGCCGATCTGCATCGCATCCAGTACCAGGCGCCGGCGTAGACCCGCCAGTGCCTACCAGTCGCGGAGCCGAGCGCCCCGCCGGCCGTAACAGCGCGTTAACTGCCGGTGAACAACCCTGGACGGGAGGGGGCGGGGACCGTCGCGATCCCATCAAAGCCTCGCTCATCGCGCCTCGCGCTGCTACCATCCCGGCTAGCCGAAGAGCTTTCCGAATTCTCTTGAGGACTAGGGAGATAAGCCATGCTGACGATGCGGGACCACGGCGTTGACGATTACACGGTGCTGCGCGACATGGACGCCACCGACGTCGGTGTGCTGGGTGAGGACGACCGCGCGTGCCTGGACGAGCTGGGCGAGTACCTCGCCGCCAGCGACGCGTGGCAGCGCTTCGGTATCTGGCTGCTGCACAAGCATTTCGAACCGGCCCCCGGAGAGGTGTTCGTGGAACGCGCCATCCGCGCGCCGCGAAAGACCGAAACCACCCCCGTCGAGCGCTCGGCGTTCCCGGGGTTGAGCACGACCGCGATCCGTTTCGACGATTCGGTCAGCTCCGGGATCGGTGTCATCGGCATGGAGTTCGCCGAGCCCACCGACTTCGGCGCCACCTCGCCGCTGAGCGATGACGACGAGGCCGTACTGGCCGGCATCGCCGAACGACTGGCCGCCCACGGCAAGATTGAGCGCTTCGGCGTCCGGCTGATCCGCAATCCGCTCAGCCTGTCAGAGCACGAGTTGCTCCTCGAAACCTGTGACAGCGCCCACCGCACGCTGCACTGCGACGTCAGTGAGCGCGACGCGATTCCCACGGCCCAAACCATCGTTGAGACAGCCTGGCGGTGGAAGATCGTCGAAGGCAAGGCGCAACCCACAGTGATGCGGGACTGCACCGCCGGCTGCATAAAAGCAGGCGAGGGACACGACATCGGGCACACGCATTCCGAAGCAGATGATTTCGGGAACGACTGATCGCCCGATCCGCGCGATCGGATCGGCGCATAACGGGCGGTGCGGTGTAATCTGCTTGCCCTCAGTGATTTTGGGCGGCGACGATACTGCCACCCGTACCCGGCCCGGTCCTGATCTCGGCGGTCGTCATCGTCGCGACCAGGCCGGAGCCTCCCCAATGTGAGCCGCCCGCATCACGCACGTCATCGGTGACATCGCTGGGGCGGGGTGGGCGCTTCCGGGTCGTCAAGGACGATCCGGCCCAGGCTGCCCGGTCAGCTCGGCCCGGAAGGCATGCATGGCGCCGATGAGCGCGGTGAACACCCGGTGTGCGGCAGTGAGATCCGCTTCCGGCAGGCCGGTAAGCGCGGCACTGCCGTGGTCGGCCAACGGCGCGAAGAATGCCCTCGCCACGGCCAGTCCATCGTCCGCGTACCGCAGCATGACCTTTCGGCGATCGTCGGCGTCCGTGTCGCGGCGCACATGACCCGACTCGATCATCCGCTCGACAAGGTAGGTGATCGCGGCGCCCGACAATCCCATCTTCTGCCTCAGCTCGCCGGCGGTCAGCGGCGTGCCCGCGCTGTCGGCCACCATGATGTGCAACAACGCGCGAAAGTCGTTGCGGCTTAGTGTGTGCAAGCCTGCGAACACCTGTCCGATCTGCTCGGACACGGCCGACAGGGCGCGCACGTCGGCGAAGATCAGCGACTCGAGGTCAGCCCGGGTCCGGGCGTGCCGGTTCATCGCCGCAAGCATATCCGGACGTCACAGAAATTTCATTTGCTTAACTGTTAATTTTATGAAATGTTATCGCCATGGTCTGGGATCGTCTCGCCGCGCTCGTCACCGGCCGCCGGTCCTGGCTGACAGCGGTCGGCGTGTCGCTGCTGGCCGCGCTGACGATGACCCTCGCGGGCCCCAACACCTCGGGCACCGAATCCCCGACATCGTTGCCTGCCTCTGCGGAATCGGCGCGTGCGGACGCCGCGCTGACGCAGTTCCCCGGCGCGGACCATGTTGCCGCAATACTGGTTGTCACCCGCTCCGACGGGTCGCCGCTCAGCACCGTGGACCTGTCCGCAGCGGCACAGGCCAGCACCCGGATGGTGGCCGCCGCCGGCTCCGGCGAGACGATCTCGCCGGTGTTGACGTCAGCAGACGGGAAGGCGGCGATCGCGACCGTGCCGCTGAGCGCCGACCTGTCCGGGTTCCGCCTGAGCGACGCGGTCAAATCGCTCAGAAAAGCCGCCACGAACGGCCTGCCCGACGGCCTTCAGGCCCAGGTCACCGGCGGCCCGGCGTTCGGGGCCGACATCGCAAACGCCTTCTCGGGGGCCAACATCACGCTCCTCGCGGTGACCGCACTGGTAGTGGCGTTGTTGCTGATCGTCACCTATCGGTCACCGGTCCTATGGCTGGTGCCGCTGCTGGTCGTCGCGTTCGCCGATCGGGTCGCCACATCGGCGGGCACCGCGGTCGCAGGAATCACCGGCCTGAGCTTCGACGGGGCGACATCCGGCATCACCAGCGTGCTCGTGTTCGGCGCGGGCACCAACTACGCGCTGCTGCTCATTTCACGCTACCGGGAAGAGTTGCGGCTCAACGCGAACCATCGAGACGCACTTCGCGAGGCGGTGCGCGCGGCGGCACCGGCGATCGTCGCCAGCAACGCCACCGTGGTGCTGTCGCTGCTCACCCTGATCTTGGCGGTGACCCCGAGCACCCGCAGTCTCGGCGTGCTCGCAGCGTGCGGCCTGGTGGTCGCCGCGATATTCGTCTTACTCGTGCTGCCTCCGCTGCTGGCGCTGTTCGGCACGCGGCTGTTCTGGCCGTTCGTCCCGCGTCCGGGCAGCGCGACCGCCGCGGAGCAAGGTCCGTGGCACCGGGCCGCCGAGGCGGTCGCCCGCCGGCCGGCGTTGGTGGCCTCGGTTGCCATAATCGCCCTCGCCGCGCTGGCGACCGGCCTGCTCGGCGTCCGGGTGGGCCTGTCGCAGACCCAGCAGTTCCGCGTGCAGGCCGAGTCGGTGTCCGGATTCGACACGCTGGCGACGCACTTCCCCGGCGGACAAGCCGATCCAACCATCGTTGTCGCCCCGACCGACGGGGCGCCCGCAGTGCAACAGGCCATCGACTCGACACGTGGTGTGGTGTCGGCGGCACCGGCGGGCCAATCTCCCAGCGGGCTGGCGAAATGGACGGTGGTGATCGA
>Ga0209656_10000924_pt1 | contig 18915 bp, 17 predicted proteins | sample BogFormECP12_OM2_FD_188239 | JGI IMG/M metagenome (GOLD analysis project Ga0209656, IMG submission 188239) | Bog forest soil microbial communities from Calvert Island, British Columbia, Canada - ECP12_OM2 (SPAdes) (version 2) | ecosystem: Environmental > Aquatic > Freshwater > Wetlands > Bog ... | reverse complement strand
GCTACCTGCGCGCTGACCTTCGCGTGGGTGCTGGTGGCCCCGTGGTCGCTGCCCTGGTATACCGCGGTGGCGTGGGTCACGCTGGCCCTGCTGCCGCGCAACTCGCTGACCCGCTGGCTCACGCTGGTGACCGCCGGGATCGCGTACCTGCACTTCAGCGCCGGGCAGCCGGACAACCATCCGGGCGGCCCGGCCCCCACCCCGTAGCCGTGCGGCCGGAGCCGGAGCGGCAGGGATCGGCCCTCGACGCGCTCAACGCTGCGGTGGGTGTCACCGGCTCATGAGCTTATGTGCCCGGTCCGCGACCAGGAAGGTCAGCAGGAAGAGAAAGACAAGCGCTGTCGCCGCGAGCGACAAGACCAGGCCGGCCGGGAAGAGCGGCGGCGTATAGCTCCAGGTGACGACGCCAAGTCCGGGCGGTACGTCGACGGCCTGGACGAGACCGTCCCGCTGGACGGTCAGCGTGGTCGCCAGGCCATGCAGGGGCTGCCACGTGGCGCTCCAGCCGGAGATCGCCGCCACGGAGCGAACGACGCGGGCACCGTGCGGGGAGAACACCGTGGCCACCGTCGGCTCGGTAGGCGGACCGCTGGGGTCCCTTATCCACGCACCGCAGATGGACCGGCCCGAGAGTGCCTCGATGCGTAGCGGCGGCTGGGCGAAGCGATTGGCGAAGACCGCGAACGAGCCATCGAAGCCGGCGAATTCCCATTGCGGCGGGACGAGAGCATCTTGTAGCTGGCCGTCGGCCACGAGCACGCTTCCGCCCGCCCCGACGACGGAGGGCGGGCCCAGCGCGCATGGCGCGCCGTGCGCCTGGCCGACCACCGCGACGCTCGCCGCCGGCCGGGGAACGGTGATCCCGAGGGTCGAGGGGGTCATCGCCCGCGCGCGGAACCAGCGCGTCGAGCCGTCTGGCGCCGTGAGCCCGATCTGAGTTCCGGCTGCCGCGTCTTTCCTGGCGTAGGCGTCAGGCACCTCGACCTTGGACACGTCACTCGTAGTGCCCAGGTACCAGGTGGCACTCTGATCCGCGGCGATGTCGCGCCGGCCGGTACCCGGCGGCCCCCCGGCCGGTCCGTCGCCCTCGACGCTGGTGGTGAGGTACGCGGACAGGGTCAGCAGGACCGAGGTGTCGAGCTGGTCGAGAGTCCCGTCTCCGACGGCGCGGGGGGCGAGCGTATCCTGCCCGTCACCCGTGGCCTGGTGTGACCCGGTCACCGACGCGTACAGGTCGTCAACCGTTGACGAGTAGCCCTGCACCGACGGCATCGCGTCGCCGCTGCTGGCGTTGACATCGGGCGGGTCAAGGCCGGACAACTCATTCGGATCGAGCAGGTCGGGATCGTAGATCACGAAACGCCCCGGGTATCCAAGCGCCGCGACCGGGCGCAGGGGGGCCGTTGCCGTCGCCGTCTGGTCCACCACGGTGCTGGCGCCTCCGCCGCCGGCGGAGGCGCTGGAGGCGTCGGCGGAGGCGCTGGAGGCGTCGGCGGCCGCGAAAAGGCCGGGCCCGACCTCGACCACGCAGAGGACGGTGAAAACGAGCAGGTCGACGACGACGAAGCCGGCGAGCAGGCGCGAGCGCAGCCTCGGCCCGAGGCGCCGCCCGAAGACCACGAACGCGGCCGCGACGGCGCCCAGCACCGCATACGGAAGCAGCCATGGCTTCAGGCGGCCGGTGACGCTGGCGCTGGTGCCTATCCCCACCCAGTGCAGAAAGCCCGTACCCCAGGTGAGGCCCAGCGTGACCACCACGACCACCGCAAGCGGCGGCACAACGCCGAGGACGGTCTCCGGGGCAATCCGGCGAACCAGGGGATGAGGGAAAAAACGCCCCGCGCGGACCCGCGACACCCCACGCCCCTCTCCCCGCTGAAGGGCTGGTCGGCCCAGTAACCGAGCAGGACGGCGAGCGCCAGGTCCACCACGAGGATATTGCGGCTCTGCAGCCGCTGATCACCGAACAAGGGCAGGTGGTAAAGCAGATCCCCCAGGGGGGTGTTGCCGCCGAGCGCGAGCACCACTCCGGCGAGCGCCATGACGTGCCAGACGATCCACTCCGGGAGCCGCGGACGCCCTCTGTTTTCCCCCCTGGCCCACCCTAGGCGGCCGAGGAGGGCGAACGCGGCGACGAGCGGGAGGATGCCCACGTAGCTCGTCACCTCCGTCAGGTTGTAGAAGGAGAAGAAGCTGGGCTGGCTCAGCGAGCCGGAGCCGCCGAGGAGGTCCGGCACCAGGGTCAGCAGCACCCACCTGACCGGAAGCGAGCCCGAACTGTACAGGGCCATCGAATCAGCCCCGCGCTGGGAGCTGCTGATCGTCGCCAGGCCGGGCAGCCACTGGATCGCTCCGAGGCATGCGCCTAGGGCCAGGCCCGCGGTTACCGAGACGAGGGCTGAGCCCGCGCGGCGGCCTAGGCGGGCGACCTGCCACGCCGCGTAGATCACCACGATCGCGCAGGCGTCATCGATGGCACGCGGTTCGCCCGCGAGGATCACCAGGCCGGTGGCCGTGGCCAGGACCCCGGTCCAGCCGAGCCTGGACGCGGCGCGGCGGTCTTGCGAGAGCCGGAGGATGCTCAGCAGCATCACTGGCACCCAGCTCATTCCGGCTACCAGGCCGAAATGGGTGACCTGCGCCGACATGCCCCCGGCGAAGGCGAACGAGAACGCCCCGAGGAAACTGGCCAGGCTCGCCAGCCGGAGAGCCCGCAGGAAGCAGAACATCCCGAGTCCGGCCACCGCCCAGGTGGCGATCATGTTGATCGTCCATGCCCCAGCGCCGGGCAAGACGGCAAACAGCCAGGTGAGCGGGTACGCGGCGGCCGCGTTCCAACCCGCGAGCAACGGCGCGCCGCTCCAGATGTACGGGTCAAACAGCGGCAGGTGCCCGTCGCCGATCTCGCGCCCAGCCAGCACGCGCAGCGGAAAGTTCTGGGTCAGGTCGTCACCGGGAAGAACGGCGTGCCCGAGCAGCGCGGGGACGCCGAAGATGACGGCCGGCAGCGTGACGAGCAGGACGACGGCTACGACGTCGCCCTGTCGGCGCCACGCCGTCGGTGCGCCGCGTGCATCAGCTGCCACGCTGCCCAACACGAGCCGCGACTCAGTTCTCATTCTGTGTACTTTCGCAACTCAACCTGAAGGAAAACTGGAAGATTCTCGCTGATGCGCCTGAGTCACAGATACCACGGCGGCGTCGTGATGTGCCCTCCGAGGCTAGACGCCCGCGCCCGCTTACTCGCCGTAAAGTTCTGCGACGGCCGCCTCGTACGGGTCGAGCGCGTGCTCGACCGGCCCGCGGGGGGCCGAGGGCAACCAGTGCACCGCCCGCTGGAACCCGGCCGCCGCATAGGACTCCAGCACCTTAGCGTCAGCTGGAACGCCCATGACCATCAGCTCTATCGGCCGCTCCGCGCGCGAGCGCAACTCAGCGGCCCGGTTCAAGATCCCCAGATGCCCGAGCCGACCCGCAGCCGCGAGGTGGCCGTCAGCGCGGTGGTCACCGCCACGAACAGGTCGAAGGTGTGCGCGTACTTGCGTGGCACCTCACCGCCGCCCGGGTAAGGAGACTGCCGGTTGGCCTAGGCCGAACCACCCGGCCGCCACTTCGATGCCTGGCTGACCGCCGCGGCGACCACGATCACCACGCAAACATGGCCTCGACTTCCGGCAGCGACCGAACCACTCTGGTTCCCGCCGCCGGCACCTTCCCGTCGAGCTCGCCGCGGACGATCTGCACCGTACTGATGCCCACGGCTACGCTGCCTGCGCAGTAACCCGGCTGGTCGTCCACGAAGACCGCGGCCTCCGCGGTCACCCCGAGCTGGTCGAGCGCGCACCGGAAGATCTCCGCCGCCGGCTTGGCCGCGCCGACCTCACACGACAGGACCAGGGCGTCGGCCAGCACGTCCACCCCGAGCGACACCAGCAACGGGCGGGTGTTCTCGGTGCAGTTGCTGACGACCGCGATCTTGATGCCGCGGGCCCGCAGCGTCCGCAGGAACGGCAAGACGTCGTCGTACAGGCGCGCGTTCGCGAGCAGCAGCTCGGCGTCCCGGCGCACCATCTCGCCGACCAGGCCGGGATGCGCCTGCTGGCCGGACGCCTGCAGGATCTGGCCGAACGCTTCGGCCTTCGACATCCGTCCGACCGTCAGCAAGGCCCCGAGCCGGCCGTACTCGGTGTCCCAGATGGCCGCCGGGATGCCGGCCAGCGTCGGCACTTCCCGTCTGAGCATGGAGAAGTCACAGGTCACAATCGTGTCATAGGCGTCCACGAGGCATGCTTCGAGCCGGGCCACACCATCAGCGTACGGGCCTCACCGCGGCCGAGGCGCACACGTGCGCGTAGGGCATGGCGATGGCGCGTTCGTGGCAGGCGGCCAAAACCGACGAAGGATCTTGAACGAGCGTCGTCTCAGAGATCCGCGACGGCCCGGGCGGGATCGGTCTCCGGTGAGCCGCCGGGTTCCCAGCCCTCGTCTGATCGCGTGTACGGGTACCAGCGGAGATCGCGGCCGAGGCGAAGCTGCATATTGCCCGCCGTGACCTGGTTACCGTGAACAGCTTCCGCCGCGCCGGTCTTGGTGCGGAGCGCGGCCCGCGCCGCGGTCAGCAGTTCGAGGGCATCCGGATCTTCCGCGGCTGGGTCCCACTCGGCACGCAGCGACTCCAGGCCGGTCATGCCGCCCTGTCGCCAGGCCAGTGCCTGGCGTGCGAGGTCACGTTCGTGAATCCCCGACCGAGCCGCGAGCACAGCGAACGTCGGCGTTCCCAGGGCACGGGCGGCCCTGCGCGCTAGGTCGTCATCTGGGTCGAGGTTCAGCCCGGCGTCGGCGGACAGACCAGTCGCCATTTCCCATGCCCGGCTGGCCGCATCCGCGGCCAGTTCCAGCAAGTCGTCGCGGAGACCGGACCGCCACGGTGGCGGATCCACCGGAAGCGCCGCCGGAAGCCCAGGCCGCCCGGGCGGCAACGGCACGGCGGGGATCGGCGCCGAGGGGGTCGGCGCGGCGAACGCCGTCCTGGCGTCCACGCCCGGGTCAGCCGTGGACCGGCCGGCTGATGATGGCGTCTCGGCACCGGCTTGACCAGCCGTCCCAGCCTCCGATGCGGACGCCTGGCCGGATGCCACGCCCCGCCGATGGGTCCGGATCCCGGCCAGCACCTGATCACGGGTGCGGCCGCGCAAGAGGAAAAGGGCGAAGGGGTCGGTATCTAGCGCATCGGTGAGGAGGTAGCAGGCCGCCGCCGAGTGTTTGCACGGGTCCGCGTCGTCCGGACAGCTGCAGCGCGGCCCGAGCTCGCCGCCGCCGGGCAGCAGATCAAGCCCTGCGGCGGCCACGTCGTCGGCGATCTCCGGCGGCAGCTCGCCGTCAAGCAGCGCCGCCGCGTGGCCGAGCCGGGCCGAGATGGCCTCAAGCACCCGGTCCCATTCGTCCTCGGTGAACCGCCGCACCCGGATCCTGACCTGATACGGCTCGGTTTTCCGGCCCTGAACCTGGGCGCGCGCCTCGCCCGGCGCCAGGGTCAGGTCGCCGACCGCGCCGGAGCGCGCGTAGTCCCGGCCGCGTGGCAGCCGGTCCGGGTCCAGCCGAGCTCGCTGCTCCAGCGCCTCCAACCAGGCCCTACCCCACCAGGTCCGGCCGAATTCCGCGGGCTCATTTCCAGCCATGTCATCGCTCACGGGGCGGCTCGCAGGCTGACCAGCTCGGCAAGCTCGGCATCGGACAGCTCGGCGATCCAGCCCTCGCCTGAGCCGATCACGGCGTCAGCGAGCTCGCGTTTGGTCTCCAGCAGGGCCGCGATGCGGTCCTCTAGCGTTCCCTCGGCGATGAGCCGGTGCACCTGCACCGGGTGGTCCTGGCCGATACGGTACGCCCGGTCGGTCGCCTGATCCTCCACCGCCGGATTCCACCACCGGTCGTAGTGAAGCACGTGGGTGGCGCGGGTCAGCGTCAGACCGGTGCCGCCTGCCTTCAGCGACAACAAGAACACCGGTACCTCGCCCGCCTGGAACCGGGCCACCATCTCCTCTCGACGGGGCACGGGCACCCCGCCGTGCAGGAACGCCGAACCGATCCCGCGCGCGTCGAGATGCTGTTGCAGCAGCGTGGCCATCTGGGTGTACTGGGTGAAGACGAGCATCGATTCGCCACTGGCCATGATCACGTCGGTCAGCTCGTCGAACGCGGCCAGCTTCCCCGAGCGGCCGTCCAGGGAGCCCGGCTGCTTGAGGTACTGAGCCGGATGGTTGCAGATCTGCTTCAGCGCGGTCAGCAGCTTGAACACCAGGCCCGCCCGCTCGATGCCCTGCCTGGTCTCGATCGCCTCCATCGTCTCGCGGACCATCGCCTCGTACAGCGTGACCTGTTCGGCGGTCAGCGGCACGAACAGGTCCGTCACGGTCTTGCGCGGCAGCTCGGGCGCGATGCCGGGGTCGCTCTTCCTGCGCCGCAGCAGGAACGGCCGGACGAGGGCGGCGAACCTGGCCGTGGCCTCGGCGTCACGGTACCGCTCGACCGGCACCGCAACCCGGCGGGTGAACGCCTCCAGGTGCCCGAGCAGGCCTGGCGTCGTCCAGTCGAGGATCGACCACAGGTCCGATAGCCGGTTCTCCACGGGCGTTCCGGTCAGCGCGATCCTGGCGGGCGCGGGCACCGCCCGCAGTTCGCGCGCCGTCCGCGACAGCGGGTTCTTGGCGTGCTGTGCCTCGTCGGCGACGACCAGGCCCCAGCCGGCCTCGGCAAGCCGTGCGGAATCGCGAAGCACCACGCCGTAGGTGACCAGGACGACCTCGTCGGCGGCCAGGTCCTGCAGGTGCCGCCCGCCCCCGTGATACCGGCGGACCGGGATGTCCGGGGCGAACCGGCGTATCTCCCGCTCCCACGTGCCAAGCAGCGACGCTGGGCATACCACGAGCGTGGGACCCGCCTTGGCTTCCCGCCGGTGCAGGTGCAGGGCGATAACCTGGATGGTCTTGCCTAGCCCCATATCGTCGGCAAGGCAGCCGCCCAGCCCGGTGTCGCACATCCCGGCCAGCCAGGCCAGGCCGCGCTGCTGGTATGGCCGCAGCGTCGCCGCGAGCCCGGGCGGCGAATCAAGGGGCAACGGGGAGGACGCGATGCCCGCTACCTGGGCGGCCAGGTCGGCGAGGGGACCTTCCGCGACCACCGTGACCGTTTCGCCGTCGATCTCAGCCGAGCCCGCGAGCACGGCGCCGAGCGCTTCGGACGCGCGCATCCGCGTCCGCGGCGGGCGGCGCAGCCGGTCGAGGAGGGCCGGGTCGAGGATCACCCAGCGCCCCCGCAGCCTGATCAACGGCCGTTTCGCCTCGGCCAGAGCGGCGATCTCGTCAGCGTCGAGGATCGCGCCGTCGAGCGTGAGCTGCCAGCGGAAATCCAGCAGCGCCGCGAGGCCGAACCCGGCGTCCGTCAGTTTTTCCGGTGCCGGGGTAGGGATGGCCCGCAGCTCAAGGCCGTCGTCCAGCATGCTTGACGGCCAGAGCACTTCGATGCCGATGCCGGCCAGCTTCTCGGCAGCCGGGCCGAGCAGGCTAGCCAGCGAATCGTCGTCGAGGTCGATGACCGAAGGGCTGGCCTGCTGCAATACCTCGGCCAGCGGCGGCCAGATCGGAGCGCCGCGCCGCACCGCCAGCAGCAGGTCCGTCTCGGCCTGCGGGCCGAACCTGGAGAGCACCGTCTCTGGCTGGTTCCACAACGCGGCGGCGTCGACGATCAGGCTCGGATCGGCGTTGCTGCGCAGCTGCAGCACGAGCCGGAACGTCGGCGCGGTCCCGTCCACCCCGTCGGTCCCGTCCATCCCGTCGGTCCCGTCGACCCCTTCCGTCTCTTCCGCTGGGGCGGCTTCGATCCGCAGGCCAAGACGTGCCCCGGCCGACAGGCCGTCAGAGGTATCGGCCAGCCACTCCGTGAGATCGCTGACCCGGGTCGGCGCAGTGGCGGCGAACGCCGGCGACGCGGTGGTCCTGGGCGCAGCGGGCGAGCGCGCGATCATGTCGGCGATCGCGTCCCAGAGGTCACGGATCAGCGCTTCCGAAGAGCGGAGCCGCATCGGGCGCGAGCCGGGAACCGCCAGCGGGTGCGCGGTCGGCGGGAAGACGGCGGCGAGCTCGCGCAGCCAGCTGAGGTCGGCCGGATCGAGCGGCCCGGCCCGCCAGACGTCCGTGCTGTCGGCGGCGACGGTCGGCAGGAGACGGCCGCGTGCCACCAGGCCCACGCCCGCGGCAGCGGCCGCGGCCCAGACCCGGACGCTGCGCCGCACCGCCCGCCCGGTGCGCTCCTCGGGGTCGATGGCGAGCAGCGCCGGAAGGGCCTCGGCGAGCGGGATAAGATCCGCCGAGATCAGGCGCTTGCGTATGCCATAGGTGCCGCCGGGGAAGACCAGCTCCAGCTTGGCGGATCCCGAGCCTTTGCCCCAGAGCGCGAACACACCGTGCCGGGGAATCTCACCCGGCACGAAGACCAGTTCGCCGTCCAGCACGGGCTGTACGATACCGGTTCTCGCGCCGGGCTGGCGGAACTTTCCGGCGTGTCAGATTTGGTCACCCGGTCCGCCGTGCCGGATGCAGCCTCGCCTTTGCCGTCCGGGCATGGCTGGTCAGCTTGTCAGCACCGCACGCCGATCGCGGCGAGGCGGTCGCGCTCCTCTGGCGTCAATTGGTCGGCCACGGCGAGAGCCCGCAGGTTCGCGTTGACCTGCTCGGGACGTGTCGCGCCGAACAAGACGGTGGTTATCGATGGATTGAGCAGGGCGAAAGCCATCGCGAGGCTGGCCGGATCCGTGCCGATGTCCCGGGCGAGGGCAGCCAGATCCCGGCCCGCCGCCACCGTCGGCGCCACCCGCGGCTGGTCAAGCATTCCCGTTGCGCGCCCGGCGCCGGGATCTTGATCGTACTTGCCGGTCAGGACGCCGCCCTCCAGCGTGTAAGACGCCACGATAGCGACATTACGGACCGCCGCCAGGCGTCGCATGCCTGGATCCTCGACGATATCCCGGTGCACCAGGCTGTAGGGCGGTTGCGTCGCCGTCGGGCCGGGGACGCCTTCGCGGTCGGCGATCTGCCATGCCCGTTCCATCTGCTCCGGGGTCCAGTTCAGCGTTCCCCATGCCCGGGCGGCACCAGCGCGGATCAGCCCGGTGATCATGCCGATCGCGTCTTCCAACGCGACGCCGTCCGGCGGCACCTCGGCGTAAATCAGGTCGATGTAGTCCAGGCGCATCCGCGCGAGCGAGGCGGCCAGTTCCTCGGCCGGCGATTCATCCGGCCAGAACTCCCACCACAGCTTATTGGACACGATCGTGTCTTCCCGGCGCCAGCCCGCGGCACGGAACAACTCACCGAAGACCACCTCCGAATACCCAGTCGGAATGGGCGCGCGCCCGGTTTCATCGTTATAGCGAGCGTCGTCAAGAAAGGTGATGCCGGCCTCGCGCGCGGTCTGCATGACGCGGATTCCCTGGTCGCGGCTGATCCGCTCGTAGGTGCGCCAAGATCCGAGCGCAAGCCGGCTGACCTGGATGCCGCTGCTGCCCAGGGACACTGCTGGCACGGAAGGCAAGCTCACGCCGACAGCGTAGTCGGCCCGGCCGGACCTAGCCACGGCACGCCGCGCCATGGTGAAGTTAGAGCAGGTTCTCATAGAAGGCGTCGCGCGATGGCTGTTGCCGGGATCGATCTTTCGGCCACCGCATTCTGGGGCCTGCCGCTGGCCGAACGGGCAGCCGCCTTCGCCCTGCTCCGGGCGCAGCGGCGGCCGCGGTTCTTCGCCGAGCCCGAGACCCCGTTCTCCGACCCGGGCCCGGGCTACTACGCCCTGGTGAAGCACGCGGACATAGTCGAGGCGAGCAAGCACCCCGACGTGTTCTCTTCGGCGCAGGGCGCGACGAGCATCCCGGACCTGCCGGTCGAGTTCAACGAGTATTTCGGCTCGATGATCAACATGGACGACCCGAGGCACGCCCGGCTGCGACGGATCGTCTCCCGCGCGTTCAGCCCGCGGCTGATCGCGAAGTTCGAGGACGACGTGCGCCGGGCGGCCGCCTCGACCGTTGACGACCTGCTGGCCACCGGGCCGTGCGACTTCGTGGCGAACGTCGCGGCCCGGCTGCCGGTGAAGATCATCTGCGACATGATGGGCATCCCGGACGACCAGTACGACATGGTCCTAGCCAACACCAACATCATCTTGTCCGGGGCGGATCCCGAGTTCCTCTCCGAGGACATGGACCAGGCGGTTATGCAGTTGCTCGGCGCCGGGCAGGCACTGGCCGACCTGGTCACCGGCCTGGCCGCGGACCGCGCGCAGGCGCCCGCTGAGGACCTGGTCTCGGCGCTGGTGACCGCCAACATCGACGGCGAGCAGCTGACCAGCGCCGAACTTGCCTCGTTTTTCATCTTGCTGGTGGTGGCGGGCAACGAGACCACCCGCAACGCCCTATCGCACGCGCTGATGCTGTTCACCGAGTACCCCGGGCAGCGCGCCCTGCTGCTCGACGACCTGGAGGGCCGGCTCGAAGGCGCGGTCGAGGAGATCGTCCGGTATTCCTCGCCGGTCGTGTTCATGCGGCGGACCCTCACCCGGGACTACACCATGAACGGGCAGGAGTACCTCAAGAACGACAAGGTGGTGCTGTACTACTATTCGGCCAATCGCGACGAGGCCGTGTTCGGTGACCCGGAGCGCTTCGACATCACCCGGTCACCGAACCCGCACGTCGGGTTCGGCGGGGCCGGGCCGCACTACTGCCTCGGCGCCCACCTCGCCCGTCGCGAGCTCAGGGTCATGCTGCGTGAGCTGCTCACCCGCGTGCCCGACATCACCGCGGGCGAGCCGGACCGGCTGCTGTCCAGCTTCATCAACGGCATCAAGCGCCTGCCCTGCCAGTTCAGCGGCTGAGCCAGTTCAGCGGCTGAGCCAGTTCAGCGGCTGAGCCAGTTCAGCGGCTGAGCCAGTTCAGCGGCTAAGTGCCCCTCGGACCAAGTCGGCGAGACCCTCAGGCCAGATCACCTCGTCGGTGGAAACGAGCTCCGCCAGCGTCCACCAGCGCCACGCGGCGATCCCGTCCGAGACGTGCATGTCCGCCACCTCGCCGAACCCGCGGCGGGTGACCTCCACCCGGGCCAGGAAGAACCGCTCGTGCTGCCGGACCGTCGCGTCGGCGTACGCCATGGTCAGCGTCCGCTCGTACACCTCGGGCCCGAGCGGCACATCGGTCCAGCCGGTCTCCTCAGCCAGTTCCCGGCGCGCCCCGGCTAGGTAGTCCTCCCCGTCGTTCAGCCCGCCGCCCGGCGTGCACCAGTGCCGCCCGTTGGGCGGCCCGTCGTCATACCGGAACAACAACACCCGGTCCTCCGGATCGAGCACGATCACCCGCCCGGCCCGCCGCAGCCGCAGCCGAGGCGTGTCCGCGGCAGGGCCGCTGGTTTCCTCCATAAGACTCATTGTCCCGGTTGGCGGGACACCGCTGACGGTCATACCGCCCGGTCCGCAAGTTAAACGGCTCCCAGTGGGTCACCGCCACCGACGAGGCCAGGTGCGGCTGGAGCAGGAACGAATCCGCTTCGCCGCGATCGAACGAGCCCTGGCCCGCCAGCCAAGCAGCTGCCCGGCCAGTTCGGCGTCCGGTGCGCTGTCGTAGTAGTAGCCCGTGAGCAGCCCGGGTCTACGCTGGTACAGCGGATAATTCTCGCCGAGGGAGCGCCGCAACGCAAGGAGAAGTTCCGATGAGCGTCCTGCCGGACATGGGACTGCCGAACACGATGAGCGAGGTCGAGTATGACGCGCTCCCTGAGGGCGTTGCCCGCCGGATCGAGGTGGTTCACGGTTCCGTGATCGTGTGTGAATCGCCGACACCGCAGCACCAGCAGGTAGCCCGCCGTCTGGCGAACACATTCGAGGCTGCCCGGCCGAAAGAGCCGTGCACTCGCGTGCAGATGGAGACCGACGTCGTGCTCTGGCATGTTCCGAAGTACACGTTCCGGCGGCCCGACGTGGTGGTGTATCGCTGCAAAGAGGATCGGAACGCCAAGCCCGAAGCATCAGATGTCCTGCTGATGGTCGAGGTGTCCTCGCCGCCGACCGAACGGGAAGATCTCGTAGACAAGATGGCCCAGTATGCCGCCGCCGGGATACCTGCCTATCTAGTAGTGCGTATGTCCACTGACGGCGACATCATCGACGCCCGGGAGTTTCACCTTGATGCCGCGACGTATCAGTACCGGGTGGAAACGCTCATGGAGCACGGTGTCGTGCTGACCTACCCATTCAAGGTCGCTGTGCCGTTCGAAGAGCTGGTCGAATAGAAAGCGTCTCCGCGGAGACGCGGCACGCAATTGCGTGCGGCAGGGCAGGAAGAGGGTCACACGGACACGGTGGCGCGGATGCTCTCCCTGAGCGAGCTCATGGTGGCCAGCACGGCGCTCGGCTCGTAGCCGCAGTGCGCCATGCAGTTGTCGCAGCGCGGGTCCTTACCCCGGCCGAACTTCTCCCACTCGGTCGTCTCGAGCAGTTCGGCGTAGGTCTTGGCGTACCCGTCGGCCAGCAGGTAGCACGGACGCTGCCAGCCGAACAGCGAATAAGAAGGAACGCCCCACGGCGTGCACGCGAAGTCCCGCTTGCCCTCGAGGAAGTCCAGGAACAGCGGGGAGTGGTTCAGCCGCCACTTCTTCCTGCGCCCCTCGGCGAAGGCGGCGCCGAACAGTTCGCGGGTCTGCCCCACGCCGAGGAATCTGTCCTGGCCCGGGGCCTTCTCGTAGGCGTAACCGGGTGAGATCTCCATCCGGTCGACCTTGAGTTCGTCGTTGAGGTAGTTCAGCACGTCGATCACGGTCTGCGGCGAGTCGGTGTTGAAGAACGTGCTGTTCGTGTAGACCTGGAAACCGGCCTCCTTGGCCAGCTTGATGGCGGCGACGGCCTGGTCGAACACGCCTTCCTTGCTGACCGACTCGTCGTGCCGCTCGCGCAGCCCATCGATGTGCACCATCCAGGCGAAGTTCTTCGACGGCGTGAACTTATGCAGATGCTTGGGCAGCAGCACCGCGTTGGTGCACAGCACCACGAACTTATGGCGCTTGACCAGCTCGTTGACCATCTCGTGGATCTGCGGATGCATCAGCGGCTCGCCGCCTGCGAGCGACACCATCGGCGCCCCGCACTCCTCCACGGCGGCGACCGCCTGCTCCACCGGCATCCGCCGCTTGAGCTCGGATGCCGGATGCTGGATCTTCCCGCAGCCCACGCACTTGAGGTTGCACGCGAACAGCGGCTCGATCTCCACGATCATGGGGAACTTCTCCACCCCGCGCAGCTTCATCTTCATCAGATGCGTGCCGAGCTTGATCGATAGATGCAACGGCAAGCCCATCGTCTGCTCCTTAGAGGTCTTCGCGTTACAGCTCTTCACGTACGACGGCCTGGCCCTCGCAAGCCGCGGACGTTCGGTCTCATGCATACTTCATGTTCGCTACATACAGCTTGTATGTCCGATAATACATCCGTGACCCCCACCCGTCGAGATGAGCATGTGGCCGACACGCGTCAGGCCCTGGTCGACGCCGCGCGCACGCTCTTCACCGAGCAGGGCTACGCCGCCACCGGCACCGAGGAGATCGTGGCCGCCGCCCGGGTGACGCGCGGCGCGCTCTACCATCACTTCCACGACAAGACCGACCTGTTCCGCGCCGTCATGGAGCAGATCGCCCGCGAGGTCGCAGAGCACCTCATCGACGCCGAACTCTCCCGGCCGCCCGCCACGTCGCCTGACCAGCCATCCGCCGATGCCTGGGACGAAGTCCGTGACGGGCTGCGCGCGTTCCTCGACTTGTGCGTCGTTACCGACGACTTCCAGCGCATCGTGCTGGTGGAGGGGCCCGCCGTGCTCGGCCACGAGGCCTGGGACGAGCTGGTGGCCCGCCACGGCTCGAACCTGCTGGCCGAGTGGCTGTCCCGCGCGGTAGAGCAGGGCCGCATCGCGCCGGTGCCGATCCAGCCGCTCACCCGCCTGCTGATCGCGATGATCTCCGAGTCCAGCCTGTACATAGCGCGCGCCGACGACCGCTCCGCCGCCCGCGCCGCGATGGGCACCGTCCTCGACCGCTTGCTGGGCGGCCTCGAACCAGCCGTCGGCTAGTGGACCGCCTCGGGGGCGTATTCCGCCGCCCGCTCCCGCGGGACCGCCGTCCGCCGTCCGGCCGCCCGGCGCGGCAGCAGCAAGGTCAGCCCGGCCGCGGCCAGCACGATCACGGCGTCGATCACCATGGCCAGCACCATCGCGGAGACCGAACCTCCCCGTGACGGCACGTCCCCCAGGCGACCGTAGAACACGGCCCCGATGACCGCGACGCCACTGGCCGCGCCGAACCGGCGGCGAATGACATGCTGCTGCCGAAGGTGCTGGCCGCCCTGGCCGACCCGCACCGCTACGGCTAACCTCTGGCGATGGATGATTGTCGTGGCCACGGTGAGTGGCTACGGATAGCGCGACCGAGGTAATCCAGACTGGTAGGCACCATGGAGATCGTCCAAAGCGCGCATCTGGGCTCTGGGATTGCCGGGCCAGCTAGGCGGTGCGCCTTTCTCGGCTGCTGCGCTCGTTGATTGCGTGCCGCCGACGTCGCCCACTACACGCTCTGGGCGCTCGGCATGCCGGAGACGTTCAAGCGAACGGTCGGCATCGCCGGTTAACACATCCCGCCGGAGCAGGTGGTACAGCACGAAGGGCCCGGCCCGGCCGATCGCCCCCGCTTTCCGCTCGTCGACCAGGTCGAAGTACGCGCCGAAGCGCCGGCGCAGATCGTCAGCATTGATGCCGCGGGCGCCGAGCAGGCGCCAGGCCGCCGGAGGATCGGACACGCCGGCCAGGTAGAGGTCAGCGCCCGGCTTGGTGACCGCGGCGACTTCGGCGGCGTAGGCATCCCTGCGCCCGGCGGGAATGCCGTGATAGCAGCCGATGTCGACCACGAGATCAAACTCACCCCGGACGCCGGCCTCGCGCAGGCGGGTGACGTCCCCCGCAGCGAAGCTGGCGGAGGATCTTGACGCGGCCGCGCGCGACCGGGCGATCGCGATGGCCTGGGGGGCGAAGTCCACTCCCGTCGCCTCCCAGCCCTGGCCGGCGAGGTAGATGCAGTCCGTCCCGGTCCCGCAGCCGAGGTCGAGAGCGCGTCCCGGCGAGCGGCCTTGGGCCAGCTCAACTAGTTCGGGCCGTGGTTCGGTGCTGTCCCAGCGGGGCCTGCCGGAGCGGTAGGCGAGCCGGTAGAAGAGGGAGCCGATGCTCATCGCGTCCTCCTTGCCCGACGAATATTGATTAGTAGCTAAGTGACTTAACTACTAAGTAGTATAGTCGCTAAGCGTACATGGGTCCAGTGACAACCCCGCAGGACGGCATACGTTATTCACGGAAGCATCAACCGGGGAGCCAGGACTTGAACGTCTCGCTAGATGAGCACAGCCCGGGACAACCAGCCGGTAGCAATCTCGCTGCGTGACCTGGCCGAAGGAAATCCGCATCGTCAGCGCCAGTTCAGCCCGGCGCTACCGCGCTAGGCCTCGGGGGTCTTCGCGGCCGCCGCGGCGGAGCTATTCGATCGGGTTGAGGACTTGCGGCTTCTTGTCCTCGTGGTCGTCTTCTTCGGTTCCTCGATGAGCTTGACGGTGAGGTCGGGGCCGCCCGCCTCGACGATCTGCACTCGCTGCGGGAGCATGGCCAGGAACGCGCGGAAGCTCCGGCACCCGTAGTTGTGCTCGTCGAACGAGGCGTCCAGCGCCAGCATCTTGCTCTTGAGGCCGCCCGCGGTCATCGTCTCGCCGTTGGATTCCTCGAACGCCCGCACCAGCAACTGCTCCGCGTCTCCGATATCGAAGGCCGCCGCCGGCCGCGCCGCGGGCTCGACCTCCGCCACCAGCGTGCCCCAGTACTTGTACTCCGAGCAGACCGCGACCAGTTTCCGGCTGGCGTTCGCCTCCGTCCCGACCCCCACCACCCACTTGCCGAACTCCCTGAGCCGCTGCACCAGCGGCGAGTAATCGCCGTCGCCGCTGACCAGGATGAACACGCTGATCTCCGGGTGCACGATCAGGGTCTCCATGGCGTCCACGGCCATCCGGATGTCGGCGGCGTTCTTGTTCTGGATACCGACCCGCGCCACCTGGATGAGGTCGACGCCGTTCATCGCGAGGTCGTCCTGGTGACTGCCGAAGAGCGTGTTGGCCCAGTCCGCATAGGCGCGGCGCACCGAAGCGTTGCCGTAACCGCGGCAGAGCCGGGTCAGCGCCTCGTACGGTGCCGGGTTCGCCTGGTCCGGCAGCTCCTTGACCGCGCCGAGGACGAGGTTCTCGAAATCCACGAACACCGCGACCTGCGCGGACCCATCAGGCTCCATTGTCCAAAGCTAGTGCACGTGCAGTCGCCAGTCGCTCGGCACCCGCCCCTTGGGCCCGGGCACGCCTTGGTCGACCGGATGATGCTGCGGCGGCGCGAGCTCGGGACCGTCGTACATTTCCTTGGTCTCGTAGCTGAAGAACCAGTCCTCGCCGGGTTCGAAGCTGCGGATGAACGGGTGCCCGGTGGCCTCCGCATGCGCGGTCGCGTGCTGCATCGGCGAGGTGTCGCAGCAGCCGATGTGCCCGCACTGCGCGCACCGGCGCAGGTGCACCCACCAGCCGCCCGCGGCCTCGCACTCGACGCACCCGGTACCGCTCGGCGGCACCGAAGGATCGATGCCCGCTATCTCGCTCATTCAGCTCTCCTCAGCATCATCTTGCGCGGTAATAGGCAGCCGCACCCGGAACCGCGTGTCACCCGGCGACGATTGCAGCGAAAGATCTCCGTGGTGCTTGTTCACCACGATGCGCCAGGAGATATCGAGCCCCAGCCCGGTGCCCTCGCCCACGGGCTTGGTGGTGAAGAACGGCTCGAATATCCGGTTCCGGATCTCCGGCGGTACCCCGGGCCCGGTGTCGCAGAAGTCCACGAACACCTGGTCCCGGTCCATCCCGGTACGCACCGTCAGGGTCCCGGAGCCGTTCATCGCGGACACCGCGTTGTCGATCAGGTTCGTCCACACCTGGTTCAGCTCGCCCGCGAAGGCCGGGATCGACGGGAGCGACGGGTCATAGTCCTTCACGATCTCAATCCCGGGCGGGATCTTCCCGGACAGCATCATTAGCGTGCTGTCCAGCAGTTCGTGCACGTCGACGACCTGGTACGGCGCCCGGTCCAGCTGCGAGTACTGCTTGGCCGCGCCCACCAGGGTGGAGATCCGGGTGGTCGAATCCTCGATCTCGTTCATCAGCAGCTCGGTCTCGACGGTGTAGTTCAGCCACCGCAGCGCGCCCTCCAGGACCTCCGGGTCCACGGTCATCGAGACGTGATCGAGCCACCCGGCGTCGAGCCCGGCCGCGACGAACGTCGGGGCCATGTCCCAGCCGTCCCGCACGCCGTGGTCGTCGAGCCAGTCCGTGATGGCGTCCTCCCGGTCGGACGCCTCAAGCGGTGCCAGGGCGAGCGCCTTCGGCACCCGTTCGGCCGCCTCTTCCTGGAGCCGGATCAGCGTCTCCAGCGTGGTCCGGTCCCATCGCCCGCCCGCGATCATGCCCAGCTTGTGCCGCATCCCGGCCACCCGCTCGCGCAGCGACGACGTGGCCCGCACCGCGGCGGCGGCCGGGTTGTTCAGCTCGTGGGTCAGACCCGCCGACAGCGAGCCGAGCGCGAGCAGCCGTTCCCGCTGCCCGATCGCCTGCTGAATGTTCTTGTTGCCGAAGAACACCCCCTCGAGCAGGTGCACCGCCATCGGGAACCACTCGTGCATCAGCTCGGCAAAGACCGCAGCGTCCAGCACGAAGAACCGCGACGGCTCGGTCACCCGCAGCGAGTTGTTGTAGATCTGTGGCACCCGATCGCCCATGTAGGCCGTGAAGGCCCCCGAATACACCCCGCGCGACGACGTCCGGCCGACCTCGATATCGTCCGCGCCCACCCGGCGCGACATCACCACAGTGCCCTCGAGCAGCACGTAAAAGCAGGTCGCGGGGGCGCCCTCGGCGTACACGGGCCCCGGCTCGATCAGCTCGACGTGGCCTCGCTCGCACAGCCACTGCAGCTGGTCGTCGCTGAGCTTCTCGAACAGGAACAGCGTCCGCAGCTCATCGACGCTGCACGTCAGCGAATTCGCGGACTGGCAGGCCGCGACCATCTCAGCACTCATGTCTGCTCCAGGTAACGGTGCACGAGCATGACGGCCAGCGCTCCTTCCCCGACGGCCGAAGCCACCCGCTTGGCCGACTCCGCCCGCGCGTCCCCGGCCACGAACACCCCGGGCACGCTGGTCTCCAGGTGGTACGGCATCCGGTCAAGCTCCCATCCGCGCGGCCGTTCCCCGCCGACCGACAGGTCGGGACCCGCAATCACGAACCCGGCGGAGTCCCGGACTACCACGCCGTCCAGCCAGTCGGTCAGCGGCGCCGCGCCGATAAACAAGAACAACAACTGCGCGTCCACTGTTTCCGTCTCGCCAGACGCGGTGTTCCGCAGCGTCAGGCTCTCCAGGTGATCCGCGCCCGAACCCGCGATCACCTCGGTGCAGGTGCGCACGGAGATGTTCGGGACGTCCGCGATCTGCCTGATCAGGTAGTACGACATGGACTTTTCCAACGACGGCCCGCGGACCAGGATTGTCACCGACTTCGCGTGACGCGATAGGTACACCGCGGCCTGCCCGGCCGAGTTCGCGCCCCCGACGATGTACACGTCCTGCCCGAGGCAGGCGGCGGCCTCGGTCAGAGCCGACCCGTAATAGACCCCGCGCCCGGTCAGCTCGGAAAGCCCGGGCGCGTCCAGCTGCCGGTAGGACACCCCGGTGGCCAAGATGATCGTGTGCGCCTCGATGGTCG
>Ga0209656_10000922_pt1 | contig 18928 bp, 23 predicted proteins | sample BogFormECP12_OM2_FD_188239 | JGI IMG/M metagenome (GOLD analysis project Ga0209656, IMG submission 188239) | Bog forest soil microbial communities from Calvert Island, British Columbia, Canada - ECP12_OM2 (SPAdes) (version 2) | ecosystem: Environmental > Aquatic > Freshwater > Wetlands > Bog ... | reverse complement strand
CGCTGAAAATCATCCACGGGGACGCGGTGCACATAGCCCTCGACATGCGCGCTCAGCGGCGTGATGTCGCCGCGAATATAGGCGTCATCCGTTACCTGCCGGACCGATAGCCCGACCCAGCGGTCCCATTGCGTAGCGAAGAGGACGACAAGAACCCCGGCGGCGAGCAGAACGGCGAGCCGGACAATAGTAATCCCAGACCACGGCCATCGCCGCGCCCGCGGCAATTCAGGAAGCGCTCGCTGCGCGGGGACGGACGGCGCCAAAGCGGTTTCGCGATCGGAGGATAACGGCTGTTCCGCCATGAGGGCTAGCCCGTCTTATTCATGAGGGCGCGGATTTGAGGTGGCGGAGGTAGCGTAAGCTTTTGATCTGGCGTAGGATTTGGTTGCTGAGGCCAACCTTTGGCCAGGATCAGAGCGCGCCACGCCCGCCATGTCCGATGATAATCTGCTGCCGTTCTCCTTTCCAGCCGTTCAACGCAAGAAGATCACGGCCGCCTTTGATGGCGGACGGATCACGTCGGATGGTGGCGTCATGCTGCTTGCCCAGGCGGAGCGTCGGCTCGGCCTCGCCGAGCGGCTCGCCCAGGTTATTCCGGACCGGCGCGATCCGGACCGGGTCACCCATCTCCTGCCCGATATCCTGCGCGCTCGCATCTTCGCCATTGCCTGCGGCTATGAGGACGCCGACGATCTCGACCGGCTGCGCTGCGATCCGGCTTTCAAGTTGGCCTGCGGGCGGTTGCCCGACAGCGGGACCGATCTGTGTTCGCAGCCGACCATCTCGCGCTGGGAGAACACGCCCGCGCTGCGCGACCTGATCCGGCTGATGAGTGTCATGGTCGATATCTATTGCGCCAGCTATGCGACCCCGCCCGCAGCGGTGACGCTCGACATCGATGACACTGTTGATGCCGTTCACGGCCACCAGCAGCTGTCGTTCTTCAATGCCCATTACGACGAGCGCTGTTTTCTGCCGATCCATGTCTATGACACGGCGGTGGCGCGGCCGGTAGCGGTGCTGCTGCGCCCCGGCAAGACGCCTTCCGGCAAGGAGGTGCGCGGACATCTGCGCCGGCTCGTCCGCCGCATCCGCCGGCATTGGCCGGCGACCCACATCACGATCCGCGGTGACGGGCATTACGGCCGCCCGCAAGTGATGGCGTGGTGCGAAGAAAACGGCATCGACTTCATCTTTGGTCTGCCCGGCAATGCGGTCCTCGCCGCCGCCGTCGAGGAGACCGCCGACGACATCCGCACCCGCCGCGCCCTCGATCATAAACCCCGCCTGCGCGGTTTCGCGGAGACCCGTTATCAGGCTCAGTCTTGGAACAAGCAACGTCGCACCTGCGCCCGGATCGAGGCCACAACGCGGGGGCTGGATATCCGCTTCGTCGTCACCAGTCTCGAAACCGGATCGGCCGAGCATGTTTACGAGACGATTTATTGCGCTCGCGGCCAGGCCGAGAACCTGATCAAACTGCACAAGGCTCAGCTCGCCTCTGATCGTACCAGCTGCCGCAGTCCGCTCGCCAACCAGATGCGCCTGATCCTGCATACCGCTGCGTACTGGCTGATCCTCACCGTCCGAGACGCAATCCCCAAAGCGCACGCGCTCGCCACCGCCGAGTTTGCCACCCTCCGACTGCGCCTTTTGAAGCTCGGCGCCCGCGTCATCGAAACCGCTTCCCGGGTTCGCCTAGCCTTCGCTGCTGCTTGCCCAGATGCTCACCTCATCCGCCACATCGCGGCCGGGCTGATGCCCGCTGCACCGTAAGCCACGGGGCCGCTATCGCCCCGCCAAACCCGTCCCGAAACCTCCAGCGCCTGCCCCAGACACCAGATCCCAGCGGTGAAACAGACGCAGCGCACAACTGCGCTTTCAACTGTCACGACAAGATCGCTATTCGCTCTCTGCCCTCTGATGAATAAGGTGGGTTAGGCGTGTTTTCCGGCCACGCGGTCTACATCCCGGAGCTGTTCCCGACCCATGTGCGCGCGACCGCCGTGTCGTTCTGCAATGGCGCGGCCCGCGTGATAACCAGCTTCGGGCCGCTGGTGGCGGGTCTCTTGGCGGCTCCGTTCGGCGGGAATTTCAACAAACCCGCCGCGATCATGACCTGCTTTGCGCTGCTCAGCATTTACGCCATGTATCTCGGGCGCGAAACCAGGGCTGACCCCTTGCCGCGTTAGTGCACCTGCCGCCCGGCTACGCCCATCAGTCGGGTCAGGCGCTGGGGGTCGTCGAGCAGCTCTCGGCTCGCCCCGGCAAAGACGATCAGCCCGCGATCGAGGACGATCGTTTCCGGGGCCAGTTCGAGCGCCAACGCAGCATGCTGTTCGACCAGCAGCAATGCCAGATCGGCTTCGCGTTTGAGGCGGTCCAGGCCCGTGAGCAACGTGTCGACAATGACCGGGGCGAGACCTTCGAGCGGCTCGTCCATCAGCAGCAATGACGGGTTGCCCATCAGTGCACGGCCGATCGCCAGCATCTGCTGCTCGCCGCCCGACAGCTGGTTGCCGCGATTGCGGCGGCGCTGGGCGAGCGACGGGAAGAAGTCGTAGACCCTGGCGAGAGTCCATTCCCCTGACAATTGGCCGCGGCGCTCGGCAACCAGCAGGTTTTCCTCGACCGTCAGCGAGGGAAAGATCTCGCGCTCCTGCGGCACAAAGCCGATGCCGAGCCGCGCTCGCCGGTATGGCGGCATTGCCGAGATTTCCCGGCCCGCAAAGCGGATGGCGCCGCCGCGCAGTCGGGTATGGCCCATAATCGTGGCGAGCAAGGTGGTTTTGCCGACGCCATTGCGTCCCAGTACGGCCAATGTGCTGCCCGGCGGTACATCGAGCGAGATGCGCTCGATCACCGTTGTCTCGCCATAGCCGGCCGACACCGCCTGGAGCACGAGCCCGCTCATGCCCGCTTGCGTTCCCCGAGATACACTCTTCGAACCTCCGGATCGGCGGCGATCGCCTCCGGCGGCCCTTCTACCAGGATGCTGCCTTGCACCATTACCGTAATCCGCTGCGCCAGACGAAAGACCAGATCCATGTCGTGTTCGATGATCAACAGCGTGATGTCGGGCGGCAGGCTCTCGATGACCTCGATGATCGTTCCGCTTTCGCCGCTCGGAACTCCCGCCGCCGGCTCGTCGAGCAGCAGGACCCTGGGCATGAGGGCGAGCGCCACCGCGATCTCAACCAACCTCTGACGGCCATAGGCGAGGGTGTTGATCGGACGTAGCGCGTCCTCGGCGAGCCCGAGCCGCTCGACCAGCGCGAAGGCCTCCTCGATGGCCGCACGGTAATTCCCGGCGGGGCGGAAGAGGCCGCCGCCGATCCCATGCCGTTCGGAAACCGCCAGGATGACGTTTTCGAGGACGCTGAGGCCGCGGAACAACGCTGTGATCTGAAAGGTGCGGACGAGGCCGCGCTTTACCCGCGCGGCCCGAGGCAAAAGGGTAATATCGGCGCCCTCCACGAGGATACGCCCGGCATTCGGCGGCAACGCGCCAGTCACCAGCTCGACAAAGCTGGTCTTGCCGGCGCCGTTCGGCCCGATCAGCGCGTGGCGGGCGCCGCGCTCGAGGCGGAAATCGATCATATTGGCGACGACGAGCGCGCCGAAGCTCTTTGTCAAACCGCGGGTTTCGAGCGCCGGCGCGCTCATCGCCGCGACCGGACCCGCAACTGCAAGCGTTCGGCCAGGCCCAGCACGCCGCCGCGGGCGAAGACCACGAGCAGCACCATCGACAGCCCGATCCAGAAATACCAATAGACCGGGTCGATCGAGGAGAAACGATCTTGCGCGATCATGTAAAGCGGGACGCCGATAAACGCCCCGTAAAGACGCCCGACCCCGCCAATGATCAGCATGATCAGCACCGTGCCGGAGCGGTCGAGGCCGAGAAAGCTGAGCGCTACGAATTGGGTCGTCTGCGCGATCATTGCGCCGGAAACTCCCGCGAGCGCGGCCGCAATCGTGTAGACGACGAGACGGCGGGCGCCGACCGGCGTGCCAATCGCGTGCATGCGCCGGACATTCTCACGGATGCCGACGAGCGAGCGGCCGAACGGCGAATGAACAATCCGGCGGACGGCGAACCAGCACAGGAAGAGCACGATCAGACAGTAGAAGTAGGCGGTCTCGCCGAACAGGTCGAACCGGAACCTGCCAAAGATCGGCCACACCTCCATTCCCTGCAGCCCATCGTCCCCGCCGGTGAGCCAGCTCGCCTTGTTGACCGCCTCGTATAGCATCGAGGCGACAACAAGGGTCAGCATCAGCAAGGTCAGGCCCGTCGTGCGCAGGATGACGAGACCGGACAACAGGCCGACCAGCGCTGCCGCCGCCGCGCCGGCAAGGAGCCCGGTGATCGGCTCGCCCCAGCCATGCGTGGCGAGGAGGCCAGCGGTGTAGGCGCCGGTGCCGAAAAATGCGGTTTGGCCCAAGGTGACGATCCCGGCATAGCCGAGCACCAGGTCGGCCGACAGCGCAAAAAGAATGGTCGCCAGGATCTGTGCGCCCAAAGGCACATAGGTCGGGAAAGCGAAATAGGCCGCGACCGCGATCAGCCACGGCACGGCTTCGAGCGGGTGGTAGCGGTGGCGACGGGCAAAGCTGCCGACCGCGTCAGGGCTGTGCATTAAGCCCGGCCGAACAGACCGCTCGGCCGCCACAGCAGGACCGCCATCGTCAGCGCATAGATGAAAAAGGCGCCGAATTCGGGAGCCAGGTATTTGGAGGCGGTATCCGCGATACCGATCAACAGCGCTGCGAAAAACGGACCGCGGATGCTGCCGAGCCCGCCGACAGCGACAACGATCAGGAAATAGATGAGGTTTTGCAATGCATAGCCGGGATTGACCGCCAACAGATCCGCCCCGAGCGCGCCCCCCAAACCGGCGAGCCCGCTGCCGAGAGCAAAGGTCGCCATGAACAGGCGCGAGGTGTCGATGCCGACCGATTGCGCCATCCGCAGATTATCGACAGCGGCGCGCACGCGGGCGCCAAAGCGGGTGCGCTCGACCGAGAGCCACAGCGCCGTCACCAGCGCGGCGCCGCATAGGATAAGGAAGCTGCGGTAAGCGGGAAAGCGCTGGAAACCCAGATCGACCGGGCCGGTCAGCCACGCCGGCGGCTGCAAAGGCTGCTGCAGCGGTCCCCAGATAAAGGTGGCGCCGGCAACCGACATAAAGACGAGCCCGATCGTCAGCAGCACCTGGTCGAGTTCGTCGCCGCCGTAGAAGCGCCGGTACAAGAGGCGCTCGACCGGGATGCTCGCTGCCGCCACCGTCAGGGTTGCGCCGACTAGCGCCCACGGGAACGGCAAACCCTGGTCTTTCATCAAACTCGTCACGACATAGCCGCCGGCCATCGCGAAGACACCGTGCGCCAGGTTCACGAACCCCATCAGCCCCATTGTCACTGACAGACCGACCGAGATCAGGTAGAGGACCATCGCGTAAGCGAGGCCGTTGAAGGCAATGTTGACGGCAGCGGAGAGAATGTCGCCCATGACCACGAGCGTGCGCGGCAGAAATTATTTCGGCGGATTCAACTCTTTCCACGGATCTTTGAGCATCGGGATCGTCGCGATTTCGACATTGGCGAGCTTACCGTCCACCTTCTCGACACGCCGGATATAGACGTTCTGAATGATGTCACGGGTCACTGGGTCGATCGCGATCGGCCCGCGCGGGCTGTCCGGGTTCTGCCAATGGGAAAAGAACGTCATGGCTTCGTCGGCCGTGAACTTCCCCTTTGTCGCCTTGACCAGGTCGAAGATCATCGCCATCCCGTCCCAGCCGTCGACCGAGAAGAAATCGGGGACGGATTTCTCGCCATAGGCGCGCTTCCAGGCCGCGAGAAAGGCCTCGTTGGCCGGCCGCTTCCCCGCGGCCGAGTAGGTGCCCGAGGTAATCAGGCCGAGCGGAAGATCGCCCATATTGGGCAATTCCTCGTCGGGCAGCAGATCCTGGGGGGCGGCGATATTGATCCCGGCCTCGCGCAGGCCGATGTCGTTCATCGCCCGGATCATTGCCGTCGCCTGTGTGCCACCCGGCACGAAGATGAAGGCGACATCGGGCTTGGCGTCCTTGATGCGGTGCACGAACGGGGTGAAATCGGGATTGGCCGGCGGAAACCGGTCGGCGCCGATCATCTTGCCCCCGGCATCGGTAAAGGCCCTGGTAAAGGCGGCCTCGGCGTCATGGCCCGCTATGAAGTCAGTGACCGCGGTGTATGCCGTCTTCCAGCCCTGCTCGGCCGCCCATTTTCCCATCGGATAGGATTCCTGCCACAGGGTGAATGTGACGCGCACCACATAGGGCGAGAGCCGCGGGATGGTGACGCCGGCGGCGGCGTAGCTAATGACCAGCGGCACCTTCGCCTCGGCGGTCAGCGGCGCGACTGCGGTCGCGACCGGCGACAGGACAATGCCGGTCAACAGCTGCACGTGGTCGCGGGTGATCAGTTCCTGGGCCAGACGCTTGCCGACCTCGGGGTTGGAGGTGTCGTCGCGCTTCAACAGCTCGATCTTGACGCCCGGCGGCAGATCCTTCTCGTGTTCCTTGAAATAGAGGTCGGTGCCTTTCTGTCCCTGGTCGGCGACCTGCGACACAAAACCGTTATAGCTGTTGATCAGCCCGACCTTGACGGTCTGCGCCAAGAGCGGCGCCGGCAAGCTCGCGACGGCGGCCACCAGCGCGACCATTAATTTACGAAACACTCGCGCCTCCCTGTTGATCGCTGCCTGACCTTACCACGCTCTGCATCCCGCTTAGGGCGATACTTCGCGCTAATAATTCCGATCCAGCCCCCACCGTAGCGTCAGGACGAGCGTGTAAATGATCGCCATCGAAAAAATCACGATCGCGCCCCATCTCGCCCATTTCGCCCAGGGATATCGGCTGCGTGCCAGTGGCAATACACCCGCACCAACGAATAGCAGGATGGTCAAGTACAGAAGAAGCTGCAGCAAGCGATCGCCGGACACGGCAGCCGTTTTATCACGACTCGAAAAAGACCGCTTGCTCTGTTACTCCAATGACCAGGAATAGCCCACCGTCGGCGTCGGTTTCCCGGAAGTCACCCCAACTATCGGACCGGTGTATGGCGAGGCAGACACCGGCTCATTTGCCGGCTTGTTCTGCCTTTGACTGACCGGCTCTTCGCCGACGATTTTCTTAGTGATGTCGGGAACCGAGTTTAAATCGATATTATTTTCATTATTGCCGCAGTGATATCGGTTTTTCGGGCCACAGGAGCCGGCATCGGCCGTCGCGGCAGCCGTGACGGCTGTGATCGCCAGAACGAGGGCGGTCGCGATCCAAGCGCTCATCTGAGCCTCCCCAGCGTGGACGACTTACCCGGCGTTAAGTTTTGCTTATCCCGGGGCGCCTGTCCATACCGGCCTCGACAGCGGGGGATGTACAGCGCCGTCCGGCTTTGCGATGATCCAGTGGGGTCCGGCGGAGCGCCTCGTTCCCCGCCTCCCGCCACTTGTTGCGAGGATCTGACGATGCCGTTCGTTCGTGCTATCGCATCTCTTGCGCTTCTCCTTGTGTTGGCGTTCACGCCGGCGGCCGCCCAGGAGGTCATCACCGAAAAGGCGCTGTCGCTCGACCTGGCGCATGCCATCGCCCAAGCGGCTCTGGAGAAATGCCGGGCCGACGGCTACCACGTCAGCGTGACCGTGCTCGATCGCGACGGCCTCGTGAAAGCTTCGTTCCACGACGATGGCTCGGGCCCGCACACGATCGTCACCAGCCGCCGCAAGGCGTTTACCTCGGTCACCTTCAGGCAGCCTTCCGCCGACTGGGCCAAACGCGTTCTGACCGATCCTGCCGTCGCTGGCCTCAAGGACACCGAAGGGACCATCGCCTTGGGCGGCGGGGTACCGATCAAAGCCGGGAACGAGGTCATCGGTGCAATCGGCGTGAGCGGCGCCCCCGGCGGCGAGAAGGACGAGGCCTGCGCCAATGCCGGCGTTCAAAAGCTCGCCGACAAGCTGAAATAGGTTTGCCGTATCATGGATCGCATCGATCTTCGCTCCGACACCGTGACCCTCCCATCGCCCGGCATGCGCCGGGCAATGGCTGCGGCGCCGGTCGGCGACGACCAGTATGGCGAGGACCCGTCGGTCAACCGCCTGCAGGAGCGGATCGCCGAATTGCTCGGCAAGGAGGCTGCCCTCTTTGTGCCGAGCGGCACGATGGCGAACCAGATCGGCCTCAAGATCCTGACGCGGCCCGGTGACGAGGTCGTTGTCAGCGACGAGGCGCACATCGTGTGGCACGAATCCGGCGCCGCCGCGGCAAACTCCGGCGTTCAATTCTCGGTCGTCGGCCGGGGCGGCCTGTTCACCGCCGCCGATTTGCGCACGGCCTGCAAGCCGCCCGGCCACATTGTATTTCCACCGACGACATTGGTGGCGATCGAGAACACCCATAACCGCGGCGGCGGGGTCGTCTTCCCGCAAAGCGACGCGGTCGCGATCGGCGCGTCGGCGGGTGAGCTCGGCCTTGCCACCTATCTCGACGGCGCCCGGCTGTTCAATGCTGCGGCAGCTACCGGTCGGAGCCTGGCCGAACTGGCGGCGCCCTTCGATGTGGTTTCGGTGGCGCTGTCGAAGGGGCTCGGCTGCCCGGTCGGGAGCCTGATCGCCGGCCACCATGACGACATCTCCCGCGCGAAACGGGCGCGGCGCATGTTCGGCGGCGCGATGCGGCAATCCGGCATTCTGGCGGCCGCGGGCCTCTACGCGATCGACCACAATCTCACGCGGCTCGCCGAAGATCATGCCAATGCGCGGCTTCTGGCCGAGCGGCTGGCCGGATTGCACGGGGTCCACATCGATCTTGCGACCGTGCAAACCAACATCGTGATCTTTCGGATGGCGGAAGCCGCGCCGGAGGCCGCGGCGATCGTCGCCCGCGCACAAGATGCCGGCGTGCTGGTTTCGGCGTTTGGCGTGCGCATCGTGCGCGCCGTCACTCATCTCAACGTCAGCCGTGACCAGTGCCGGTGCGCCGCCGACCTGCTCGCCGCGGTCATCGAGCGGCCGTGATCCCCGCGCCCCGCTTGCGCAGCAGGATCTTCTGTTCGCCGGAGAGGACGAGCTCGCCCTTCTGGTTGTGCACGGTGGCCGCGAGCGTGACGATCCCGGTCGAGCGTTGCGGCATAAGCTCGGCAATTTCGAGCATCGGGTAGAGCGTGTCGCCGGGATAGACGGGCTTAACGAATTTCGACGACTGCTCGGTGAATGCGATCAGCGCGTCGCCGACGGCAAGCGCAAAAGTGCTGGCGCCGGCAGCCGTGAAGGCCAGAATCTGGAACCCGTGTGCCAGCGGTCCCGGGTGGCCACGCTCGCGGCAGTACTCGACATCGTAATGGATCGGATGATTGTCGGCGGAGAGCGTTTGGAAAGCGGCGAAATGCACTTCGGTCATCGTCCGGCTCGGGATGTAGAAGCGCTCGCCGACGGCCAGATCCTCGAAATAGCGGCTCTCGGAAAAGCGGTGCTGCCGTCGGTCGAAGCTCTCGGTCATAATCCCTCCTGGAAGCGCCGGACGTTTTTGGCGCAAAGCCTCGCGCTCGCCGATTGCTGCTATAGTATCACGCCCCAATGAAACACGCCGACGCAGGCGCGCTCGAAGCTCTGAGCGATTTGCTGCAGAGCCTGAGAATCCGGACCGCTCTGGTCGAGCGAGCGGCCGGGGATATTCTATGTCAGTGGCAAGGCATTTCTGCATTTCCACGAGGACCCTGCGGGTCTTTCCGCCGATCTGCGGCTCGCGGGCGGCTGGCAACGTTTCCCGGCGAACACTCCCGACGAGCGTGCCGAGCTTCTCGCTGTCATCGACCGAGCCAGATGCCGGCACACTGGGCGGCGGCCCGCTCCGCGCGCCGATCGATCTCCTCCTCGGTCAGGGTGCTGAGCGGGTGGTCGATGACGACCGGGATGAGTTCGGGCATGCCGAGCGCATCACGTTGCACTTCTGCCTCGTGCAGGAATTCCGTAGTCACGACGACTGCAGTCGGGCAGCCGGCGGCTTCGAGCCTGATGCCGTCATGCGTACAGCACGACGTGCACGACCCTCAGTCGCCAATCGCCGTCAACACGATGTCGTTGTTGGCCGCGACGGTCGCGATCAGCACCGGGTCGGCGTCCTTGGAAAAGCTCTCCTTGCGGTAATAGTTCACTGCCGCAAAGGAAAACTCTTCATGGAGCCTCGCCGCGGTCTTGCGCAGCAGACGATTGGCGTTCCATTTGGTGTTATCGAGGACGCCCAAGCGCAGCCCGTCGAGCGTGGCGGGGCGTTCAGAAAGCGAGAGCGGCTCGGTCTCGACAACACCGCGTGGATCGAAGACGATCTGATCCGGCTCATTGTTCATCAGGAGTTCTCCACGTAAAGGTTTTGTCCACACCGGCGAAGAGAGCACCGATGCTCCCTCTACAGAAAGCAGGTGCCGTCGACGCAGATCGGCGCCCTCTGCTGGGTGGCGGTTTCGATGCTGCGCAATACCGGGGATGACATGTGGCCCCAACCGGGGATGAAGGCGGAAAACCGCCCGGCTTCGCCGCCGATGACGAAGAGGTGGATGTGGTCGGGGCTGGGCACGATCGGGATACGCGCCTCCGGCTCGCGCTTGTACCATTTCGGCAGATTGCGGTTGTAGATCTTGCCATAGCGCTCGTTGAAGCTGATCTCCGAAAACAGGTTGTAGGCATGCAGCGCCAGATAATTGCGGACATCGTGCCGAGTCCAGCCTTTGGCGGCGATCGTGCGAGCATGCTCCGGTCCGATCACGACGGCGCAATGACCGCTCGACACCGCATTGTTGTTGGCGATCGTGCTCATTGCCGAGCAGATGCTGTCGAGGATGCCCTCGGGGTCGTTGGCGACATGGTTGGTGACGCTGTGCGGCGGCTCGGCGGCCAGCACGAAGACCGTCGAGTCTTCGGCGCTGAACCCCTTTTCGACGTGATAGGGCGCCCACGGGCTCGCCGCTTCGTTCTCGGCGACGCAATAGGTGTATTTGCCGGGATGGCCGAAGGTGCTTTTGTCGAGATCGCCGGGCCGGCCGCCGCCGACATTGAGCAGCACGAGGCGCAGCGCCCGCCCGATCGTCGCATTGGCGCGGTTGCCCGAGCCGAAGGCATTGCAGTCGCCATTCATGTCGATCTGGCGCGCGACCGGCCCGTTGACCACCAGGAGCGGTGCCGCCATATGGGTCGTCGCCTGCACCCCATTGAGGTTGAAGGCTTTCGCAGTCAATGCCAGTATCGCGGCGCGGACCACCGGCGCAAACTCGGCCTTGCAGCCCGCCATGACCATGTTGATGGCGAGCACCTCGCGGGTCAAACTGCCGTGCCGCGGCGGCACTCTGCACTCCACAAACTGCGGCTCGCCGCCGAGCGCATTGACAAAGGCGTCGACCAGCTCTCGCGTCGGCGGCACGACCGGCAGGCCGTCGGTCCATCCCTGCTCGAAATACCATTCGACGAGGTTCGTGCCTGCCGAAGTATAAAGGACGTTCTTTTCGATATCAGGTTCCTCCGACTGTCATCGAGGTTTGCCCGATCCAGAAACGGTTCAGCACCCGTGTCAAGGCCCCCGGCCGCTCATGCCCGGCAAGCCGGGAACAAGTCTCGTGATAGGGCGCGACATAGCGCAGGGCGGCCGGTATCCATGGATATACATGGCGAAGCACCGCGAGCGCCCGCTCCGCTGAGCGGTACTCCGCCGGGCCGTAGGTCAATCCAAAATCCTGGCGCAGACGGGGCGGCAACAATCGAGCGGTCAGCGCCCGATACCACAGCGGCATTCGCCAGCGAGTCCCGGCGCCGGCGAACAGCTCGGCAGCGATGCGGCGGGCCGCATCGCTGACCGCGAGAACATCCGATCCGAGCATTTCATCGACGTAGCGGACAAAATCCGCCCAGCTGTGCGGCAAGGCGTCTTGCGGGATACCAAAGAGCGCCGCAAACAACCGGCTCTCCGCGTAATAGCGTTCGCGATCGCTGGTCGAAAGCGGTGGGGCAATGAGCTCGCAGGCGAGCGGCGAGGTCTCGGTCAACGTGGCCCAGACCCAGCGCAACGCGGCGGCGTCATTGGCCCAATAGGCGGAGCCGGCGGCATAGACACCGGCACTCTCGGTCAGCGTGCCGCAAATCCCGGCGTGGCGCCGATGCAGGCGGCCGGCGGCTGCGATCGCCTGCGCCGTGGTGCCGAACATCATGGTCAGAGTGATATTGAAGGTGCGCTGGAAGCGTCCGATCGGATCGCTCAAGGTCCGCGAATGATCGGCAATGGCCGCGGCCACCCACGGGTGAGCGAGCTGCAGCAGCAATGCGCGGCCAGCTCCGAGGAAAACCACCGCCTCTTTGTCGAGGCGCCAAGAGACCGATTTCGGACCAAATATCCCCTCCGTCTCGCCCGCGGCGGCGGACCGAACCATCACCAGCTCGCGCTCGAGATCGGTCTTGGTGACGATGGCGGGCGGTTCCGGTCTCATCGATCGAGGACGCCGATTTCACCAACCTTTCGGAACCCAAACCTCGCCTCGCTTGCGATAGCTCTTCTTGACCGCCGCCCAGGCGACGCGAAAGGCAATCTCTTCCCGCTCCTGCGGGCCGCGGTCGCCATAGGATTGCCAGGCGCTGTTGAACGCGGAAAGAAAGATTTCCTGGGCATGCGGCGGGAGCCGGCGAACCGCAGGCGGCAATTCCGAGGTCGCGGCGTACGGCACGGGTCCCTAGCCTCGCTTGAAATCGCCGAGCGAGAGCCCGAGGGTGTCGGCCCCCTCTTCGAGGTAATCGCCGAGAAGCGGGGTGCCGACCAGATAATCGGTGACATTCGCAGTCATGGTCTCGCCTGCCTGGCGCAGCGCCTCTGGCCAGCTATCCTTGTCATAATCGCCGCGGCCGAGCCACGTCAGCGCGAGCAACTCCTGGCGCTCGAGGATGCCGAGCCCGTCGATTGCGTCCTGCAGCTCCTCTTCGGTCGGATTGTCGGGCGTGTCCAACAGGACTTGGCGCTCGTCATCGGGGCCGCAGACACAGATCATGTCGAGGTCGCGCGCCTTGATCACGCGGTTGAGGTGCACGTAGATGAAATTCAGGCCGGGTGTCGTCCCCCAATGGCCGAGCAGCCGCAGCTTGATGTCCGCGCGTTCTAGCGGCCGCTCCAGCAATGGATTGTCGAGCAGATAGATCTGCCCGACCGAGAGATAATTGGCGGCCCGCCACCACGCGTCAATCGGGTCGAGTTCTGCCGGCGACAGCGGCTGCGCGGCGGTCTGGGTCCCACTTTCCCGGGTCATCTGCGACTCCGTAAAATCGACGACAGCTGTTTTCCGATAACGCCACGATAAGGCTGTTGTCGCCAGTTCGACACGCCGCTCGAAGGCGACGGTCCCGACTTACCCCCGCGTCTCAGCTTGATTTAGGTCAATGCGGCGTCGCGGGTGGTCGCTAATCGTTTTGCGTACGACTCGCATGTAGGTGTTCCGATGCGTGCTATGGACGTGATGACAACCAAAGTGATTACCGTCGACCCGAACACATCGGTGCAGGCGTTGGCGGCGCTCCTTTCAGAACGAGGAATCAGCGGGGTTCCCGTCGTCGATTCCGACAATCGGTTGATCGGCGTCGTCAGCGAGGGTGACCTCCTGCATCGTGTTGAAACCGCGACCGAGCGCCGGCCCGAGCGTTTGATTGCGCGCCGGCGCTCATGGTGGCTCGATACCATCGCCTCGGACCAGGACCTCCTTGCTCGCGACTACGTCAAGTCGCATGGGCGCACGGTGAAGGACGTCATGACCCCCGACGTCATCTCGGTCACCGACACCGCCGAGCTCGCCGAGATCGCAATGCTGCTCGAGACAAAGAGGATCAAGCGCGTGCCGGTCGTGCGCGACGGCAAGCTCGTCGGAATCGTCAGCAGGGCGAACCTCGTGCGGGCGTTGGCGGCGACGAAGAGCCAGCCGACAACCGACGCCGATAGTGATGACCGGACCATCCGCGAAAAGCTGCTCTCCGAGCTGAAGGGACAAAAGTGGTTTGAGATGCAAGAGTGGTTCAAAATTTGGGCGGCGGACATCATCGTCAGGGACCGCGTCGTGCATTTCTGGTTGTCCCACGACCAATCCGAAGAGGAGAGGCGGGCGTTACGCGTCGCCGCCGAGAACATCGCAGGCGTTCGGCGTGTCGAAGAGCACATCGTCCCGGCCCTCTGATCCCGCCTTCGTGGCCGATCCGGCGCGCAGGGCCGGCTCCGCATCGCCCATCGGCTAAGGTTAACTCACAGAGTCGCCAGGTAGGCGGTAACCTCCCTGATCTGCTCAGGAGTCAGATCTTTCGAATTCTCGTGCATGATCTCGTTGGCCCGCGCCATAGACGCGAACGCTTCCAGCTGACGCGCGAGATAGGCTTCGTGCTGTCCGGCCAGACGCGGGATCGGACCGTTACCTTCTGCCTTCTCGCCGTGACAGCTCATGCAAGCGGGCACGCTCTCGGAAGGAATGCCTTCAGTGAATATCTTCTTGCCGGCGACTGTTTCTGGCGAATCGCTGGGTTGTCCGGCAACCGGGGTCTGCGAAGCATAGTAGGCGGCGATGGCGTCTATGGTGGGATCACTCAATCGTGCGGCCATGCCCCACATATAGGTCTGTGCGTGTGGGTCGGCGCGCGTCTTGTCGCGAAAGGCCTGGAGCTGCGCGACGATGTAATCCTTCTGCTGGCCCGCGAGTCGCGGGAAGGTCGGGGAGATGCTGCGGCCGCCTGGGCCGTGACACGATTCGCAGACGTGCAGCGTGCCGGCGACGGTCGAATCTGCGCTGCCGCTTTCGGGACCCGTACCGCCGCACCCTGCAACGGCGAGCGTCACGAAAACAAACGCGGCCGGGAGGGAGGCGGTTCGAAGCCGAGCCTCGTTGTCAATCATTCGGCTCTCCACGCCGTAGCGTCTCTGCCACGCGTCAGAAGGCAAACCAGGCATACGCAAAGAGTGTATTGTTGTCCCCGGCGTTGCGACCGGCGCCGTCGTAATTTGTAGTGGCGCCGTCGAACTTGTTGTAATGCACGTATTGCAGCCCGAACTTCACATTGAGCCACGGCCAGAAATCCGGGCCGCCATAATTGAATGGAATGTAGTTGAGCTCGAGGGACCAACCGTTTGAGTTGGGGCTGTTGACGGCCGAGATGGGGCCGTAGAGCAGCGGGTCGCCGCTGCCGTCTACATGAAAATAGCCCGCGGTCAAGCCAATCGTCTGATCGTAGTAATACGTGCCCTTGACACGCCAGGTGCGCAGGTGATTGTGCGAGTTGGTGGAAAGGCCAAGCGCCTGGCTTGCGGCCAAATTCTGGTTCTCGGTGATGAAGCGCGCCTGCACCGAGAAGCTGTCCCGCGCGCCGAGGAACTGATATTGCGTATCGACACCGACATCCGTCAGGTGGTCGGTGCCGCTTCCGGTAATCCTCTCGGGTATCAAATTGGTCGCCAACCCGAAGGTGCCAAATTCCCAGGTGTTCCGTCCCCACGCCGGTTCTATAGCGAGCCGCCAAGAGGGTGCGATTCCCTGAAAGGCACTGGTCCCCTCTGGTTGTATACCGAGCGTGGTGTCGGTCCTCGGTGACAAGGTGCGATACCCGCCGAACTCGGCATAGACGAGCCGGTTCCAGTATAAATAGGGGTTGAGCCCGATAACCTGCTGGGCGAAAGTACCTTCGATCAACGTCATCGCGCCCGGAGTCGGCGCCAGCTCGGAAGCGAGATAGGGGTAGCCCCAGGCCGGCGTCGAGTTCCAGACGTCGTTCACCGTCGGGTTGTTGTTGGCGCTCACACCGAAGACCGCCTCGCGACCGAGCAGCTCGGACGGTGTGGCGTAGCGGAGGTCGATGTTGTCCCAATGGATGGTATTGGGGACGTTGTCGTAAGTCAGCTGCGCGAAGGCGCCCAGACCGTCGAAGATCTTGCCGCCGTAAAAGAGGCTTCCCGCAAAAGCGAAGTCGTTGTTGTATCCAAAACCCGGCGCAAGCCCGCCGTCCATACCCTTCCGGACATTGGTGAAGGTCGGGATCGCCATGGCGGCGATCGGTGGGAGGTTCGACGTGCCGCCGCTAAACGTGTAGCCGTTGAGCTTGAACTGACGGCCGTACGGCGTGAGTTCCGGAAAACCGTTGTGACAGGCGGCGCATTCCTGCCCGGTCTGTCGGGCATAGCTCGGCAACGCTTGCACCGGCCTGACGCCCACGATGCACACCGCAGCGACCGCGAGCAGCGGCCCTGCGGCAAGCAGCGCGAACGTGGTGGCGGTGACCCCTGATTTTCCCTTGGATTCAACCCCCGCGCCGGACATACCCCGCCTCCCCATGCGGTCGCAATGGGATTATACTGCCGACGAAACAGAACTCAACATTGATTTAAATTCAAATCAACGTACTATAGGTTGGCGTTGCTCGCGTCAGATTCATACGACGTGGCGCCGCGCGGCGGCGGAGAGATGCCTCCAACTTGGAGAAAGGCGTGATGAGGCTGTCGGCTGTCTTGAGCGGCGCGTTGGTTCTGCTCCCCTTAGCCCTGGTCGCGCAGGCCCAAGGCGTGGGCGACGCGCAACGCGGGGTGCAGGTATTCGCTCAATGCAAGGTGTGCCATAGCCTCGAGGCCGGAAAGAACATGCTTGGCCCCAGCCTGCACGGCCTCATCGGGCGCAAGGCCGGCAGCGTGCCCGGCTACGCCTACTCGCCGGCGATGAAGAACGCCAATGTGACCTGGACCGACGATACGCTCAGCAAATACTTGTCCGACCCCAAGGCGTTCATTCCGGGCGACAAGATGCCGTTCGCCGGCATCAAGGACCCGAGCAAGCTCGGGGACCTGCTCGCCTATCTAAATCAGGCCACCAAGTAGGACCGCCCCGTAATGGCATAGCGATGCGTGAGCTGGGGGCGTTCGCGGCGCCGCGACAGTCCGACCCGTCGCCGCGCAAGCCACGATCCGCCATCAATGCATCATCAGCACCGGCCCCGTGGCACTGCGCAGCACGTGCTCGGTGAACCCGCCGAAAATCCATTCTCGCAACCGGCTGTGGCCGTAGGCGCCCATGACCACGAGGGCGCCTTGCTCGGCGGCCGCCGCGAGCAAAGTGTCGGCTGCGCTCAGCCGATCGGGCTGCAGGTGACGGGTCGACGCGTTGAGACCATGCCAACGAAGCCTAGTCGTCAGACGAGCGCCCCCCTCGTCCGAGAGGCCCTGCCCCTCGGCCACGGTCACGATCAGGATCTGTTTTGCGAGCGAAAGGAAAGGCATCGCCGCGGTGACCGCCCGGGCGGCTTCCGGCGTGGCCTTCCAGGCGATGACGATGGTTTCGGGGAGCGCGGCGAGCGGGGTTGCCGGCGTGATCAGTACCGGCCGGCCGCTGCCAAGCAAAGCCGCCTCTATCGTATCGATCGGAACGCCCTGGTCATCGGCTGACCGACCGATCAGCAGGAGATCGGCCGATCGGCCGTGCTCGGCAACCCAGTAGGCCTCGTCGCCAGCCTCCCGAAGCCATTGCGCCGAAGGGCCCGACTGACCGGTCGGAGTTTCCGCGATCGCCAACCGCTCACGCCCGCAAAAGCTTTGGAACAGCGCTTTGGCCTTTTCCTCCCGCTGGCCGGCTTCCGTTTCTATCCTCTCGACCAGACCACCGATCATCGTGGCGCCGCTGCCGTCCGAGGCCATGGCGGCGGCCATGGCCGCCGCGTCGACGCGCACATGCAGGAATTCGAGATGGGCGTCGAATGCGCGTCCTACCGCCAGGGCCGAGGCGAAGACGGCATTGTCGGTATCGCTGCCGGTCGCTGGGACGAGAATCGTCTTGATCATTGGACCTCCTCCGCCAGTCGGCACCGAATCTCCGCCGGCGCATCGACGATCGACATTGATTTAGGTCAATTTACGCGCCAGATGTCGTGCCGCCGCCACCGCGACCGGCACTACCACGCGCTGTGTCCGAGGACCGAGAGCCAACGGCTTCAGCAGCATGCGCACGCTCATCTCGTGCGGGAAGTGATCGCGAACGAGGTCGCGGCATTCACGGCGCAGATCCCGGTACACCTCGGCATCGAAGGGGGCGCCGGGATAGCGCGCGCCATAAACATGCTTGAGAACGATGAAGCTGTCGTCGCCGCCGCTCATCCGCAGCCGCCGCCACAGCGCCGGAACGACAGCAGCGCGGCTTGGGCTCTCGGTGTCTCGATACCTTCGGAAGAAGCGGTAGAAGTGCTTGTAATGCCGGACTTCGTCTTCGACGATGCGGCGCGCCAAGAATGAAAGCACCGGCTCAGGGCTGGCGCGTGACAAGGTCGTATAATAGCTGGCCGTGGCAGTCTCGACGACACAGCGCGACGCCATTTCCAGGCTCCGCCGGGCTTCCAGCGACTCGTCGCAGAAGGGTCTGAATTCCTCGACAAACCGCCGAAAGGCGGGTTCCCAGGCGAATTCCGGCCACGCGGTTTCGACATAGCGGCGCAATGCCCGGCCGTGCTGCAATTCTTCCGGGAGCCAGTAATGCTCGAGCCAGGACGTGACTTCGTCGTCGCCGGCAAAGAACTCGATCAGGTTTTCGGTATAGAGATCCGTCGCGCTTTCCATCAGCGACGCCGACGCCACCAGATAGAAAAACGCCTCGCTCTCCACCACCGCGTCATGGCGGATCGCGTGCCATGGAATATCGGCGAGCGACCAGCGCTGGCCCGCAAAAGAGCGGGGGCCTGCGTCGGGAGCGTGATGTGCGATGCGTTCTGTCATCCCAGTCAAAAAGTGAACATCGCGCCTTCGGGCTGAAGACCGAGCAAGACCTGGCCGACCGCTGCGAAATGCGCCTGACGGCCCTGATATTGCTGGATCACGGTGTGGACATCGCGGAAGCGGCGCTCGAA
>Ga0209656_10000921_pt1 | contig 18936 bp, 18 predicted proteins | sample BogFormECP12_OM2_FD_188239 | JGI IMG/M metagenome (GOLD analysis project Ga0209656, IMG submission 188239) | Bog forest soil microbial communities from Calvert Island, British Columbia, Canada - ECP12_OM2 (SPAdes) (version 2) | ecosystem: Environmental > Aquatic > Freshwater > Wetlands > Bog ... | reverse complement strand
TGCGATCGACGGCTTGTCGGGGAGCGGCAGCGCGGGTGCAGCTGGCATTTTGAGGGTGCCAGTGTCGCGAACCCGGTAGACGCGCACCGGTCGGGCAATGTTCTTGACCTGCTGCTCGCCGAGATCCTCGAAGACAAAGGGCAGCCGGTCGCGGACGTGATCATGAACCGTGTTGGAGACGAACACCCCGCCGGCATCGGCCAGAGCCTCGATCCGCGCGGCGATGTTGACGCCGTCTCCATAAATGTCGTCGTCTTCGACGATCACGTCGCCGAGATTGATGCCGATGCGCAGCTCGATGCGGTTGTCGGCTGCGACGTCAGTGTTTCGCTCGGGCATCGCCTGCTGCACTTCGACCGCGCAGCGCACCGCATCGACGACGCTGGCGAATTCCACCAGCAGGCCGTCGCCGGTGGTCTTGACGATGCGCCCGCGGTGCTCGGCGATCTTCGGATCGAGGAGCTCGCGGCGCAGCGCGTTGAGACGCTCGAGCGTGCCTTCCTCATCCGCCCCCATCAGCCGCGAATACCCCGCCACATCGGCGGCGAGGATCGCAGCGAGCCGGCGGGTCTGGCTCATGTCTCGCCTGCCGCCAGGCGCAGGCCAGACAGCAGTAGCTCGCGATGCTCGGCGTTCCGCAAGTAGGTGGCGCTGGGGATGACAACGGGCGTGATACCGCGCAGTCGCGCAATGATTTCCCGCGCCTCAACGAGCCGTCCCATATGGGCGTAACACGCGGCGAGATTGCGGTACGGAGTAGGGTGGGTAGGGTCCTCCTCGATCGCCAGGAGGAGCTTCGGTACTGCCTCCTCAAAGCGGCGGCTCACGAGATGAGCGGCGCCGATTACGTTGGAAGACCTAACAATGCCACGGGGGTTGAGACGCAGCGCGGCTTCGGCATGCTCGATCGCGCGATCCGGCTGCCCTGCCCATACACTGAGGGCACCGGCGGTGAACCAACCAAGCGCGAAGCTCGGATTGAGCTTCAGCGCACGATCAACCAATGCCATCATCGCGCCGATGTCCTCGCCGAAATATGCCAAGGCCATCGCGGCATAGGCGAGTATGTTCGGATCGTCCCGAGCCACTTGGAGGGCGCGCCTTGCGAAATCGGTGCCCTTGCGACTCTCCGCCTCCGGGTCGTCGCTCCAGCCATCCACACAACGCTGGGCGAGGCAGAGCGCAGACAACGCCAGCGCGGGCCCATAATGCGGATCACGTTCGATTGCCTGCTCTAAGAGACGGAGTGCCTCGGGTTGTTGCTTTCGCGACGACAGGTACACCGCGTAGCCACGCAGATAGAGGTCATAGGCGGTCAGGTCGTTTGTCGGGCGGGCGGCCGAACGGGCGGTCTCGGCGGCGTGCAATGCCGGCTCGATGACGCCCGCGACGCTCGTAGCCACCCTTTCCTGAAGATCGAAGACGTCCTCGAGCGAACCGTCGAAGCGATCGGCCCAGAGATGCGTGCCGGTGAGCGCGTCGATCAGCTGCGCGGTAATGCGCACGCGCTGGCCGGCTTTGCGCACCGAGCCTTCGAGGATATAGCGCACGCCCAATTCGCGGCCGAGCTGCTTCACGTCGATGGCTTGGCCTTTGTAGGTAAAACTCGAATTGCGGGCGATGACGAACAGCCAGCGGATGCGGGAGAGCGCGGTGATGATCTCCTCGACCATGCCGTCGGCAAAGTATTCCTGCTCCGGATCGCCGCTCATATTGGCGAAGGGCAACACTGCGATCGACGGCTTGTCGGGGAGAGGCAGCGCCGGTGCCGCCGGACTCTTCGCGGCGGTGTCGCGAACCCGGTAGACCCGCACCGGCCGGGCAATGTTCTTGACCTGCTGCTCGCCCAGATCTTCGAAGGCGAAGGGCAGTCGATCGCGCACGTGATCATGAACCGTATTGGAGACGAACACCCCGCCGGCATCGGCCAGGGCTTCGACCCGGGCGGCGATGTTGACGCCGTCGCCATAGAGGTCGTCGCCCTCGACGATCACGTCGCCGAGATTGATGCCCATGCGGAATTCGATGCGGTTGTCCGCCGCGACACCGGTGTTGAACTGGGGCATCGCCTGCTGCACCTCGACCGCGCAGCGCACTGCATCGACGACGCTGGCAAATTCGACCAGCAGCCCGTCGCCGGTCGTCTTGACGATGCGGCCGTGGTGCTCGGCGATTTTCGCATCGACAAGTTCGCGGCGCAGCGCTTTGAGGCGTTCGAGCGTGCCTTCCTCGTCTACCCCCATCAGCCGCGAATACCCCGCCACATCGGCGGCGAGGATCGCGGCGAGACGGCGGGTCTGGCTCATGTCTCTTCGCCGGCCGCCAAGCGCAGGCCCGACAGGAAAAGCTCGCGGTGCTCGGTGTGCCGCAGATAGCTGGCGTCCGGTATCACGACAGAGGTAATGGCCCGCAACCGTTCGATGATCAGTCGTGCGTCGTCGAGCCGGCCCATTTCGGCGTAGCACGCGGCGAGATAGCGATACGAGCTCGGGAAGTTTGGATCCTCCTGGATCGCGAGGATCAGGTTCCTCACGGCATCATCGAAGCGCCGGCTGAAAAAATGCGCCGCGCCTATTATCATCAGCGACGAGCCGACTCGAGCTCGGGGGCTGAGGCGCAGCGCGGTCTCGACATGCTCGATCGCGATGTCGGGCTGGCCTGCCCAATGCCTGAGTGTGCCGCTGATGTGCCAGCCGCGCGCGAAATTTGGGTTGAGCGCCAGCGCGCGGTCGACCAACGCCATCATGGCGCCGATGTCCTCGCCGAAATAGGCCAGCGCTTGGGCGGCATTCGCCAGGATGCCCGGATCGTCGCCGGCCACTTCCAAGGCTCGTCTTGCGAAATCGGCGCCCTTCAGGGCGTCCGCCTCCCGATCTCCGCTCCGATCAAGAAGCAGCCGAACACAGCAAGTCGCGGCCCAAGCGAGTGCAGGCCCGTAACGCGGATCGCGCTCGATCGCCTGTTCGAGCTGACGGAGCGCGTCGGGGACTTGCTTTCCCGACGATAAGACCATTGCATAGGCACGCAGGTAGAGATCGTAGGCGGTAAGATCGTTAGTCGGGCGGCCGGCGGAACGAGCCGTCTCGGCGACCTGCAATGCCGGCTCGATGACGCCGGCGACGCTAATTGCGACTTTGTCCTGAAGCTCGAAAACGTCTTCCAGCGATCCATCGAACCGGTCGGCCCAGAGATGCGCTCCGCCGATCGCGTCGATCAGCTGCGCGGTGATCCGCACGCGACCGCCCGCTTTGCGCACCGCGCCTTCGAGGACATAGCGCACCCCGAGCTCGCGCCCGACCTCTTTCACGTCGACGGCTTGTCCCTTGTAGGTAAAGCTCGAATTGCGGGCGATGACGAAGAGCCAGCGGATGCGGGAGAGCGCGGTGATGATCTCCTCGACCATGCCGTCGGCGAAATACTCCTGCTCCGGGTCGCCGCTCAGATTGGCGAAGGGCAGCACGGCAATCGACGGCTTGTCGGGTAAGGTGAGAGCCGGTTCGGAGACGGGCTTTTGCTCCGCCACGATCCGGAAGACGCGCACTGGTCGCGAAATGTTTTTGAGGGCCTGCTCGCCGATGTCCTCGAAGGGGAGGTCGAGGCGGCCCGCGGCATCCTCCCGAACGCGCGCCGAGACGCAAATTCCGCCCGGTTCGGCCAGGCCTTCGAGTCGGGCGGCGATGTTCACGCCATCGCCAAAGATGTCACCGTCCTCAACGACGACATCGCCCATGTTGATGCCAATGCGAAACGCGATCCGGCGCTCCGCCGGCAGCCGAGCATTGTTTTCGGTGACTGCTGCTTGCACTTCGGCCGCGCATCTGAGCGCGTCGAGAACGCTGGCGAACTCGACCAAGAGGCCGTCGCCTGTCGTCTTGACGATGCGACCACGATGGCCCGCGATTTTCGGATCGATCAGTTCGGCGCGAAGCGCCTTCAGCCGGCCGAGCGTGCCCTCCTCGTCGGCTTCGATCAGCCGCGAGTAACCCGCGACATCGGCGGCGAGGATTGCGGCGAGACGGCGGGTGGCAGCCATATCGTCTACGCGTTGAGATTAACCCAATAACTCGGCCATTCCCCACCCCTTCTTATGGTTACAGCCGGTTGCGGCGAGGCGGCGGTTTGCGTCAGACTGTCTACCCTACACGGAGGGTAGCATGCCCGCCTACATCGTCGGGGAAATTCACATAACCGACCCGGTCGCCTACCAGGCACACGTGCCGATCGCGCTGGCCACGGCTGCGCGTTTTGGCGGCCGCGTCGTCGCCGGCGGCGGCAAGATCGAGCTGCTCGATGGCGGGCCGACGCCGGAGCGGATCGTCATCATCGAGTTCCCGGACGCGGACACCGCGCGACGCTGGTATCGGTCAGACAATTACCAGGCCGCTTTGAAGGTTCGGCTCTCCACGTCGCAAGGCCGGGTGTTTCTGATCGACGGCGTCGAACCGTCGCTGCGGCCCGCTTGGCCGCGCTGAGGGGCGGACTGAGCTCCCAATCCGGCCGTGGCGTTCGACCCGCAATTTTGCTGCGCTCATCCCCGTCGTAGAATCTCCTTATTCGCGGTGCATATTCGCAGGTGTCGGAGGGCCTGCGGTTGTGGCGTGGGGGCGGCGGGCATTTCAACTATTCAGAGAAATCCCGCTGCAGACCCGCTGCAGGTGCACGGAACGTCAATGGCGACTCGACTTTGGGTTGTCGTTAGCCGTCAGCACCGAGCTGCGGCTTAATAGGCGAGGGCTTCCCGTCGCCAATTCGCTGCTCTACCATCAAGGCCGACAAGGGCGGGAGCGGAGCGATGGCCGACAGCACCGACAACATCATCGTCGATACCGCGACCCGCATCTTCCAGGATCTTTGCGAGCCCAATACCGTCAACGAGGCGGAGCAGGGCGTGTGGCCCAAGGCCTTGTGGGATGCCTTGGAGGAGTCCGGGCTGACGCTAACCTGGGTCCCGGACGAGCTTGGCGGCGCCGGGGCGACCCTGGCCGACGGCTTCGCTGTGCTGCGCGCGTCCGGGCGGTTTGCCGCGCCGGTGCCGCTTGCCGAGACATTGATGGCCGGTTGGCTGCTGACGCAGGCCGGGATCGCAGTACCGGGCGGACCGCTGACAATCGCGCCGATCCATGCCGATGGCCGGATCGGGCTGACGGCTGACGGCGCCCTCAGCGGCCGAGCCCGCCGCGTCCCGTTCGCCCGCAGCGCCGGTCACATTACGGTCCTTGCACACCGTGGCAACGAGACCGTGGTGGCGCTGGTCGCAGCGGCAGGTTTATCGATCAGACGATCCACGAGCCTCGCCGGCGAACCGCGCGACGACGTCTCTTTCGACGGCGCCTTCCCCGATGACGTGCGTCCGACGGCCATCGATCAGGACCTGCTCGTATGTTTCGGGGCGGCGGTGCGGCTGCAGCAGATAGCCGGAGCGCTCGAAAAAATCCTCGAGCAGTCGGTCCAGTATGCCCTCGATCGCTCGCAATTCGGGCGCCCGATCGCCAAGTTCCAGGCGGTCCAGCACAACCTTGCGACTTTGGCGGGCGAGGTGGCGGCGGCAAGCGCCGCCGCCGACGCTGCCGCCGAGGCCTGCTCGCACCCCGACATCGCGATCAGCGAAATTGCCATCGCCAAGGTACGCGGCGGCGAAGCGGCGGGCACCGGCGCGGCGATCGCCCACCAGGTGCATGGCGCGATGGGCTTTACTTACGAGCATTCGCTGCATCATGCGACGCGCCGTCTATGGGCGTGGCGCGAGGAGTTCGGCAACGAGGCGGTGTGGGCAGCGCGCCTCGGCCGGATGGTCGCGGAACGCGGCGCCGACGAGCTCTGGCCTTTCATCACTGCAGAATCGTGAGACACCGATGACGACCCCCAGCTTTCGCTTCGACCCGGTCGAGCTGCCGCCCGAGGCCAAGGACTTGCGCCGGGAGGTCCGCGCCTTCCTGCGTCAGGAGATTGAGGCCGGCACCTTCTCGCCCTATCGCGGCAAGGGGTCGTTTTCGCGCGAGTTCAGCCGCAAGGTCGGGGCGATGGGCTGGATCGGCATGACCTGGCCCACGAAATACGGCGGCCACGAGCGCTCGCATCTCGAGCGCTATGTCGTGACCGAGGAGATGCTGGCGGCGCGCGCCCCGACCCGCGCCCACTCGACCGCCGACCGGCAGAGCGGGCCAGTCATCCTCCGCTACGGCCAGGAGGAAATAAAAGAGAAGATCCTGCCGCAAATCGCCCGCGGCGAGCTGTGCTTCTGTATCGGCCTCAGCGAGCCCAATTCGGGATCGGATGTGTTCGCAGCATCGACCCGGGCTACCAAGACCGACGGCGGCTGGCTGGTGAATGGGCGCAAGATCTGGACCAGTGGCGCGCACCAGGCCGACTACATGATCGCTCTGTTGCGCACCTCGCCGCCGACCAAGGAAAACCGGCGGCACGGCCTGACCCAGTTCCTGGTTGAGATGAAGACGCCGGGCATTTCGACCCGCCCGATCATCAACCTGACCGGCTCGCACGATTTCAACGAGGTCGTGTTCGACGATGCGTTCCTGCCGGATTCGCATCTTATCGGCGAAGTCGATATGGCTTGGAAGCAGGCCACCGACGAGCTCGCCTATGAGCGTAGCGGCCCAGACCGGTGGATTGAAACGTTTCCCGCCCTCGTCGAGCTGGTGCGGCTGGCGGGCGAAGAGCCGAGCGAGCGCCTAGCCGAAGGCATCGGCCGCGAGGTCGCACATTTGGCCACCCTGCGCCGCATGTCCCTTTCGGTGGCCGGCATGCTGCAAGCCGGCAAAACGCCATCGGTGGAAGCCGCAGTTGTCAAGGATTTGGGCACCAATTTCGAGCAGGCCCTGCCGGACAAGGTGCGTCTGCTGGCGCCGCCGCCCGGCGACGCGCTGCCCGACACCAATGACGACCGCTTCGAGGAGGCATTACGCTACTCCACGTTGATCGCGCCCAAATTGACGATCCAAGGGGGCACCCGCGAGGTGCTGCGCGGCATCATTGCCCGCGGCCTCGGCCTGCGCTGAGCGCGATGCCTGATCTGAAACCTCTCCTGTCGCCCGATAGCATTGCGATCGTCGGCGCCTCCGCAGATACCGAGACCCTGCGAGGCCGACTGACGCACGCACTGATCGAGCACGGTTATGACGGCCGCGTCTTTCCAGTCACCCGTAGCCAAAGCGAGGTGCTCGGCCTGCGCGCTTATCCGTCGGTCGCCGCACTGCCCGAACCGGTCGACCTGGCGGTGATCCTGGTGCCGGCGGCGCATGTCATCGAAACCCTGGAGCAATGCGGTGGCAGGGTCCGCGCCGCGGTCGTGATCAGCTCGGGCTTTGCCGAAGAGAGCAACGAAGCGGCGCGCGCCCGCGACATCGAGCTGAGCCGGATCGCCGCGCGCCACGGTCTTGTCGTCTGCGGTCCGAATTCCGAGGGGATCGTCAATCCGCTGAGGCCGCTCGTCGCGACGTTCAGCCCGGTCTTCCATGACCCCAGCCGGAGCCTGCTCCCGGGGGTCAGCAAGGCGCGGCCGATTGCGGTCAGCTGCCAAAGCGGTGCGCTGACCTTCTCGTTCCTCAGCCGCGGGCGTGACAAGCAGCTGCGCTTCACGCACCAGGTCAGCGCTGGCAACCAGACGGTCCTCGAAGCGCACGACTACGTCGATTGGTGGCTCGACGAAGACAGCGCCGACATCTTTCTGCTCTATCTCGAAGGGATCCGCCGCCCCGACCGCTTTCGCGCGGTCGCCGAGAAGGCAGCAGAGGCCGGCAAGCCGCTGATCATCGCCAAGGTCGGCCGCTCCGCTGCCGGGCGACGGGCGGCCGCCTCCCATACCGGGGCATTGGCTCAGGCCGGGGACATTGACGACGCGATTTTTCGCCACCACGGCATCATCCGGGGCGAAGACCTCGACCACATGCTCGACGTGGCGGCCGCGTTCTCGTTCTGTCGGTTGCCGCAAGGTAACCGTGTCGCGGTGATCACCGGATCGGGTGGCAGTGCCGTATGGATGGCCGACATCCTTTCGGCGCACGGGCTCGAACTGCCGGTGCTGGAGGACGAGATCCAGAAGCGCGTCCTCGCGCTCCTGCCGTCCTACGCCTCGGCGCAAAACCCGGTCGACGGCACCGCGCAAGCGATCCACGAGGTCGGCTACGCCCGTCTGGTCGAGATCGTCCGCGAGTCGAAGCGGATCGATACGATCCTGCTGATCGGCTCACTCGCCAATGATGCGACCGCCGCCAAGCGCGCCGAAGAGCTCGCCGCGATCACGGCCTCGACCGAGCAGCCGATCTTTCTGTCGACCTACACGACCGCATCGCCGGGCGCGATGGCGCGGTTCGCCGAAGCTGGCATCCCTTGCTACACCTCGATGCCGAGCTGCGCCCGAGCGATCCGTGCCCTGGTCGATTACGCAGCGTTTCAGGTGCGGCGGCGACATCCAAAGTCGGCCTCGGGGACCCCGCCGGGAGTGCGCGACGAAGTGGGCCGCGCCCTGGCAGCCGCGGGCCCGGTGTTGACCGAGACTGAGGCCAAGGCCCTGCTCGCGCGATACGGCATGCCGCGCCCGCAAGAGACGCTGGTGACGACCGCCGGCGAGGCCGTACAAGCCGCCGCCCGTATCGGCGTCCCTGTCGCGCTCAAAGTGCAATCACCCGATATCACCCACAAGACCGAAGCAGGCGGTGTCGCGCTCGGCATCCTCGGCGAAGCGGCTGTGCGCGAGGCCCATGAACGGGTGCTGGCGAGCACCAAGAGGGCCTATCCGGAAGCGGCGGTCCACGGCATTCTTGTGCAGGCGATGGCGCAGCCGGGACGCGAAATCATCCTCGGGATCACGCGGGATTCCACTTTCGGCCCGATGTTGATGGTCGGGCTCGGCGGCATCCATGTCGAGGTGCTGCGCGATATCGCCTTCGCGCCAGTTCCGATCGGCGAACAGGAAGCGCTCGATCTGCTCGATCAGCTGAAGGGGGCGGCACTCCTCGGCGATGTACGAGGGTCGCAGCCTGCCGACCGTGCCGCGCTGGCCGAGCTGATCGCGACAGTGTCGCGCTTCGCCGCCGATCACGCCGATGTGATCGAGGAAGTCGACCTCAATCCAGTCATCGTCCACCCAAAAGGACAGGGTCTGACCGTCGTCGATGCGCTGATCGTCAAGCGGACCCCCGAGGAGACCCCCAAATGAGCGAAACCCATGTCAGCCAGGACGGCTATGTCGCCACGGTCGAGATGCGCCGGCCGCCGCACAATTTCTTCGACAGCGACCTGATCGCCGAGATCGGCGAGGCCTTCGAACGGCTCGATGCCGACCCGGGCTGCCGAGCGATCGTGCTGGCGGCGGAAGGCCGATCCTTTTGCGCCGGGGCCGATTTTTCGAAACGCATGGAGACCGGGACAGCAGCGGAAGGCAGCCGCAGCGGCGCCGGGCGACACCTGTACAAGGAGGCGATCCGCCTGTTACGCACTCGCAAGCCGATCATCGGCGCGGTTCACGGTGCCGCGGTCGGGGGCGGCCTCGGCTTGGCGCTCGTCCCCGATTTCCGGGTTACCTGCCAAGAGGCGCGCTTCAGCGCCAATTTCAACCGGCTCGGCTTTCATCCCGGCTTCGGACTGACTGCGACTCTGCCGCGGCTCGTCGGCGTGCAGCAGGCGGCCCTGCTGTTCTACACCGGGCGCAGAATTCCCGGCGACGAGGCGGTGCGGATCGGGCTCGCCGATCTGCTGGTGCCGCTCGCCGAAGTGCGCAGCGCCGCTCAGGCGATGGCGCTGGAGATCGCACAATCGGCGCCCCTCGCCGTCATCTCGACGCGCGAGACCGTACGGCGCGGATTGTGCGATGCGATCGAGGCTGCCACCGAGCGCGAGCTCGTCGAACAGGACTGGCTGCGCCGCACCGAGGATTTCAAGGAAGGCATCAAGGCAATGGCCGACCGCCGCCTCCCTGATTTCCACGGCAGGTAGAAGCTGCGCTAGAATCGGTTGAACAGCGCTGCGACAGCAAGACGCCAGCTCTGCAGCGGATCGGGTGTCGCCAAGGCCGGGTCGAAGGGATCGTCCCCGGCCTGTTTCAGCCGAGTCAGAGACCGCTGTGCGATAATCGCAGGCAGTAGCGCAGGAAGCGCCGAACGCGGGATGCGGTTGCGCAGGGCGCGGGCTGCCTGGAGATGCTTCGAGGCCGCCGCTGCGATCTCGGCGACGGCGGCGCAGAGCGCGGGAGAACTCCGCCGCCCTCGAAAGTCCCCGAATTCGAGCCCGCTCCGCGCGGCGATATCGCGCGGAATGATCGATCGTCCCGCCGCTGCAAGGAACGGCACGGCCCGCAGCAAACCCGACAGCGCGTAGGCGATCCCGACGTGACGTCCGCTCACGAGGGCGGCCATATCGCGCACCTCCAGCGCCTCCAGCGCAAGGTAAATGAGCCGCGACGAGGTGCCCTCGGCATAGTCCTCAAGGGCGGCCAGGCTCGCCGGCGGTTCGTCCGCGAGATCGGTCTCGCGCGCGTCGATCAGCCGATCGAAGTGGTCCCGTGTCAATCCGAGATCGCGGATCGCGGCCAGCGCCTCGACGACGGGATGATGGCGGATGGCGCCACCCCCGAAAGCGGCGCCAATGTTTTCGCGCCACCATTGCAGCCGGATTTGGCCCAGCATCGGCTGCGTGACGCTCTCGCGCACCCTTGCAATCTCGTAGTTGAAGGCGTAAAGCGCGAACAGCGCTTCGCGACGCGCGGCCGGGGCGAACAGGACGGTTTGAAACCGGTCGCGGTCGTGGCGCTGCACCAATGCCGCGACCGGCGAGAGGCGATCCGCGTCAGCGGAACGTCGGTCTTGGATCGGTGTTTTTCGACTGACCTCTTTCACATAACCCGGGATGGTCGCCATGGCTTTCGAACTGCCGCCCCTGCCCTACCCGAAAAACGCGCTCGAACCGCACATCTCCGAGCGGACGATGGACTTCCATCATGGCAGGCATCACCAAGCCTATGTCACGAACCTCAACAACCTCGTCAAGGGTTCGCCGGCCGAGAGCCAGTCGCTCGAGGACATCATCAAGGCAACATACCGGGACTCCTCGAAGACTGGCGTCTTCAACAACGCCGCCCAAGTGTGGAACCACACCTTCTTCTGGAACTGCATGAAGCCGAACGGCGGCGGTTCGCCAACCGGACAGGTCGCGCAGGCGATCGACCGCGATTGCGGCGGTCTCGACAAGTTCAAGGAGCAGTTCAAGGCGGCCGCCGTCGGCCAGTTCGGCAGCGGCTGGGGCTGGCTCGTCGCCGAAGGCGGCAAGCTCAAGATCACAGCGACGCCAAACGCGGTCAATCCGCTCGCCGAAGGTCAGACGGCGCTCCTCACCTGCGATGTATGGGAGCACGCCTATTATCTCGATTACCAGAACCGCCGGCCGGATTTCGTCCAGACCTTTATCGATCATCTGATCAACTGGGACTTTGTCGCCCAGAACCTCTCGAAGCCCCGCTAACAACCGCCTCGAAACGAAAAAGCCCCGCTGAGCGGGGCTTTTTTCACAAGTGCACACCCTTGTCGAGCAGCACCGCGGTGTAATCCCGGTAGGTCATCCCGAGCGCCCGGGCTCGGGCCAGACGAGCCAGCGCAATCTCTCGGGGTGGCGTCTTCCACGCCCGCGCATGCGCCTTGTTCCAGCAAAACCTCCGCCAATCAGCTCCCGGATCGAGCGGAGGTCCGCAATTGTGGCCGATGCCGGGGAGTGGATAGTCCAGGATCACGAGCTCGCTCCCGGCTGGTGGAGCGAGCAAGAAATATGCCTCGCGAAGACCTTTCGCTACAGCGCTTGCCCAGGCAAGTCTAGCTCGCGGTCAACTCCTTACCCGCGATGCGATTGGGCCGCGCGCTGCATGTGCTTTTCGGCATTCGCTCGGAACACCTGGTCGGTCAGGCGTTTCTGCTGGTCGGGCATCGCGTCGTACAGGTTCTGGAACGCCGGTACCAGCTTCTGCACTCGATTTGCGTGCTCCTGCGAGATTTGTTCGTAGGATTGCATGTTCTGCACGGCGTTCATCGTCACGTATTGTTGAGCGCGCTGCAAGAAAGCCCGATCCATTTCGCGGGCGTTCTCGCGCATCACATCGGCGAACTCATTCCACTGCTGCTCCTCCGCTGGGGTGATTTGCAGTTGAGTATGCAGCTCCCTGATGCGGCGCTCGACCCGCTCTTCCGCATTCTTGCCGGGCATAGGGTGGTCGGCCATCGGGGAAGCCGCCGCGGCAGGCGGAGGAGGAGTTGCCCCTTGTTGCACTGCCGCGGTTTGTGGCGGCTGCGCCACGGCGAGAGGAATGTACAGAAGCGCAGCAACGGCGACGGATGCGACACCGCTCAACGGGATCAGTCTCATAGGAGTACTCCAGCAATCAGGTCCAGGTGTTTCGCGCTCAGTAGCCGTAATAGACCGGCGGCGGCGCTGGCGTGTAATACGCCGAAGGCGGCCCGTAATAGCTGTAGGGCGGGGCATAATAGCCCGGGGCGTAGTAGCCCGGCGCACCGTAATAGCCGCCATTCGACGCGATCGCGGCGCCTAGCCCGAGTCCGACGAGACCGCCAATTATCGCCGCTCCGGCAGCGTTGCCGCCGTGGTGATAGTAACCCCCGCCATGCCAGTGTTCGGCATGCGCCGCAGGAGCTATCGCCAGACCCGCTACAAGCGCTGCAGTGCTCAAGATGCGTGCGAGAACAGCCATGATCGACTCCCTCAAAAGTCTACATGGTCAACGTTGACACACGGTCGACGGTTCCCCAGCGCTTACTGGCACGATCAGCGCTCGGGGTAGCCGGCTCCGATTACGAGGGCGGGATCAGCGCAGCGGCGACCCGGCGGTCCTCGGCGACCAGCACATTGTAAGTGCGGCACGCCGCCCCGGTGTCCATCGCCTCGAGCCCGATCCTGGCGGTGCGTAGCGCTGACCGCAACTTGGCGGGCACGGCGCTCGCCGAGCGCCCGAGACCGAGCAGAAGGATCTCCACGCCACCGTGCTCGATCACCGGAGCCAGGGTCTCCCAAGTGACATCGGAAGCGCTCGCGGCACCCCACGGGACAGTGCGGTCGGGAAAAACCAGGACCGAACCGTGGTAGATGACCCCGCTCACTCGGAAGCCGCTCGCCGCGTAGCGCTCGATGACCTGACGGTCGGCCGTGGCCATGGGGGTGAGATCCACCGGAGCTGGTGCGGAGCTCAAGGGGCCCCAGGGGCGCGGGCTTGCACCGCCTCGCCCGACCGGGCAATTGCGGCCCGGTTCGGCCGGACGTAGTAGAGGATCGGCGCCGCGATGAAGAGCGACGAGTAGGTGCCGATCACGACGCCCCACAGCATTGCGATGCTGAACCCTCTGAGCACCGGGCCGCCGAGGAACAATAGCGCGAGAACTGCGAGCGCCACCGTGCTGACCGTCAGGATGGTTCGCGACAATGTCTCGTTGAGCGCCAAGTTGATCAGGTCGCGAAACGGCATCCTCGGGTACTTGCGCAACGACTCGCGGATCCGGTCGTAGATCACGACAGTGTCGTTCACCGAATAGCCGGCAATCGTCAGGATCGCGGCCAGCGTGGTCAGATTGAACTCGAGCTGGAGCAGCGCAAACAGGCCTACTGTGGTGAGGACGTCGTGCATGGTCGAGACCATCCCGCCCACCCCGAATTGCCATTCGAAACGAAACCAGATGTAGGCGGCGATCGCGAAAAGGGCGAGAACGGTCGCGATCACTCCGGCGCGGATCAGCTCGCTGCCAACGCTCGGGCCGACGACCTCCACCCGGCGATACTCGACCCCGGTGCCGAGCGCCTGGCGCACCAGCTGAACGGCTTTCTCTTGCGCGGCATCGCCGCCCGGCTGGCGCGGCAGCCGGATCAGCACATCGGTCGGAGGACCAAAGCCCTGCAGCGAGGGCTCGCCAAGGTGAAGCGCATCGAGTTTTACCCGCATATCGGCGAGGTTCGCCGGCCCGGTGGTGGAGCGTACTTCGATCAGCGTGCCGCCGATGAAGTCGATCCCATAATTGAGCCCAACGGTCGAAAACAGCCCGATCGAGGTCAAGGTCAGCAAGAGAGAAAAGGCAAACCCGACCTTGTGCCAGGCCATAAAGTCGATTTTCGGCGTGCGCCGGATGACGATCAGCGGTCTCATTTTGTCTTCAAGATAAAATCGGGACGGTCAAATCGGGATGGCCCTCGGTTTCCACTGTCGCAGCCACGTCACGATCAGCAGGCGGGTCACCAGGATCGCCGAGAACAGCGAGGTCAGGACGCCGATGCTGAGGGTCACGGCAAAACCTTTGACCGGTCCAGAGCCGAGCCAGAACATCAGCGCTCCGGCAACCAGGGTCGTGACGTGGCTGTCGAGGATCGTGCCGAAGGCGCGCTTGAACCCGGCGTCGAGCGCCGACAGCACCGTGCGGCCGGCCCGCACCTCTTCGCGGATGCGCTCGTAGATCAGCACGTTCGCGTCGACCGCCATCCCCATCGTCAGCGCGATACCGGCAATCCCCGGCAAGGTCAAGGTGGCGCCGAGCAGAGACAGGCTGCCGAGCATCAGGCATAGGTTGAAGATCAGCGCAATATCCGCAAAGACGCCGAACAGCCCATAAAACAGAATCATGAACACGATGACGAGGACGACCCCGACAATGCTGGCGACGGCTCCGGCATGGATCGAGTCGGCACCGAGATCGGGGCCCACCGTCCGCTCTTCCAGGATCGTGATCGGCGCCGGCAGCGCGCCCGCCCGCAGCAGGAGGGCGAGATCGCTCGCCGACTGGACCGTAAAGCTGCCGGAAATGATGCCGCTGCCGCCGAGGATCGGCTCACGGATCACCGGGGCGCTAATCACCTTGTTGTCGAGCACGATCGCAAAGGGCTTTCCGACATTCTCGCGCGTCGCGTCACCAAAGCGTTTGGCGCCCGCTGCGTCAAAGCGGAAGCCGACCACCGGCTCGTTGTTCTGGAAGGTCGGCTGCGCGTCGACCAGGGTATCGCCGCCGACCATAACGCGCTTGCGCACGACATAGGCCGCGGGTCCGCTTCGGCCCGCGCGTCCCTCCTCGGCCGGCAGGATTTCGTCGCCCGGCGGAAGCCGGCCGCGACGCGCATCTTCCAGCGAAACGGTGGTATCGACGAGCTGGAAGGTCAGCTTGGCGGTACGGCCGAGCAGAGCTTTGACATGCTCCGGATTGTCGACGCCCGGCAGCTGGACGAGGATGCGGTCTGCCCCCTCGCGCTGGATCGTCGGCTCCTTGGTTCCGGTCTCGTCGATGCGCCGGCGAATGATCTCGATCGACTGGTCGACCGCCTGCCGGCGCCGCGCCTCGGTCGCAACCGTGCTGAAGCGCATCGTCCCCGACCCGTCGGGGGCGATGTCGACCGTCAGGTCCGGATCGATCTTGCGCAAGGCCTGGCGCGCAGGTTCGATGCGGTCGGGCTCGCGGATCGTGAAGACGATCGCGTCGCCTTCGACATTGAGCCCGGTATATCCGATATTGGCGTCGCGCAACGCATTGCGCACATTGTCAGTGATCGAGTTGAGGCGCTCACGCTGGGCCGCGGCGACATCGACCTCGAGCAGCAGGTAGGAACCGCCGCGCAAATCGAGCCCGAGCGCCACCTGCTTGTGTGGCAGCCAATTCGGCAATCGCGCAAGAAAAGACTGGCTGAACAGGTTCGGCAAGGACAGCAGCACGCCCAGCGCGCACACAGCGCAGATCAGGGCAATCTTCCAATTCTCGAAATACAGCATTCGCTATTTCTCGCGGATAGTATCAGCAAACCCTCACCCGCCTCGCTACGCTTGGCAACTTCCCGCAGTGCGGGAGGGGTTGGACCCAGCCCGCCAGGGCTGGGTGGGTGAGGGGCGGCTGTGGGTTTCGCATCGCGAAATCCCGTTACTCCTTTGTGCCCACTTTTGCCCGCGTCTCCGGCTTCGGCTTGGCGGCCTCGCGGGCAGCAGCGGGATCGGGTTTGGCGAGCACGCTGGTAATCGTGCTGCGCATCACCCGAACCCGCACATTGTCCGCGATGTCGACGATGACTTCCTCCGGGTTGTCGACCCGCGCCACGGTTCCGATGATGCCACCCCCGGTCACGACCCGGTCGCCGCGCCGCAGTGCATCGAGCATCGCTTTTTGATCCTTGGCCTTGCGCTGCTGCGGGCGAATCAGAAGAAAATAGAATACGACGAAGATCAGGATCAGCGGCAGAAACTGGACGAGCGCGTTCTGATCGAATATGCCCGCCCCCTGGGCATAGGCCGTGGAAATCCACATTGGAATGGTGCCTCAAACTCGCGTGCCCATCCGCCGACGGGCGGCCCACCGTCACCGTGATATGGTGCTGGTGCACGGCAGGCCAATTGGTACCCGATGCCCGGTTAAAGGGCAATGCCGCAGCCGGGTTCGCGGTTTTCGGCCGCTGTGGTAGCGTCGGCGGCCCTCGCTGCCCCCAGGATCCAATCTTGCCGAAAAGCGATCCCGATTTGTTGCCGTTGCTGAACCGCATTGCCGATGCGCTGGAGCGCCTGGCCCCTGTGGCTGCGCCAGCCATCGAGCTCAATGTCAGCGATGCCTTCGTGTGGCACGCCGACCGCGGTTGGCTCGAGCCGGTTTACCAGGTCAACCGAGTCGAGATCGGATTGCTCCGTGGGATCGACCGGGTCCGCGATATCCTGCTCGACAACACCGAGCGGTTCGCCGCCGGCCTTCCCGCCAATAATGTATTGCTGTGGGGCGCCCGCGGCACCGGCAAGAGCTCACTCGTCAAGGCGGCGCATGCCGCCGTCAACGAAAAACACCCGCACGCTCTCGCCCTCGTCGAGATCCACCGGGAAGACATTCCAAGTCTGCCCCACCTGCTATCCCTGTTGCGGGTGACGGCGCGGCGCTGCTTGCTGTTTTGCGACGACTTGTCCTTTGACGAGCATGACACAAGCTACAAATCGCTGAAGGCAGTGCTCGAAGGGGGGATCGAGGGGCGGCCGGCAAACGTCGTCCTGTACGCAACCTCGAACCGCCGGCATCTGATGCCGCGCGACATGATAGAGAACGAACGCTCGACGGGTATCAACCCGGCGGAAGCGGTCGAGGAACGCGTCTCGATGTCGGACCGCTTCGGTCTGTGGCTCGGGTTCCACAGCCTCGACCAGGACACTTACCACGCAATTGTGCGCGGATACGCCGAGCGCTACGGGCTTGATCAGCCGCTCGATCGGTTGAAGGCCGAGGCCAGCGAGTGGTCGATCACCCGCGGGTCGCGCTCGGGTCGGGTCGCCTGGCAATTTATCCAGGACCTCGCCGGACGGCTCGGCAAGCCTCTGGCCTGAGGTGCACGCCGTCTCAGCGGCAGTGCGGCATCACCTCTTTGGCGAACAGCGTCATCGAATTCATGACCATGGCGTGGTCCATGATCCCGCCTTGATTGTTGGCGGCGATCCGAACCGGCGAATACGAGTGGTCCGCTGCGCAGCCGCGCCCAACACCATCAGCGGATCGGTTGGGACCGAGAACCCTCAGCTGAAGTGGATTTCCCCGAGCCACGCTCTATCGAAGCCGAGAGCATACAGTAGAGAGGACGGAACCCTCAGCTCGAACAGCGAATCCCTTGTCGTCGCGGTCGGCAATGGGGCCAGGAACTCACGCGGATCGACGGCGTGTTGACCGCGGCGAAGCTCGAAATGCAGCTGCGGCTCGCTGACATTGCCGGTCGAGCCGACCCGGGCAATCACTTGGCCGCGCCCGACTCTCTCGCCGCGCTTGACCAGGATCGAATCGCAATGGGCATAGGCCGAAATCCAGCCGTTCGCATGCTTGACGAGAACCAGATTGCCGTACCCCCGCAGCTCGTTGCCGGTATAGGCGACGACGCCGGCGTCGGCCGCCTGCACCGCCGCGCCGCGCGGCGCGGCGATGTTGATGCCGTCATTGTGTGTACCGTCGGATCTGGAACCGTAGGTTGCTAGGACATGGCCGCGAACCGGCCAGAGAAACGCGTTGGCGCCGTCAGACGGGGAAGGCGCAGTTCTACTTGAATCCGGTGCTTCCGGAGCTGCTCGGGGAGGCGGCGCGGCGGGAGACGTTGCCGGCGCCGCTGTCGTCGAGTAAGGCTTGGCCTCAGGCGGCCCAGCCGGCGCAGCCAAGGGCGCAGCCGAAACCGACGATCTGTCCGACACGGCCGGCGCGGGTAGATCCGGCCCGGGCACAGTTGGGGGTACGTCCGGCGGCTCGGTTGAGGGTAGCGCCGCAACCGACGTCGGCGTCGCAGGGACACGCGGCGGGCCGGCCCCCGGAATGATCAGTGGACGGCCAACCTGGATTCGATAGGGAGGGGACAGACCGTTCGCCTCGGCGATCACCCGCATCGGGACATGATAGCTCCGGGCGATTTCGGACAAGGTTTGTCCACGCTGGATCGTTATCGTCGCGGGGCCCCGCTCCGCGGGCCCCCCGGCGCTGATCACCGGCGCCGGCCCGTCTACCCCCGGAGCGCAGGCCGCGAGCACACAACCGAGCACCACAACTCCAGACGCCAAGCCAGAGCCGCGCCGCACGCCAATGCGAAGCTTCATTTTCCCCCCGCACGCCCCCCGACGCGCAATAATCTCGGCTATTTGGTACGCGAAGACAGAATCATGTCAAGCCCTGGTCCGCGTGCCGCCGCGGTAACCCTTCGACGAGCGGGACGAACCTGACGAGACCGAGATCCTCGGTCGAGAACAGGTCGTCTTGGCGACGGACGCGCACAAGCTGCTGGTCGCGGTGATCCTCGCCGACCGGGACTACCAGGATGCCGCCCGGAGCGAGCGCGTCGGCGAGGGTCGCCGGCACTTCCAGGGCCGCGGCGGTCACCAGCACCCGCTCATACGGGGCCTGCTCGGGCCAACCTTTCGTGCCGTCGCCGAATCGGCACACGATATTGCGCAGGCGCAGCTCC
>Ga0209656_10000920_pt1 | contig 18957 bp, 15 predicted proteins | sample BogFormECP12_OM2_FD_188239 | JGI IMG/M metagenome (GOLD analysis project Ga0209656, IMG submission 188239) | Bog forest soil microbial communities from Calvert Island, British Columbia, Canada - ECP12_OM2 (SPAdes) (version 2) | ecosystem: Environmental > Aquatic > Freshwater > Wetlands > Bog ... | reverse complement strand
TTGAACGCTACCATCGAGGCGGCGCGAGCGGGCGAGGCCGGAAAGGGTTTCGCGGTCGTAGCCAGCGAGGTGAAGGAGCTGGCGAGGGAGACGGCCCGAGCCACCGAGGACATCAGCAGCAAGATCGAGAGCATCCAGGCGGACACCAGCGGAGCGGTGGTGGCAATTGGAGAAATCGGTTCGGTGATCGGCCAGATCAGCGATATCCAGAACCATGTTGCCAGCGCGGTCGAAGAGCAAAGCCTCACCACCAATGAGATCACGCGCAATCTCGCAGAGGCCGCGAAAGGCGGGGTGGCCATCAGCAAGAGCATCGCCGCTGTGGCTGAGGCAGCGCGCAGCGGAGCGACCGGCGTCGTGGAAACGCAAAAGTCCGCCCAAGCGGTGGAGCGGATGGCCGAAGAGCTGCACGAACTGCTGGCGCGCTTCCAGTATGAAGAGCAGCGCGTAGCCGTTGGCAGTTAGCCTTTGCGCCCATAGCACTCAACTGGACGTGGGGGGCATTATGGCGAGGCGTACCCCTCCCGCTCCTCGCGCGCGGCCTCACTGAAGTCCTTCAGCGGATCCATCTGCACGCCACTCTTTATCAATTCGTGGAGGTCTCGGATCGTAAGGTTCGGGGCGAAGTAGGTGTCGATGGTTGCGCTCATGATCTTTTCAGCGCTCGCCACAGTTCGCGGCGACGACATGACGCGCATCCTGCTGATCATAGCGTATAGGGCGACGAGCTCCTGAACCTGCGGCTCGTTGCTCACTAGGGCCTCGCCATACGCTTTCGACGCAGTGACGATGAAATCCGTGTAGAGGTCGTCTCGCCGCGACATTTCACGAGTGAGTTCCCCGGCCTTCGCTTGGGAGCGTTGGCTCAGCCAAGTCGTGACGCCTGATATCGAGCCGCCGATCACCGATCCGGCGAGCGCTGAGACTGCCGAGAGATATGCAGCATTCATATAAGGGGCCTTTCGGAGTGTAACTGAATTCCGGCGGACTGCAAGTCCCCACTAGCCCGTGACCCACGCCCCTGGGACCTGATCCCCAGCCCCTTTCCCACGCCCGCCGTGACCGCACACGCTTACGTTAACCGATTAGTACACGGTCGCACGCATGCCCCAGGGGAGTAGGGGTGTAGCAAAATTCCCTCGATAGGTAATTACCCCCTCAACTGGTCGTGCCTGTACTCGCGAGGAGTGGAATAAAATCGCCATCAGCATGACCGCGGCCCAGCGCACCATCTTTCACGTTGACATGGACGCCTTCTTCGTCTCCGTGGAGGAGCTGTTCGACCCTTCGCTGAAGGGAAAGGCGGTGGTTGTCGGGGGGCGAGCCAACGAGCGCGGCGTGGTATCGGCGGCATCGTATGAGGCGCGCAAGTTCGGCGTACATTCGGCCATGCCGTTGCGCACCGCGGCAAAGATGTGCCCACACGCCGTCTTTGTGGACGGGCATCCGGAACGCTATCGCGAGTGTTCCGCCAAAGTTTACGAGGTGCTGAACCGCTTCTCGCCCAAGCTGGAGATGGTCTCCATCGATGAAGCCTACGTTGACATGACGGGCACCGAACGGCTGCACGGCCGGCCCATGCGCGCGGCACATGCGCTGCATAGCGCGATGAAATCCGAGACGCAGTTGAATTGTTCCATCGGGATTGGCGCCTCCCGCCTAATTGCTAAGATTTGTTCAGACCAGGCCAAGCCGAACGGCGTGCTCTGGGTTGTCCCTGGCGGGGAGATGGCGTTCCTGGCTCCGCTCGAGGTGCGCAAGATCCCGGGCGTGGGAAAAGTGATGGAGAAACGCCTACAAGAGCAGGGCATTCACAAAGTGAGAGATTTGGCGGCGCGCGAGGAACGATGGTTGGAGCAAAACTTCGGCGCTCTGGGCTTGGCGCTCGCGGGCAAGGCGCGCGGGCTCGACGCCGGTGCGTGGTTCGATAACGACATCGGCGAAGATCTGGGCCCACGCTCGATCAGCCACGAGCATACTTACTCTCATGACACCGATGACCGGCGGGCTCTAGAGTCGACCCTGACGAGACTGTCAGAAATGGTGTGCCGGAGGTTGCGCGAGCAGGGGCTGCACGCCCGCACGCTGCAATTGAAGTTGCGCTATTCCGACTTCCATACGCTCACGCGTGCGCACACCTTAGAACTGCCCAGTTCGGTCGATTCCGAAGTGCTGGCCACCATTCGTGAACTGTTCCGCGCCAACTGGAATGGCGAGGCGGTGCGGCTGCTTGGCGTGCATGCGTCGCATTTCGATGACGAGAGCGAGCAACTCGGACTGCTGGGTGCGGCCTCGCACGAGAAGTGGAACCAGGCCCTGTCGGCTGCCGACCGGCTGCGCGAGCGATTTGGCGAGGACGCCGTCTCACTCGCCAGCGGGATGAAGGCGCGCTTCCGCGAACGCACACACGAGAACCCAGCCGGGCTGCCGGGAAAGCAGAAGAAGAGTCCGTAACGGATCTGTGCATCAGAACACGCAAGGCACCGGGTCGGGATAACAGTCTCCCACGCGTGATGAGGCCTTCTGCTCCTGTAGAATCGACGTAGCGTTCCGCTGCCTTCCATGGATCCAGTGCTCATACGAAACTTCGCGATCATTGCCCATATTGATCATGGGAAGAGCACGCTCGCCGACCGTCTGCTGGAGCTCACCGGCTCGCTGACGGCGCGCGAAATGCAGGCCCAAGTGCTGGACGCGATGGACCTGGAGCGGGAGCGCGGTATCACCATCAAGGCGCACTCCGTCCGCATGATGTATCCCGCGGCCGATGGCCGGATTTACCAGCTCAACCTGATTGATACCCCGGGACACGTGGATTTCAGTTACGAAGTTTCGCGGTCGCTTGCCTCTTGCGAGGGTGCCCTGCTGGTGGTGGATGCATCGCAAGGCGTGGAAGCGCAGACGCTGGCGAACGCCTACATCGCCATCAACAACGGGCTGGAAATCATTCCCGTCATCAACAAGATTGACTTGCCCAGCGCCGATATTGAGCGCACCAAAGAAATGATCGAGGGCGCGGTTGGGCTCGATGCCTCGCATTCGCTGGCCATCAGTGCGAAGACGGGACAGGGCGTCCCCGAAATACTGGAGGCAATCGTCAAGCGCGTTCCGCCGCCGAAAGGACGGGCCACCAACCAACTTCAAGCGCTCATTTTCGATTCCTGGTTCGATTCCTATCGCGGTGTGATCGTGCTGGCGCGCGTGATCCAGGGGACTCTCCGCAAGGGCCAGCGCATTCGTTTGATGTCGATTGGGCGCGCGTTTGACGTCGAAACCTTGGGCGTCTTGACACCCAAACCGGTGGAAGTGGACCAGTTGACAGCGGGCGAAGTGGGGTTCCTCAGCGCCACCATCAAGAATGTCGCCGACACCAAGATCGGCGACACCATCACCGACGACGTGCATCCCGCTATCGAGCCGCTGCCCGGTTTCGAAGAGCTGAAGCCCATGGTCTTCGCGGGACTCTACACCGTGGATTCGCACGAACATGTGGCCTTGCGCGAAGCGCTGGAGAAGTTGCGGCTCAACGATTCGTCATTCTTCTTCGAGCCGGAAAGTTCGGTGGCCTTGGGCTTTGGTTTCCGCTGCGGATTCCTCGGCCTGTTACACATGGAGATCATCCAGGAACGACTGGAGCGTGAGTTCAACCTCGAGCTGATCACCACCGCCCCGGGCGTTCGCTACAAAATTACGCTGACCGACGGCTCCGTGGTCCACGTCGACAACCCTTCGCGCTGGCCCGATCCCAGCGAGATTGGCAGGGTTGAGGAGCCTGTGATTCTGGCGACCATTCTCACCAACGAGGAGTACGTTGGCGGAATTCTGAAACTGGTGGAGGAGAAGCGTGGCAAACAGAAGGGCTTCGAATACGTCAGCTCGACACGGGTCATGTTGAGTTACGAATTGCCGCTGAACGAAATTGTGCTGGATTTTTACGATCGGCTGAAGACAGTTTCGCGCGGCTACGCTTCGCTCGATTACCACCTCACCGGAGCGTGGGAATCGCCCATGGTGAAGCTTGACATCCTGGTGTCAGGAGATCCCGTGGATGCGCTTTCCATCATCGTGCACCGCGATTTCGCCTATGAGCGCGGTAAGGCGCTGGTCTCCAAGATGAGGCAGCTCATTCCGCGGCAGATGTTCGAGGTCGCCATACAGGCGGCTCTCGGTGCGAAGATTATCGCCCGCGAAACGGTCGCCGCGCTTCGCAAGAACGTTATTGCCAAGTGCTACGGTGGCGACATCAGCCGCAAGCGCAAACTGCTGGAAAAGCAGAAAGAGGGCAAGAAGCGCATGAAGCGGATTGGCCGGGTGGACATTCCCCAAGAGGCCTTCTTAGCGGTGTTAAAGGTAGGCGAAGAGTGAAACCCGTGGCCGCTGGGGAGGCAGCCAGCCAATTGTAACCCTGCTCTGACTGCTGCAAAATGGTGCAAATTGTGCAAAACCTCTGAATGCGCGGGATCGCCGCCAGTCAGCGTCAGTCCACTCACGAGATATTTACATTCTAGCTAACCCACTGATTTATCTGTGCGTTGAATGTGCATCATAATGTGGGCACGAGGCGTAAATCGCTGAAAGAACACGGCCTACAACTTTTGTCGAGCACATTCTCCACAAGGTTTTCCACAGGCCTGAGGATTTTGCTCCGGTGTCGCAACAGACGTGTCTTGGGCCCGCCTAATTTCCTGGAAACACTGAATGACTACTCGCAGCGCACGCTGTCCCTTGCTGTTCCGCGGACAGAATGGCTGCGATTATTGCCGACAAAAGAACAGGCCGCCCTTGCTTGGCGGCCTTAAGCAAAAACCAGGATTAGTGCTATTGCGGTTTGGTGCCAGTGGCGGCTGGTTTGGTAGCCGCAGGAGCGGTACCTGCGGGTTTGTTGGCCGCAGCACCGCTGGGCTTGGACGTAGCACCGGGCGGAGGCGCAACTCCCGATTGAGCGTTATAGGCGTCGACCACTGCCTTGGTTATGTCCAGCGCAGGCGAGGTCATGATGACCGGACCTTGCGGCCACGGGTTGGAGTAGTCGAGCAGCAGACCGTAGCCATTGGACTTAACATACTTATCGAGTACGGGAGCCAGTTTTTGCAGGATGCGCTGCACGACCTCGTTCTGCTGCTGCTGGAATTCATTCTGCGCGTCTTCGGCCTGGCGCTGCAAGCTCTTCTGCTTGGTTTCGATCGACTTCACCAAATTAGCGCGGGCGTCGTCGTTCATCTTCTCGCCCTGGGTATTGAGTTGCTTCTTGAGGTTCTCCACCTCGGTACTCAGGTTCTGCAACTCGGTGCGCTTGGGTTCGAACTTCTTCTGCAAGGCTTCGAAATCACGAGCGCCTTCGTTGGTGCCACCGATCGCCGCCTGCATATCGATGGCGCCGATCTTGACCCCGCCGGCATTTGCGGGCGCGGCTGTGTTGGCGGCGGGTGCGGCAGCCCCGCCGGGGGCGGGCGACCCGGTCTGGGCCAGCGCCGAAATCGTAAAGGCCACGGCGAACAAGGCGGTGGCGATGAACGTACGCTTCATTGAGTTGGTGTAGCTCCTTGAACTGCTCCGGGAATTCCTCAGATGCTCCATCGGCGAACGCGTTCCTGCTGCGTTCTGCCCGGACTGCCGGGAAACTGCGGGCTGCTCAGAATGCAGTCGCGACTAATCCCCGGCCAGAAAATTCGGCGGTGCGGATAATGTCATTATAGGGAACGCCGCTTCTCACCGTCAAACCGGGATGCTTCCAGTCGCGCGGTTGCGATCGAATTTCGTGCCGCCTAGAACGTGGTGGCTACCGTAAAGCGGAAGGTCTTCCTCGGCTCCCGCAGGAAGTAACTCGGCTGAAAAAGGGAAACCGCCTGAGCGTACGTAAAATCTCCGGCAGCGCCAGCCGGGAACATGGAGCGGATAATGGGATCAGAGGTATGAACCGTTTCATCCAGCCGCAGCGGGTTATAGGCATAGTAGACGCGGAATGGCGCGTTCACCACCGGCATGATGACCTGCAACTCGAGACCGGTAGACATTCTCGGCTGGTAGTTCGTTCCTGAAACCGGGTTAAGCTGCGCCGAGAACGGAATTGTAGTACCTCCGGTACACGTGTATGCGGTGGTCAGGTAAGGGCAGCCGAATACCGTATTTTGCAGAGTTGTGACCTGCGGCCCGGCGATTCGCAATTGCGAGTCCTGGGAGATGAAGTCCATTCCTGTATCGACGAACACTGCGACGGTCACCGGGCCGACGACCGGTATCCGGTACTCGACGTTGCTGACGAAATTGGTGTCGCCACCGGGAAAAATGATCTGTTCCACCGGGATGGGAATCGTCCAAACTCCTTGTCGCGGATTGGCCGGATTCAAGGGTACATTCGAGCCGTCAGGGTTTTGCAAAGGAATGTTCACCACGTTGGGGAAGAATGCGACCGGCGAGATGGCACGGATGTCAAATCCGCGAATGTCCGTGTCGCCGCCCATGTAGAAGCGGTCAAAGGGAGGCGCGACCTGTCCGCCATAGCCGGAGACCCACGATCCCAGAAAACGGAATCCAAGGGTGTTGCGCCCCTTATGCACCGGTATGAACCTCTTGTATTCGGCGACCGGTTTGATGTATTTCACGTTGCCGCCGAGACCTGCAAACTCGGTGGACATGAAGAAGCTTTGCCCGGAATGCGGCCGGGATGGATTATCGATTCGGTTGTAGGAGAAGTTGGGTACGATCTTACTCGTGATGATTCCGTTGAGGGCTGCAGGGCCGGAAATCCCGCGGAATTCCAGCGATTCAAAATAATTTGCAGACGCCTGGCTGTAGGTGGTGACCGATGAATCGTCGAAGTTATAGGTTATGCCCACACGCTTGAAGGAACGCTTGATTGGATAGGAAAGCGAAGTAGAAAATCCAGTGCTGGTTTGGGTGAAGTTCTGCAATAACGCCTGGTAACTCTGTGGCAGGTTAACGGTCTGGTTGAGTTGAATCTGTGTGAGCTGAGCCTGGTTGTAGTTGTAGCTGCTGTGGTAAACCGACCAGCCGAACTGGAGCGGCCGGTCAAACAGGTAGGGCTGCGTAAACGACAGCGTCTCGTTCTTCTGGTACTGGCCGTACTGGAACTGCACCGACAAGCTTTCGCCCTTGCCAAACAGGTTATTGGTGGTGTAATTCAGGCCGATAAAGGCTCCAGACAAGCCACTGACCCCGCCGGTCAGCCCGATACTGTTCTTCCCCTTCTCCCTGACCTTCAGGGTGATGTCGACCGTGGAATCCTGCACGTTCTGCTTGATCTCGGAATCCTGCTCAGGTTTCAGCGCCTCGAAGTACTGCAACTGGTTCAAGCGCAGCAAACTCACTTCCCAGAGGTTGCCGTTGTACACCTGCCCCTCTTCAATGGCCAGTTCGCGGCGGATGACCTTGTCGCGGGTCGTGGTATTGCCTTGGAACTCGATGCGGCGGACAAAGAACTGCTTGCCCTCGTCGAGATCAATGCGTAGTGTGATGGTCTTCTTCTCGTCGTCGGGCTCGGTGTTCGGCACCGGGGTGAAGTTGATGTAGCCCAGCGCAGCGTAGGCCTTACGCAGGTTGTCGAGACCTTTGCGGATGGCCTCGGCGTCGAAAACGTCGCCGTCCTTGATCTTGAACAGCGGACGCAGACGGCTGGTGTCGGTAACCGCCTTGTTGCCGCTGAAGACGATCTGCTTCAAGCGATAGCGTGGACCTTCTTCCACCGGGATTTTGATGTCCACCGCTTTGCCGGGAGACGACTTGAAGGGCCAATACCACTTCACGCCGCTGGTGTCATGGATCTGCGTCTGCGGGTCGGCGACCAGCGCCTTGAAATAACCTTTCGTCTGGTAGTAATAGCGCACGCGCTCGGCGTCTTCGTTCAACTTGGTGGAATCGTAGGTGCGCGGAAAAAGGTTCTCCAGGAAGATGGAGTGCGGGATGCCGATCGGCTTCAGGTTCTTCATGGCGCTCTGCAGTTCCCGATTGCTGAGCGCCTTATTCCCCTCGAAGGTTATCTTCCCGACCTTGACCTTGGGACCTTCCTTCACCACGAAGGTCAGGCCAACGGCGGCTGGAGGAATGGACCGGACTTCCGAGCGGACCGTGGCGAACTGCCGGCCGTGCGCAGCCAGGAGTTCCTTAAGGACAACCTCGGCGCGCTTCACCTTGGTGGGATCGTATTGACTCTCCTGAGTAAGGCCGACCTTGCGCTCCTTGAACTTATCGAGGACGTCACTCTGGGAAACCGAACTCAGACCGACATACTTGATTTCGCGGATCGTCGGCTTTTCCTTCACGTAGACGTGAATGATCCAACCCTTGGTGGACGGCTCCCGCTCGATGGTCAGATCGTCGAAATAACCGGTGTTCCACAGAGAATTGAAGTCGCGTTCCAGGGCCGCCTGGTCATAAACGTCGCCGGGGCGCGTGAACATGCGGTTCGTAATCGTGTCCTTCGGAATGCGCCGGTTGCCGTGCACGACAATGTCGACAACCACGTTGTTCTGCTGTGCCGCGCAGGCACCCGCGAGCAGGAGAATCGCGAAGAGAAAGCTGATCGCTACGGCACAACAGCGGGCCCCGCGAACCAATGACCCCGCGGATCCTACCTGAAGATGGCAAGAAATGACGCGAACCTCAACTAAGGTTTAATGAAAGCGCAATTATACGGTACGCACACTCCCGTTCGAAACCGGGCAACGCTCCCTTTCTCCGCCACGGATGGCTAACCTAACCCACACTGCTAGTGGAAGTTTCGGCGCTGCGACCCGTCCTCCCTAGAGTTCGAGCGAACGGTAGCATCATGCCGCGCAACCCGGCAGCGCTTCACCAGTTGCTAGAATGAACCAGTATGTCCGACACGAAGACAACGCGCCTGACGGAGATGGTGAAAGCGGCGGGTTGAGCCAGCAAGCTAAGTCCGGCGGTGCTGGACTCGGTGCTTGGGAAATTAGCCCGGCAACACGATCCCAATGTGCTCATCGGCTTCGAGACAGCCGACGACGCGGGCGTGTATCAACTCACGCCTGAGCTGGCGCTGGTACAAACTGTCGATTTCTTCACGCCGATTGTCGATGAACCCTATATCTTCGGTCAGATCGCGGCGACCAACGCGCTGAGTGATATTTACGCGATGGGCGGCCGCCCGATCAGCGCGCTCACGCTAGTGTGCTTTCCCGATGGCGGCGAACTCAAGGTGCTCGAGGAAATGCTGGCCGGCGGACTGTCGAAGATGATCGAGGCAAACTGCACCGTCATTGGCGGGCACAGCATTCGCGACGAAGAGATCAAGCTGGGGTATGCGGTGACTGGCACCATCCATCCGCAACGGGTGCTGGCGAACAAAGGCGCGAAGGCCGACGACCGCCTCATCTTCTCCAAAGCCATCGGCACGGGAGTGATTTCCACTGCGATCAAGCGCGGCAAGGCTGACTTCGCCTGGGTCCGCGACGCCGTGCGGTCTATGACGACTTTGAACCGGGCAGCGTTTGAAGTGGTCAGCAACGGCTTCGAAGTGCACAGCATGACCGATGTCACTGGCTTCGGGCTGATTGGCCATGCGCGCGAAATGGCGAGTGCCTCCGGCGTAAGCTTGCGAATCAGCGCCTCGCGGGTACCGCTGCTGGAGGGCGCGCTGGAGTGCGTTCGCGGCGGGCTCATCCCCGGTGGGCTGAAAGCGAACCGCAGTTTTGCCGAGGGTTGCGTCGAGTATGCCGAGGATGTTCCGGAAGACATTCGCACTTTGTTGTACGATCCGCAAACCGCCGGGGGGCTGTTGATCGCGGTGGCGAATTCCGACGCTGAGCGTCTTCTCTCCGAGTTGCGAAGTTCCGGGATTAACACTGCGGAAATCGGCGAAGTCCTCCCCAAGCAGAAGCCGCTGATCGCTGTGATCGCATAAATTGCTTCACCCGTCCCGCTTCAGAAACACATTGTCAATCATCTGCCGCATGAAGTGCCCGCCGAACCCACCCGCGCTGGCGGCCAGCAACTGCAGGAACGCTCCGTAAACCTGCCCGCGATCGTGCGGCCAGCGAACCACAAACTGGTAGTAGGCGAGCACGATGGGAACTCCCACCCAAACCAGCAGCACCCAGCGCCACGGGCGGTGCTTCTGCCAGACACCAAGAATCATGGTGAACGCAAGCACACACAGCGCCGTGAGGAGTGCATCATCCACGGTCTGATTGACCCAGCCCGAGAAAAGACCAAAGACAACAGCCAGCAGGTACGCGACGATGCTGGTTCGAGGAGAATCCACTAGCCCTGTCCCGACGGCGTGCCGTTAAGCATCCGGACCAGCACACAGGTCGAGTTGTCATCTCCTCCGCCCTGGTTGGCAGCTTCGATCAAAGTCGCGCACGCGGCCTTCAGGGAGGGGACCTGCAGCAGAATATCGCGAATCTCATCATCCTCAACGTGGCGCAGCACGCCGTCAGTGGCCAGTAGCAGGAGGTCTCCATTCTGTGCCGGAAACTCGCCAAGGTCAGGCAGCGTGCTTTCGTCGGTCCCCAGGGCGCGCGTAATGATGTTCTGCACAGACGAACGCTTGGCCTCTTCCAGGGTCAGCATGCCGCGGCGCACCTGCTCCATCACCAGGGAATGGTCCTCCGTGAGCTGGAGCAATTGTCCGTCGCGCAGCAGGTAGATACGACTGTCGCCGACATTGGCGATGCTTACGGTGTCTTCGGCAAAGCGGGCTGCCACCAGCGTGGTTCCCATGCCGGATGTATTCTTGTGAGCTACGGCGTACTCAAGGATGGCATCATTGGCCTGTTTGACGGCTTCGGCCAGCAGACGCGCCCCCAGCGGAGCGTCGTTCAGATAGGCGTCCTCTCTCACCGCAGGCTCGTGCTCGCGAAAATAGCCGAGAACGGTGTCCACAGCGATACGGCTGGCAACTTCCCCGGCTGCGTGGCCACCCATTCCGTCGCATACCACGAAAATGCCGAGACGCTCGTCGTAGCCGAAGCTGTCTTCATTGGACGCCCGTACCAGTCCCACATCGGTCAGGCCAGCCGCGTCTAGGATTAGGGACATTCGGGCAACAGTTTACGCGTTAGAGCGAAATCGTGCGAGCGACGAAAGTGGCATAAGGGCGACAAAACTCTATCCGGCACGAAGATGGGGAGAAGAGAGTGGCCAGTGGTCGGTGGCTAGTGGCTAGAAGAGACCTTGAGCCTCAGCACTGTTGGTAGCTTTTGACTGGCATCTGCTTTCTTGGCAATCGGAGCTGTGGAACCGTAAGAAAGAGTACGCGTCCTCTTCTAGCCACTAGCCACTGACCACTAGCCACTTTCTTCACGGCCTGGTTTTCGCGATCTCCGGCTCCTTCTCTCGTGCGTTCCCCTGGACGAGATGGTGCTGCGTCAGGTCCGAACGCAGAATGTCGAAGGCGTCCTCTGGCGTGTTCGCCCAGTGAAACAATTCCAGGTCCTTCGGCGCGATGGTTCCAGCATCCACGAGTGCCTGAAAGTTAACCACCCGGTCCCAATAGTCCTTGCCGTAAACCACGATGCAGATGCGCTTGGCCAGCTTTTCGGTTTGTGCCAGGGTCAGCAGTTCGAAAAGTTCGTCGAAGGTGCCGAACCCTCCGGGGAATACCACCAATGCCTTCGCCAGGTAGGCAAACCACAGCTTGCGCATGAAGAAATAGTGGAACTCGAAATTCAGCTCCTGCGTGATGTAAGGGTTGGGCATCTGCTCGAACGGCAGAGCGATGTTCATCCCGATGGTCTTGCCACCAGCTTCGGACGCGCCGAGGTTGGCCGCTTCCATGATGCCCGGCCCGCCTCCGGTACAGATCACGAAGCGATGCCGCTGCTGGCTGATCGACTTCGTCCACTGAGTCACTAGAAACGCCAACTTGCGGGCGTCCTCGTAGTAGCGCGCCATCTCGACATCGGCTTTGGCGCGCCGCAGACGCTGCTGTTCCTCAGGTGGCGCCGGCGTGGCTGAGCCGGGCTTTTCCAGCACCTGCAAGGCTTCTTCCGCCTGCGACCGGCTATGAAACCGCGCCGAGCCAAAAAAAACGATCGTGTCCTGGATGCGTTCGCGGCGAAAGCGGGTCAAGGGCTCTTGATATTCCGCGAGGATGCGAAGAATGCGGCCGTCCGGGCTGTTGAGAAACTTCTTGTTCTCGTAAGCCAGCGGCGAACGATTGTGGCGGTGATGCTCGTCCTTCTTGTCAGCCATGCAGTTTCATGTCGATCCGACGGGAACTTTAGGATGAATGCGTCAACTTGGATGCAATTCGAAGAAAGCGCGGACTGGACTGCTGTGACTCAGGCATCCGGTCCCTCGCGATAGCGCACCGCCTCGGCGATTCCCATCCAGACATCAACCAAGCCCAGCCCGCTGATCAAGCCACGCACGAAATTCTGCTGCAGAACTCCTGCCAGTCGCGAGTGGCCCAACAGAAGCGAGTTCTCCGTCCATACGCGGCTCCAGGGCAGCACAATCAGGATAATGCCCACTTCGAGGCAAAAGAGCACAAAGATGGCCAGCCAGAGCCGCCTCAACCACAGGCCGGGGCGCTTAGGCTGTTGCGGCGGAGGCATCACCAGCACCGGCCCATCATGCTGTGTCGGAGCATCGCCCTGCGGATCGCCCGCCAAGGAACTCATGATGCGCCGTTGGTTGGTTGTAAGACCGGAGACTGAGCGAGCCCCTGCCGGATTCTCCTGGCGCGGAATGCCGAACCTCCCAGCTCCGCCCCTCGCCCCAGCGGTGGTGAAATCCATATGCAGATTCTATCAGCGTAGGCGCGGGGATCAGACTACACCGTTCACGAGTGGATATTCGCCCCAAGGTGGCGCGACCTTGCCCATGAGCCGAAGAACGCTCCGCTGAACACGTGCGTCTCCGTGCTTACAGACGAAGATAGGATGAAACGGCGAACGGACAATACACATCTCAGTCGTGACGCCTTCGATTTGGTTCCCAAGACTCAATTGAAAGGTGATCCCAGGAATGTGAAGAGTGTGACCGTCGTGGGAACCAATTCGTGTGGTCTCGGGGAAGTTAAACGCGATGGCCGGCCTCTTTAACTGCGAGACAACAACCATTACCGCGGCATTCTCGGGAAAATCGGTATCACCAAGTAAGTATTTGCGGATCTGCTCCTGATACCTCGTGCCCAAGCTGATTGCTTCATATTTCTTCCCCGAAGACTCCCAGTCGCGAACTGATGCGCGCCAGAATACACTTACACAGAAGTACACGATCTGCGCAATGCTCACCTCTGGGATTGATGAGGCGCAATAGATAGTCATGCCGTCATCGGCCTGTATCGGTTTTGATTGTTCGAGCAGGTTACGAAGGCGAAATCGATCGCTGCCTCGGTAGCAATGCCGCATCACCCAGTCTTCGCCGTTCCGATCAAAACGTTTTTCGCAATCGGCGCATAGCATGTACTGGCTTGCCTGGAATGAGGTCTGCTGTCGGCCCGTGGACGTAAGAAGAACGGGATCCGGCTTTTGCTGGCGATTGACCGCCCTCGCGAGACGATACAGGGCCTTGGGAACAAGATGGCTGTCACGCAATTCGCGGTTCTGCAGACAGAGCGCGCATATTCCAGTTACATTGCTCGACAGCATTACCCACCGCCGATCTACTGTGCGACCCTGCCGTAGCTAATGGCTGACAACTTCCTACAACAGCTCCTCGTTCCAGCTTTCCAGGAACTTCTTCACCTCGGCCATGAACTGGTCAGCGACCGCGCCATCAATTACCCGATGGTCATAGCCGATGCTGAGATGCATCATCGAGCGAATGGCGATCGAGTCGTTGCCGTCTTTGTCGGTAACCACCACCGGCTTCTTCTCGATGCCGCCCACGCCCATGATGGCCACCTGCGGCTGGTTGATGATGGGCATGCCGAACTTGGCGCCAAAGATGCCCGGGTTGGTGATGGTGAAGGTTCCGCCCTGCACCTCATCGGGCTTCAGCTTCTTGGAGCGGGCACGCTCGCCCAGGTCGCTGATGGCGCGCTGCAGGCCCACAAAGCTACGCTCTTCGGCGTTCTTCACCACGGGCACGATCAGTCCCCAATCGAGCGCAACCGCGATGCCCAGGTTGATCGAGGGGTGGTAATGGATATTGTCGCCTTCCACCGACGAGCTGATGATGGGGAACTTGCGAATGCCGTGCACTACGGCGCGCGCGAAGAACGGCGTGAAGGTAAGCTTGTTACCGGTGGCCTGTTCGAACTTCGCTTTCATCTTCTCGCGCAGCTTGACGATGCGCGTGACATCCACCTCAAAGACACCGTGCACGTGGGCGCTGGTGCGCTTCGACAGCACCATGTGCTCGGCAATCTTCTTGCGCATCACCGACATGGGCACGATTTCGCCGGGCGTGACACCGGCAACTGGTTGCAGAGGCGCGATGACCGCAGGCGCGGCTGGCTCAGGTTGCGCTGGCGCCGGCACCGCGGGCGCAGCCGGCTTGGCGGGAGCGGCCGCCTGAGCCGCTGCACCGTGCCTGGCGATGAACGCCTCGATGTCTTCCTTGGTGATGCGGCCGCCGAGCCCAGTTCCCGGAACTTGCGCGAGATTGACGTTGTTCTCCTTGGCAATTTTTCGCACCAGCGGACTTGAGCGCACCCGTGCCTGCTCGCCGGTTTCGAGCACGGCGCCCTGCTCCTCGCGCTCTAATCCATCTTTCTCCTCCAAGGAAAGATCGGCGGGTATTGCCGGTGGCGGCTCTTTTACGGCGGCGGCGACCGGTTTCGACGGTTGCGCCGCAGCCGGCGCTGGGGCCGGCGCAGCTGCGCCAGCCGCCTCACCTTCAGCGGCGATAGTGCCGACCACAGTGTTCACCTGGACGGTAGCTCCGGCCTGGACCTTGATGTCCTGCAAGGTGCCAGAGGCAGGCGCGGGGATCTCGGCGTCAACTTTGTCGGTCGAGATCTCGAACAGGGGTTCGTCGCGCTGGACTTTCTCGCCCGGCTGCTTCAACCACTTGGTGATGGTTCCTTCAAAGATCGACTCCCCCATCTGGGGCATGACTACGTCAGTTGGCATATTGTCCTTCCGCAGGATTAAGAGCTGGAACTGCGAGCTTGCAGCAATCGAACATTATATCGCCTCAGGACGCGCGTTGACCGGCTACCGCAACACCAGCACCCCCCGGCCACGCAACTTGCCGGTGTTCATCAAGTCGAGCACCTTGCCGGCATCCTCCAGCGGGAACTTGGTTATGCGTGGCACAACACCGTGATGCACCGAGAAATCCAGCGTCGCGCGAATATCTTTACGGCTGCCCGAGGGCGAGCCCATCAAGTGGCGCCGCCCGCCGACCAGGTCCATGGGAGACGCCGTAACGTTGCCCGCACCCACGCCGAGCAAGACCAGTGTGCCGTCCGGCGCAAGGCCGGGGAAAGCATCCGTCGCGGCTTCGCTGCTTGGCGCGGTGGCTAGAACGATGTCCGCGCCGCCGTCCCACTCTTTCAGAGCATCGCCAGCCTTCTTAGATTTTGTGCTGATGAAATGCTCGGCCCCGAGTTCCTTCGCCTCGGCTTCCTTGTCGGGAGTGTTGGAGATGACTGCCACACGCGCGCCCATGGCTTTGGCGTAAAGCACGCCGAGGTGCCCCAATCCGCCAAGGCCGATAACGGCCACCTTCTGGCCGACGCGGAAGCCGGCATTGCGCATTCCGTTGTACACTGTCAAACCCGCGCACATGAGAGGACCGGCCTCGGGAAAGTCCAATCCGTCGGGAATCGGCGCTACATAGGCTGCAGGCGCGATCATGTATTCCTGATAGCCACCGTCTTTGGTGACTCCCGTGACCTCAAGGGACGGGCACAGCACCTCGTCGCCCTGCGTGCACATCTTGCAGTGTCCGCAGGAGGAGAACACCCACGTCATGCCGACGCGGTCGCCGACCAACGGCCAGGTCACACCCGGACCAACCTTCTCGACCACTCCCGCGACCTCGTGTCCCGGCGCCCGGGGATACGTTCCAAAGGGAAACAGGCCTTGCAATACATTCAGGTCGCTGTGGCACACGCCACAGGCATGTACCCGTATGAGCACTTCGCCGGATTTCGGCTCCGGAACTGGACGATCTTCGATGACGATGGCGGATTGCGGCTTCTGAACGACGGCTGCTTTCACTGGCACTCCTTTACTGAAATTGTAGAGATTTAGGAATTGCGACCATCTGGGTACTGTATCCGACAGGGTTCGATGCGGCGAATTGCCGAAACGATACACGGCGCAGCAGGTTTCTGGATGTTTGACTCGGGTGGACACGTGGGCTACTCTCGACCCTGGAATGCACGAAGCCGTTGCAAGGCACGGAAGGGCAGTCGCGCTGGGTCCTTCTGCCGACATCCGGCCCGGAAGATGAGCGCCATCGTCTACAACGGAATAAGCCCCTTCACCTGCTTGCCCGCTGCCGCGCTTGCGCCGCTGCAGGTCTTCAGTCTCACCGTTTTCCTTCTCGCCACCACCACTATGTTCTATGCCCTGTTCGGCTATCCGCTGCTGCTGCGCTGGATGGCCAGGAACGCTAACAATCCTGTTCACAAGGACGACCAGCTACGCACGGTCTCGTTCGTAATCGCGGTGTACAACGGGGAGAAGTTTCTTGAACGCAAGCTTAAGACCATTCTCAGCCTGAATTATCCACGCGACCTGTTCGACATCCTGGTGGTTTCCGACGGTTCGACCGACCGCACTGACGAGATCGCCCGCGGCTTCTCCGGCCAAGGCGTGCGCTTCCTGCGCGTCCCGCATGGCGGCAAGGCTGCGGCCCTGAACGCTGGTGTCCCTCTCATGACCGGCGAAATCCTGGTGTTATGCGACGTGCGCCAGACCCTGGAACCGGACTGCCTGCGCCGGGTCATCGCATGCTTCGGCGATGCCAAAGTCGGAGCCGTTAGCCCGAAGACCGTGATTGTGGAGGGCGACCGCCATGAAGAGGCGACCACCAGCGCCTACTGGCGTTACGAGGATTGGATCCGAAGACACATGACGCTGGTTGACTCGACCTTCGGTTACAGCGGGGCATTCGCCGCCCTCCGCCGCTCGCTGTGGACACCACTTCCGCCCGGCACGCTGCTTGACGACGTTTATGTTCCACTGAAGGCGTTCTTCCAAGGCTACCGCATCCTATACGAGCCAACGGCCACCATGTATGACTATCCCACCGTGCTGCACTCAGAATTTCGCCGCAAGGTGCGCCTGCAGGCCGGTTTGTACCAGATGCTCAAGATCATGCCCGAGCTGCTGAGCTCGCGGAACCGGATGCGGTTTCATTTTCTGTCCGCCAAGTACGGGCGTATCGTTATCCCGTATTGCATGATCGCGATTGCGCTGGCGACCATTGGCCTGCCGCCGTTTTGGCGAACGTGGGCAGCGCGGGGTCAGGTCCTGTTCTACGGATTGGCTGCCCTTGACCCGCTAGTGCCTGACCGTTTCCCCCTGAAGAAGCTGACCGCTCCGATTCGCACTTTCGTCGTGTTGATGGCGGCTTCGCTGGCGGCGGTGCGGGTCTATTTCGTCGCGCCAACGAGTTTGTGGAAGGAAGCGTCGTATCGCAACGCCACAGCGGAGCCGGTTGCTGAGTCCTCCGAATCTCCCGAGCCGAAGGTGCCAACCAGCACTGGCGCCTGATTTTTGACGAGATGCAGAGAGCGGGAGGATGCGTTAGGGTGTATGGTGTTGGCACTCAAGAGGCCAAATTGCAGATTCTTGCTACAATCAATCGGGCCTTTACAACTCAGTGTTCAAAGTAGGGTTATCGTCGAGAGTGGAGATGAATCATACCGGGACACGATCGCCCCTAGCAGCCAGAATCCGTTTCCTGCTAACCGCCGGCATCACGCTTCTCCTCTGCGTGACCTGGGGCTGCTCCGGCTTCTTTATTAACCCCTCTATAAGCTCGATTTACATCTCTCCTTCTGCGGTTACGATCGCCGTCGGCGATCATAAACAGTTGACCGCCACCGCCAGGTACTCTGACGGGAGCTCGAACACGATCTCGGGAAACTCGGTCGGTTGGACAAGTTCGAACACTAGCGTCGCGACGGTCACCTCGCCCGGCGGAGAGGTCACGGGAGTTGCCACGGGCACTGCAACCATAACTGCTAGCGACCAGGGTGTAAGCGGGACAGCCAGTGTCACCGTCACCATCACAAACGTGAACAGCTTATCGATTACTACGACCCAGGGAAGTACCAATCCCCAATCGACGGCTACCATTCCCGGGGTGCCGAATACCCTGCAGTTCTACGCCTACGCTAATGGATCTACTATTGACGATCTTACTCAGGCCGTAACCTGGACTTCGTCTAACACGAACGTGGCTACGATCAGCAGCGGTCTCAGCGGCGGGGGCAATGGGTTGGCGACGAGCGTGGCGGTAGGGACTACCAACATTACTGCCACCATCACCAACACCACTACTAATACCCTCGTCACCAGCAACACAATAGTACTGACCGTGCAATAAACGCAGGGCGCCGCATTCCTGGAGTTCAGTCACTCATCGGGATGGCTCCGCTCCGATCGGTCGGCTGGACGGCGCGGTCAGAATCCGAATTTCCCCAAGATTCGGACATCATGGGCAAAGCCTGCGAGCTTACGTGCAAGGTTTTGCATTTCCCATAATGGAACTCTTTTATTTGTAACTACTTAACGCGGCGACCAAATTGCATTTGTTAGAGGCGTTGCAGCGGCAACTATCAGTTTGTCCGTCACCCCGGACAACCACTCTTCAAGCTGCCGTGCACGGCGCTCACCCAGTAATAGGTATTTCTCTAACCATACCAACCGTAACCTTCCAGAAGGGGGACTTTCAATGCGTATCGCTTCACTCACAATTCTCTGCTTGGCGCTGGCAGTAATTCCTGCCTCGGCCCAGGTTCTGTATTCCAACGGTCCCATCAACGGCACAACTGATGCCTGGACCATCAACTTCGGCTACGTAGTCAGCGACACCTTCACGCTGAGCGCGGCCGCCACG
>Ga0209656_10000919_pt1 | contig 18960 bp, 18 predicted proteins | sample BogFormECP12_OM2_FD_188239 | JGI IMG/M metagenome (GOLD analysis project Ga0209656, IMG submission 188239) | Bog forest soil microbial communities from Calvert Island, British Columbia, Canada - ECP12_OM2 (SPAdes) (version 2) | ecosystem: Environmental > Aquatic > Freshwater > Wetlands > Bog ... | reverse complement strand
AAGGACCAATTTAAGGCTTCCGTCTTAGAAGCCTTTTGTAACCTGTTTCCGACTCAGCGAAACGGCAAGGTTCTGTTTCCGTTCCGCAGAATCTTCGTGATCGCTGTTCGGTGAGAATTAAATTACATACCCTAAGTCGTGGATCGACGCTGGCTTCAACTCGGTGAATGCAGGAGAAGTGTGCCTACAGCCTGGGCTGAAGCGAAGCGGAGGCCCAGAAATCCATTAAACAAACCGGCCTGCGCTGAAGGCGCGTCGGAATGTCGGCGGCGGGTTCGGCCCTCCGGGCGCATTTTTCAAGAAATCTCCGGGCTCGCTCAATCCGACCGGTAACGTTTTTATCTGACCGCGCCTGCGGCGCTCGTTTACGTACAAAAACGATGCATGGGCCTCCGCTTCGTCCCGCGGCGGCGGAACCCAGGCTGCTATCTCGTCGCGCCTTCTGCGCTGACGGTTCCAGGGTTCGATGATCGGCTGCGGCTTAATAGCTGTGGCAAGCGCATTAAGCCCTGCGACTGCTGTGGCCGAAAGCCAAGAGGACTTTGACTTCACAAACAATACCGGAACGATCATTACAGGGCTGTATGTGGCCGCTCACGGCACGACTCAGAATGGGGTCGGAATTGTCTCTCCTCCCCGTTGTATCCAGGCCAGACGAGACATATATCGTGGCCCGAAGAATCGGGAATACCGAATTGGGATATCCGCATAACCTATTCAACCGGAGTAGAGGTTCGATTCAACCAAGGCGTCGATCTATCGCAGTACAGCCGCTTGGCTGTGAGCTTGCGTGAAGACGGAACCGTAACTCACTTAGACGAATACGAATCATAATCCGGCTAAAACGCCTCTGGGTGATCGGTCTGTCTAGCTTGCGGAGGAACTCATTCCCCGCAAGCTTTTGCGTTTCATTCACTTGTTTTCGAGCCTGAAAACCCCGTCCCAATTCTCAGGGGAGCTCACACGCAAACGGAATACACGCGGGACGCGTATGCTGCGTTGCCGTCGGGACAAATATCTGGGTAACTCTGCGAGCCACTAGCCCCTCGAACAACTGCGTGAGTTCGCTTGTGGAACAGCGAACTTGTCGGATACCTTTGCCAGCTGGTGTGAGTCCGTGCGCAAAACGGTTTTTCTGCTTAGTGCTGGTCCTTGGATTATCCGCGACGTCTCTTTGGGCCGGAAATCCGGAAGGCGACGCTCTGGCCGGACAGGGATCCGTCGCGGCGGGCAAGGGTGATTACGCGGGCGCCATCGGATTTTTCCAGAGAGCCGTCAAGGCAGATCCAAATGAAGTGGCTTACGTCATCGGCCTCGCGAATGCATACGCTCAGGCAGGAGAGTTTCCCGAAGGTCAGAGGACACTTGAATCGGGTTTGATGCCCTTCCGTCTGTACCGGGCGAACTGCACAACATTGTTCAAACGGGAAACAACAGCGCCGGCGTGCTACCCGGAACTCTCCTCCTCGATGAAGCGTTCACCGAGGCGCAGCTTAAGGAGTCCCTGCGCGGCGGCTACTCGGTCGTCCATATAGCAAGCCATTTTGACCTGGAACCTGAGAACTCCGATAAGTCATTCTTATTGCTCGGCGACGGAACGCACCTTACACTCACTCAACTGAGCTTGATCCCCAACTTATTTGCCAACGTCGACCTCCTGACGTTGTCCGCATGCAACACAGCGGTCGGGCTTAATAAAGCGTCCGGAGCAGAGTGGGAAAGCCTCGGAATGATCGCCCAACGAAAAGGCGCAAAAGCTATCATCGCGACCTTGTGGCCGGTCGCCGACGACAGCACGACGCTTCTCATGCAACAGTTTTACCGGTTGCACACAACCCATCCCGGCATCTCCAAAGCCGAGGCGCTTCGCAAAGCACAGCTGACTCTGCTCGAAGGCACTGGCGACCCTTCACGAACCCGATTCGCGCACCCTTTTTTCTGGGCACCCTTTGTCCTCATCGGGAATTGGAAATGAAAACCATCCCGCTCCCATCGATGAGTCGGGAGTCGGGAGTCGGGAGTCGGGAGTCAGGAGTCAGGAGTTCAGGATGCAAATATCGTTGGCCTGAACAGATACTGACTTCCGATCTACTATTGGCCGATTCGAAATCTACATCGCATGGAGGCCGATAAATCACCATCCGCAGACCGGAAGGCCGCCGTCTCATTCTGCAACTTCTCTGAAAACGCGAGGTCCGCCGAGCGCAATTTTCTTCTAAAATCTTCACGCGCGCTCGCCCGTTGCTGACTCCTGACTCCTGACTCCTGACTCCTGACTCCTGACTCCTGACTCCTGACTCCTGACTCCTTGCCTTACGCCCGCCTGCGCTCTTCAATGTTTTTATTAAGCAGCTCAAAATAGTCGCTGTTTCGGCGCATCAGCTCCAAATGGGGTCCGATATCGGCGATCGCGCCGTTCCTGATAAACAGATTAAAATCGGTCTGAAAAATATCCGGATCATGGGTAATGATCAGTGTGGTCCGGCCACGAACGGCTTCCCGCAGGTTAGCAGCAACAGTAGACATTGTTCCGGGATCGAGGCTTGCGCCGGGTTCGTCAAAAACCAGAATCCGCTGTTTTCCACAGAGGAGCTGGGCGATGCCGACCCGTCTGCGCTGCCCGAACGATAGTGAACCTTCGCCGCTCAAACTTCGGATAGGATGCTGGAGAGTCAGAGCCTCCTCTTCCAGAAATTTTGCGACTCCGGAGAGCCGTAGAGCATCGTCAAAATGCTCAACATCGCGGCGCTCTCGCCCGATCAGAATATTCTCTTCAAGTGTCCCATTCAGGAACTCGAACCCGGTCGGAAGAAATCCGACCAGCTCGCGCTTCCAGACGAGATGCCAATGCGCTATGTCCACCCCATCGACATAGATTGAGCCGTTGACCGGCGACAGATCCCCGTTCAGGAGCTTCCCTAATGTGCTTTTTCCGCACCCGGATCGTCCGGTAATCCCAACCACCGTGCCCGCTGGAATCTCAACAGTGAGTCCCGTTAGAACCGGCTTTGTTGCACCCGAATAGTTAAATGTGACGTCTGTCAGCCGCAGCGAGGCCGGATCAGAGCGTGCCGCAAGCTCCGCCAGTTCGGCCGGCGCAGGGCCCGGTTTGGGAATATCGAGAACCTTCCGGATCTGGCGCATTGCCGGGCTTGACCCGGCAATCACTAGCGGCGTCGCAGCCAGACTGGAGATGCTCATCAATAATAGGGCGAGTAAATTCTGCGTCTGCACAATCGTGCCCGGTGTGACCGGCGCCACTCCCTGCGCGAGCAGGATGACAATCAGTGGAAGTGAAAGCGTTGTGACGATTCCCGCGGCCGCCGCCCGGGTTGAACTGATCAGGGCGAACTTGCGATTGGCGTTTCCAGCCTCGGACGCGACATGGAGCAGTTCAGTCGATTCTTTGCGCTCGCCGCCAAAGTAAACCAGGCGTCCGACGAGCTCGAAGAAACGGGCGGTCCGCGCGGAAGATTGCCGGCTCAGCCGGTCGCTTCGTTCGCTTGCGCGCCGTTCCGCGCCGGAAAAAGCCCGATTCACGAATATTTGAACGGCCACTGCGAGCGGCACGAGCAGGAACAGTATCTTCCATCCATCGGGGATCCGATACAACCCAGTGGAATAGGTTATTGCTTTCGCGCCATTTTCAAATACTCCCAACACTCCAAATATCAGTAGCGCACTGAGACCTGCGGCATCCGACATGAATATTTTGATCGTCTCGCCGGTCTGGCGTTGAGCGCGCGTCTCGCCCGGTTCCAGCGTCAGCGCTCGCAGTAATTCGCGCTGAATTCGCACTCGAAACCTCTGGCTAAGCCCGATCCGGAGCTGTTCGGCGAAGATTCCGATTACGGCAGATGCTACGAGGAGAGACGTCATCAGCAGAGCCAGCGAGATTGGTGTTCCTGCATCGACAGCGAATCCCAAGATCCGGGTCGGCGCCCGAATAGCCGCTCCACCCAGCCCGGAAGTCAACGAGTCGATGACGCGCTGGCTCGCGGTCGTCGATCCAAACAGCAGCGTCGCCTGCACGAAGGCCATCAGAAGCAGGCAGGCCGCAGGCAAAAGAAACGGTAGAAAGAACGACCGAAAACTCCACGCCAGCCGAAGATCATCCCAGAACGTCGCAGGCTTAATCTTCGGACCGTCCATTCAATCGTGGATCAACTGCTCCGCTTCACACCCGATTCGACCGGTTTCATCTTCTCCGAACCCTTGCTCTCAGACTTCCCGGCCCGCGCCCACGGTTCTGCGATCAGCCGCAAGAGTTCCTTCGCAGCCAGAGGCGACAGCCCCGGATAGACCGACAGCAACCTGGCAAGAAGAGCGCTCGCAACCGGCGCAGCGAAACTCGTCCCGAAACCGTTCTTTTTCGTTCCACCAAGCCAAAGCAGGTCAGAATACTGACCCTTAGCGACAAACTCGATCAGGTTGCCCGGTCGATAAAAAAATCGGTCGAGACGGTCGACATCCATTTTATCGACGGAAACGACCGTCGGAAAGTATGCCGGCCATTCGCGATCGGTGAAATCCCTGTTGCTCCCCGCACTGACAATGTGGACCCCTTTTACATACGCTTCGTCGACCCACTCTTTGAATTCCATAATGAATTCCCTTTCGCCCCTACAACCGAAGCTGCAATTCAATATCTGATAACCTCTATCGATCGCCTCAAACGCCGCCCGTTGGATTATGTCACGCTTCGAGGTAAGGTCGAAGAGCCCCATTCGGAGAACACGAAAACTACCGAGCTCAGCCTCCGGCGCAAGCGTTCGAATAATTCCGGTGATTCCTGTGCCATGCCCGTTCACATCACGGCCGCCGCCCGGCTCCATGAGTAACGTGTTTCCATCCGATACGAACGCCAGGTCGTCCACAAGGTGCAACCCGCCCAGATCCGGGTGCCCCTCTTCAATGCCGCTGTCCAGCAGAGCGATCCGAACTCCTTTCCCGGTTCCGGACACAATGGCTGATCGAGCCTCTTCCAATGATACCCAGTTTCTCACCGGTCTGCTCCACTCGCCTAGTTGTAACCGATAATCCGGGAGACCAGTTTGAAATCAAACAGCCTCGTCAACAGCGAGGCTGCCCGTCTGATTTCTCCCATCGATGCCATATCGAACGAAGCCCGTTTTTTTCCGGGCCGCCGATTGGTATCCAGTTGAACGCATGAGACGATTCCCCGGCACTGTTGAGCAAAATAGAATGGAACGGCAATCATCGCGCCAGTCGGTGAGGTCGTTTTGCGGTCGACGCTCTTGTCATGTTCAGGATTTTTGCCGACCTCGTTTTCACAGAATGGTTGCCCGGTTGAAAACACCATACTGATTAATCCACTGCTGAGAGGCTGGCTGTGCCTTAGGATTGCATCGGCCGCCGGGCCGTTATTATACACAGCATCCAGCTCCGGCTTAGTCGGGTTAACCAGCCAAAGCGTTCCTTCATCGCCGCCGGCTGCTTCAAAACTCTCTTCCAGAACGGACTTCATCAGATCGTCCGCGAAGTCGTCGAAGGTTTCTCGCGTGATAAGCCGGGCAGCTTTATCTAGCCGATCCGCCAGAATCGAAGCATGCTCCCGAAAGCGGGGATCAGGTAAAAGAGTGAATCGCATAGTTTACTTTTCCGGTTTCTTTAAGCGTCGTAAGCCATTTCATGCGGAAAACCGTTTGTTGCGCGCCACTTCGTCTCCGGTTCTTCCAGTTAAGACGATCGTGAACCGGTCTTTTGCACAATTTCTGATGCGTTCGGCAAACATCCAAAAAACACCGCAAGAATGACAGATCACTTCGTCATCCTCAGTAAGAATCGATTTTACTGCAATGAGCATCAAACTATATCCTGAGCCCCTCGGCTCAATCTTTCTAACTGGTCTGGATGGATTCGTTTATGAATTGCCGGAAGCGGTCGCGAAGCAACATCGGGTCTCACCGGAGCGACTCAAAGAACTTGGTCATCTACCGATCATTCCCTGCACAAGCCTGGTTCTTGACAATACGAAGGAAGGGGACGAAGTCTCTGCCCGCCATTACGTCCTGCGAGAGGATGGGCAATTTGGACCGCATTCAGAGGTCTTATACGGCACTGCGGTCGCGCAGGACGACGGATTTTGTTACACCGGATACCATTTCCATCCCGATGGAAGCGCGACCGCAAGATTTGTTGACTGGGAACCCGGACGATCCGGTCATCACCTCGTCTAGCCTAAGCTCGCCATTCATTATGAGACTCGCGTCAGGACTTGCACAGTTCGCCACAATAAAAATAGTGACCGCATTTGCGATCGGCTTCGCCGGGCTCGGCTTCGCTGAAGTGACGAACCCGAAGCAGTCGCCAGGGGTCGCTGATCTAGTTGCCAAAGTTGCTCCCGCAGTCGTCTCGATCACAACGACAAATCCATATTCTCGGCCGAGCGTTGATCCAATTCGAGGAAATGACGACTCTCGAAAATCGACTAGCATCAGCGGTGGATTTGGATCCGGCGTCATTGTCTCGTCGGACGGCTATATCCTTACCAACAACCATGTTGTGGAAGGAGCAGCCGGAATTATCGTGACCAGGGAGGATGTCCAAAAAGACTATCAAGCGACGGTGATCGGAACCGACCCAATCGCGGACCTTGCCCTTATCAAGATACAGGAGACCGGTCTACCGTATCTACAATTCGCTGAGCCTGGATCCTACAGGGTTGGCGATGGCGTCCTCGCAATCGGCAATCCGTGGGGTTTCGGCCAATCAGTCTCGATGGGAATTATTAGTGCGATTGATCGAGCCCTATCCCCGAGCAAGTTCGAGGACTACATTCAAATGGACGCAGCCATCAACCACGGCAACTCCGGCGGGGCTCTCGTTAATCTAAACGGGGAGCTGGTCGGAATAAACACGTGGTTCTACCAACAAAATAAAACCGACGTACCGTCGGGAGTTAATTTCGCCATCGCCGCGCCGCTCGCGAAGGCGGTCATGGAAGAGTTGAAAGAGAATGGGAAAGTCAAACGTTCCTATATTGGCGCTGAGCTGGAACAGCTAACCCCGGGTTTCGCGGCAAATGTCGGCATACCGGGTAACGTCCGAGGTGCCGTCGTCGCTTTAGTCATGCAGAATTCTCCCGCAGAGAGAGCGGGCTTGAGGTCGGGCGATGTGATCACGGAACTGGATGGTAAACCCGTCCGGTCGAATCTCGAGCTTGAACGCTCGATCATCTTTTCGCCTCCTGGGAGCTCGGTCGAGATGACTATCTATCGGGACGGAAAGCAACTCACTGTCAAGGTCGTTCTGCAGGAAAAGCCTCCGGAAAAAAATCAACAGGAATCCAGCGATTCCAGTAAAACTGGAGAACGATAAAAACAGGGAACGCAGCGTTTGCTCTCCCGCCAAAATTCGATCGAATTCTGTGCCCAAGACGGAGCAAAAGACTAAAAACCCGCCCGGGCCAGAATCACCTCCGGAGGGTCCGTTCCGGTTTTCGGTGATTTGTGCGCTGGGCAAGCGCTACCTAGGCAGTTTCAAGTGGTTGATCGCCTTTTACATTCTCCTGACCGTCGTATGCCGCCCTGTGCTGCCAATCGCAGTCGGACTGAACCTTAGCCAGCTCACCAACTTCTTTCAGCAGGAGCAGATCACTTCGTCCAGAAACTCTGCGCAGGATCAGCCCGGCCCTTTCGTTAAACAGGCAGGAACTTTGGGCCGGTCGCAGACGGCAACACCGGGAAAGAGCGACCTTTTGGCGACCTACCTATCCTGGCTAGTGCTTTCGATCGCATTTGTCGCGATCACAGCTTTGCTTCGCTACGTGACTGGCCTTCTCGACGGAAAAATCGCAAATGCCATGCGTATCGACACATTCAACTCGATCCTGCGTCAATCTCCGGAGTTCTTCTTCCAGTACGATCAGAATCGTCTTACAACGGTCGTGAATCAGTTCTGCATACAGGCGCAACTGGGGGTAAGACAGCTTCTGGTCGATCCTGTACTGCAGATTTTGGGGATCGTTATCGCCGGCTGGACCCTTTTTGAACAGTTGTTGAATTTGCAGGGGACCGGCGGCGGACCGGCGTGGATTTCGTTCCTTTGCATTTCTCTTTTCGCACTGATCTCCCCTTTGCTCGTCAACTCGCTCGGTCAATTTCTGCAACGCGAGACGACTGCTGTCCAAACACGCAACCTCCGCCTCGCGAGCCTGGTTGGCGGCACCATCACCTCGTACGAAGAAGTCCAGGCAACTCGGGCTGAGCCTATTTTCGATAAGAAACACGAAGCGCTTCTCGATGAGTTGCTGCGCGCGAAACTGAATCAGAGTCTTATAATTGAGAAACTGAACGCCCTGAATTCCGCCCCGGGCACACTGGTGCTCGCCGCGTTATTAGGAACCGCAGTTTATCTCGTGGTCTCTGGCAAGGGCGGAAGCCCGGGCAGCGTTGTTGCCCTCGCGTTGATTACTCCTCAGTTCATGAATTCGATCCAGGCCCTTTCCGGTCTCGCCGTGACTGCGCGGACAACCTGGCCGGGACTGATGCTTGTCGCTTCGATTCTGGCGCGCCAATACCCAGCGCAAAAGGAACAGGACTCGACGGAGAGCCGTCCTTTGGAGGGAACCCTGGAAGCGGTTGGCGTCGTCTTTCGATACCCCGGCGCAAATGCTCACAACGTTCTCGACGGGCTCTCGTTCAAGATAACGGCCGGCCGAAGAATCGGTTTCGTCGCAAGACCCGGCCAGGGAAAAACAACCTATTTTCGGCTAGCTCTCCGGTTTTACGACCCGCAGCAGGGGGAAATTCTGCTGGGAGGCCAGTCTGTCCGCGATCTGAGTCTGGCGACGCTCCGCACGAATATTGGGATGATGTCGCAGTTCCCCGGGTTTTTTCACGACACTGTTCGGGATAACTTTCGCATCGCTCGGCCAACCGCGTCCGATGATGAAATTATTGCTCTTTGCGAAAAGACCGGTCTTTGGAAAATCCTCGAAAACTCTTTTGGCAAACGCGCGCTCGACGAACCATTCGATGCGGGCGGCCGGTTTTCGGGGGGTCAAAGAAAGCTGTTTGCGCTGACGCGCTGCCTGTTGCGCGACCCACAGGTCCTGTTCCTCGACGAACCGACGACCGGGATGGGCCCGCTTGAAAAATATCCACTGATTGAAGTGATGCAGCAGGCGTGCGCCGGCAGAACGGTCGTGCTCGTCGACCACGACATTGTGTGGCAATCCCGATTTTGCGAACAGATTGTTGTACTTCAGGCCGGCAAAGTGATCCAGGAGGGCACACCGCAAGAGTTACGGGCGCAGGATGGTCTGTTTCAAAGACTTTACACGGAAGCTTCCCAGCAATCGCCGCCGCATCCCACCGCGTGATCTACCGACCCGTTCCGACCCGCCACAACCGCGACCGAACAGTGCAGCAGTTCATTTGAATTAACTCCCCTTTTTGCGCAAATTCGTTTCACTGGATCGTCTTCTATTTTGAACACAACTTGGGAAGCAAGAAATTCCCACACAAAAACCAACCAATTATTAGCAAATTATGAAAGTTGAAAAAGTCAAAGCGGGAGAAGAGTATGACGCAAGCAAGCTGGGACGCGTCGCAAAAACAAGCGATGCGACCGGAACCGATGAAGTGTCAGCACACGGGATGAGAGTGGACTTCACTTGCGCAGGGTGCGGTGCCGCACTGACAGCGTGGATGGAGGTTGACCCGCAAAGGTTTGTCTGCCCCGATTGCGGTACCGTAAATATAGTGTGGATGTAATGAACTTCGTTCGCTAACAGCGCAGAGGGGCGACAGTCTGGTATGTCGCCCGCTTTTTGCGTCAATTTCGAGCTTGGCAACACCCGAAAAATCTCTCTTGCCGGAATCTGCGATCGGCAGCATTTCAATTCATGAGCACCAATGACGAAGATCTCGCACTCGCAACGCGCGCTTTGTCGGGAGACGAACAGGCAGCCAACGCAATCTACGGTCTCCGCCCTCAGCTGGTAAGTTATCTCATTAGCAAAGGCGCTCCTTCAGGAAACGTCGCCGAGGATGTGGTAGCCGATTTTCTTGGAGAATGCTTCGGCGCTTACGAACGTTCGGTAAGAGCCACAACGAATCGGCGGCTGGAAATGTACAAAGGCAAGGGACCACTTATTGCCTGGCTAAAGAGATCCTGCTGGCACAAGTTCATCGAAATTACAAGAGGGCCGCCAATAGGTCCGCTTCCAGTCGACGGCGATGAGCTCGACAGCATTGATATCCGTCCCAATCCGGTCACCGTAGAGCCGGAACTGATCGCGCGAATCGTTGCGGCGCTGGAATACGCCTTTTCCGAACTTGAGCCGCTCACGCTCATCTTTCTCCGGCTTGTCTATTTGGAAGGTGTGAGCCAGTCAGACGTTGCCGCCGTCTTCAACTGCAACGATTCCACCGTCAGTCGGCGTTTGGATCAGGGGCTGGCAGCCCTCCGCCGGAGCGCGGAATCTTTTCAACAACGCGATGCCGCCTCAACCGAAATCGAATGGTCGGATTTACTGGTTATCTGCCAGACTCCGCCCGACTTTATTTATGAAAACTAACCCGACCCAAGCCGAAGGATTCAAAATTGTTTGGGAATTTTTCGCCAGGCACTCCGTAGAAGTCGAAGCCCGGGGGTCTGAAGAATTACTTCCAGAACAGAAGATAGCCCTTGCTCTGCTTGCAAGCGGCAAGGCTGACAACCACACGAGGACCAATCTGATACCGCTTTTGCGGAGAAACAGAAATGCACTGAACTTCTTGGCGGAGCAGATCAAAATTGCGCGTCCAGGTACGACTCGGAAGCAGTCATCGACACAAAGCAATCGCGGCTAGCCCAGTTCCCGCGGCCGCGCATAGGCGTTAACTTAATATGGCGCAGAATCCTTACTACCCCTTAATTAACACTGTTCTGAATGGAAAAATCAGATCGCATCCCAGATTCCATGCACAGCAAGTTCGCTAGCATTACCTCAAAAACGGATGCCTTTTGCCAACGATATTTGAACGACGAGTACAGACAACTTGTTCGGACAGCGGTTGCAGCACTGTGCAGAAAAAGACCATCCCCATTGCTACGAGGAAGCGAAGATTTCTGGGCAGCCGGAGTTATTCATGCTATCGGCACTGCAAATTTTGTTTTTGACAAGTCGCAAACACCTCATTGCACCGCTCCCGATATTTACTCGTTCTTTGGCGTTGCCTCTAGCACTGGACAGGGTAAGTCCAAGCAAATTCGACAGTGGCTTAAAATCCATCCATTCTCGTTCCAATGGGGGCTCCCGAGCAAATTCGACAGTAATCCATTAATCTGGATGCTGACGATAAACGGAATGTTGGTCGACGTTCGACATTTACCAATCGAGGTCCAGGAAGTTGCCTACCAAAAAGGACTGATTCCGTATGTCCCTGGCGCCAAGCACTCTTAACGACTGATATTCAATCTTTGTCGTTGGGTATCAGGAAGGAGTGCTCCTGTTGCAAAATGGCGGCTGGTGACACAACTGTTGGGTCTACCCCGTGTTGGCTACGCACTCGTACATCTCGTCGTCGGCTCGCGCACCGGCGCGGCGCAGCTCTCCGGAGGCGACAAGGCCGTCGAGCCGCGGCAACGCGACTTCGGGACGAATCCCCGTCGCAGCGAGCAGCTCGCGGAGGCTCAACGGGCGCTCGGACAGCGCCTTCATCAGCAGTCCGCTGCGCGTCGCCGCGACGGCCTTCGCAACTTCGATCCGCCGGACGCTGCGATCTGCTTCGGAGGCGGTCGTGATCAGCATCGAGCGCACCTCCTCAGCGACAAGCGATCGGTCAATCGCCCACAGCGGATAGGACTCGAAGCGCCCGCGAAAGTCTGGCACCGCCTTGAAGTGTTGGACCATCGAACGGATTTCCTTGACCGTAGGCGTGCAGGGTGGCGAGACCTTTTGTTCGACCACCGCCAACGCCGGCTTGAGATGTTCGGCCTGAAGACTGCGGCGGGCGGCAGAAGAGGCGTTTGGGCTGGTCGTGTTTAACGTAGTAATCGCGCCGACGGCGGCCCCAGCCGTCGGTCTGGCCAAGCTCGCTCCAGCCGCTGGCCGAATAAACCGTACCGCAGAACTGGGCGACATCGACGAAGGTTTCGACCACCAACACCGGATGGCCGTAAGCGCTCTGCCAATCGGTGGCAAGCCGATCCAGGGTCAGGCGCAGCACCGTGCTCGCCAAGTTGGGCACGGAGCGCTCGGGCAGGATCAGGAACCGGCTGTTGTTAGCCCGACCGGATATTCGGCCAGTTCCCAAAGGTTGAATTCGTCTACTTTCTTCCAATCCGGTTCACTGATCCAATAAGCGCTTCCAACTCCGTCAGGCCGCAACGCTTCCAGCCCGACGACACCCCTTGCTCGGAGCTCCTCAACCGACCCGACAAACAGGCGGCGATTCCTTTGCACATAATTGGTGACGCGCGGTACCCCGTTGACTAAGAGCCTGTAGCCCAGCAACTCTGAATCGTCGGCATCGTATTCGCTCCAGTGCACAGTTGGTGTCTCGACGCCGTACGTGGAAAAAATGCGTTTTCGAATCTCGGGAATGAATTTTTGGAGAAGATTAGACGCTAATTTTTTCGGTAAGAAGCGCGAATCCAGTTGAATCAAAATTCGGTAAGCAACCGCGAGAAAGGCGCCGCACGAAATATGGCTGGACGAGAGTGCACTGGAGATTGGCGACGTCCTAACCTGACTTCCGCGTTTTGATATTTTTTCCGGCCGTTTTTCGGGGGGTAATCGCCCGCGAAGCCTCTATTCTAAAGCATCGTTGGGCCAAAAATTGTAATTATAGTCACTAATTTGTCCTTAACGAATTCTTGCCTTATTTTAGTTACGTCGCGTATATAGGCACCATGTTTAGAGACCCGAACAAATGTCGATTTATAGGGCGAAACTGGTGCCAGGCAGCTCAGTGTGACGGACCGATAAGCCGAAAATAGTCACTGACCGCGCCCGCCAACCCGCTTCAAATCAAGATCGAGTCCAAAAAACGCGGAAGTTGGGCTAACGCCTTCCCTGGATGAAGCGATGCAGAAGTGCCGTAATGGAATCGTCGTTCTCTCGCCGGAGTATATTCGAAAACGATGGACCCGATATGAACTGGAACGACTCCTTGAGCTTTCCGAGCGGGCGGACAAGAAGCTGTTATTTATTTGGCACAAACTAAATGAGGAACAGGTAAAGGCCTAGTCCCCTCAGATCGCGGACAGGGGTGGCCTTTGCTACTGAGCACCTCACCATTGAAGCATTGGCCGAGAAATTGGCCAACGCGATGCATCGAGCAGGCTGACTCTAAACCCGTGCCGTTGTGAGTCTCGCTGGCAGTTCAGTTGCTGAATGCAACCGCTTAATGTTTGTCACTAGGATTTTCAGGAATTGGCAGCCCTTCCCTCGAGAAAGTGACGCTTCTGGGGCAAAAAGTGTCAAACATGGGCTAATGGTCTCCTTTGGAAATTTGATCGCTGATAACTTCGATGCTCCGAACGGGATTCGCGGGGAACGGTCGCAGTTCGCTGGACGGCGGAAACTCAGGCCAATCCCAGTCAAGGCCCATGGATTTCAGACGGGCGCGGATTGCCCGCAGATCCCAATCGTGGATCGCTTTGGCAAAATCGCTGCAGGTCAGTAACCGCGTGCCGTCCGCATTGAATCCCATCCAGGTAATACGTTCCCCGTGTGGGTCCTCGAGCCTGGCGACGATTCGCCTGGAGGCAGTTTCCCGCAATTGAACAACCGAAGGCGACAGTGCCAACGCCATCAACTTGCCATCCGGCGAAAAAGCGACGTCGCGCAGAGCACCCCCGGGCTCGCTCGGAATCCGCTGTGCCGGAGCGCGAGACGCCACATCCCAAAAGGCGAACTCCTCGACGCGGCCGGTGATCAAAGTTCGACTGTCCGGCGAAAATGCCACGCGTGTCATTTCTCCGGGAACTGATTCGTGAGCCAACTTCCATTCCTTGTCCGTGATGCCATTCGGCGCTTTCCAGAGGCGAGCTCGGTCGGAGTGCCAGCCGGAAGTTGCCATCCACTGGCCATCCGGGCTGAGGGCGACCCAGCAGGCATTCTCGTGAGGGAGGAGCCCGCTTGCCCCGCCAGTGGAGAGGTCCACGACGATGGCACCGCTAGAACCCACCGCAGCGAGCGTCCGACCGTCCTGGCTGCGGCTGGCCCGCTCAATCGGAAAGGGCAAGGGGATGTCCTTCGATGGGCCGAGGCGCATTTGATCCGGCGAGTCCGCGCTGCGCTGGATGGGCCAGCGGACCAACTTTTCTTCTCTAAAGCCGCAAGTTATCAATTCGCGTCCGTCCGGTTGGAAAAGCACACAATAGGTGGGACCGATCGGCAGGAACGCCAGTTCCCGCCAGGACGATAAATCCCAAACTCGCACACCATCTTCCATGGCAAATGCAAACAACCGTCCATCAGGGCTCACAGCGCCGTCATGGTAAATGCCCTTTCCGGCTCCGAGGCTGCTCACGATGGTTCGGTATTCCGAAGGCGAGACCGCTTCCAGGAGTTTGCTCTCATCGCCGGTTCCGATGACACCGAACCATCGGCCATCCCTACTGAAGAAGAATGGCGTGAACGACGAGGACTGCATGACCTGGCGGCCGGTCGAAGGATTCCAGAAGCGGCAAACGCCTTCCCAACCGTAGGAAGCGAGCAACTGACCGTCTGGATGGAAACTGAGATTGGTGACCAACTGCACATGGCCCTCCAGACTCGCCACCTGGCGCTTTGTATTCACATTCCAAATCTGAATGCGCGGGTCTGAACTGCCGATGGCCAATCGGATCCCATCAGGGTGCCAAGCGAGAACCTGGAAGTTAACCGATCCGACCGGGAGCTCCGCACGATTTTCGCCGGTCGCAGCATCGTAGATGGAAGTTACTTCTGGATTGTTGTAGCCGACCGCAAGCCTGCGGCTATCAGGGTTGAAGGCGAGGGCATTGACACGGCCGCGCACCTCCCATTGGTTCACCTTCTTTCCGGTCTCCAAATCAAACCGCAGGATGTGATTCCCCTGAGCGATGGCAATGTGATGATTATCTGGGCTGAAGGCGATGGGCCACTCTCCTCGCACCGGCTCACCCAGGACGGAGTGAGCGTCAGCCCAGCGCCAGACTGTCCACATCTTGGTGCCGTCCGAATTTGGGGTGGATTGGGCGAGAAGGCTACCGTCCTGGCTAAAGAACAAGGCCTCTGTCTCCCCCTGAGATTCAATCCGTCCGACCTCACGCCCGTCGGGAACGCTGTGCACGGTGATGACACCTCCGGCGTCGATTTTTGCAGACAACTTGTACGACTCATCGACCGCCACAACACCGTCGTGATGCCAGCTTGGGCCGGGGCGGAAGTCTGGCAGGGCCATCGCGACCGTGGCCTCGTTGCGGAGTCGCTCGTCGAAGTGTAAGTGCATGCGCGCGGCTTTGGTTAGCGCCTCCAGGCTGTCAAATCGCTGCCCCAGTTGGCCGCTGAATCGTCCCGCGCGCGCGCTACTGAGCAACGCACCGAAAAGCTGTTCTTTGGCTTCCCGCGCTGATTCGCTCGCTGCATTCTGGGCGCGTTCCGCCCGGGTCATCTGCCAGTAGGAGAAGAAGGCCGCCACTAGTGAGACCAGCGTGGCGACACCGAGGGCGAGCGCCACTGCCAGCACCCAAACTCGCTTTCGCCGGGCCTCATTCCGCCGCACCTCTTCCTCGCGTTTCACTTCCGCCTGGCTGTCTTCGACAAAGGCGAGCGTATCCACCCACTCGTTTTGCGTCACGTAGCGGCGCGCCCATTCCGGCGAGACGCGCTGTTTCCAACGGTCGATCCGATCGAGATCCCGCGCAGGAAGCAGGCCAACCTCCTGATTTTGCTTTCGCAGGCTGGCCAACTCGGCGAGCCGGCGGAGCTCCGAGGCGTCGCGACGTTCCTGCTCCTGCCATTCGCCGGCGAAGAGCCGCCACTGTCGGAGGAGCGCTTCGTGGCTGATGTCGAGATAGCTTTCCGCGGTGAGTCGCTGAGCCGGAGGAGGGAGGAGAAAATTTCGGTCGTCCTGCTGATAGACGCGGATGACTTGCTCGATCTCCGCCACGCTGGCGCCGGTCACCGCCTGGACTTCGTCCACTTTGGGGCGGCGCCGGGTGATCTGTCCGTCGGGCGAGATGTCGCACAGCAGCAGGAAGAGGCGCCGCGCGAGGTGAGCCTTTTTTGGATCGCCTTTGATTTCGTCCCAGGCGGCGTCGGCGTGAAGGGAGAGGGCTTTCTCGATTCCGCCCGCGGCGTCGTAGTCGTCGGGCGTCACCCGCACCGGGCCGTTGCCGCCGGCGCCCGCGACGGCACGTTTCCACGTGCGCATTAGGGCGTGCTGCATGAGCGGGAGCTGGTCGGGACGATCGCCGGCTTCGTTGATGATCCGGTTCACCAGCCCGTCCTCGAACGTGAATGTTTTGTACGCCCCTTCCTCGACGGCGGCGGGCCGAACGATTGCCTCCTCCATTTGCCCGCGATCGAGCCGCGGCACGAGGAATTGGCTGCGGCTGATTTGCTCGGGCAATCCCAGAAACGCCTCGCAATCGCCGATGAAATCCGAGCGCATCGTCACGATCGCCCAGACGCGGCCCGCCGGCTCGGAGGCGGAGCGGAGCAGCATGCCCACAAAGGCGGCGGCTTCATCGCGCGAGGCGACGGTGTCGCGATTCATGCCGGCCCGGCGAAAGGCGAAGAGTTCCTCAAATTGATCCACCACGAGGATGACCCTGCTCTCGGATGAAATCGCGAGCTCACCGAGTGCGGTGAGAAGCCCGCGATCCGTTCGCCGCAGCGTGGCGAGGGTTGCCGTCTCTTCCGGGGTGAGCGGGGCGTCTTCCGCGGGCAAAGGCGAGGCGTCTCCCTCGACACGCGTGGCTTGGTGGAGCGCGCGGACAAGGCGCTGGTAGGGTTGGTGGCCGGGTTTGATGACAATCGTGACCCAGTCCGTGGTGCCGAGCAGAAACCCCTCGCGTACCGCCGGGAGCAGCCCCGCACGGACCAGCGAGGATTTGCCGGATCCGCTCGATCCCACCACGGCCACGAAGCGGTGATCCTCCAACTGCCGCAGCATGCCGCTGACCTGCGCCTCGCGACCGAAGAAGAGCGGCTGATCCTCCGCCTCGAACGGGCGCAGGCCCGGATACGGCATCGCCAGCGCGGCGTTCGCGGCGCTCATTGCGCGACCTTCCTGACTTCGTCGAAGAACTCGCCCAGGTTCGTGGGCGCATTACCTAGGATGCGATGGAGCTTGAGCGGCGTGGTGCGCAGCAGCCTGGACCATGCCGCCGAAGGCGGGGGCCAATACACTAGGGCGACCGGTGGCCGGCGCGCCGCGTTCTTTTCCTGCATCTGAATCTGGCGGCACTGCTCCATGGTTTCCCGCGGCGAGTACGGGCCTTCTTCCAGCGAACCCGCGTCGCAGACAACCAGAAACCCGTGGCACGGCTCTGCGCGATGCTTCGCCTCAAGCGATTCGCCGGGCATCAACTGGCAAGGATCGATTTTTTCCTGATCGTAAATCCATCCGAAAACCTGGTCCCACAACGGGTCTGGGTTTGCAGAGCGGATCGCCACGACAACGTGTGGGGGAGTACTGCCGGCGGCATCCTCGTCCGGCGGGGCGTCCGGCCGCTGCGCGAGCACGGCCAGTTCTTTTTCCAGGTGCGCCTTGAAGTCCTCGAAACCGGTCGCAATGATCTCCGGCGCGGAGAGGAACTCGCGCTGCTTCGCGTCCAGTTTCGCCAGATCGATCTCCGAACTGCGGTAGCGAAACCGCGGGATGCCCAGCGCCGAAGCGGCATCATTCTGGATGCGATCGAACTCACCCCGCTTCCATGGATATGGTCCGAGCAGTTGCACAAAGGCGGCCGATTCCTTCAGGTCCTTCTCCAGCGCGGATTGATATTCGTCCCCCGGATACTCTCCCGCGGGCAATACCGTCCATCCGCGTTCGTCTAGGAATGACTTCATCCGGTCCCGCGGGTCATCCATGTCGGGCGTGCACTCCGCCAGATAGACGAAGCGTGAAGGAGTCGCCAGCGTTGGCTTGGCGTCAGGCACGATCAGCCCTAGGCGGTTGATGATAAGGTCTACGGTGTCCTTGAGTGGTCTTTTCCTAACGTCCGGGCAGATGGTGTTGAAGAGAATCCCCTTCAGTTCGCCTTCGCCGGTCCGAAGTGGCAGGATGCGGAAGGCGTCGTTCTTGTCCTCCGAAGCCCTCAATTGCATGTGCAGGGCGCGAATGGCTTCATGCTCAGCGAGGGTCCACGGCTTTCCGCCGTAATTGGCAGAGACGGAAACGATGACGAGTTCGGCCTTCTGGCCGTAGATTTCCTGCAGCCGGGTATCCGCATCCGATCCCGCAAGGTAATGCTCAAACCACTCGTCATAGAAAACTGTTCCCCGGCCTAGGAGGTTTTCGACCGCCTCGGCGATCGACTGCACAAGTTCGCGCTGTTGTCCTGCGAAGGAAAACGCCACGAGAAACTTCTCCGGAACCTGACGGGCGGACATTGCTCTGGGGAAGAGGGTAATCGCACGCGGCTATTTATTGCAAGCTCCGGCCTCTGCATGGACAACTCCCGGCGTTCGAAGGCTGCACGAGTCGCCCGCATGACAAACCGCTTTGAAAGGTTCGGCTTGCGATCGCAGGGCGCAACCGTGCACGGACATTGAAAGGGCGTAGCGCTCGAATGGCACGCATGAATGGCTATCGAGTTGCCCTTGCGGTCTATGTCGTTTGGCATCCGGAGTTCAAGCGGGGGGGAAGAGGTCGCGAGGCGGCTCTACCTTTGCTTTGCTCAGGATTGCAGTCTGCCTCGCATCCGCCGGGTGTCGGTGTGCCAGTGTTTTCCGCAGCGCGCCGGCGGGTGTGACGGGCGCGGAGCCGGCTCGGATCGATCTCACGCAAGCGGATCACTCGGTGGCGGTGA
>Ga0209656_10000918_pt1 | contig 18962 bp, 21 predicted proteins | sample BogFormECP12_OM2_FD_188239 | JGI IMG/M metagenome (GOLD analysis project Ga0209656, IMG submission 188239) | Bog forest soil microbial communities from Calvert Island, British Columbia, Canada - ECP12_OM2 (SPAdes) (version 2) | ecosystem: Environmental > Aquatic > Freshwater > Wetlands > Bog ... | reverse complement strand
GAACATTGCTCTTGGAAGGATCTACGGCGACCTCTTGGACGGAGGAAGCGATCTTGTCCGCTCCGAGCAGCGCAAAACCAACGCAAAATGAAAGGGCTATAAGAATTCGAATTCTCATGGTTAAGATTCCTGGTGTGTACTTGTGACGAGAAACTCAGAAACAGCAGCCGACTGGCAGAGTCCATTAAACTTCGTTCCAATCTGGTATTTGGCGTGACAGGGATGCGTCGATTGCTCATGGCGCCAAGTTGAACGGAAACGAAAATTGCTGCTATCTTCTCAACAGCAGATTCAGACTCAATCACAAAGCGCTAATGCGCCCTTAAATCAAGTCATCCTGCGGGCTCCAGGCGTTGCCCAGGATTCCTATGGGCAACTCCATGTCCGCGACGAACATGCTAACCTCCAATATCGAATTGATGACGTCTTGATTCCTGAAGGGATTACTGGGTTCGGCCAGGAAATCGACACTCATCTGGGATTGGAGGTGCTGAAAGGAGACTCTTTCGGTGGTTCCTACGCTTTTGTAGGATATCTCTCCGCGAGCTACGCGGATGTAGTCCCGTGACTTGCCCACGGAAATATTTTCCCAAAGCGCCAGCTTTCGTGAGTACGATTTCCCTGGTTGCAACTACCTCGTAACTGGGCGGTTTCGAAATCCATTGAGAAATCGCGGCGGTTTATCCTGCAAGCGGATTTTCGGCGATGGCACGCCACGTGCAATGGGACCTCCCGAGTACAAAACCAACGCGGGATCGCGGCACAAGAATCCGCAAAACCTGAACAATACAAAGGAGCAAAAAAATGAGAAAAGTTGCAATTTACGGGAAGGGTGGAATCGGAAAATCAACGACTACCCAAAACACCGTCGCGGCGCTCGTCGAGCTAGGCAAGCGGGTCATGGTGGTCGGATGCGATCCGAAGGCTGACTCGACACGCCTGCTGCTCGGCGGACTCGCCCAGAAGACGGTACTCGACACCCTGCGCGACGAGGGCGAGGACGTGGAATTGGATGACGTGCGCCGTCAAGGCTTCTGTAAGACGATGTGCGTGGAGTCCGGCGGCCCGGAGCCCGGGGTCGGCTGCGCGGGACGCGGCATTATCACATCCATCAACCTGCTCGAACAACTGGGAGCCTACGCGGAGACGGAGGCCCTCGATTATGTCTTTTACGACGTGCTGGGGGACGTCGTTTGCGGCGGTTTCGCCATGCCGATTCGCGACGGGAAGGCGGAGGAAATCTATATCGTCTGTTCCGGTGAAATGATGGCCATGTATGCAGCCAATAACATCAGCAAAGGCGTTCTGAAATTCGCCACCTCTGGCAAGGTTCGCCTCGGCGGGCTCATCTGCAACAGCCGCAATGTCGATAACGAACAGGAAATGATCGAGCAGTTCGCCAAGAAACTCGGCACACACATGGTTCATTTCATTCCACGAAATAACGACGTGCAGCGCGCCGAAATCAACCGCAAGACGGTCATCGAGTGGAACCCCGCTTGCACGCAGGCCGACGAATACCGCGCTTTGTCCAAGGCGATCGACAGCAATGACAGATTCGTAATTCCGAAACCGCTCTCCACCGACGAACTCGAAAAGACCCTCATGGAGTACGGTCTTCTCGGCTGATCTGCGTCACGTCTGGCAACTCTTAGGAAATTTGATCCCATGATCATGGTTCAAGCAATCGTCCGCCCCGAAAAGGTTTATGTCGTCCTGAAAGCACTCCTCGACGGGGGCTTCCCGGCGGTTACCAAAATGGACGTTTTCGGGCGGGGCAAACAACGGGGGTTGAAAGTCGGCGATATCACCTATGACGAACTGTCGAAGGAAATGTTGCTGATCGTCGTGAAAAACGAAGATCAGGCGGCAGTCGTCAACACCATCCTGCGCGCCGCGCGGACGGGAGACAAAGGCGCATTCGGCGACGGCAAGATCTTCGTTCTGCCTGTGGACGAGTCATACACCATCAGCGTCGGGACGAAGGACGAGGAGGCGCCATGAAACAGATCCTTGCAATCATCCGGCCCCGGAAAATCAAAGAGACCAAGGAGGCGCTCGTTAAGGCCGGGTTCTCGGCCTTCACTGGGACGAAAGTGCTGGGGCGCGGGCGCGGCAATGTCGATTTCCGCGTGCTGCACGCGGCGGAAATTGGAACCGAGGAGGCAATCGCGCGGCTTGGCGATGGCCCGTTGCTCATTTCCAAGCGCCTGATGAACATCGTGGTGCCTGACGACAAGGCCGGCACGATCATTCAAACAATCATCGATATCAACAAAACCGGGACAGCCGGCGACGGAAAAATATTCGTGCTGCCCGTCCATGAAACCATCCGGATCCGCACCGGAGAACGGGACACCAACGCACTGCAAGAACAATAAATAACCAGAGAAAGGGAAAAACAATGGCAACCGAAAATACACCGCCCAACACTGGCAGCGACGAGGCAGTCGCCGCAAAGGGAATGATCGACGAAATGCTCAAGGCATACCCGGCCAAGACACTCCGCAAGCGGGCAAAGCAAGCGCTCGTCAACGATCCGGAGAAAATCCCGGAAGTCGGGGCCAACAGCCGGACCATCCCCGGCATTATCACGCAGCGGGGCTGCACTTACGCCGGCTGCCGCGGCGTGGTCATCGGCCCCATTTACGACATCCTCCACATCACCCACGGCCCGATTGGCTGCGGCTTCTATTCCTGGTTGAGTCGCCGCAATCTGGTGCGCCCCGCCGAGGGAGAAACGAATTACCTCCAATACGCCATGTCCACGGACATGATGGAGGAGCAGATCATTTTCGGCGGCGAAAAGAAGCTCAAGGCGGCGATCCAGGAAGCCTACGATATCTTCAAGCCAAAGGCGATTTCGATCTACTCCACCTGCCCGGTGGGATTGATCGGCGACGATGTCCATTCCGTGGCGCGGGAAATGAAGGAGAAACTTGGCATCAACGTCTTCGCTTTCAGTTGCGAAGGTTACAAAGGGGTCAGCCAGTCCGCCGGCCACCACATCGCCAACAACGGCGTGTTCAAACACATGGTTGGACGCGATGACACGCCCGACGACGCCGAGTTTACAATCAATATCCTGGGCGAGTACAACATCGGCGGCGATGCCTGGGAAATCGATACGCTGCTCCAGAAATGCGGCATCAAGGTCGTCGCTACGCTGAGCGGCGATGTAAGTTACGACCAGGTATGCCGGGCGCACACCGTGCAACTCAACACGGTCATGTGCCATCGCTCGATCAATTACATGGCCGAGATGATGGAGAAGAAATTCGGGATCCCGTGGTTCAAGGTCAACTTCATCGGCGCTGATTCCACCGCGAAATCGCTGCGGAAGATCGCCAAGTATTTCGAGAGCAAGAAACTCACGGACCGCGTGGAGGAAGTGATCGCGCAGGAGATGGCCGCGCTTCGTCCGATTCGCGACGCCGTGACCGCGCGCTGCAAAGGCAAAAAAGTCGCGCTCTTCGTCGGCGGTTCCCGGGCGCACCATTACCAGGATCTCTTCTCCGATATCGGCATGGAAACCATCGCCGCGGGTTACGAGTTTGCCCACCGGGACGACTATGAAGGCCGCCGCGTGCTGCCGACCATCAAGGTCGATGCCGACAGCCGAAACATTGAGGAAATCGTGGTTGAGGCCGATCCGACCCGCTACCAGGCCCGCAAGACGCCGGAGCAAATCGCGTCGCTGGCGGCCGGCGGTTTCTCCTTCAAGGATTACAATGGCATGATGGCGCAGATGAAGAAGAACACGCTCGTCATCGACGACATCAGCCATCACGAGATTGAGAAACTCATCGAGCTTGGCAAGCCGGACATCATCTGCTCCGGCATCAAGGACAAGTTCGTCATCGAGAAGATGGGCATACCGTGCAAGCAGCTTCACAGCTATGACTATGGCGGACCTTACGCCGTGTTCACCGGAGCAGCGAATTTCTACCAGGAGATCGACCGGATGCTGCACACGAAGGTTTGGAAATTCGTCGTGCCGCCCTGGATGAAAGAGCCGCAATTGCAAGCCTCCTTCGTTAGCAATCCGCGGAAGAAAACCGGAGATAGACCGGCGCCCGAGCCGCTGCTCGCACGGAAGCTCGCGGGAAAAAACAGCGAAACCGAATAACCACGAAATCTAAACAAGGAAAAGAGATTATGCTTAACGGAACCACCGCGGAAATAAAAGAGCGCAACGCTCTCCGCATCAACCCAGCAAAGACCTGCCAGCCCATTGGCGCCATGTACGCCGCGCTCGGCATTCACGGCTGCATGCCGCACAGCCACGGATCACAGGGTTGTTGCGCGTATCATCGCAGCCATCTCACCCGGCATTTCAAGGATCCCGTCATGGCCACCAGCAGTTCGTTCACGGAAGGGGCGTCTGTCTTTGGCGGGACGGCTAATCTAACTCAGGCCCTCGAAAACATCTTCACGATTTACAAACCGGAAATTGTAGCGGTTCACACCACGTGTCTTTCGGAGGTCATCGGCGACGACATCCCCACGATTATCAAGAAAGCCACAGCGGAAGGCAAGGTGCCGGCCGGAGCCCACGTGATTCACGCGAACACGCCAAGCTTCGTGGGTTCCCACATTACCGGGTTTTCAAACATGACGAAGGCGATGGTCAAATACCTCGCCGAGAAGACCGGGGAGACTCGCGACCAGATCAACGTGATTCCTGGCTGGGTCGACCCCGCCGATATGCGCGAACTCAAGCGCCTTGCCGCTGAGATGGGCATCAATATCGTCATGTTCCCGGACACCTCGGATGTCCTCGATTCGCCTCAGACCGGCGTCTATCAGATGTATCCCAAAGGAGGAGCCACGGTGCAGCAGATCACCAGCAGCGGGGACAGCGTCGCAACGCTGGCTCTTGGACATTTCGCCTCCCATCCCGCCGCTGCCGCGCTGGACGAGAAATGCGACGTCCCAACCGCATTGCTCGAACTCCCCATCGGCGTCGGCGGAACCGACAAATACATCGACGCGCTCCGCAGTTACGCTACCACCGAGGTTCCCGCATCCATCACCCTGGAACGCGGGCGCCTTCTGGATGTCATGGGCGACATGAGCCAGTATTTCTTCAACAAGCGCGTGGCCGTTGCCGGCGATCCCGATCATGTCATCGCGCTCACGCAATTCCTCGTCGAACTGGATATGCAGCCTGCCTATGTCATTACCGGTTCGCCGGGCAATCACTTCGAGACACGCGTCCGCGAAATCCTGAAGGACCATGCCCCCGACGCGAAGGTCAAACAATGCGCCGACTTCTTCGAGCTGCATCAATGGATCAAAAACGAGCCTGTCGATTTGCTCATCAGCAACACTTACGGCAAATACATCGCCCGCGCGGAGAATATCCCGTTCGTGCGTTTCGGCTGGCCGGTGCTGGACCGCATGAGCCACCGCGTATTCCCTACAGTGGGTTACCAGGGAGCGCTCCGCCTGCTTGACAAGATCATTGATGCCCTCTTTGACAAGAAAGACCGCGAGTGCGCGGAAGAGTGGATGGAACTCGTAATGTGATCTGTAATCGGAGGAAAAACTATGGCTTACAAAATTACCAACAAATGTGCAAGTTGTGGCGGTTGCAAGGACGAATGTCCGCAAGATGCGATCACTTCCGGCAGCCCATACAAGATCGATCCGGATGCGTGCATTGAATGCGGTGCATGCGAGTCGGCTTGCCCGACGGGCGCAATCATCATGAACGACAATTAGAATTTATGCCGGGAAGACCCATACCAGAGGCCGTCCTCACCGAAATCCAACGCCAGCTTAACGACGAACTCGGAGCTGCTCACGCCTATCTCGGACTTGCGATCTGGTGTCAGGTTGAGAAGTACGACGGCTTTGCCAGTTTTTTCAAAAAGCAGGCGGCCGAAGAGCGTGAGCATGCGGAGAAGTTTATCGAACATCTGCTTGATCGCGGACAATTCCCTGTGCTTGGCGCCACGCCGGCACCGAAAGGCGACTTCGAGAATCTCCTCGAAGTCGCCAAACAAGCGCAGACCATGGAACAACTTAATACCGCCGGCATCGTGCGCGCCTACGAGGCGGCGCTCGCTGCAAAGGATTATGCCTCCCAGGTGCTCCTGCACTGGTTCATCAACGAGCAGTCCGAGGAGGAAGCCTGGTCCGATGAAATGGTCGATCGCGTCGCGCGCGCGGGTTGCGCCGGCGGAATTAGCGACCTCGACCGCCACATCGAGAGTTATTTGATCGGCAAGACGTAATCTCTCATGCGCGACCCCACACACGACCACACAGAAATCGGCATTCTGCCGACGCGTGAGGCTTCCATCCATCGCAAGGGAGCGAACGACACTCCGATCTCCTGCGGCAAACACAGCGAGGCTGGCTCCGTAAGCCAGCGCGCATGTGTGTTTTGCGGTTCCCGCGTCGTCCTTTATCCCATCTCAGACGCGATCCATCTCGTGCATGGTCCCATCGGCTGCGCCGCTTATACGTGGGATATCCGGGGCGCGCTTTCCAGCGGTCCGCAGTTGCATCGCAATTCCTTTTCCACCGATCTTCAGGAACTCAACGTCATTTACGGCGGCGAGAAAAAACTTTACGCCGCCCTCATCGAATTGATCGAGCGCTATGAACCGCGCGCCGCGTTCATTTATTCCACCTGCATTGTCGGGCTGATCGGCGATGATGTTGGCGCGATCGCCAAACGTGTTTCCGCGGAAAAGGGCATCCCAATCCTGCCGGTCAATTCCGTCGGATTTCGCGGCACGAAAAAAGATGGCTACCGCGCAGCGTGCGAGGCGGTGTACACGCTCGTGGGCACCGCCGACACCAGCGGCATATTGCCGCATAGTATCAATATCCTCGGCGAGTTCAACCTTGCCGGGGAAGCGTGGATCATCCGCGATTACTACCAGCGCATTGGAATCCAGGTGGTTTCCTGCATCACCGGAGACGCCCGCGTGGACGACATCCGCCGCTGCCACGGCGCGAAACTCAATCTCGTCCAATGTTCCGGCTCGATGACTCACCTTGCCAAAGTCATGGAGCGCGACCACGGCATCCCCATGAAACGCGTTTCCTATTTTGGCATCGAGGACATGTCGGCGGCCCTTTACGAAGCTGCGAAATTTTTCGGTGACGATCCCACCATCATGGAACGCGCCGAAAAGCTCGTCGCGGAGGAAGTCGCCGCGATCTATCCGCAACTCCGCGAATACCGGAAAAAACTCGAAGGCAAAAAAGCTGCCATCTATGTCGGCGGCGCGTTCAAAGCCTTTTCCCTGGTGCGTGCGCTGAAGATACTGGGGATGCAAACCGCCCTCGTCGGCTCCCAGACCGGCGGAGACGACGATTATGCGCAGCTTCAGCAAATGTGCGACCCGGGCACGATCATCGTCGACGATTCCAACCCACTCGAACTCGCAAAATTCTGCCTGGAAAAGGACGTGGACTTATTCATCGGCGGGGTGAAGGAGAGGCCCATCGCCTATAAGCTCGGCATCGGATTCTGCGACCACAATCACGAGCGCAAGGAACCACTGGCCGGCTTTGTCGGTATGCTGAATTTTGCGCGCGAGGTTTATTCGTCCGTCGCAAGCCCGGTGTGGCAGTTTGCGCCGCGCCGCGCAACCCGCCGCATGCCCGATCCGGTCCCGAAAATGGAAAGCTGATCCGGCGCGGTGATCCCAAGGGTTTGTTCGCTTTAGGAATTGTCCATGTTTTGGAATTGAAATGGATCTGTGCGAAATCGGCCGAATCCACACGCCTTTCCTGGGCGCGCCGGGAACTCCCATCCAGCCATGCCGCGCTGCCGGGACGGAAGGCTACATTAAATTAAAACCGGCCTACGTCCCCGGATTGAAGGATCTCGCGGGCTTCGATCGCGTCTGGTTGATATTCTGGTGCCATCGCGCCTCGGACGCGAAAATGCTCGTTGTTCCATACCGCGATACCGTCGAGCGCGGCCTGTTCGCAACTCGCGCCCCAGCCCGCCCCAATCCCCTTGGCCTCTCTTGCGTAAGGCTGCTTGGAATTGAATCCGATGTGCTCCGCATCGGCGAGGTGGACATCCTCGACCAGACACCCCTGCTGGATATCAAGCCCTACGTGCCGCAATACGATAACTACCCCGTCCGCAACTGCGGATGGGTAGACACGGTGCCGGACCGCAACGTCATCGCCGACGACCGATTTGAGCGTAAGGATCCGGGTCCACAAAATCCGAAAGTTACCGGAATGAAAGGAATCAAACAATGACCAAACCGACTCATCATATCCTGAATGCGATCGAAAACGGGACGGTTGGCGACAGTGGGTGGTCCCAGAGTAAGACCGGCGGTGTAGTCGGTGCTAGCGATCGAGCGGAAGTCTTGCTGGACTTACGCGGGAACCTGCCCAATCCCCGGCGAATCGACGCCTCCGAGTTGCATAAACTGACTCGGGTGGAGGCGCGAACCACTGATCCGCATGATCCGGGCAAAGTGGTGGTCTATTCCGGCACCCCATTGGTGGAAGTTCTCAAGGTTGGTGGCCTTCTGCTCGATTCCGGCATGGCGGGTATCCGTGAAACCGTGAGAATGACTGTGCTGGTTGAAGCGACCGACGGATACAGAGCAGTGTTCTCATTAGCTGAGCTTGACCCGGAATTGACCGACCGCGTCATCCTCTTGGCGGACACCAAGGACAGGCAACCGCTGCCGCTACGCGAGCGGCCTTTACGCATCATCGTTCCCGACGAGAAACACCAGGCCCGCTGGGTGCGCCAAGTCAATGCAGTGACAATTCGCAAAAACTGAAAAACGCCGCCGGACCGCAGGGTCGTCACCGACGACCGATTTGAGCGTAAGGATCCGGGTCCCCAAAATCCGGGAGTTACCGGAATGTAGCTCACGGGTGGGAAAAGTACGGAACGGTAGGGGAGCGTCCTGCGGGAAAGCCTACTGCGAAAAATCATGCATCTGCAACCCGCTCAACAACAGGGAGAAGCGAGGATGGTTCGCGAAGTTGCGAATCGCTGGCATCGGCTCTGCTCTAGGGGTTCGCGAATCGAGGAATTCGCATGACACGCCGATCAACGAACCAGTCCTCCAGCGGCATACTGGAGTTGCCGAAATCTAATGCCGGATCAGGGCAGGGAGCAGCATGAAAGTCGTCTGCGCAACCGACCGAAACATCGATCAAGGCATCGATGAGCCGAGGCATTGCACGTCCACGCGCAACGCTTGTAAGCTCTGCACGCCACTTGGCGCATGCCTGGTGTTTCGCGGGATCGAGGGAACGATTCCCTTCCTGCACGGCTCACAAGGCTGCTCAACCTACATCCGGCGGTATCTCATCAGTCACTTTCGGGAGCCCATCGACATCGCCGCATCCAACTTTTCCGAGGAGTCGGCCATCTTCGGAGGCAAGTCGAACTTCCAGGCCGGCGTCCAGAATGTGATCCGCCAATATCAGCCTAAAATGGTCGCTGTGGCGACGACCTGTCTGAGCGAGACCATCGGCGAGGACATGAATCTAATGTTTCACGAGTACCTCCGCGAGTATTGGACCGAGGACCATCCGCACATGATTCACGTCTCCACGCCCAGCTATAGCGGGACTCACATGGACGGCTTCCATGCGGCGGTGCGCGAGGTCGTAGCAGGTTTGGCGCGTCCCGGGGAGCGGACCCGGCGCATCAACCTTTTCCCGGGGATGGTGAGCGCTGCCGACCTGCGGCATCTCAAGGAAATCTTAGCGGACTTTCACCTGCCGCTCACACTGCTCCCGGATTACTCGGAGTCCATGGACGGTGAGACCTGGAGCGAATACGAGAAGCTCCAGAGCGGCGGCACGCCCATCGACGATATCGTCGCCTCGGGCACGGCGAAGATTTCCATCGAGTTCGGGCGAACGCTCGCAGCATTCAAAACGGCAGGCGCCTTCCTGGAGGAACGTTTCGCCGTGCCGCGCCGGCTCCTTGGTCTGCCGATTGGCATTCGCGAGACGGATGCATTTTTTGAACTGGTCGAGACCGCCGCCGGTCGCACGACGCCCTCCCAGTACCGCAAGGAGCGCGGGCGTTTGGTCGATTCAATGATCGATGGACATAAATATGTTTTTGAGAAGCGGGCGATTGTTTATGGCGAAGAGGACCTCGTGGTCGGGCTTGCGTCATTCCTGACCGAGATCGGCATCGTTCCCGTCTTGTGCGCATCGGGCGGGAAAAGCAGAAGGCTCGCGACGGCTTTGCACGATGCGATTCCGACGCTCGATGAGCGAACGGAAATCCGCGAGGGATTCGACTTTGCCGAGATCAGCGAGACTGCCGATAGCCTTAAGCCCGACATCCTCATCGGCAGCAGCAAAGGGTACAGCCTCGCCCGCAAGCTCGATATCCCAATCGTGCGCGTTGGGTTTCCGATTCACGACCGGATCGGCGGGCAGCGGATTTTGCACATCGGCTACCGGGGAGCACAGGAACTTTACGACGCAATCGTCAATGCATTGCTAGAAGTCAAACAGGAGAAATCAGATGTCGGATACAGCTACCTATAGCCAGGAAGTCGAACAACTCGAAGTCGCAAGCCCCGGCATCGATTTCTCCAAGCACCCCTGTTTCAACCGGGAGGCGCACAACAAGTACGGGCGCATCCATCTCCCGGTAGCGCCGCGGTGCAATGTCCAATGTAACTTTTGCAACCGGAAGTTCGACTGCATGAACGAGAGCCGGCCGGGCGTGACCAGCAGCGTGCTCAAGCCGGAGCAGGCGGTTGCGTACCTGGCGGAAGTGGTCGCAAAGCGGCCCGAGATTGCTGTGATGGGGATTGCCGGGCCGGGCGATCCTTTCGCAAATCCGGCCGAAACAATGGAGACCCTGCGGCTCACGCGCAAACGCTTTCCCAAGATGATGCTCTGCCTTGCGAGCAACGGCCTGGGGATCGGACCGTATATCGAGGAATTAGCGACGATGAATGTCAGCCACGTGACGATTACCATCACGGCCGTCGATCCGAAAATCGGTGCGAAAATCTACGCATGGATCCGGGATGGCAAAATGCCGTTGCGGGGAGAGGAAGCGGCGGCCTTGCTGCTGCAGCGTCAACTCGCCGCGGTGCTCGAACTGAAGGCTCGCAACATCATCGTAAAGGTCAACTCGATCATCATTCCGGGCATCAACGACGAACACATTCCCCAAATCGCGAAAGTGATCGGCGAGATGGGCGTGGACATCATGAACTGCATGCCTCTGGTGCCGGTCGCCGGCGCGGTGTTCGAGGAACTGCCCGCGCCCGATGGAGCGATGACTGCCCGGGTCCGCCTTCGGTCCGGTTTGCACCTGCCGCAGATGATTCACTGCGCCCGCTGCCGCGCAGACGCCGTCGGATTGATCAACGAGAAAATGACCACGACGCAGATGGAAACCTTGAACCGGTTCGCGCGCCGTGCCATCGACGCGGGCAGGAACAGGCCCTACGTGGCCGTCGCCACGCGCGAAGGGGCGCTGGTGAACATGCACCTGGGCGAGGCCGCGAGGATCCTCATTTTCGGGCGCGACGAGACAACGGCCTCCGGTTTTAAATTTATCGAAATCCGCCGCTCCCCGGAACCGGGAAGCGGAAAGACCAGGTGGACGGAACTTGCCGATATGCTGCACGACTGCCGGGCGTTTCTCGTCAACGCCGCCGGATCGTCACCGAAGAACGCCCTCGAAGATCGCGGAGTGGAAGTCGTCGAGATGGAGGGGCTCATTGAGGAAGGTCTCGCCGCGATTTACGCGGACCAACCCATTCCTGCTACTCTCAAACGCCGCTTCACCGGTTGCGGATCGGGTACATCCTGTAAAGGCACCGGGACGGGGTGCGCATGATTTTCCAACTAACCAACAACCGATGAAAGGGATCAAACAATGACTAAACCTACTCACCATATCTTCGTCTGCGGGAGCTTCCGCCCGACCGGCGCCCAGGGCGTCTGCCACAAAAAGGAATCCGCAGCGCTATTGCAATACATTGAGCAGGAGGCCGCCGACCGCGGGCTGGACGGTGTGATGGTTTCCAGCACCGGCTGCATGAAAGCGTGCGACCACGGCCCGGTCGTCATCGTCTATCCGGAAGGCACATGGTACCGCCACGTCAACGAGGCGGTCGCCGACGATATCCTGGATGCGATCGAAAACGGGACGATTGCCGAGCAGCACTTGGTTCCGGCTTGATCGCGGGTTTCTATCGATGAAGAGAAGGCCGCTCAATGTTTTCAAAGGGAAAATAACGCGCATCGTTCGGAGACGGATCAGCGCCGATCTCGTGGTAGAACTTGCTCCCGGGTTGGAATTGATTTCATGCCTTTCGGCGAGCTCGTTCAACGCGATGAATCCCAGGTGCGGTCAGATCGCGTCCGTGGTGATTCCCGCTCTGGACGTGGCTATTGTGCCCGGCTATTAGAGGACTTATGAAAATCAGCGCCCGCAACATCATCAAGGGAACCGTTAAGGAAATCACAACTGGCCGGCTTGTCGCACACGTGGTGATCGACGTTGGCAATGGAATCGAAATCGTCTCACAAATAACCGCGGGGTCGGTGGAGAATTTGAATCTCGCCAAAGGGAAAAGCGCATATGCCGTCATCAAGTCCGACCATGTCCTCATTGCCGTCGATGAATGATTTTGCCTCGCGTCCCGCCTGGCTTATCGATACCACGCTCCGCGATGGTGAACAGGCTGCGGGCGTGGTGTTCTCCCGGGAGGAGAAAATCGGAATCGCCCGGGCGTTGTCGGCCGTCGGAGTTCCCGAATTGGAGGTCGGGATTCCTGCAATGGGCCGCAGCGAGATTGACGACATCAACGCCGTTGTCGAAGGGGTGAGCGGCTGCCTGATCGAAACATGGTGCCGCGCGGTCTCCTCCGACCTCGATGCCGCCGCTTGCTGCCGTGTGGACGGCGTGCATATCTCCTGGCCCGTCTCGTCGGTGCATCTGCAAGCATGGAAAAAGGACGAATCCTGGGCCTTGCGCACGCTGCACGAATTTGTCAGCCACGCCCGTGGGCTCTTCGGTTATGTCTCGGTGGGCGCCCAAGATGCTTCGCGGGCGGATTCAGTCTTTCTTGGCGAATTTGCATGTGCGGCTCACGAAGAGGGCGCTGTCCGCCTGCGCCTCGCCGACACAGTGGGCGTTCTCACCCCCGGCCGGGCCGCGCGCATGGTCGAGTCGCAACGCGCCGCCGCTCCGGATCTCGCGCTGGAATTTCACGGGCACAATGATCTCGGCATGGCCACGGGCAATACGGTTGCCGCGCTCGAAGCCGGCGCTCGTTGTGCAAGTGTGACGGTGAACGGACTCGGAGAGCGCGCCGGGAACGCGGCGCTCGAAGAAGTGGTGATGGCTCTGAAGACGGGGTGCGGAATGGATTGCCTCGTGGACACCCGCGGCTTTGCAGAGCTTTCACAATTGGTCGCCGTCGCTTCGGGACGCAGCGTGCATGAGTCAAAACCGGTTGTCGGGTCCGCGGCATTCCTGCATGAATCGGGTATTCACTGCGCCGGTCTTCTGCGGAATCGCGCCACTTACGAGGCGTTTCCAAGCGGCGACATAGGACGCGAGCAGCCGGGTTTTCTCATTGGGCGCCACTCCGGCGCGAATGCGCTGGCGGAGGTCTGCCTCGCGGCCGGCATTGCCATCGACCGGCCAGGGACGGACCTGCATGCGCTCACCGAAGAGGTCAGGCACCTCGCCCTCAGCAACAAAGGGCCGGTGAGGCTGGAGCAATTGAGGGCGCTCGTCGAGCGGGCGCAGTCCCATTGAATCCCTTACGCCTTGCCGTTCCGGCTGAGATGCTCCAGGAGCATTTTCACTTGGAACCAATTTCAGCTTTTAGAATCAAACCTGGCTCCTGTCGAAAACAAATCGGTTTTGCGGAGGGAGATGCCAACCTGCGCTTTTTTTTGACCAAGAATGACTATTTTTGGGGAGGCTCGCCTTTTGGTCACTTTAAAATTACGTGCGTAATGCTCGAATCAGTCAAATCCTCGTAAGCATTGTTGCCGGAAGTGCCTGAATTAGAAACTGTTGCAATAATGGATATTGCGGATGCGGTCTTCGAAAGTCCTCATGGTACATTTCCTGCTCAAAATTGAATCATGGGATTTATAATCTGCAACATCCAACCGCTTGAGGAGAATCGCGTCGGTATCCGGCGCGTGCGCCGCCTCGCGCTGGGAGGCATGCAGGGTTGCTTCGCGCGTCATCTGCCGCAATTGGCAAAGGAAAATGACGGGCAATGGACACTTACCGCCGACGAATTGATTCATCTCGATGACCCGGGCGCCGGTAAAGCGTTCGGAGTTTTCTTTGAACTCTCGTCCGGTTCCGGATCGACCCGCAATTTGCTGCAGCTCATCAGAGTGAGTGGACGCACCGCATCCCTGATCACGGAAGCCCTTTTCCATTTCAAAGTCGTCGGACCCGCTGAGCCGGCCAGCGACTCGCCGGAGGAGAGTCTCCTGGTGTCAGACTGGGAGCACCAAACGGAATGTTACGAGCAAATGCGCCTCGAAGGCGGTTTTCTCGGTGGCAATTGGGCCTGGGGCGAGCCTCCGCAACCCCTCGGCGCCTCCGTGTTTAAACCCGGGAGAGGTGTTGAGGAGCGGTCAGACGCTCCTGCGCCCCGCCCAATATCCTGACTCCCTTGGACTCTGATTCGTGTGCGAATTGCAGTTTTCTCGAAACCCCAATTGTGGGCGTGGACTCGGACGCGTTGGATCCGGGCACGTGCCGCATTATTAGCGATCTGAGTTTGTTGTTTGAAATTTCGCAGACCCTCGAAACCAGTCTCGATCTGCCCAAAATCATCCGGCCCGCCTTGAAACGGATGGCCGCAACAATGGGGCTGCAGCGCGGAACGGTCACCATTGTCAATCGGGACACGTCAGAGATTACCGTCGATGAGACCTGTGGCCTTATGGAAGGAAGCGGGGAGTTGTGTACGCGCGCTGTCAAGCCGTTGCTGGCGAGGGTCGTTGAGAGTGGAGAGCCATTCGTCGTGCGCGACGTGTTCACCAGCGAACACTTTCGAGGGCGCGTCGTGCCGCAACGGCCGGAGAGTAAGGATGAAACCGTTACCTCGTTTTTGTGTGTACCGATTCGTCTGGATCAGGAATCGCTTGGAACCTTGAGTGTGGAGCGTCTCACGCGACCAGGCGACACCTTTGAGCATGACCTGAGGATGCTTACCCTGATCGCGACCGTCATCGCACAGGCGGTAAGGTTGCGACAGGCCGCCCACGAACGCATCAGCGCCCTGAACAAGGAAAACGAGCGTTTGCAGGAGCAACTCCGCAATCACTTCAAGCCCGGGAACATGATCGGCAGTTCGGGGGGGATGCAGATCGTCTATGACCACATCGAGCAAGTCGCCTCCAGCAATACGACCGTTCTCATCCGGGGCGAAAGCGGCGTAGGCAAGGAACTTGTCGCGCACGCCTTGCACAAGCGCAGCCCGCGCAGCCTGCGCGCTTTCGTCAAAGTGAATTGCGCGGCGTTGCCCGACTCGATTATCGAGAGCGAACTCTTCGGCCACGAAAAAGGCGCGTTTACCGGTGCCATCGCCATGCGAAAAGGCCGTTTCGAGCTTGCCGATGGGGGTACCCTCTTTCTCGATGAGATTGGCGATCTGTCGCCCACGACGCAGGTCAAATTATTGCGCGTCCTCCAGGAGCGCGAATTTGAGCGGGTCGGCGGCCAGACCACCCTGCGCTGCGATGTGAGAGTCATCACGGCCACCAGCCGCGATCTGGAAAAGCTCATTGATGAGGGACGTTTCCGCCTCGATCTCTACTACCGGCTGAACGTATTCCCAATCTACGTCCCGGCACTAAGGGAACGAAAGTCGGACATGCTGCAACTGGCTGATCACTTCGTGGGAAAATACAGCAGGGCGAACCAGAAAAAGATCAACCGCATTTCGACGGCCGCCATCGACCTGATGATGCGCTACCACTGGCCGGGCAATGTCCGTGAATTGGAGAACTGCATCGAACGCGCAATCCTCTTGTGCCGTGGCGACGCCATCCAGGCGCACCATCTCCCGCCTACCTTGCAGGCATCCGGTCAGATCGACACGCCAGCACCCTGTTTTCTTGACTCGGCGCTCAGCGCCCTCGAACACGAGATGATCGTGGATGCGCTGAAAAACACAGGTGGCAATATGGCCCGCGCCGCCCAGCTACTCGGAATAAGCGAACGCATCATCGGGCTGCGTATCAAGAAGTACAATATCGACACAAAGCGCTTCCGCCCGGTCGCTGATCGATGACCATATAAGATTCTGAGCACGGATTGCGGTTGACTTTTCGGGGCCCATTTCCAAATTACCGCCATGAAAATGCTCGCCCGGCTCCGCTACCTTCTCGACGAAGGCTTCGAGGTTTCATCGATTAGCGGTTACGACGACGATTCCGGGAACGGCAATGCCAGAGTGATGATGCTTGAACATCGGCCGGATGGGACCCGGCGCGTAAGTTCGGAGATTTTCGACGTGGACTCTGATGAAATGGAGCAATGCTCGAGATTTTTCCTGCAGCATCTCGGCCGGGACGGCAAGGCGTAACGGATTCGCTGGGACGGCGGCCGCTCAACGAGAGCCGGCAATTCCTCCACGTTCAGCGCTGCGAGAACACGACCCCGGCGGCCTGCTCGCCGGCGCGCAGCACTGGAATTCCTTGCCAAGGAAGATGTCGCGAGTTCGAGTCTCGTCACCCGCTCCATGCCTGAATAGCAAGTACTTACTCGAATTCGCGCCTGGAAAAGGATCGAAGTGCTACCAAAAGTGCTACATCGTCCGGCGAAGTTTGAAGTCGTCAACTGAGGCAGCGAGCACAGCCATTCCGGCAAACTCATTCTGTACCGGAAAGAGTCCTCAATGTTGCCGGAGAGAAGTTCTTCGGCAGGCGATGGTGGTGGTGGGCTGCTCCGAGGCCGAGGGCAACCCCTTTTGGTATTTCTCAAAAATGCCTGGACCGACGCTCTACACAAACCGTGTCCTGCGGAATTGTTCTGAGCGCTTAAAGACGCCGGGGGCTGCTTTCTTGAAAGAAAAACGCCTCTAAGAGCTGCGACGGCGTTGGGTAAGGAATCGCTAAGCCCGCACGCGCTACTCGAGAGTACTCCTGGAGGCAAGCGGTTTTCTGCGTGGCGCTCCAAAATGCAAGCCAGCTCCAAGTTTCGCTGAAGGAAGCCCTACGCAGCAGGTCGTTCCATTTAACAAAGCCATTACAACAGCGTTTCTGGGTTTCTATGCAAACTCAGAGCCTCGACCAACCTGAATGGATTCGACCACCGAAGCCTGGCACAAGATGCCCGTGGACCGGCCTCTCGCGGTCCACACTCTATGAACTAATTACGCCATCTTCCAAGACCTTCGTGTCTGCGATCCGAAACCGCTCGGTCAAAAAACCGCATCAAGTTCGCGGAATCCGGGAGATCCATCTTAAAAGTTTATACGCCTATCTTAGTGGGATGGATTGAGCTCTTGCGGTCCACTGGACGCTGCGAGGAGAACACCCCTCTTACAACTCGCATGGCCATCGAACCCGAAAATTCACGCAGCCCTCGTTACATCCGACTTCCAAAAGGTGGACAATTGTGTCCTTGGACGAGCCTCACTCGATCAAGAATGTACGACTTGATTACGCCGACCGAAGAGATGCCCAGTCCGCCGGTAAGAAGCGTCTCCCTGAAAAAACCTGGTAAGACCCGGGGAGTCAGATTGATCGATTTGGGCAGCCTCTTAGAATACCTTGACAGTCAAGATTCGAGGTAACTCGATTCGCCTTTCGGTTCTTGGCGCCGCGCGCCGTCAGAAAACAGTTCCCACAAAGAACCTCATACCGGGTTTTAAGTCCGTTGTTTACTTAGGAAAACACCATTTTGTAAGCAGTTTTTCAGCAGTTCTGTGCTTTTGAATTCGAGCGTCTTACTCCGATCAAGCACAGCCCGACTCGGAGCAAAGGGCTTGGAATTTGTTTCTTGCAGTCGATCTTGACGACGATTCGTAGGCCAGCGACTCAGAAAAGCCTTCCAGAGCCGTATTTGGTGGCGCAATAAAGCGAGCCGGGACTGCTCTATCCGCGTGGTGACGCCCGTTTCCGGAATAGGCGCGTAGAATAGTCAGTTGATCTGTACGTCGTACACGCGTTGGTATGTTCTCGAGGGAGAGCAGGCAGGGAAAAGGCCCGTACGGCGTACGGCGGCACGGTGAGCCTGACAGTCGAATAATCCGCCATTCCACAAAAATGTGCCCTGCATTGAGCCGGTTGTCGCTCGACTGAGCTGGGTGCTAAAGACAGCCCAGTGCGGGTTTCGTCTCCCACAGCCCGCGTAACGTTAGTTCGGCCTAGCCGCCCACAAGACGTCTCTTGCCAAGAGGTAGTTTCGATCGAGCTTGAACGCGTGCAACGGATTTGGCGGAGCAGCTCGGCGTTTTACCCAGGGCACAATGCCGCTTCGCCAAAAAACCAAAATTCGTCGTGGTGGCTTATTTCGAAGGACCATGGCAGGGATGAATCGAAACGCGGATACGGTGACTTAGCCTTAAGCTTTGAGAAATTAGCCTTTCAATCGCGGTATTTTCGTTACTGCGGCCATCAATACCTCGGGTGATAAATGAGTATAGCGTTCATTTGTTGAGTCGCTTGCATGCCCGATGAGTACCCTTCGAATCTCCTGCGTCACACCCTGGTTGGCTAGAACGGTGTTGAAGCTGTGACGGAGGCGCCATTGCCTGTCGAAGTGGGCACCGCGATTGCCGACTATCTGCGCCAAGCCAGGCCGGATTGTTCCAGTCGTAGCGTTTTCATCCGACGCAAAGCGCCGTTGGTCGGTTTCGCCAATTCCATCGCAATCTGTTCGCTGGTGGACCGGGCTCTGGAAAAAGCAGGAGTTGAGTCCGTCCATCGAGGCGCCCACCTGTTCCGTCACAGCCTAGCGACCCAGATGCTCAAAC
>Ga0209656_10000916_pt1 | contig 18985 bp, 16 predicted proteins | sample BogFormECP12_OM2_FD_188239 | JGI IMG/M metagenome (GOLD analysis project Ga0209656, IMG submission 188239) | Bog forest soil microbial communities from Calvert Island, British Columbia, Canada - ECP12_OM2 (SPAdes) (version 2) | ecosystem: Environmental > Aquatic > Freshwater > Wetlands > Bog ... | reverse complement strand
ACGCGGTTCGCGGCCCCTATTCGCATCTCCGCCCCGGCAGCGATATCGGCGAAGGTGCGCACGTCGGCAATTTTGTAGAGACCAAGAAGATCAAGCTCGGCAAAGGATCAAAAGCCAACCACCTGACTTACTTGGGCGATGCCGAAATCGGCGCCAGCGTCAACATCGGCGCCGGAACCATTACCTGCAACTACGATGGCGTCCACAAGCACACCACCGTGATCGAAGATGGCGTCTTTATCGGCAGTGACAGCACGCTGGTTGCGCCCGTCCGCGTAGGCAAAGGAGCCTACGTTGCCGCTGCCTCCTGCATCACAGAAGATGTTCCCGCGGACGCACTCGCGATCGGCCGCTCACGGCAAGTCATGAAGGAAGGCTGGGTCCGCGAAAAGCGTGCCGCCCGAAAGACAAAGTAGCGTTGCCCCGGAAAAATCCTAGACTTATCGCTCCAACAATCGGGAAGGGCACGAGTTTCACTCGTGCCAAAACAGTCGGCGAAAAGGAGAGCGGCTTCACCCGCTGAGGTACGCGCGAAAACGCTCCCGGCAAACTCCAGAAGAGCACCACGCAAAAACGAAAGCACCGAGACCGGTTTCCCTCCGTATCTCAGTGCCTCCGTGGTAAAGCTCTGCTGACTTAGCGCGAAACCGCAGCGAACAAATCCGAGTGCATGATCGACTGAAACTGCTGGTCCGTCGATTTGAAGTGGAAATTTACATCAGAGCCGTCGGAATCGACGCTGGTATTATCCATCGCTACTTTCTCCGTAGCGCTGGCGCTCATCTTCTTATAGAGCAGCCCCGCCTTCACCAGGGACGCTAGCGTCGCAGCACTCATGGAATCGGACGATACCACGGTCAGGTCGAAGTTCACGCCTCCGCTGAAACTCATGGTGTAACGCGAACCCAGCAGCCGCTTCTTGATGGTTTCATAATCAGCAATCTTCGCGGCGTCGCCCAAGGCCGAGCGCATCACGTTCTGCGTTCCCAGTTGATCCAGGATGCTCCACACCGGCGACGAATCCACACTCGACATCATGTCCGCCATTGTCTGATTCGTATCGAGGCTCAACACTTCGCCGTCGCGGGTATCCAGCGCAATCTTTACCGCGGATATTTCTCCGAAGAGCAACGTGCTGTCGTCGAGGAAAGTCATCACGAAGCCGCCGTCCATCGGATAAATATTCGATTGGTGATACTTCGTAGGCTTGATCTTCTGCACCGTCATTTTCTTGAGTACGGTCTTCATCGCGAACGGCCCGGCTGCCACACCCACGCCTTTGATTCCCTGTTTCGGCGTGCGAAATGAAGCGAACGCCAGCGTGTCCACATCTTTATCGGGATTGATTCCGATGCCTTTCAATGCCGCCTCGAATTGCTCGAGATTCTGCTGCGCCGACATGATCTGAGTCTTTAGCGCGGTCGCGGTAGGGGAGTCGTGGATAGCCCGATAATCTACCGAAATCAACTGCTGCAAGTCTGCGGGAATCACGGTGCGCGCCGAGGAATTCAGCGGCATCGCATTCGCAGATCCTAGCAACAGCGCAACCAGCATCGCGGAACTCAAACAAATATTGATAGTCTTCATAACGGTTACGAACCTCAAATTGTTAGGGTTTTCCTTAAGGGGAACGGAATTCTGCCTTCATCTTGCGAACTTAGATGCCAGTTCAGAGTTTCCCGTTATCCGCTTCCTCATTCTAAGCCAGTCCACCGCTTTCCTGCCTGGCCAAAGGTGCTAGACCCATAACCAACGTGGATCACCCTCGACCGCTCTGGAACAAGCGAGTGTACGGTCGCGAACATTTATCTGTCACGCACCGTCAATTTGGTTGTAAGATACTTTTCGACCCAGCCACCATTTCCCACTAGGCGCATTTCTGGGCGCACGAATTCCACCGCAAGCAGAAATCAGGGCACTATTGAAAATCCTACTGTACAACCCCGATAACGGGGTCACGCGCAACTTCATGCCACACCTCTGGATGTTCCTTTTGCAATCACTCACTCCTGCAGGCCATGAAGTGGTGCTGATCGATGGCAACGCCCAACCCATGGATGAGGCTGGCATCGCCCGTTACGTGCGCGAGGAAAAAATTGATCTCGTCGGCATCGGCGCCATGACCAGAATGATCGCCAAAGCCTACCGCATGGCGGATGCGGTGCGCGCCGCTGGCGTGCCGGTGGTAATGGGTGGACCTCATGTTACGGAAATGGCGGACGAAGCCCTCGGTCGCGATGGCGGTCCGCGCCACGCCGACGCCGTCGCTCTGGGCGAGGCCGACAATACCTGGCCGCAAATTGTGGAGGATGCTGCTCGCGGCGAACTAAAAGATATTTACGCCCCGATCGATGCCGCAGGCAAAGAACTCAAGCCATCTCTCAAGCAGTATCCCGTTATTCCGTGGGACACGATCGATCTTCACCAATTTAATCTCGTACCCAAGGCCTTTAACCACTGGCTCAAGAAGCACGGCGAGGGGTGGGGCACGTTCCGCATTGTGCCCGTTGAGTCGGGACGCGGTTGTCCCTACGGCTGTGAGTTCTGCACCGTCACCGGCTTCTTCGGCGATTCCATCCGATTCCGCAGTAATGAAAGCGTGGTCAACGAACTCCTCCTGCTAAAGGCTCGCGCCAGAAAAGAGCGCGGCCAGATCGCGGTTTTTTTTATCGACGACAATTTCGCCATCAATCTCAAGCGCACAAAATCTTTATTGCGGGACATCATTGCCGCCGGAGCCCAGCTCAACTGGATCGCCCAAATCAGCGCCAACTTGCTGCGTGATCAGGAACTCGTCGATCTCATCTCCGCTTCCGGTGGCAAGTGGGTCTTCATCGGGATGGAATCCATCGATCCCGCCAACTTGAAAGATATGAACAAGGGCTTCAATAAACCGGAGGAATATGCCGCCGTGCTGCAGCGCCTCGCCCAGCGCAACGTATACGCCATCACTTCCTTCATCTTCGGCATGGACAATGACACGGTCGGCGCGGCTGAGCGCACCCTCGCGCAGGTTCGAACCTGGCCGCCGGGCCTGCCCATTTTCGGCCTGCTCACTCCCCTGCCCGGAACCCCCCTCTACAAGCGACTCGACGTCGCCGGCCGCCTGACCCGGCCCAAACACTGGCAAGAGTTCATCCCGTTCAACATGGCTCATACTCCGCTGAAGATGACCATCGACGAAGCCCACGCCGAAGTGAATCGTGCCTGGTCTTATTCCTACGGTGCCGAGGCTATTGCCCAAGCCGTCGATTCCATCGCCGATCAACCCCTGGGCTGTCGCGTCAACATCCTGATTGCTCGACTCTGCTTCCGTGGAATCTATTTCCCCATGCTCGGCCGCTTCGCTTGGTGGAAAGTCATCTCGGAAAATCGCCGAACGATCACAAAACTTGTTCGCCAAGGATTGCAGGCCTGGTGGAATTCTCGATCCCGAGCCGAACCAGCGCCCGCTACCAGCGCAGGAGACTAGATTGAGCTAGGTTGAGAATGCCAGGGGAGACGTAGCGAAGACACACGTTCGCCACGTTCCCTCGCGGCGTAAGACTCTAGGCTCGGCTACTTCTCCGCTCAGTCATCATCCGGATCGGTAGCCGGGCTCGTGTCGCTTTTGCACTGGGCGTCGTTTGGCGGCGGCGTTATCGTTTGAAACTTTGTCGCGGTCTGGCTCAAATTGAAAAAATCGGAGAGATTGTCGGCCGGAGCGTCCGCATAACCCAGCGACGGCAGATGGAACGTCGATTCGATAAACTTCAAAATACTCCCGAAATCATGCGTAACGTGTGAAATGTAACCCTGCTTGGCGTACGGCGAGATCACAATCATCGGCACGCGGAATCCGTACACATAGCCGGATCCCCAACTGGTACCGTTGTTGACCAAGGTCGGCGCGACGTGGTCGTACCATCCTCCCCAGTCGTCCCACGCGATCACGATCACGGTATTCGACCAATACGGGCTGTTGCCGATCGCATTGACCACCGACGTCACCCACGATGGACCGCAGCCGTTGTTGCTCGAAGCGTGGTCGGAATCCGCGCCATCCGGGATCACCCAACTCACCTGCGCCAACTGATTACTGGCGATGTCGCTGAGGATTTGCGCATTGCTCTGCGTCTGATTGAGAACTACCTTGGGCGACGTGCCAGTCCAGTCCGATCCCACGCATTCGGTTGCGTTCGGCGGGGTTGCATTCGGTCCACACATGTGCTGAATCGCATTGGGGGCGGTCCAGATCGACCCTGCCGAAGGTGCGTAATAGCGCCATGTAATGCTCGCCGTGTCGAGCAAATCGGTAAGCGTTGGATGCTCGAAACACGGGTACATCGAACTGGATTCCATGCCTGTCGGATCAATCAACGCGACCAGTTGCGTGGGTGGCGCTGCGCAACCTGCAGCCCCCGCGCTCGTCATATTCTCGGCCGCAAACAAACTGCTGGTTGCTGTGGGCGCGGAAGTGCCAGAGATTATGAACTGGTGAGCCGGAAAGCTTGGTCCCTGGTTGGTCTGGAACATCCGGTCGGCGAAGGTGTACTGTTCAGCCATTTGGAAGTAGGGCTGCACCTCGGACGGATTGACGTATTTAAACTGCGGATTTGCGGGTGGGCATCCCGTCGCCCCCTTCTGGCACGTGTAGACGATCTTGTCGGCGCCATCCATCGCACACACCCCCGTGGAGCTGTTCAAGTCGCACATTTCCACGAATGCGTTATGGGCATGGCTCAGGTCATAATTCTGTGGATTCGAGCCGACGGTGCCCAGATCCATCTGGGTGAGCGAAATGGTCGCACCCTGCGAGTTCACGCCATAACTCCGGATGTCGGCGCCTCGCCCGATTAGCACTGGATCCTGAAAGAGGTTATCGGGCGTGCGGTTTTCCTGGAAAATGATCACGACATGCTGGATCGTTTGGACTGGCGGTGGGACCGTGATGGTGACGCCCTTGCTCCCGCTACATCCGTTCAGACTCAGAAGAAATGCGCAACCGCACAACAGCAAGATCGAGATGCATAGCAATGCCGCGCGATTCATGCTAGGACGCCCCCGCGAGAGTCTTGCTCTGAGGATAAACCCGATGGCGCAGCTTTCCACTCGGTATATCCAGAGATGGCGGAATTATCTGGACAGCCGCTAGAAAATTGACAATCTCGCGCACCTCTGGTTCCATCGGAGAACCCCGCTTTCGCAACGGCTGTGGGAGTTTCTAGGCTCGAGTCCACCTTCAAGGCTACATCCAAGGAATTTGCATGCTGGCTGGCATACGAACTCAGGATTTACGCAAAATCTATACCTCACCACCACCTCTCGCCTCCGGCGGCGGTTTCGGCTTCGTTTCGGCGCGCGGCAAGGGCAAGAAACAGCCAAAGCCTGAGATTGTCGCCCTCAATGGCCTGTCGCTTGAGATTTCACCTGGAGAAATCTTCGGCCTGCTCGGTCCCAACGGAGCAGGCAAGTCCACGACGGTAGGTATCCTCACCACCCGTGTGCGGCCCACCGCCGGCCAGGCCTGGATCGGCGAGCTCGATGTCTGGAAGGAACAAGTTGCTGTGAAGCGGCTCATCGGAGTCGTGGCTCAGCGTCCGAATCTTGATTTTTCTCTCACCGCTCGCGAAATTCTGCTCTTTCACGGCGCCTACTTTGGCCTGGACTCCCACGAACGTGCCCAGCGAGCCGACGCCCTGCTCGATCGCTTTAAGCTCCGCGACCGCGGCAATCAAATGGTGCGTGGATTTTCCGGTGGCATGATGCAGCGCCTCTCCATCGCTCGCGCCATGATGCACGATCCCCAGGTTCTTTTCCTCGACGAACCGAGCGCCGGCCTCGATCCCCAGACTCGTTTGCTGCTCTGGGAGATCATCCGCGAGTACAACCAGAGCGGAAAAACCGTTCTTCTCACCACGCACAATATGGAAGAGGCGGATGCGTTATGCCAGCGTCTGGCCATCATCGATCACGGGCGCAACATTGCTCTCGGCACTCCTGCCGAGCTGAAAGCTTCCGTTCCAGGTGGATTCTTGCTGCGATTGCGCTTCGGACGCCACTCTCCGGAGTTGCTGCAGCGCCTGCAGGGACTACCCGGAGTCCGGGAAGTGCGCGCGAATCCTGACACGCAAAATCAAAATAAGGATTCGCAAAACGACAACTCGGCTGACGTGTATGCGGACCGCGGAGGTTCTTTGGTCTCCGAGATTGCGAATCTTGCCTCCAGCGCCAACATCGAGCTGTGCGACGTGCACATCTCCGAACCCAGCCTGGAGAATCTTTTCCTGCACCACACCGGTAGGAGCTTGCGCGAATGAACTGGAAAACTTTTCTTGCCCTGCTGGCGCGCGACGGTCATGTCGCCCGCCGCAACATCGTTCCCTTGTTGCTGCAAACATTTCTGCAGCCCATGATGTTCGTCTTTATCTTTGGCCGTGTGATGGTGAGCAGCGGCTATATGCCCGCTGCCTACAAAAGCCTGCTACTCCCGGGAATCATGGCGATCAGCATGGTGTTCACCGGAGTCTGGGCGGTCGCTATGCCGTTGATCGCTGAATTTCAATTCACTCGCGAGATCGAAGACCGCCTGCTCGCGCCCATGGAGATTTCCTGGCTCGCGATCGAGAAAGTATTCTTCGGCACGCTGCAAGCGCTGTTCGCAGGTCTCGTGGTCATTCCCGCAGCCTGGTTGCTGCTCCGCCCGGGAGTGGATCTGAACCTGCGTTCCCCGCTAAGCTTTGCCGGCGTCACGCTGCTGGTGGCGCTCTTCTCCGCGTGCGGCGGTCTGGCTCTCGGCTGCAGTATCAACGAGGCTCACATCGGTTTGATGTTCAGCATGGTTCTGACTCCCATGATTTTCTTTGGATGCACCTATTATCCCTGGAGCGCGTTGGCACACTTCCCCATCCTGCAGAAAATTGTGCTGGTAAATCCGCTGGTTTATGCCAGCGAAGGCCTGCGAGGAACGCTGGTACCTCAGTTCCCTCACCTGCCGGTTCTGGTTGTGTTGGTAGCCCTCACGATTTTTGACGCGCTCTTTCTGGCAGCTGGACTGCGCCAGTTCCGCGGAAAAGCCGTCAGTTAGCTTTAGCAGGCTAAAGTCAGTTCGCAATGACGTCAGTCCGCTTTCGCACTTCCGCCGCAAAAGCCTGATCCTTAAGCGAGACCAGATTGATTTCCACATTGGCCAGAGCCCCGGTAATCGCCGCGCGCGCCAGAGCCTGCGCCGTCGTCAGGTCCGACTTCATATTCGGATTCGTAATCGCTTCCAGGTTCGCTGCCATCCGCGCCACCTCGTGCGATTTTTCCGCTACTCCGAGCGGAACGCTTGTCGCCTGCTTCAGCCCAGCTTCAATCAGCGCCTCGCCCTCTTGTGGGCTCACTGTCTTCGCCAGCTTATAAGCCTTCATCACCGCGTTGTATGACTCTGCATCCGCGTCGATCGCTGCCTTCAACTCCTCTCGCAGCGCTCCAAGTCTCGCGATTGCTTCGCTCAACTGCGCTTCATATTGCAGATAAGCCTTCTTCCCGCGCGACATCGAAGCCACCATCGCCGCTAGTCCCGCCGCCATCGCACCCGCCGCAGCGGCAGCACTTCCGCCGCCGGGCGTAGCCGTCGGCGCAGCAAGTTGCTCAACGAACGGTTCCACTCCAGCGCGCAAGCCGCCCACCGCCATCTTCCCGCTCATCACCGCCGCCAGTCGGTTCTCCAGAATCAGCGACGAATCAAAATTCTCCACCTGCAGAAACCACTCCGCCGCCTGCTCCAGTGCCTTCTTCGGAATGAGCCCTACAATCTCGCTCGATACCGGAGCCACGCCATACCGCGCCGCCTCCCGCTTCACCATTTCAAACACACGATGCACCGGCGTCTGCTCGAAGTCCGTCAGATTCATCGAGACCTGCGCCAATCCTCGCACCAGAAATCCCGCACCCTTCACAAAGCGCATTCCGCCATTCGAAAATCTCACCGCCTTCGCGATCTTCTTCGCAATCTCAACATCGGGCGTGTTTAAGAACACGTTGTAAGCGATCAGAAACTTCCGCGCTCCCACCACGGTCGCGCCCGCCGTCGCATGCACCCTTGCTTCGCCAAAGTCCGGCTTCCGCGCCGCATTCGTCGCAATCTCCGCGCGTATTCCTTCAAATTGCCCACGCCGAATGTTCTCCAGATTCTGCCGCTCCGGCGTCCTCGCCGCCGCCTCGTACAGATAAACGGGAATTTGATATCGCTTCCAGATCTCTTCTCCTACATGCCGCGCCATGGCCACGCAATCTTCAATCGTCACGCCATCAATGGGGATGAACGGCACCACATCAGTCGCGCCCATCCGAGGATGCGCGCCCTTATGCACGTTCAAGTCGATTAACTCCGCGGCCTTCCCCGCTCCGCGAATCGCCGCCTCCTGAATCGCCTCCCGCTCGCCCACCAGGGTAATCACGCACCGGTTGTGGTCCGCGTCCATCTCGCGATCGAGCAGGAAAACTCCATCCACTTTCATGGCGGCAACAATGGCGTCAACTTTGCCTGAATCCCGCCCTTCCGAAAAATTCGGCACACATTCCACCAGCGTAGACATAAGTGGGAAGAATAGCTGGCCCATGCTCAACGAAGCAAGGCGTCCCAAGACCTGGTAATGTGTCAGTTTGATTGTCATCCTGAGCAAGCGTTCTTTGCCGAGCGAAGGATCTAGGCGAGCCGCGCGATGTGTCGCGTTCTTTGCGACACAATAATCGCGCGTCTGGCTCGCTTCCGTATCAAACTGACCCACTACCCAAGACTTACCTTCCACGGTTCTTCCGCAAAACTCCACATTCACTTTGGTGTTCCTTCGCTACTAAGATTAGAATTGCGAAATTCGGCGGGCACTTCGTCCATGGCAGATCAGATCAAGACGCCCCCACCGGCCTCGCCTGCGGAAGCTGGCGCGGACGCTCTGGCGGGCACCACCGTCGGCCGCTTCGCAATCTCCAAGCGTCTCGGTGCCGGTGGCATGGGACAGGTCTACGGCGCGGAAGATACCACGCTGAAGCGGCATGTCGCCATCAAGCGCATGGCGCCCCGCGCCAGTTCCACCGAGGCCGACCGCAAACGCTTGCTCAAGGAAGCCCAGCGCGCCTCCGCCCTCAACCACCCCAACGTTGGAGCAATCTACGACGTGGTCGAGCACGCCGGTGAACTCTGGCTCGTGATGGAATACGTCGAGGGTGAGACTCTCCGCCATCGCCTCTCGCAGCCGATTTCCACCGAGGAATTTTTCTCCATTGCTACTCAATGCTGCGAAGGCCTGCAGGCCGCTCACGAGAAAGGCATCATCCACGGCGACATCAAGCCCGAGAACATCATGCTCACCCCCGGCAATCGGGTAAAGATTCTCGACTTCGGCGTCGCCCGCCGTGCCTGGAGCAGCAATCCCGACGAAGCCACCAAGAGTTTGGAGACCATGACCGCCTCCGGCGGCACTCCCGCCTACATGGCTCCTGAGGTCCTGCTGCAACAGCCCGACGACGGACGCTCCGATCTCTTCTCCCTTGGCCTGGTCTTCTACGAAATGCTCGGTGGCGATCAGCCTTTCCGCAGCGAAAGCCTGGCCACCACCATCGCCAGAATCGTTCACGTCGAGCCTGCGGCACTCAAGGATGTCCCCGCCCCGCTCGCCGCTGTGGTCTCTCGTAGTATGGCGAAAACACCGGACGCACGCTACCCCAATGCCGCCGCTCTGCTTGAAGACTTACGCCGCGTCGAACAAGGTGGCAAGCCAAAACGTGTCCCATCCACTTCTGGATGGTTCCATCAATACCGCGCCTTCGCTGCGCTAGCGCTCGTTCTCGTGCTCTTCGCCGTGCTCTTTGCCCTGCGTCCAATCCGTCACTTATTCCGTTCCTCCGCCGCAAACAGCGGAGCTTCTCAAGCGGACTCCGGCGGCTTGCCTGAAACCAAGATTCTCGCCGTCCTTCCCTTCACCGCTGCAAAATCCGACCCCAAGCTCACCGCTCTCGGTGAAGGCCTTGCCGAAAGCGTGGCCGCCAAACTGGGCAAACTCACCGAAGACCGCACCTTTGAAGTTGTCCCGCCCGGCACTCTGCAGGAAAAGAAAATCTCCACGTTACCCGACGCTGCCCGGATGTTCGGCGCCAACCTCGGTCTCACTCTCGCCCTGGAACCTGCAGGCGATCTCGTTAAAATCACATACTCCCTGCTAGGCACGCAGTCCGAAAAGCCGCTCTCCTCGGGCTCGCTTACTCTCCCTCGGGTCGACGCTTTCTCCGCCGAGCAATTAATTTCCGACGGCACCGTCAAGGATCTGCACCTGCAACTCCGCCCCGAGGAAGAAGCTGCCCTGAAATATCACGGGACCGACCAGGCCGCCGCCTATAATTACTATCTGCAAGCTCAGGGCTATCTGCTCGACGGCACCAAAGTCGAGAATACTGACAACGCTGCCCTAATGGCTCGTGAGGCCCTCAAGCTCGATCCCAACTTTGGCATGGCCAAGGCTGCCTTGGGCGAAAGTTACTGGCTCAAGTATTCTGACACCAAGCAGAAGGAGTGGATTGCACCGGCACAGAGCGCATGCAACGACGCCGTCAAACTCGGTAACGCCGGAGCGGCCGGGCATGTTTGTCTTGGCATCATCGACAACGGCACCGGACACTACCCCGAAGCCGCTGCTGAGTTTCAGCTTGCCCTCGGCCTCGAACCTACGAACGAAGGAGCTGCCATCGGCCTGGCCCACGCCTTCCAACTCGAGGGCAAAATCACCGAAGCGGAAGGAGCCTACCAGCAGGCCATTCAGGCGCATCCCAACAGCCGCTCCGCCTACAACAATTTCGGAGCCTTCTATCTTGGGCGCAACCAGTACCAAAATGCGCTTCAGATGTATGCCAAGGCTATTCAGATCGCCCCGGAGTGGTACGCGACGTACTCAAACGTCGGCAACATTTACAACCAGATGGGGCAATACGAGAAGGCCATCGATCCCTTGAAGAAATCAATCGCGATCCGTCCGAGCTACGCGGCATACGTCAACCTTGGTGTCGCGTACTTCGGCCTGAATAAATTCTCCGAAGCCGCCGAGGCCTACGAAGCAGCCGCCAAGCTTGATCCCCAGCAGTATGTAATCTGGGGCGACCTGGGCGACGCGCTCTTCCACTCCGGTAAGAAAGATCAATCCGTGATGCCGCTGAACAAGGCGGTCGAGCTGGCGAAAGCCGAACTAAAAGTCAACTCCCACGACCCGGGAGTCCTTGGCGACTTAGCCAGCTATCACTCTCTGCTGGGAGATCGCAAGAACGCCCTGCTTTACCTGGGACAGGCTCTGCAATACGGCCACAACGATAAAGACCTACTCTTGGACGCGGCTTCGGTGTATAACCATCTGGGCGAAAGTGGCTTGGCTATCGAGTTCCTGGCTAAGGCCGTGCAAGCAGGCTACACCGCGGACAAGATTCGAAGTCTGCCCGACTTTGACAATCTCGCCGCTATGCCTGCCTACCAACAGATCATCAAATCGAAGTAGCTCCAGTGGAAGTGGGGCTGGAGTGGGGCTGAGTCAGAACCCGTGGGGCGTCGGTTTCCTGGAAGTATCGCGTCCTGACAAGGACAACAGACAATTCAAGAAAAATAACGAGAGGAGCATCTATGGCAACTCAAAGAGTAACACCCGATCCAGACACGCCAAACCCGGTCAGCACGAACATCTGCGACCCTTTCTCGGCGGAATTAGGAGCCTTGGTCACCTTCACCGGCGTCACCGGAAAGCAGAGCATCACCGCGATCAAGGGTCAAACCTGGCCATTCACCATTGCATCCCCGATCGACTTCCCGCTCAAGGCAAACGAATACATATACATATTGAGCAGCGGGCTGAACGTAAACCAGACGTATCCTTACACCGTAAGTCAGACTTGTTCGAACGGAGTGCAGAAAGGCGTAACCATCATCGACCAGATGCCAAAGCACCACAAGTAGACACGCCAACTGATTTCAGGGGACGGCCGAGCTCCGTCCCCCTATCATCCACTAACGTTTCTTCCAGAACCTTCCCACTCCCAACCGCACCTGCACCGTATTCAGCCCTGGATTGTAATTCCCTAGCCCCGCGCTCGATATATGCAGATATCGCACGTCCACGCTCCAGTTATATTTCTCGCCCAGAATGTGCGTCCCCAATGCCGCGCTGGGCGTGAAGTTCACCGTGTTCGTATAGGTAGGAATAGCGTGATTGCTAAACACCGTTCCGCCGCTCAACTCGAAGTAGGGTGAGAAGCGTCCACGCCGCTCAAAATTCCATTTCAGCACCAGCGCGTTGAATCCCCATCCATACGCGGTATTGGCCGGTTGAAAAATCAGGTACACCGGAACAATATCCGCTGCATACTCGAATCGTCCTCGCAGAATCCCCGGCCAGTGCGGCCCGGTAAGAATCCTCCCGTACCGCACCCCGGCATCGAAGGCCTCCGTCTGGGAAGTCCCACCCGGCACCGAGTGACCCCCTCCGGCCCACACCTGTACCTCGTTCCCATCGGTTTCCGGCCCACTCTGCGCCCAGCCCAGCCCGGTTACCGCGATCAAGCAAACAAAAAGAAGAAAACCGTTCATTCGCACCATGTAATCGAGGTTGCCCGACTCGCGCTTATTTTGCAAGCGAGGTCCACACGAGCCTGAGACCATCACACCTTCCGTTCTGAATCAGTTACCCCTGTGATCTAGGTCACAGCCGCCTCCCATTCCCCGCTCTATGATCCATTTGAACGCGATAGTGTTCATCGGAGGCTCCGATGTCACGACAGGTTTCCAAACCGATTTTCAGGCTTGCTCTGGTTCTTTCCGCCGCACTGGTCTTCATGGTTGCGCTTTGCGCGCAAGACACACCTCCGGCGCAGAAGACCACGCAGCAGCCCTCTTACGCCGCGATCCCCGTACAAGCCGCCAAGCAGGCCAATCCCGTCAAGTCTTCGCCCGAATCGCTGACCCGCGCCAAGAAGTGGTGGGCGCTCGATTGCGTCATGTGCCACGGCGCCAACGGCGACGGCAAGGGCAGCCTGGCCACTGACATGAAGCTGAAGATTGCCGACTTCACCGATCCCAGCACGCTCAAGGATCGTACCGACGGCGAGATTTTCTACATCATCAAGAACGGCCACCAGGACATGCCACCCGAAGGCGACCGCATCAAGCCCGAGGAGAACTGGGACCTGGTCAACTACGTGCGCTCTTTATCGAAGGCAAAATAAGGGCTGGGAGTGGCTCGTGTGGGGCGGACACTCTTGTCCGCCTCTTTTGACTTTGATTTTGTTCTTAATCCTTAATCACAAGCATCTCAGGGAAAGCCATCTAGTGCTTGCAATAAAAAACGCGGCTCTCAAGCCGCGCGCGTTTAAATCCCTTGTCATTCCGAACCGGGCTGAAAGCCCGGTGAGGAACCTGCTGGTTACGCCACCCGATTCCGCCGGCCACCCTTTTCCCACCACACCGCGGGATCTTCCGGCCGGTTCAGCATCTGCGACAATTCCTTCTTGATCTCGAGCAAACGGTTGGCCCGCATCTCCACCGCCGACTGGTCAATCTGGGTATCTGACCCCTTGCCCGTAAATCGGGCGTTCATGTTCCGTAAGTCCGTGATTTCCTGACGAAGGCTGGTGAGATGTTCCAATATGTAGGGCATACTTTGATCTTACCCCAGATTCCAGAACTCGCCAGACTATTTCCTGCGGAGCGATGTTTCCGCATCGCTTTGAGCTTGAGAGCGGTTGAGATTCGTTCCAGAATTTCAGATTTCCGCTGAAACCTGGGTATACCCCTCCCCCTAGGCCCGTATTGGAATCATCGAGTTAGCAGAAAAATCCCTCGCAAAATACGTCGCCTAAAAGACTTAACATGCAAAATCTACCAAACACAGGGGTTACGAGCCGATCGTTGGTCGGGCTCGCAGAGCTCGATCTACAGCCTCTGCTGGGACAAGAATGAACGAATCAGATCTGCGGGGCAAGGGCAGATGTCACATGGGGCTGTGGATGGTGATAGGACACGGGCGGGTGGCCAACCCTTTCCATGTTTTTCCTTACCGTTCCAGAATTATGGGTGCCCCCGTCCTTGCGCTTTTTGCAAGGGCGGGCACGATGCGGCCTGAGCCATGTGTTTTCGGGACCTGAAAACATAGACCGTCATTGCGAACGTCCGTGGTACTCGCCCTTCGCATAGAACGCGAAGGACGGGGCACCCTTTTTGACGCAAACGCTAGCGACCCTAAAAGCCTGGGCCACCCGCCTCACAAGGTCCCCTGAATTTGAGCCGTCATTTCCCCCGGCTTGCCAATGCGCAGATAACGCAAATGGGTCTGCTCTGGGGCGAAAAAACCCACTGCTTCGATGCGGGCACCTTTGGGCGTTGCTATAAACGCCGTGTAGAGGGCCATGCAGGCGTCACCGCAGGCCGTAGGAAAGTCACAAAGTACATCGAAATCTATGCCGTTAATCCTTAGAACGCTCAATTTAAGCGCCTGCCCCGCTTGGGACAGCCAGTTCAGCCATTCGTCTAGTGCTTGCTCAACACTTCTGCCCGAAGCTCCTTCCCCGAGCTTGCCCCCTATCCGTATCGTGGTTGCGAGATCCCAATCGGTCGACTGTCCGAGCCACGGCAGATCAAGACGTTTATAGTCAAGGATCCTGTACGTCGTACTCCTCAGGAAGAGCCCAAGTTTATTGCCTTGCCAATGACGCGGCCTCCCCTCATAGAGAGGCGCTAGGATGTCCCTCTCTGCGTCCACGACTTGCCTCACATAGCTGCGAATTTCGTCGTTCCACCTCGTTGGATCGGCGTACCTGAAGGACGGGTCATCCAGTTGTTCGAAAATCGGATCGTATATCTCAAGCAGGGCGAATTTCCACGGCATAACCCAGGCCTTCCTCACGAGGCGGTTTTTCTCGAGGCTCGAAAGATCAGCAATGTTGGCGCTTCTAGTGATGTTCACTCGCCGCAACGCCATCGTCTTCATCCTCTCTAATGTGACGGGCAACAATCATATTAGCGCCGGGTGCCCCATCTTTGCGTTCTCACAAAACAGCCTGCCCCGAAGCCGAAGGGTGGGATTCCACAAACCTCTACCCTCTCGGGATTACGATCTCGCCGTGGGCAGGCACCCTCCGCGATGCGACCAACCGAAGGCTACCGGGACGCAACGGCAGCCAGAGGCTTGATGGCCTTGAGTTCCTTCGAATACTTTTTCTTGACCTGATGAACCGCAAAGGCATCCTGCAAGTTCAGCCAGAACTGCTCGGAGGTGCCGAAATATCTGGCTAGCCGGGCAGCCATCTCGGGAGTGATGCCCCGCTTCTCCCGGACAATGTCATTGACCGTAGGAGCGGAAACCCCCAGCTCTACCGACAACCGGTAAGCGGAAACGCCCATGGGTGCGAGAAACTCCTCCCGCAGAATTTCTCCGGGATGCACCGCCCATCCTGCCGAACCATCATTTTCGATACTCATTCTCTTCTCCATACCTAATACTGATGCCTTTCTACTGCCGCCGAGTCTTCTACATACGATCAGTTACATACGATCAGTGGTAATCCGTGATCTCTACATCGTAGGCATCCCCGTTCCGCCACACAAAGCACAGGCGAAATTGTTCGTTGATGCGAATGCTGTGCTGGCCGTTCCTGTCGCCGCGCAACTCCTCCAACCGGTTGCCAGGAGGAATTCGCAGGTCCTCCAAATTAGTGGCCGCATGCAGCGCGGCCAGTTTCCTCTTGGCGATATTTCGCAGACTTGCCGGAGGCATTCCCTGGCTCTTTCCTGTGTCCCAGAACTCCTTCGTGTTCTTGTCCGCGAAAGATTTGATCACCAACCATAGTTTAACGATGATCGTTAATAACGTCCACCATTAAATCGCTGGAACCTGCAGCCTCTTGACAAGCTCCCACTCAACTCCGTACAATTAGCACTCAGTAGGCGAGACTGCTAACAGCCACGCCGAATCCCAAACAAATCATAGGTTTACGCAAGATCAACCTTCTACACAACTTTTGAAAGGAGTTGCAACCATGGCGAAATTTAGCCCACTGCATGATCGCATCCTCGTCCGTCGCGTGGAGGAAGCTTCCACCACTCGAGGCGGCATCATTATCCCCGACAGCGCGAAAGACAAGCCGCAAGAGGGCATCGTGGTTTCCACCGGCAAAGGCCGCACCAACGATGAAGGCAAGACCTTCCCTCTGGCCGTTCATGAGGATGACCGCATCCTGTTCGGAAAGTATTCCGGCACCGAGATCAAGATTGACGGCGAAGACTTCATCATCATGAAAGAAGACGAAGTCCTCGGCATCCTCACCGGCGCCGCTACACCGGCCAAGAAGGAACTCGCCGGCTCAAAGAAATAAGGAAGGTCGCGTCGCGCTTGATTGTCACCCCGCTTCGCGGGCTGACGTGCGGTCGCTCTTTCAGGTCCTTCGCAACGCAAAAAGCGCGCTGCTCAGGATGACAAACGAAATTCTTGAAATTCATTAGGAGAAGACAAAATGGCAAAACAAATCGTACACGGCGAAGAGTCCCGGCAGGCGATCCTGCGCGGCGTCAATCTTCTGGCCGACGCTGTAAAAGTCACCCTCGGCCCCAAGGGCCGCAACGTTGTGATTGAGAAGAAATTCGGTTCGCCGACCATCACCAAGGACGGCGTCACCGTGGCAAAAGAAATCGAACTGAAGGACGGCCTCGAGAACATGGGCGCCCAGATGGTTCGCGAAGTTGCCAGCAAGACTTCTGATGTCGCCGGCGACGGGACCACCACCGCCACTGTTCTCGCCCAGGCAATTTATCGCGAAGGCGTGAAGACGGTTGCTGCTGGCGCCAATCCAATGGCGATGAAGCGCGGCATCGAGAAGGCTGTCTCCCTGGTTTGCGGCGCATTCGACAAGAAGACCGGCGAACGCTCCAAAGGCGAGCTCGACAAGTTCTCCAAGCCCGTCTCGGGAGAAATGATCGCACAAGTCGGAACAATTTCGGCAAACAACGATGAGACCATTGGACACATCATTGCCGAAGCGATGAAGAAAGTCGGCAAGGATGGCGTCATTACCGTGGAAGAGTCGAAGACGCTGGAGACACAGCTGGAAGTGGTCGAAGGTATGCAGTTCGATCGCGGCTACCTGTCGCCTTACTTCGTTACCGATCCCGAGCGGATGGAAGTTGCTCTCGAGAATGCTTACATCCTGATCAACGAGAAGAAGATCAGCTCCATGAAAGATCTGCTTCCGTTGCTCGAGCAGATTGCGAAGAGCGGCAAGCCGTTGGTCATCATTGCTGAGGACGTGGAAGGCGAAGCACTCGCTACCCTCGTCGTCAACAAGCTGCGCGGAACGCTGCAAGTCGCGGCCGTCAAGGCTCCCGGCTTCGGCGATCGTCGCAAGGCGATGCTGCAGGATATCGCGATCCTCACCGGCGGCAAGGCGATCACGGAAGATCTCGGCATCAAGCTCGAGAACGTGCAGGTCAGCGATCTCGGCCAAGCCAAGAAGATCACCATCGACAAGGACAACACGACCCTGGTCGAAGGCAAGGGCAAGCACTCGGAGATCGAAGGCCGCGTAAAGGAAATTCGCAGCCAGATCGATAAAACGACCAGCGACTACGACCGCGAGAAGTTGCAGGAGCGGTTGGCGAAGCTGGTGGGTGGCGTAGCCGTGATCAAAGTCGGCGCCGCGACCGAGACCGAAATGAAGGAAAAGAAAGCCCGCGTGGAAGATGCGATGCATGCGACCCGCGCAGCCGTGGAAGAAGGCATTGTCCCCGGCGGCGGAGTGGCACTGGCTCGCTGCGTTGCGGCTCTCGACAAGCTGAAGGTCGAGGATCCGGACGAGCAGATCGGCGTGAACATCGTGAAGCGCGCCCTGCAAGAGCCGATGCGCCAGATTGTCGAAAACGCCGGCCAGGAAGGCGCGGTCGTGCTCGGCAAGGTGCTCGACTCCAAGGAGATCAACTACGGCTTCAACGCACTGACCGACGAGTACGAAGATCTGGTCAAGGCGGGCGTGCTCGATCCGACGAAGGTGGTGCGCACTGCACTCACCAACGCCGGCTCGATCGCCGCATTGATGCTGACCACCGAAGCGCTGGTCGCGGAGATTCCGGAAAAGAAGGAAGCTCCGATGGGCGGCGGCGGACACGGCGGCGGCGGCATGGAAGGCATGTACTGAGCGCGTAGTCCGCGGCGTCTGAGCCGCGGGCGCTCATCCTGAGCGCGTTCTTTGCGCGAAGGATCTGGCTGGCGGCTATCAGCTTTCAGCCATCAGTAAAGTCAAAGACCCCACTCGCAAGAGTGGGGCCTTTTTTATTGTTGCGGGCCTGGGAACGTCGGTTCACGGCTCGCCCTACGGCTTAAGCCGGGCTCCCTTTTCGCGGGCTGATACAGCATGGGTGAACTCGTGCCCTTCCGGTCATGCTCGCGAGCAGGGGAGACTCGCCACGACCGCGCTCGGGAAGGGCACGACTTTCAGTCGTGCCGCAAGAGATTCCTTCATTACGCGGCTTTAGCCGTAGAGCATTTTGAGAAAGAGACGGGAGTACGATTCAACGACAAAGAGGCTGCGGCGTTGCCAGGTTGAGAACGTTACGAAGTACGTTCCGCGTGGATTAAGGTCGTGAGTCGGTTTCAGGAGCGCACCCCAGCGGCTGAAGCCGCTCTTTGGCCAGCTTAATACAGCACGAGTGAACTCGTGCCCTTCCCGGGCCTAATTCCAGACAGCAGTGTGCCGCTTTGGGAAAGCGGGCGAGTGGTCCGGCGCCAAAGGTTGGGCGGGGATTTTCTGTGTAGATCAGCTGTGACATCTGACCTTGTCCGCCACCTCGAATTAGCCCATCATCGTCAAAGCGGAGGCGGTAGGTTCGGCCAGAACGGCGGATGCGCCAAGTCCTTGCCGGGAGTTTCTCCCGATGATTCCAGTATACCGAGGGGGGAGGGGGTATACCCCAAAGCATTTTTAGCACAAGAGGATTTCAGCCCAGGCA
>Ga0209656_10000915_pt1 | contig 18989 bp, 19 predicted proteins | sample BogFormECP12_OM2_FD_188239 | JGI IMG/M metagenome (GOLD analysis project Ga0209656, IMG submission 188239) | Bog forest soil microbial communities from Calvert Island, British Columbia, Canada - ECP12_OM2 (SPAdes) (version 2) | ecosystem: Environmental > Aquatic > Freshwater > Wetlands > Bog ... | reverse complement strand
TCCACCAACTGCTGGATCGCCAATGAACTGCGACGGGGACGCCGTACCACAACTTGCTCTTCGCTCATGCCAACACTTCACCACAACAGCCCGCAATAAAACAGGTGCGTTGCTCTCACGCTTACGTCCAACTCGCAGGTTAGATCTCGAACCGGTTTCAACTTGCCATCCGTCTTGCAGCGGTCCATGCACACGGTTCCGCAGCAACCCGCACGCTTAACGACCAGCCATGGCCAGCAGCTGTGCACACCATTGCTGCCGACTCGCCGCACAGGAATGCGCCGTCAGGACAACAGTCCGTAACCCGCTGCGCGTCCATCCAAACCACGGCGGTGCGCACAACCCGCGCGCCACTCGGCGCACCCGCTTGCGTAACTCTTGGGCGGGTGCAGTCTCGCAACTGTCGGAACATCGAACCGGATCAAGCGCACATCAAGCCGCCGAGAGCGAGGTAGCATGCCACCTCGGCAATCTGGCGGTTCGTCAAGTTGTAACGCTCGTGCGCTACGTACCAGCAGAACCAGCACACCGCCATCAGGACGAGGGCGACGACGATCTCCACGCTCTCCAGGACTGGCGGGTTCTGCTGCCGGTTGGCGTACGATTCGCGCATCATTATTGTTTCCCCCTCTTCGGGCTGAACACCCATCGCATCAAGAACCCCAGAACTCCGCAGAACACGAAACCGCACGAGAGTCCCAAGTGAAATCCTTTGTTCTCTGGCTGGTAGAGATGGATCCACGCCAGCCGACCCAAGCCGAACAGCAGGAAAGCCCAGAAGAGAAACTCCCAGTCGCGAATTTGCTCTCGCGCATCGTTGCCCAGCTCGGTTGGGACGGGAGGTGTTACGCCGTTTGCATCGTTTTGATCGTTCATATCCATCGCCTTACAGCAGATTGTTGAAGTAGCTGAAACAGCCGAACACCAGAGCAAACACCAGAGACAACAACACAAACCAGCGCCTGAGTGGCCTCGCGGCCTTTCGTTCAAATGGGTTGGAAGGTTCCAGCACACCGTCACACATGGCCCTGCCCGCACCAATGTCCGCTCGATTGCGGATGTATTGGTTCAGCGCGTTGTAAACCGGTTTGACAGTGAGTGGATCTGCCATGTTTTGCCTCTGGCTGCGCTTCAGCGCTTATCGCACCAGAAATGCGGCGATCTGCATTTGCTGCCCGTTGCTCAACCCATCTCCCGATTGTTTGGAATTGGGAAACTGAAAGCGCAGGACTGTGGGTTGTGTGCCGGACGCCATCTCCAGGGCCACGACGCCAACCGCTGCTTCGCCCGGAGCAATCCGCGCGGTCTGGGTCTGACCATCCAAAACTTTTACCGGTGTCTCTTGCTTAATCTTGAGTTTGGCGGCTTGCTCGTCGCCTAACTGCGAGTTCTGTAGGCCGTACAGGGACTGTGCAGACCGCACCCCGTCCAACTGGTACACCAGCGGAGTGTCAATGGCGTATGGTTCGGTGCCGTGGTTGCGGACGGTATAGCGAACCAGCAGGCGGCCATCTTTCTCATAGAGATCGCTGATCCACACCTCGACCGGCTTCGAGGCCCGCTGCTTTGAAGGCAGTAGCCGAATTGGCTTTCCCGCGAGCAGTAGTTCAGTGATCGATGGCGAAACCGGGATAGGCGTAGTCGCAGCCGTCGGCTTAACTGGGTCCAGATGTACTGGCGCCTGGTCGACGGCAAAATCCATCGTCGTTACCGACTCGGCGGGCTCCAGTTCGTAGTTCAGTCGCTGACTCGCCGTCCAGATGAACAAGTTGGTTGCGGCATCGGCTTCTGTGGGCTGGACAAATACCTTGTTCTCGCGCCACTCGACCTTAAATGCTGGGCTCCCGGCTGCCACCTGCACCACCGGTTCGCCCACTTCGATGACTGTCAGGTGGTTGAGTGCGGTCTTCAGATGGACGATGCGGGTGCGGTCACTGGTTTCGGTTTCAATCTTCTGCGCAACAGCCGGGATAAGTACCGCGGCCAGCACTGCGAACATCAACACGACGCGCTTCATGGCTTGTTTGTTCCTTCCTTTAGTCCGAATGTTGTACGTCCAGGAGACTCCCTCCGAAGTCTCCTGGACGGTTGTGGTTAGTTGGGTTCCAGCAGCGGCGCGACATTCCTACTGGGGAGTTGCGGCCGCCGTTGGGTGTCGGGAAAGATCACCTTCCCATTGCGTACTTCGCTGCGTCCCGCCCTGATCGGGAACTTCCGGACTCGCTCCAGCACAACGGGCGAGCCTTTCTCGTCGCGGTCGGTGAACACTTCCCCCGTCTTCGTGACCTGCGCCATGAAGATCAGGCGTTCAACGACCTGGCCATTGGCCTGCGTGAAGGGTTGGACCAGGAAGATCCGACCTTCCGCGTCGATTTCCACCTCGCCGTCGCACAGACTGGGAACTTCCACTGTGACCGGACGGCCACCGGTTCGGTCCGCAATCTGGTTAACGACCTCTTGCGGAAAGCTGTAGAAGACGATCGATCCAGTCCCCGTCACCAAGGTGGGATCTGGAGTCGGCCGTCTATCCCTGCAAACGATCGCGTGCAAGGCCGACAGGTAGGATATCCGTGTCAAGCTTCTCTCACAAGCAGCGGCGAAGAGCCACCGTCCGGAACATCTTTTTTCGCACCAATCTTGCCCGATCATCGGTTCCGGTCGATTAGGAGAATTATTCGTTAAGGCAACACCTGAAGGACTCGACCGCCTTACAGACATCATCGAGAACAATACGTCTGACCGCATGACGAAGGAGCTCTCTTGCGTCGAGGCGATTGAGCCTATCACGCCCGTCTACCGACGGGGCGGCGCTGAAGCTCAGGACGTGCTTCGCCGAAGTCCCCGCGGAAAACACGGCTTCATTACGCGCGTGCGGCTGTTCAATTTCGGCTCGGATGACGACCAGCCGAAGCTGGTGGAGGACTTTGAGGCCACATGCCGGCAGCGAGGCATCCGGCTCAGTAAGGACGGATATTCGCCATCCAGCTTTACCTACGGGATCGAATGCCGAAATGTCGACGACGTTGACGCGCTTTCGCGTGTCATCGGCGTGCGCTCGATTTCTCACATGCCGCTGATTCGTACTATTCGCGCTCGGATGCTCAATCCGAAACCGCTCCCGAAGCTGCCTAGCCGAGACGACGTAACAGGTGACTTTCCTGTCGTTGTTGTTGTTGATAGTGGCGTAACCAATGGGATACCCGGGTTGGAGAGCTGGGTTGTCGGACGTGACTCCCAGGTCGCTCCGGAATATCAAAACACCGATCATGGCACCTTCGTTGCCGGATTGATCTGTTGGGGCGGCGAACTGAATCCCACAATTGCGGGTCTCGATGGTAGCCCCTGCGGCGTTTTCGATCTCCAGGTTATTCCGAATCAAGATCCGGCAAAAGGAGACACCCTAGCCCTTCTGGAGTCAGAGCTTCTTGTTTCCTTGGAGGCAGCACTTCAGGAGCACGCGAACAAATACAAGGTCTGGAATCTTTCTCTCGGGACGGACACTGTCTGCTCCCTCGACGATTTTTCCGCGCTTGCCGAGGAACTCGACAATTTGCAAGACAAGTACCAGGTGTCCTTCGTCATAAGCGCCGGGAACTACGATACTCCGCCCCTTCTGGATTTCCCCCGTACTTCGGATCAGCTGGACGCGGGAAGAATCACAACCCCCGCAGATAGCGTCCTCGGAATCACCGTAGGTGCCGTCTCACACGTCGATTACAAGAAGAACGGCCCGAAAGAGCACCATCCCTCGGCTTTCTCTCGTCATGGTGCCGGGCCAAATTACGTGATCAAGCCGGATCTTGTTCATTACGGTGGCTCCTGCTCTACCGATCTCTCCCACATCTCAGGCATACGCTCGGTGAACGACGGTGGTTCAGCGGAGAACTTAGGCACAAGCTTCGCGACTCCCTTGGTTTCCAGAACGCTTGCACAGATTTACCACCAGATAACGCCGACGCCGTCTCCGGTACTCGCTAGGGCACTTTTGACGCACCATGCCCGCGACCCTCGTACCAAGCATCGCGTACCAGACGGCGATGAGAATTTTTTTGGATTCGGATTGCCGTCGCCAATTCCGTACTGTCTGGAGTGCACGCCTCACACATCGACCCTTGTATTCGATGACGTTCTCAGGCCCGGTTATTTCCTGGAATGGAATGATTTTCCATACCCGCCATCACTATGCCGGGACGGGAAATATTTTGGTGAGGTCTGGATGACGGTGGCCTTTGTGCCGGCGCGGGGAGCGCGGTGGGGTACAGAGTACTGCGAGACTCATATTGATGCACACTTCGGTGTTTACCGGGGACAGAAATCGCGGGAGACTGGGGTGGTTACATCGAAGTTCGTAGGCCTCGTGCCGCCAGAGCACAAGAATGCAGGCCTGCTCTACGAGTCGTACCAAGTTGAAAAGCTCCGCAAGTGGGCTCCCGTCCGCACTTACTACGGCAATCTCGGCGAGAAAGGTGAGCGCGGCGAGCGCTGGCGGCTGAAGCTCCAACTCCTCACCCGCCACGGAGTAGAAGACGAGGAGGCGTTCAAACCACAGCCATTTTCGCTGATTGTCACCATCTCTGATCCAGAGAAAAAGGTGCGAGTCTACGACGAAATGGCACAAATTGTCCGCAATCGCTTCCAGGCTCAGAACCTCAACGTGCGCGCGGGAGCGCGCATTAGAGCAAAGCAATGAGGGGTGCGGCTATAACAACGAGCAAAGGAGGAATATATGGCCAGAAAGGTGTTTTTTAGTTTCCATTACGAACGTGACATATGGCGAACAAACGTGGTGAGAAATAGTGGCGTCGTAGAAGGCTACGCGGCAGCAGGATTTCACGATGCTTCCTTGTGGGAAGAAGCCAAGAAGAAGGGAGACGCGGACGTCAAGAAACTGATCGATACGGGACTGGTCGGGACAAGCGTCACTGTTGTTCTGGTCGGAGCTGAGACCGCGCAGCGTAAGTTCGTCGATTACGAGATCGAGAAAAGCATCGCTCGTGGAAATGGGCTGCTCGGGATCTACATCAGTGGCATTAAGGACCAGAACGGTAAAATTGATATTCAGGGCTCAGCTCCGCAACGTCTCATAACAGCCGGGGCTCCTTGCCAGTATTGGGATCGCAGCAAGTTCGGCGAATGGGTAGAGACAGCGTATAAGAAGGCGCATCCGGCTGGTTAACGCGCCAGGAAGCATGAGCGATATGTGACAACTGGAGACGATGCAATGAGCGCCGAAGCGATTTCAGCCAATGTTTTCATTCGCGAATATACTCGTGAATTACACAACAAGAACGTGGCCGTGTTCGCCGGCGCTGGCCTGTCTATGGCCTCCGGTTACGTGGACTGGCCCGGTCTGCTTAGAGAACTCATTCAGGACCTCGGACTTGACCCTGAAAAAGAACACGACTTAGTTACCCTGGCACAATATCACTGCAACCAGGCTGGCGGTAGCAAAACGCGGCTCACGCAGGCTATATTCAACCACTTTGCACCGACCAAGACGCCGACCCGAAATCATGAGATTCTTGCACACCTTCCCATCTACACGTACTGGACCACCAACTACGATAAGCTGATCGAGAAGGCGTTGGAAGAAGCCAAAAAGGTCCCGGATGTCAAATACGCGCTGAAGCAGCTCTCCGTAACGCGGCCAGATCGTGATGTGGTCGTCTACAAGATGCACGGCGACATCGATAATCCCGCGGATGCCATCATCAGCAAAGACGACTACGAAGCTTATCCGCTAAAGATGGGCGCTTTTGTGTCGGCGCTACGCGGTGATCTCGTGGAAAAGACATTTCTGTTCCTGGGCTTCAGCTTTACCGATCCCAATATCGATTACATACTCAGCCGCGTGCGCGTCCAGTATGAACAGCACCAACGGCACCACTACTGCGTGCTGCGGAAGGTCGCGAGGAACAGCGGCGAATCTGCTGATGACTTTAAGTATCGCCAGCTAAAGCAAGAATACTTCATTAGGGATCTGAAGCGTTTCAGCGTCTATACCGTTCTCCTAGATGAATACTCGGACATAACGGATCTTCTCCAGAAGATTGCAGCCAGCTACAAACGCTCCTCTATTTTCATTTCCGGCGCAGCCGAGGAGTACGGCGGTTGGACGCGTCCAGAGGCTGAAAGCTTTCTGCACAAACTCAGCTACCAGATCCAATCGATGAAGAATCGCATTATTACAGGGTTCGGCGTTGGAGTAGGCAGCGCGGTGATTAACGGTTCGCTCGCATACCTGAACGATGCTGGGAAGACGATATCTGACGAGGACCTTGTAATGCGCCCCTTCCCGCAAGCAGCTCCAGGCGTGGCGAGACTTGCTGAGCAGTGGACGGGGTACCGGAAAGCGATGATCGATCACGCCGGCATCGCAGTTTTCGTTTTTGGCAACAAGCAAGATGCCACCGGAAAGGTAGTTCTTTCGAATGGCATGAGGGAGGAATTCGAACTCTGCGTAAGGGTCGGCGTTCATCCGTTACCTTTAGGAGCGACGGGATTTATTGCTGCTGAGCTGTGGGAAGAGGTGAAGAAGGATATGGGGAGATTCTATCCGAACTCGACCGCCGCATTCCGCCAGGACTTTGAACAACTTGGCGATTCATCGAAGACGCCAAATGAGCTTCTGGCTATTGTCCTGAAACTGATCGATCAGCTGCAGAAGGCGTAGGTATGGCAAAGCGAGTTTACTTCGCGTTTCACTATCAGGACGTGATCGACTTCCGCGCAAATGTTGTGCGCAAGCATAACTTCCTGGGAGGGGTTGAATCCGCTGGTTACTACGACCATTCGATTTGGGAAGAGGCGAAGAACACAAGCCCATTAGCGTTGAAGCGCCTCATCAACGCGGAATTGCAAAACACCTCAGTTACCGCAGTGCTCATCGGTTCCGGAACCTGGGCGAGGCGGTGGGTTCGGTACGAAATCATGAAGAGCATCGAGCGTGGCAATCGTGTGCTCGGCGTGCATATCAACAGCATCAATGGGAAAGACCGGCTGTCAAAGGTGCTTGGTCCAAATCCTTTTGATAACCTCGGCGTGGAGGTCAGCGCGGACGGCACAAGAGCCACACCGACAGAATGGAAAGACGGCAAATGGGCTTACTATTCTGATCTTGATCCTTTTGCGATCAATCAGCAGCCCGACGTAAACAGGGGAAAACATCTTTCCCTTTCGCATTGGTTTCCGGTCTACGACTGGGTAGCGAATCGTGGATACGACAATTTCAGCTCCTGGATTTCATGATCATCATAGTGGACCCAAAAAAGGCGGACAGTAAATGTCGTCCCTCACGAAAGCTGATATGCGGGCGCGCGGTACCCGTATCCTCGCACAGCAGGGATTGGTCGGGAATACTGCTCGTACCATCTTGGCTGGTGGGGCTACTCGCTTCGATGCAAGTATGACTTAAAGGAGGCAACGATGGACAAGGACAGACTGTTCGTAGAGCGACGGCCGGAGGGTGATTATGCCGTGAGGAGGCCGAATGCCGAAAGAGCTAGCGCCGTGTTACCCACCCAGGCGGAGGCCATCGATCGAGCCCGCGAGATCAATCCCGGTACTGCGCCTTTGGTTGAGAGGGTTCGTTACACCGGCGTTGGCAAGCCTGACAAGTGGCGCAAGCCATAGCTTCACGTGGCCATCTAGTTTGCACTTCACATGAAATGGCGGACTCTCTTCGGGCGTGTTCTTGCGACGGTCATAGAGGCGGGTATCCGACGGCGCGCCGCGCGTTCTAGCAACCACCAGCTTAGGGCCCCTGAATCTCGAGGACCTCAAAGGAACGCCGCTGGAGGAGCGTGGGGCAATGCTCGATTACTTAAATGAGTACGTTACGGACGGTCAGTTCGACCTTCCACGCCTCATCAATGGTGATTATTTCGTGGCCATCAAGCTCCTATACAACGCGCGAACGTTTGTTTCTTGCGCCAAGCTGCTGATGTCCTTCATCGATACCGTCGCCTTCATCGACGCCGGTGATGTTCCTGATGCGTTCATCCTTTGGCTTAAGACATACGCTGATCTTGCTCCGCTCGGTATCAGCCCTAAGGAGTTGTGGGAGTTCCGCAACGGGCTAGTTCACATGACTAACCTCCGTTCCCGAGCGGTTGCAAGCGGCCGCACAGTACCCCTTATCTTCTATGTCGGATCGCCCTCGCAACCATTGCCTCCCAATCCCGGCGGGGCAAAGTACTTCAACCTCAAGGCGCTGTTAGACGCCATCGCCTTGGCTGTATCGCGATGGATTGAGACCTACAACAATAACCACGAGAAATTCTTAGATTTCGTAAGCCGCTACGACTTGATTGTCTCGGATTCGAGAATGTCCTATGTGAGGATGTGATGGCTAAGAGCCCCTCTTAAACGCGATAATGTATTCTGTCGCCGTGAAAAAGCAAGCCTTCCGGCCTTGGGTCAATTGATTCGCGCAGATGGGGTCAGCCTCTGGCTTCTTGACCGGGTCAGGGAGCACCCAACATAGGAGGCGGTAGAAGGAGCCGCTTCCTATGCCAGTGAAAAAGCCGTCGCAGAAGTCTGCCAACCCAACTACGAGCCTGGTCGTCCCTGAACTGGAGCACACCGAGAGGGCCGTGCTGAATGCGTTGGCCTCTGTACACTCTCGCCGGGCCTACAAACACGCCATCGACAGGTTTATCGCTTGGTATTGCTCTGAGCCGCGGCTAGGCTCCAATCGGTCTATAGTGTTGCGATACCGCTCGTTCCTCGAGTCTCTTCAGTTGTCGGCCGCCACAATCAATCTTCATCTGTGCGCGATCCGGCGGTTAGCCGATGAAGCTGCTGAAAGCGGCCTATTGAGCTCTGAGCTGGCAATCGGAATCCGTCGAGTCAAGGGGGTCAAGCGACTAGGCAGGAGGATTGGCAATTGGCTAACCGGAGATCAGGCAGAAGCCCTACTAAATGCCATCTCGCTGAAGAGCTTGATTGGCAAGAGGGACGCAGCGGTGATCGGGTTGTTGGTTGGATGCGGACTTCGGCGCTCTGAAGTAGTTTCTTTGCGTCTCGATCAACTGCAGTCCAGGGAAGAGCATTGGGTCATTGTCGATTTGCTCGGGAAGGGCGGACGGTTTCGGACGGTACCTGTTCCGAATTGGTGCAAGGCTCTGATCGATTTGTGGCTTCGCGATTCAGGGGTGGCCGATGGCAAGATCTTCAGGAGGATATGGAAAAACAGGACTGAGTTGGCCTTCGGGGTGACTGTCGACGTTGTCTGGACTGCGGTAAGGCGATATGCCAAGCGAATCGGCGTTGACCATCTTGCACCGCATGATCTTCGCCGTACTTGTGCCCGCCTCTGCCATAGTGCAGGAGGCGAACTCGAACAAATTCAATTCCTGCTCGGTCACGCGTCTGTGCAGACGACGGAACGGTACATCGGCTGCCGGCAGAAGTTCAAAGAAGCGGTCAACGACCGATTCAGAATTTCGCTCGGCGACACGGCGTGATAATCCGGTTTATCACGTAGTCAAGGAGTACGAGACGGGGGATTCTTAAAGCGCCCCAGAGGTGATGAAACACGGCGCGCCACTTTCCAGTTGCCCGAAGCTCAAGAATCTGGCAAGGTGTGCGGACTCATCCCACCAATCACAACTCCAAAGGGAATTATCCCCATGCAGGGCGAGCGACAGGTCTACCACCTCAAGGTGGACGCATCAGGGCTCCGCGACCGTGCCATCCTGTCCGTGGGATTGCAAGTTGGGCTTCGCCGCGCCGAGATTGCCGCGCTGAAAGTAGGCGACCTGCATCAGAACCGGGGATATGACTCCTTGCGGGTCGTGCGCAAAGGCGGACGGCACGAAGCACTTGCCATCAATCCGCAGACGGCGCAGACGGCGCAGCGCATTCGCGCTTACTTTGAGAAAGCCGGACATGCGGCCGATATCGAAGGGCCGATGTTCCGGCCGCTTCGTCGAAATCGCAAGAACCAGCAATCACGTCGCGCCATGAACCCGGACGCCATCGACCGCGTCGTTCGCAGGTTCGCGGCGAAAATTGGGTTGGAGAGAGGGTACTCGGCGCATTCGATGCGGGCGACCTTTATCACCACAGCGCTGGAGACTGGAGCGCAGCTCGAAGACGTGCAGAAGGCCGCAGGTCACCGTGACCCGAGCACCACCAAGCTCTACGACAGGCGGGGTTACAATCCGGAGAAGGCCGCAAGTTTCTTTGCGACCTATTGATTGATGTTTGCAATTATGCGCCGCCCAACACTGGGAAGGATTTCGTCTACCCATGCCCATTACGCCACAGCAAGTTCAGGCCGCTGAAGCGACCCAGCGCGCCGCCGCGCACGACGCTGCGCAGCAGATTAGGTTGGTCGCGGGTCCCGGAACCGGAAAGTCCTTTTCAATAGAAGAGCGTGTGTGCTGGCTTCTAGGCCAAGGAATTCAACCGCGTGCTATCACTGTCGTGTCGTTCACACGCGCGTCCTCCGTCGAACTGCGCAACAGAATCCATGCTTACTGCGCAGGGCACAACCAGCATAACGGCGCGGACGTACGAGTCAGCACCCTGCATTCGCTTGCGCTAAGAATGCTCAGGACTGCAAACTTGTTGCATTATCCGGCCGAGCCGCTTGTTCTGGATAGTTGGGAGCTGGAGAATGTCTTCGATGCCGAATTCGGCCACGCAAATGCATTAGGCAAGAAGCGCAGAGAAGAAATCCGGCGTGAACACGAGGCTTTCTGGAGCACGGGGCTGTGGGCTCCGCCGAACTACATCCCACCCGATCCTCCTATTACGCAGGCGGAACGGACCGCGTTTAATGCGTTTCACGGCCCGCGCACCCAGGCTTATTCTTGTGTACTGCCAGGCGAGATTGTGCGCGAGTGCTTGACTCAGATCGTCGCCGGGAACCTCGACCCGGTTGGGTTGCTCCATCTTCAGCACTTGATCGTTGACGAGTACCAAGACCTAAACCCTATCGATCAACAATTTGTTGACGAACTCATCACGAGAGGAGTTATCACCTTCATCGCGGGCGACGACGATCAAAGCATCTACTCCTTCCGATACGGATCTCCCGCCGGAATACAGGATTTTACGCAACGCTTTCCGGCGGCCGCCCCACATACTCTTACCGATTGCTTTCGTTGTGCACAGTCCATCGCTGACGCCGCTAATGCATTGATGGTGGGCTATCCGAGCCAGAACAGAATACCCAAAGCGCTGAATTCGCTGTATGCGGGCGCTGCTCCAGCGGTCGCCGGCGTTGTGCACCGCTGGCGTTTCCCGAATGCGACTGTCGAAGCAGATTCCATCGCCGCCTCTTGCAATTCCCTTATCAACGCCGGCGTTAATCCGCGTGACATTCTCATCCTATTGAGCAATCAACGGGAGCTTCTAGGAGGCCTCAAAACTTCGCTCGGTGCAGCTAATGTTCCATTCGAGCCTCCAAGAGCCGAGACATTTATAGACTCGGATACAGGGCGGTTCGTTCTTGCGATTGTTCGGTTGGTTTGCGACCTTCACGATCATGTTGCGCATAGGCTCATTCTGGGCTTACGCCCCGGTGTCGGGATTGGAACCTGCGGTGCCATCACGGATGCGGTAATAAACAACGCCCTCAGCTACTGGGACGTATTCCATAACCCGTTGCCCGGAGGCGTTTTTCGAGGCAGGAATCTTGCCGCGCTTAATCACGCGAGACAGGTAGTCGGGCAGATTGGCGCATGGCAGCGATCGGACACTCTACAGACGCGCCTTGCTGATATTGGAGCGATCGTGACTGCAACTTTCTCTGCCGCCGAAGCACAGAAGTGGCAAGACTATGCAACACCGCTGCCAACAGCGATGACAGTAGAGGAACTGCGCGATTGGCTTTGGGCGGATACGGATGAGCAGCAAATGACTGTGCTTGGAGCCGTCTTCGCGAGGCTAAACCAAGCAATGCCTGCCGCTACCGTGTTACCCCCGCGCGTGCGAATCATGAGTATGCATGGTGCAAAAGGTTTATCATCGCGCATCGTTTTCGTGCCGGGACTAGAGGAACATATATTCCCTGGACCTTGGCGACAACCCTACCCAGGCCTTGTACTCGAAGCAGCCCGGCTCCTCTACGTTTCCATTACGCGTGCGCGCGCGGCCTGCATCCTCAGCTACGCAGCGCAAAGGCGAATACAAGGTCCTGTGCGCGCCACAGCGGCTTCGCGCTTCACAACAAGTCTGAATGGCCCGTTTGCTGCTCGCGTGAACGGACTACAGCAGCTGGAGGTGCAGCAAATCCTAGCAGAGATCGCAAACCTCTGAGCCAGTTCAAAGGCTTGTGTCCGATAGCAGAATTTATCGGACATGATAATTAGAAATATTCGGATCAGAATCGAAAGCACAGAGTCATCCATCGACCTGGCCTCGATGCTACAATTCAAAGCCTCCAATGGAAGAGCTATTCAAGCGCTTTCTCGATGTGTTGCCAGTCCCGTATCTCCTCGCTGTCGTTGCCCTGGCGGGTGTGGCCTGGATTGTTAAAGAGCTGCGGCCAGGCTCTGAATACGGCGATGTACTGCGCGACAGAATTTTCCGGCGGGCGGCATTATGTATTCTCGCTCTACTCCTGATTTTCGTTGCTGCACGGTCCATCTGGACGACAATCACTGGCAGAAACTTTCTCCCTGGCGAGAGAGGTATTTGCGTGGCCGAGTTTAATGGCGACAGGGATGACGTTCTCCAGCGCCACACTCTCGAGCAGCTTAGAACCGTAATATCTGAGGACCCGGCACTGGCCAGCGTCCGCGTCGAGGCATATCCAATTGCGCCAGCATCGGACTCGGAGGCCCGGCGTATCGCCGACCGCCACCATGCAGTTGCGACGATCTGGGGGAGTGTGATCTCGGGTTTCGGCGCTAATATGGTGCAGTTCGAAGTAACGCCCCATTACGGGCAACCCGACATCCGAAAGTTTTGTCCTAAGTATCCTGACATCACAGATTTCACTCAGGGATTTGTCGCATTCGTAAAAACGAGCGTACCTCCTGCGGCAAGCGCGAGAGAAGATACCCAGAATGCATATGTACAACAGCAGTTACAGCAGCTTCGGGGAGAGAACGAACGTCTTGCTGCGCGGGTGAATCAGTTGCAAGGTGATATTGCTTCAGTTACGACACAAAAGGGCCAGACCGAGAACGTTCCTGCACAGGATGTACGGGCGCAGCGCCGCTTTGGCTTATTTGTCGGCATAAATGATTACAAGAACATGGGCTCCCAGTTTAAGCTGATGTTTCCATCCGCAGACGCCCGGGCGATGGCGGAAGCGTTCCGTGCAACTTCAACCGCACCCAATGATGTTGTGTTGCTGGTAGATTCAGATGCGACTCGCGATAATGTACTCTCTCGAATGGCTGACATATCGAAGAAAGTCCAACCCGGCGATCAGGTTTGGCTGTACTTTGCGGGATTGGGTTTTCGATACGGAAACGGAGAATCCAGCTACATGGCGATGGCTGATACCCAGGCGGCTAACCTCCAGAGCAATTCACTCTCAAGTGACGAACTTCGCAACTGGGTCGACGGACTGAAAGCAACTCAGGTTATGGTGCTCCTTGACGCCTGTTACTCTGGATTCGGCATCAGGCACAGGGGCATATCAACAGAAGCTGTCCGGGAATTCGACGATTCAAGGGCTGGCCGCGTCCTGTTGGCCGCCAGCCAAGCGGATCAATTTGCCCTTGAAGACAGGAAACTCGGCCACGGACTTTTCACATATTTCTTGCTGCAGGGATTGTCTGGCAAGGCTGACCTAAGAGGACGCGGCTACGTAACCTCGTCCGAACTATTTACCTACGTTCGGGTAGGAGTGGTCAGTAGTTCTCCATACCAAGACCCTTATTATGCGGTTATCAGCGGAAGCGGAGATTTTACGGTAGCCGAGATGCCTAGTTCAGCGAAGCCACAATAGCCACCTCGCGACTAACGTAGCTCCCCTCTTCCTCGCTTATAACAGCCGGCTGCACCCCCTAAGACCAGTTGACACAACTAACTGGGTTGATTCAAACGCGATAATGTATTTTATCGAGCTAGCAGTCAACGATCCGTCAGAGTCGTTCATATCGACGATTGCCCATGCGTTGATTGCCTGCAACACCGCGTGCTAACGTCAGGCATCATCCCGACGAGCTGAAAAGCAATGAACTCAGAACAGTCATCCCGTATCAGAGACTCGGTCTATGTGATCGGTGCAGGTTTTTCCGCTGGGCTCGAGTACCCGCTGACGAAGACGCTGCTCGTTGAGGTCTGGCAAAAATTGCCTGAGGAGTCGCGCAATCGGCTGCAAAGGATAATCGAATTCCATCACCCGGGGTTCCGGCCCACGCGAACCACGAGCTTTCCTGGAATCGAACAGCTGCTAACTCAAATTGCAGTTAATCTCGAATTCTTCGACTTTAGTCGTCCCACCGAAGGAAACTTGAAGAAAGAGGACTTAATTCTTGCCAGAGAGGACCTCCTGTTCAGAATCGCTTTGTGGTTTCATAGTCTCTATGAGCGAGCCGCAAATATTTCGTGGCTTGCGCGGTTTACCGAACGATTACGATCTGAAAATGCAGGAATTGTGTCCTTCAACTGGGATCTCATTCTCGATCAGCAACTGGTCGGCGGCCAATTATCCGCTCAGAGCTACGGTTTGGAGGCGGAATTGGGAACAGGGCCGCTGCTGCTCAAGCCTCACGGATCACTCAATTGGTACGAAGCCCCTGTTGTGGAACATGTTCCTCCAGAAAAGCGCCTAACCATATTTCCGGCCACTGATGAAGACAAAGCTATAGAGGCATTTCTTTTCCCGCGCCAAATTGATTCGAAGGTCGGCCGCCGCTACACCCCGCTCATCATTCCACCTACCTATCTGAAAAACTTCAACCGTCCCATCTTCAAACAACTGTGGAATCGCTGCACGGATATGTTGAGCACGCCGAAGAGGCTGGTGTTTCTCGGATATTCGCTGCCCCCAGAGGATCTACATGCCCATTTCATTTTTCGCTGTGCTTTCCACAACCAACTCGGCGGAAGAATTCGGGACGCCCACAATCGCTATGATCCAACGGGGCAAGCCGACGTTGTCATCGTCAATCCCGATCAAGAGGCGGCGCGCCGGATCGAAGCGGTCGCTGGACCAGAGATCTGTTGTACATGGATTCCAAAACGGGTTCAGGACTGGATCTGAGCAAAGACCGTGAATGATCACGTTCATTATCCGGCTTGCAACTTCTTGCAATGCAGTAATCCACAGAATTACGGGATTGCGGTATTCGTTGCCGAAATGAACGTTTGCACAATACAGTCAAATGCGAGGAGTCTCTACGAAGCGGCGCGAGAGTGCGGAACGATTCGCTGGGTTTCGGACCAACTTCCGGATGGCGGCATTAACCGTCCCCCACGTCGGTTCAACTGAGCGGCTACCAGTAAATTCTCGAAGGGCTACCCTCTAACGATCTCTGCCGTCACATAGTGTGGACTACAATGTGAAACGAAAGGATACCTATGGACATTCAGAGCATAGTTTCACAGCTTAGAGAGGAAGTCAGCCGTATCGAGCAGGCAATTGCAGCCCTGGTGGGGCTGGGTTACCAGCCTGCACGTCGAGGCCGTCCACCCAAAGGAGGCCAATTCAAAGTAGCGGGTCGCAAACGTCGGGTCATGAGTGCTTCGGCACGTGCCAGAATCGCCGCTGCAAAGAAGGCATGGTGGGCAAAGCAGAAGGGCAAGTCTGCGCCGAAAAAGGCCGCAGCCCCGGCAAAGAAAGCCGCCGCCGCTCGCAAGCCGATGAGCCCAGCCGCTCGCAAGAAGCTCTCGGAAATGATGAAAGCACGGTGGGCTGAGAGGAACAAAGCATCGTAAGACATGTCCACAGCTGATAACCCGGACGATTGGGAACAGGCCGTACCCATTTTCAGCTGTCCAGATTTGTGCATGATAAAGGACGCTATGTGCGCCGGGATAAACCGGCATGAAGCAGAGGATGAAAGAGCCTTACGAGTAAAGACTAGCGATCTGCTCGGCCCCGAGTCTTGCGCTGACACCGTGAGGGACTCAGCGAAGCGTAGACAGGGGCTAGGCGAGGTGGGTATCCAGCTCCGAAAATTTACAATCCGGACGCCGCCGTCCTATAACGTCGCGGTAGGCAACATGAGCAGGAGCGCTATCGCGAGTTCCTGCTCAGTCCGGCGTAGTCGAAGACCCCAGACGCGCCTAGAAGCTTCATGCACGAGAACCGGGAGACCTCGGAGACACCTGCTGCCAAACCAGGCAGCAGGACGGTGGGCGAAGGCAATAGCCGCACGGCCCGCATGTACGTTCCCGAGGAGTCACACGACGGTATAGTACCGATGAATCATTCGAACAAAGACAGAGGACCGTTGGCGGAGAGTGAGGAGGAAAGGCCGTCGATCAAGGAGAACGCAAGTCAACCTCACACGTACCCGACTCAGAGCGGGAAGGGCGTGTCCCAGGGATTGGCGGGCGTGCGGAAAGCAGCACGGGAAAATAAGGAGATGAAGTTCACCGCTCTGCTCCACCATCTGACCGTCGATCTGCTACGGGAAAGCTTTTACTCACTAAAGAGGAAAGCCGCACCCGGAGTGGACGGGGTCACCTGGCAGGAGTATGAGACCGGACTTGAAGATCGGTTGGTTGATCTCCATGGCCGGGTTCATCGCGGAGCGTATCGAGCGTTGCCTTCGAGAAGAGTGTACATAAAGAAAGAAGATGGACGGCAACGTCCACTCGGAGTCGCGGCCCTGGAAGATAAGCTCGTCCAGTACGCCGTGACTACGATCCTCAATCAGATCTATGAAGAGGACTTTCTGGGGTTCTCGTATGGCTTTCGCCCGGGGCGCGGCCAGCATGACGCGCTGGATGCGTTGTCGTACGCGCTCCTGAAGAAGAAGGTGAACTACATTTTGGACGCTGACGTCCGAAACTTTTTCGACAATCTCGATAAAGGTTGGATGATCAGGTTCATAGAGCATCGCGTCGCCGATCCTCGGATACTGCGGCTGATCCAGAAATGGCTGAAAGCCGGAGTGATGGAGGAAGGCAAATGGTCGGAACCCAAAACTGGTAGTCCGCAGGGATCGGTGATTTCACCGCTCCTCGCCAACATCTACCTGCACTACGTTTTCGATCTCTGGGTGAACGTCTGGCGCAAGAAATGTGCGCAAGGCGAAGTGGTGGTCATCCGATACGCGGATGACACCATTGCAGGATTCCAGTATCAGGCGGATGCCGATCGTTTCCTGGAGAACTTACGGGAGAGATTGGCTATGTTCGGACTGGAGCTACACCCGGATAAGACGCGCCGGATCGAGTTCGGTAGATTTGCCGAAGAGAACCGGAAACATAGAGGGGAAGGGAGACCCGAGACGTTCGACTTTCTAGGCTTCACGCACATTAGCGGGAAGAATAGTTTGGGGCGATTCATGGTGCGGCGCACAACGATTCGCAAACGCATGCGGGCCAAGCTGCGGCAAATAAAACCGGAGCTCCGCAAGCGCATGCACGATCCCGCGCCCCAAACCGGCCAATGGCTCCGGTCGGTCGTGCAGGGGCACTTCAACTACTACGCGGTACCAGGAAACAACGCTAGCCTATCCCTGTTCCGGCATCGGGTGCTGGTCTGCTGGTGGCATAGTATTCGCCGCCGAAGCCAGAAACACCGAATCAACTGGACGCGGATGCTCGACCTGGCGAAGCGCTGGCTCCCCCATCCGGCTGTGCTCCATCCTTTCCCCGATGCTCGCTTTGCCGCTACTCATCCGAGATAAGAACCGGATGCGCTAACGAGCGCCCGTCCGGATCTGTGCGGGGGGTACCAGGCCGACTGGTATCCCTACCGCGATCACTTCCGAAGAACGGATCGGCGGTTAGGCGGATTAGCGCAACTTCCCCGAAAAGTGTACAAGTGGTCCTCGATCCACCCGCTTTTGAGGGCCTTAAGCGGAACGCCGAACTCGCCCCACGTGGACCACCGTTGTTGACGCGCCGAAAAGGTTCCCAGCCGCATCGAAGACGATATCCAATTATCGCGCCCTTGCGAGAAGATCCGCCGCACGCCGCCACTCGTCAACATCAGACAGTGCCGGGTCGTCGGGAGATATTCTGTAAAGGGCCCGCAAGAGATCGAACAGCTTGGAAAAGTAGACTTCGTCCCTACGAAAATCTTCACAGACGCGGCTGGGAAAAAATGGGGGAAAAGAGTTGTGCACTTCGCCTTCCCGCAGCAAAGGAAGAACGGTACACTTCTGCCCCTCAGTTCCCATCAAGCGTGCACCAATCACGTCCATTTCGGCCGCTACTATAGTCCCTTTGTCGGTGCTACTGTTGTCGTACTTTTGCTTGTAGAGTGGGGTTCCAATGACTGCGATGAAGTCAGATTCCTTGATCTCGCCTACGAACCGCAGTAGGCTATATCCAGGCAGAAGCTTCCATTTATCGAAGAGGACATCAACCCCGGCGTTGCGCAAATCCGTCGCCAGAGTGAGCACCCACTGTTCATGATTAACGTTTCCCCACGCATAGCTGATGAAACAGCTTGGCGCCTTTTCACGGTCATGGACGATGCTCTTTAGGCGTGCGACTGCCGTTTCATAATCTGTCCGGTTGTCTGCGACCTTCGTTTCGCGATCGATCTCTGTTGTATCCGCCGGTGCGGCCGTATCCCGCAGCTTGGGAAGTAATATCTTTTGCCCGCACTCGTGGCAAAACAAAGAGTCACTACCATCTCTGATTCTTTTTGTGACCTCGGCCCGTTGTTGCCGGTAGCAACATCTTGGGCAATCGAGTGCGGGGTATTTCGTCACCTTCACATTACGAGTGCGAAGGAATTTCTCGAATAACCCCTCGAAAAGGCCGCGGGTGTAAGCTGGAGTCGCCTTGCCGTAGTACCTGAATCCGGCGTGAAAATGTGAAATTTCAGAGTTGAAGCGGGTTGGCCTTGGAAATCTTGGTGAGAATGTCGTCGGCCAACTCTTGGAGGATCG
>Ga0209656_10000914_pt1 | contig 19012 bp, 19 predicted proteins | sample BogFormECP12_OM2_FD_188239 | JGI IMG/M metagenome (GOLD analysis project Ga0209656, IMG submission 188239) | Bog forest soil microbial communities from Calvert Island, British Columbia, Canada - ECP12_OM2 (SPAdes) (version 2) | ecosystem: Environmental > Aquatic > Freshwater > Wetlands > Bog ... | reverse complement strand
GGCAGCACCTGATCGACCTGTCGCAGCAGTGCGCGCCGTAGCCGGGGAGTGAGCGAGCCTCGTCGGTGAGTGCCCGCGCCAACACGCGGGAATGTTCGCCCATTGACGAAAACTAGAACACGTTCTAGCGTCAAGACGTGTCCGCTCCCCTCTTCTCCCAGCCACTTACCGATGCGATCGCCGAAGCCGAAGAACTGGTCGCCGCCGCACCGCATATCGAGACCGAAGCCGACCTGCTCGAGGGGCTGCAATACCTGGCCGGCTGCGTCGCCGCGTGCACGCACATGGTGTTCGACTACGAGCGTGATCACCCGGTACTCCTGTCGGGCACCGGGCCGTTCACCAAGATGGGCCTGGACAACCCGGACACCCTGTACTTCGGCTGCCGGGTGCAACCCAACCACGACTACGTGGTCACCGGCACCCGCGGCACCACCACCGACCTGAGTTTCCAACTGCTCGGCGGTGAGTACACCGACGACAATGTGCCCGCCAGCCAGGCCGCGTTCGACGACCGTGAGCTCGAGATCGCCGCCGACGGCAGCTTCCAATGGCAGGTCCGACCGACCAGCCCGGGCCAGCTGGTGATCCGCGAGGTCTACGGCGACTGGTCGGCGCGGCGGGGCACGCTGGCCATTTCCAGGCTGGACACCGCGGGCACCGCGCCGCCGCCGCTGACCCGCGCGGCGATCGAAAAGCGTTACACCACAGCGGGAAAGCAACTGGTGAACCGCGTGAAGACGTGGTTGCAGTTCCCGCAGTGGTTCTACCTCGACATTCCGGTCAACACGATGGTCCCGCCACGCCTGACGCCCGGCGGTCTGGCGACGCAGTACTCCTCGGTCGGGCATTTCGAGCTCCGACCCGATCAGGCCTTGATCATCACGCTGCCGGTGACCGATGCGCCCTACCTCGGCTTCCAGCTGGGCAGTATGTGGTACATCTCGCTGGACTACATCAACCACCAAACATCGCTGAACAACACTCAGGCCCAAGCGGATCCGGACGGAAAGGTCCGCATCGTCGTCGCCGACCAGAACCCCGGCGTCACCAACTGGGTTGAAACCCTTGGACATCGGCGCGGATTCCTGCAGTTCCGCTGGCAGCGGGTCTCCCGACAGCTCACCGAGGCCGACGGCCCCACCGTCGAGTTGGTCGACGTCGACGGGGTAGCCGCGTCGCTGCCACACTTTGAGCACAACAAGATTTCCGAGGACGACTGGCAGGCACGAATTGCTTTGCGCCAAAAACAAATTGCGGCAAGGATGCTGGGATGACGAAGATGCTTGACGGCAAGGTCGTGGTGATCAGCGGGGTGGGCCCGGGTTTGGGTACGACGCTGGCGCACCGGTGCACACGAGAGGGCGCCGATCTGGTGCTGGCCGCCCGCACCCCGGAACGCCTGGACGACGTCGCCAAGCAAATCGCCGACGTCGGGGGTCGGGCGGTGACGGTACGCACCGACATCACCGACGACGATCAGGTCGCCAACCTTGTCGACGCCACCATCGAGGCCTACGGAAAGGCCGACGTGCTGATCAATAACGCGTTCCGGGTCCCGTCGATGAAGCCATTGGCCGGCACCACATTTCAGCACATCCGCGACGCGATCGAGCTCAGCGCGCTGGGAGCGCTACGGCTTATCCAGGGCTTCACCCCGGCGCTGGCCGCATCGCACGGCTCCGTCGTCAACGTCAACTCCATGGTGATCCGACACTCCCAGGCGAAATACGGCGCCTACAAGATGGCCAAGTCCGCGCTGCTGTCCATGTCGCAGTCATTGGCCACCGAGCTCGGCGAGCAGGGCATTCGCGTCAATTCTGTTGCTCCCGGCTACATCTGGGGCGACACCTTGCAGGCCTACTTCAACCACCAGGCCGGCAAGTACGGCACCACACCGGACCAGATCTACCAGGCCACGGCGGCGAACTCCGACCTCAAGCGGCTGCCCACCGAGGACGAGGTGGCGTCGGCGATTCTGTTCATGGCCAGCGACCTGTCCAGCGGCATCACCGGCCAGACCCTTGATGTCAACTGCGGCGAGTACCACACCTGATGACCGCGGCACGCACCGATATCGCGACTGTCGACGAGCTGCACGCCTCGGCCACCAAGGTGGTTGGCCTCGACGACTTCGGCGCCGACGACGACAACTACCGCGAAGCGCTCGCCGTGTTGCTGGACTCTTACCAGCGCGAAGCCGGGCTTACGGTGTTGGGCAGCAAGATGAACCGCTTCTTTCTGCGCGGTGCCCTGGTGGCCAGGCTGCTGTCCGAGTCCGCGTGGAAGCAATACCCGCAACATGCCGACGTCGCCATCAAGCGGCCCATCTTCGTCACCGGGCTGGTTCGCACCGGCACTACGGCGCTGCACCGGCTACTCGGCGCGGATCCGGCCCACCAGGGCCTGCACATGTGGCTGGCCGAGTTCCCGCAGCCGCGGCCGCCACGCGACACCTGGGAATCCAATCCGCTGTATCGCCAACTCGACGCGCAGTTCACCCAGCATCATCAGGACAACCCCGGCTACACCGGCCTGCATTTCATGGCCGCATACGAGCTGGAGGAATGCTGGCAGCTGTTGCGGCAGTCGCTGCATTCGGTGTCCTACGAGACGCTGGCGCACCTGCCCGGCTATTCCCAGTGGCTCGCCGGACAGGACTGGACGCCGTCGTACCGGCGGCACCGCAAGAACCTTCAGTTGATCGGACTCAATGACGCCGAAAAGCGTTGGGTGTTAAAGAATCCCAGCCATCTGTTCGCGCTGGACGCGCTGATGGCGACCTATCCCGACGCGCTGGTGATTCAGACTCACCGGCCCGTCGAGACGATCATGGCCTCGATGTGTTCGCTGGCTCAGCACACCGCCGAAGGCTGGTCGACGACGTTCGTCGGGCCTCAGATAGGTGCCGACTCGATGAAAACCTGGTCGCGCGGACTGGAACGATTCAACACCGCGCGCGCCAAATACGATCCGGCACAGTTCTACGACGTCGATTATCACGACCTGATCGCAGACCCACTGGGGACGGTGGCCGACGTCTACCGGCACTTCGGTATGAGCCTGACCGACGCGGCGCGGCAGGCCATGGAGGAGAGCCACGCCGAGAGCCAGACGGGCGCACGCGCGCCCAAACACAAGTATTCGTTGGCTGATTACGGGCTGACCGCCGAAGAAGTCAAGGAGCGCTTCGCCGGGCTGTAACGGCTAGCCGTCGCCGGCGGGCGGGGCGGTGGACACTGCCTCCAAACACCCCTCCGCAACGGCATGTTCGATGCTGTCATTCAGTTTCGGGCAGGCGCGCGTGCGCGCGCTGTCCTCGCCGGACGCGCGCAGTTCCGCGAAGTAGGCACAGCGTTGCGACGCGTCGGTATTCCACTGCACCGCGGTATGCCCCGGTCCGAGCCTCTTGACGTTGACCGTGGCATGGCAGAACCGGCAGTCCACCGCCTGCAGACCCGTCGTCAGGTAGCGGGTGCGGTCGGCCTGGGTCGCCTCACGCACCGCAGCGGCGCGCTCCGGGTCGTTGTCGAAAGCCGTTGCCTTAGAACAAGATCCGCCACGCCTCCCGCGAGCGGCCGGTACCAGCTCGTCATGGCTGTCATGATCACCATGGAGCATTAGCATCGACCGAGCCAGTCGATCGACGTCGGGCGGCTCTTCACGCGGGGTCATGTCGAGACCTGGGAGGGCTGTCCTTCCGTTTCGGCCTGCCGCTTGAGGTTCTCGTCGACCTCAACGTGCCACTTCTCGTTGGCGATGGTGGTGTCCACCTCGATCTCGAAGCGGTCGGTCATGTCCGGCGTGACGTCGGCGACGTCGACGTAGAACTGCTGATACCAGCGTCGCATCTGGTAGACGGCGCCGTCCTCCTCGACCAGTAGCGGGTTGTCGATACGCGTCTTGTGCCGCCAAATCTCGACATCCTGCAGGAAGCCCTTGCTGACGCCTTCGGTGAAGACTTTGGCCAGCTTGTTCGTCATCTTCTCGTCCATGCCCTTGGGCTTTTCGACGATGACGCCCCACTGCAGCACGAACGAATCCTGGGTCACGGGGTAGTGGCAGTTGATCAGGATGGACTCGGCCTTGTAGTCGCCGTACTTGTTGTGCAGCCAGTTGATCATGAACGACGGGCCGAAGTAGGACGCCTCCGAATCCAGTTGCGCCTCACCGTAAGACGTACCCAGATCGTTGACGTCGGGCCGCCCGACATTGTGCAGATACTGCGAGGCGATGTGGCCCTCGAAGACGTTTTTAAAGTACGTCGGGAGGCCGAAATGGATGTAGAAAAAGTGCGCCATGTCGGTGACGTTGTCGATGATGTCGCGGCAGTTCGACCCCTCGATCAGGATCGAGTTCCACCGCCATTCGGTCCACTCGTCGCTGGCCGCCTCCGGAATCTCCGGGATCTGCACCTCGGGCTGCGGCGGATTGCCCTCGACGTCATGCCAGACGAACAGCAGGCCACCGCGCACGTCGGTGGTCCAGGACCGGGTGCGGGCCAGTCGCGGCGTGCGCTTGGCGTACGGCACCAGCTTGCATTTGCCGTCGCCGCCCCAACGCCAGTCGTGGAACGGGCACGCGACTTCGTCGCCCTTGACGGTGCCCTGTGCCAGGTTGCCGCCCATGTGCCGGCAGTAGCCGTCGAGGACGTGCACGTCGCCTTGTGAGTCGGCGAACACGACGAGGTGAGTGCCGAACGCCTCGATCCCGTGCGGTTCGCCGTCCAGGTAGTCCTTGACCGGGCCCAGGCAGTGCCAGCCGCGGGCGTAGCGGTCGGGCAGGGTGCCGGCGTCGATCTCGCGGACAGCGGCAGTCTCGGTAGCCATCAGGCCTCCAACTCGTAAGCTTCTAACTAGAACACGTTACAGTTTTTCTACGGGTTCGCGCAACGACGGCGAGCTTTACTGCCGGTTAATCAGGTCCTGACGCCCTAATACCCGGCCTGCGGTATATGTGAACGATGCCGCTGTTTTCCTTCGAAGGCCGGTCGCCGAAAATCGATCCCACTGCCTTCGTCGCACCAACCGCCACCTTGATTGGCGACGTCACGATCGAGGCCGGTGCGTCGGTGTGGTTCAACACCGTGCTGCGCGCCGACTACGCGCCCGTCATCGTGCGCGAGGGGGCCAACGTGCAGGACGGGTCGGTGTTGCACGCGCCGCCCGGCATCCCGGTCGACATCGGCCCGGGGGCGACGGTGGCGCACATGTGCCTCATTCACGGGGCCCATGTCGGGGCCGAGGCGTTGATCGCCAACCATGCCACCGTCCTCGACGGCGCGGTGATCGGTTCGCGCAGCTTGATCGCGGCCGGCGCGGTGGTGACCGGTGGCACCAAGATTCCCGACGAGGTGCTGGTGGTCGGTGCACCGGCAACGGTCAAGGGACCGATCGCGGGCACGGGCGCCGAGATGTGGGTGAACGTGAACCCGAAGGCCTACCAAGACCTGGCCCAGCGCTACCTGACTGGCCTAGAGCCTATTTAGCCGTAATACCAAGCGGTAAGCCGGGTTTCGTTGTGCCGAGCCTTATCGCATCCAGTCCGGTGTCACGGGGAGCCCATTGTGATGGCGGTATTCGGCGATGGCTTTGAGGTTTTTCATCTCCAGTAGATGGCCCGCGCCGAACATGTCCCAGAAGTCCCCCACCCACACCGGCCGCTCCGGCGGGCTGGCGTCTGGATAGGGGTTGTGGTCGTAGAACGGATGGTGACAGTTGGTCCACAGCACCACCGAACCCGGCTTGTCCAGCACGGCTTGCGCATCGATGACCCGCATCAGGTAGATCATCCACAGATGCTTGCCCTGGTCCCACGCGCAGTGGTAGTCGACAGTACGGCCCTGCTCGGCGGCCTCCGTTCGGACGTAGATCTTGGTCTCCGACCCCAGTCGGTCGTAGGCCTGCCATAGCCCTGGCTCGTCGGTTTCGGTAAATCCGCGCAGGCTATAGGTCCACTCTTCCAAGCAACGGGTATCGGCCATGTAAGCGAACAGCTCATCGGGCGGACAGTCGATGTAGTCGTTGACGGTGCAGTACTGGCCGAACACCTCGTCGTGCGGGTACACCGAGTGCATCATCTCCATGATGATCGGGGTGGCCTTCTCCCGCGGGCTGGTCTCGATCCGGGTTACCCCGTCGATCGGCTGGCTGCTCCCGGTGTGGGCGGCGATATCTTCAAGCGCGGGTAGCGACATCGGATCGGTCTCCTTCGTAAGCGACGACAATGAGTTCACGTCTTGTAGCGCAGGTGATGGGAGAAGCGGCTCCTGTCAAAAACGTTGCAAATGCGTGCTTTCTCTTGGCAGATTACCGATGGAATCCGGCGAGTGGAATGGTCGAACCGATTGAACCCCCGGCTCGTTATATCCCGTAGTAGTGCCCGTACGACATGATGCTCGTATGGGCAGTTGGTCGCGCACAGGTCGCCGCGGCCGGCTGAGTGCTGCGGCCACGCGGGAGGACCATGAACACACAACTCGATACCCGCGATACGCCGATGCACGGTCTGACGATTGAACTTCGCGACGTGGTGCGCGAGTACCGGGTCGGCGGTCAATGCGTGCGCGCACTCGACGGGATAAGCTTGCGGTTCGGGGGTGGGCAGTTTGTGTCGGTAGTCGGGCCGTCGGGGGCGGGCAAAAGCACGTTGCTGCACCTGCTCGGTGCGTTGGATTCCCCCGATTCGGGCTCGATCACATTCGACGGCGACGAGATTGGCCAGCTGAGCGACGAACAGCAGTCCGAGTTTCGCCATCACCGCGTGGGGTTCGTCTTTCAGTTCTTCAACCTGTTGCCGACTTTGTCGGCGTGGGAAAACGTGGCGGTCCCGAAGCTGCTTGACGGCGTCCGGCTGGGCAAGGTCAAGTCGGATGCGGTTCGGCTGTTGGACCGGGTGGGGCTCGGCAACCGGACCCAGCATCGGCCGGCGGAATTGTCGGGTGGTCAAATGCAGCGCGTCGCGGTGGCGCGGGCGTTGATGATGGATCCGTCGCTGATTCTCGCCGACGAACCGACCGGGAACCTCGACTCCGCAACGGGCGCTTCAATCTTGGCGCTCCTCGCCGAGGTCGCGCACGAGGACGGTGACCGTCGGCTGGTGGTGATGGTGACCCACAACTCCAGTGCGGCGGAGACGACGGATCGGGTGATTACCCTCCAAGACGGTCGCGTCGGTTCCGACGAGTTGTCAGCGGTCACCGGATGAGACCGGGCTCGGCCATCGCGGCTACGGCGAGCCGGCTACGGGTATTCAGCCTCCGCGAACTCGTCGTGCATCGTCGGCGCACGACAGCCTCGATCGCCGTAATGGCAGTGTCCGCAATGTATCTGGTCGCGGTGTTCGGAATCTTCGGGTCGATCACCGGATCGGTCAACCGGCTGTCCGATGGGATCGCGGGCATCGCGGCGCTCGAGGTGTCGGGCATTACCGACGCGGGATTTCCCGACACGATAACGGCCGACGTCGCCGCCGTGCCCGGCGTCGCGACCGCGGCACCGATGATTCGCACTTCTGCATCCACGGCATCAGGTCCAGTTCTGCTGTTCGGCGCAGACAAGAACAGCGCCGCGCTGGGTGGCGCCTTGAAAGACGCCGTCGCGAAACCAATAAAGACACTGTCCGCCAACCCCAATGGTGTCCAGGTCGGGCCCGGTGTCGGTCACCGCAAAGGCGAGACATTCCGGCTGGGCTCGGCTTCGGTCGCAGTCACCGAAGTGCTCAGCGGCAAGCAGCTTGCCGATCTCAACGGCGGGCACTACGTGCTGGCTCCACTTGCCCTGGCGCAGAACATAACCGGGCGAAAAGGTCAGCTCGACTCGATACTGATCACGACAAAGCCCGGTGCCAATCTCGCAGCCGTGCGCGCCGCGGTCACGACCGCCGTGAAGGGTCGGGCAATCGTTGCAGATCCGAGCATGCGGGCAGCCCGGGCCGGCGACGGCGTCAAGCTGATGAACTACATGGCGTTGATGGGTGCGGGAGTCGCGTTGGTGGTCGGCGCGTTCCTGATTTACACCACGATGACGATGGCGATCACCCAGCGCCGGCCGGTCATCTCGATGCTGCGCGCGATCGGCGGTCGACGCGTCACCATCGTTCGTGACCTGCTCGCCGAAGCCGCGATTCTCGGAGTGATCGGCGGCGCGATCGGGTCGGGCATCGGAATCGTTCTGGGCCGCTTGGCGATTGGTCGTTTGCCTCCGGCAATAACCCAAGGTCTCGAGGCCCGGGTCGAGTACTGGTTGCCCGGCTATGCGATACCGATAGCGCTGGCGGCGACGGTACTCACCAGCGGGGCCGCGTCGGCCATGGCTGCGCGGCAGGTGTACAAGGTGTCACCCATCGAGGCCTTGGCACCGGTTGGGGTCTCAGCCGCGGACTTCGTGCCGCGATGGCTGCGGATGGCATGCGGGATTGCAGCCGTCGCGGTGTTCGCGGCATCGATCGTGGTCGTGGTCGACCAACGCGGCACACTCGCATTCGCCGCGGTCTTTGCTTTGTTCAGTGCTGAGATGGCGCTTGGCTTCGCACTCACCGCGCTGATCGTCAAAGCGACCGCAGCGACGGCCCGGATGTTCGGACCGGTTGGGCGACTCGCGGCAGCGACGATCGAGCGGGCGCCGCGGCGAGTGTGGGCCACGGTGATGACAGTGCTCATCGCGGTGGTTACCACCGTCGTGATCACCGGTACGAACGCCGACATGATCCGGTCGGCGCGCGCCATCTTCGCACCGGTCGCGGGTGTCGACGTGTGGGTGACCGCGGATGCGCCCGATAGCTATGCCGTCGATGCACTGCCGCAAGGTCTTGCCGGAAAGGTCGCCGCAGTCCCTGGGGTAAAACGTGTCACCGAAGGCGCGTTCGGGTTCGCTGAGGTCGGCGGCACCCGCGTGATGCTGGACGGGTTTTCGGCCGGGACCGCCGATCCGCTCTACCGCGCGCTCGGTGAGCGGGTACGCAGTGAGGTGCTCGCCGGTCGGGGCGTGGTGCTTTCGCAGAACCTCGGCAAAACTCTCCACGTCCGGGTCGGCGATAACCTACAGCTGCAAACGCCACATGGCCCGCGGCGGACGGCTGTACTGGCCCTAGTCCCGTACTTCTCGACGGTCATCGGCACCGTCGGGATAGATCTCGGTCGGATGAGGGAGTGGTTCGACCGTCCGGCAGCGACAGCACTCCAGATCACCGCGGCGCCAGGCGTGGATCCGAATCGCTTGTTGGCCGACGTCCGTCATGCGGTGCCTGCGCCGAACTACGTATACAGCGGTCGCGCGGCGCTGGCTGGCCTTGAGGCGCCGCTGCATCAGAGCATGTTCATCGCCAACGCCGTGTGGATCATCGTTGTATTTGTCGCGGCGGTAGCACTTTTCAACACGTTGACGCTCTCGGTGCTTGAGCGGCGCCGTGAAATTGGCGTGCTACGGGCGATGGGAACCAGCCGGCGGTTCACCTTGCAGATGATCCTGACCGAGGCGGCCGCGATCGGTATCGTCGGCGGCGTCTGCGGGCTGCTGTTCGGTCTGACCGATCAATGGCTTTACAGCCTGGTCAGCGGGGACATCATGAATTTCAACGTTGACTTCCGGCCGAGCCCGATGGCACTCGGGTTCACCGTGGGCGCGCTGGCGATCAGCCTGCTCGGATCCCTGCCGCCGGCGCGACGCGCGGCGCGACTCAACATCATCGAGGCCGTCGGCGTCGATTAAGGCGATGGCGATCTCAGTTCAGCTATCCACCTCAGAGGCCGAAGAAGTCGTTCATAACGAGGATGTCCCACAGCCCTGCGAGGGGATCCGTGAAGGGAATGGTGAAGCTGGTGTCCGCCCCGGTCATCGTGTCGAGGAACGTGTTGACTGTCACGCCGGCCATCCCTACGCCCACGTCATCGGGCAGGGCCACCCCAAGTGTTGCCAAGTTATCCCCGGGGTCTGTTCCAGACGTCAACACGTCTGTGATGCCGAGAGACGGAATGTTCAGAATCATCCCCTCAAAATTTTCGCCAGGGTCGGCAGCTCCGATGTCCGTGACGCCAAGGAGGGCAAGTAGTGGGTCGGTGGCGGAGATAAAGCCTGGGTCCACTGCTGGGCTGAACGATGCGGGGTCGAACGATGCGGGGTCGGCGATGGTGATGCCCCCGTCGTCTGCGTTGGCGACGGGGCTGGTTGCAAACGGGATGAGCCCGGCGGCCAGGAAAGCCCCGGCGGCCGTGCCGAGAACGAGTGTCACGCGTCGAGCGCTCATTGGAGACTCCAATCCAGAGTGAGAGGGTGATCTAGAATCGAGAGTGAGAGTGTGATCTAGCTCACTATTAGTAAGACCTGAGCGTATACCTGAAAGAAGCTGAGCGACACCCCCTCACCTGGTGCGATCCGCCGGATCAGAAACCGAGCGGAATGTTTGGCCATACCGGAACACGTGTCGCCGATGAATAAGAGATTAATAACAGCTTAATAAAAGCTGAACATGAGATAACGATTGCCTTATCGGTGAACCCGCGTTCATTCGATAACGGTGGCGAATCCTTGCAGATGAGGAGTGCACGGGGGCGGCACCAGGGTGCGTCGGGTGTTGCGTAATCCCCCGGTATCGAACCCGGCTGCGGCAATGGCGTCGATGGTTCGGCGGTTCGGCTCGCAACCGGAAGCCAGCCACGACCACGGCTTGGCGATCAGGTCCTGGAACCGACCCATCAGCCCGTCCCCGCGGACATGCTCGAGAACGACCAATCTGCCCCCGGGAGCGAGGACTCGGCGGATCTCGCGGAGGGTAGCGGCCACATTGTCGACCGAGCACAGCACCAGCCCGACATGCACCGAGTCGAAACTGTTGTCCGGGAACGGAATCGATTCGCCGATACCGTCGACGATATCGACGGCAATGTTGCAGCGACGAGCCAGAGCCGATGCCATTCGGCGCATCGCCGCCTCCGGCTCCACGGCAGCGACCGACGTCACCGCGGGCGGAAGAAACATCAAGTCGGTTCCCGGGCCCAGACCCACCATCAGCAGCCGGCCGGTCGCATTCGTCATCGCCTCTCGGCGATACCGGCGGTAGAACAGCCGGTCAAAGATCGGCATGCCGAGTCGATAGACATACGGAAATAACGGATTACGGCGGGTCATCGGTTACCCAGATCGAGTCGGAAAGGCGGATATTCGTCGCGCATCAACGAGACATACACGGCTACCCGATAACGCCATCGAACGATGCCCAGGAGAAGGTCGGATATGCCCCGCGGGATAGTGCCGGTGAACAACAGCCAGAACGGGGCGATGACGCACAGTAGCTGCAGCAGCGGCTCCATCGCCCAACAGACGAGTATCTGCGGCAAAGCCAGTAGCCACCACTTCACCAGCACGGCCCAATTCGTCAGCCGTTCCGGATAGTCGACCTCCAGATCGCCTGGATAATCGCGCCGAGAGGCGAGCGTGAAAGGCGGGTACCTGTCGGTGCCGTTCATCGGAAACCGGTAGTTCATCACCCGCCACGACCAGCGCAGCACCCCGACGTTGAAGTCGAAGAGCGGACGCGGATACCGTCCGGTGAACAAGATGGCGACGCCGGCAACGATGGTCACCAGCGGGTAGGCCAGGTAGAGCAGTATCAATATGGGGTAGTGCGGCACTGCGAGCACGCACCATTTGAAGAGCCATAGCCAGCGTGAGGGCGCGTCGAAATCGCCTCGTACCCGTACAGGCTCGTTCACGCCGTCCATCCTGCAACTCCCCAGGCCGATATGCAGGTCGCTCCAATTTGATTACGGGGGAGAGGAGTGCTGGGTTCAGATCTTGCGCGCGCTGGCCGTCGCGCTGTCAACGTCCTAGTACGCGCGCAGCGCCACCAACTTGCCCTCGTCGTTGGCCTTGTAGGTGAACACCCCTTCGGCGGTGACCTGGTGACCGGCCGCCGTGATCAGGATGTGGCCGACGTTGGCTTCCTCATTGCCGCACTGGTAGGTGTCGCGGAAGTTGAACTCGATCTTGTCCGTCGGCGCAATCGCCTTGTCCCAGAACGCCGAGATGGCATCGCGACCGCGATGCCCCTTGCCCTCGGGGTCGAAATGCGACGGCCCGATCGGGTCCTCGACGATGGCGTCGTCGGCGAAGACCGCCAGCCACGCGTCTTTGTCTCTGGCCCCCACCGCATCGCGGGAACGGCGGCCGGCCGCGTGGGCGGGGTGCTCAATCATGGTTGGTCCTGCCATCAGTGAGCTCTGATATTACCGGCGGCTCAAGCCGTCGGGGAATCGGGGCAGGCGACCAGCGTGGGATTGCGCGGAGTTGTCGGTCCCGCTTCGTATGGTGCGTGGTATGTCGGAGCGCCGGTTTCGCCGTACCCCGGGAGGGGTGTCGTCGCTGGGCCTGCACCTGGTGCGGAGCCCGAAGCGTCGGCGCCGGATTCTGGGCGGGCGCGTAGCGGCGCGCTGCGGTGAGCTGGTGGAGCAGATCGCCGCCGAGCGTTCTTGGCAGATTGTGGCGAAGGAAGTCATGCCTGACCACGTTCAATTGTTCGCGCGGGTTTGCCTGAGTGACGCAGCAGCACAGCTGTTGCGCGCGTTCAAGGGCCGCACCGCGCAGGTGCTACGCGCTGAGTTCGACTGCTTGCGCAACCACGCGAAGGTGTTGTGGTCACCGTCGCATTTCGCCGCCTCGGTTGGTTATGTGTCCGAGGCGACGGTCCGCCGCTACATCGAGCACCAGTGGGATGCGGTGGCGTTATGAGACGAGCGTATGTGTTTCGGCTGCGCCCGACATCGCGTCAGCACACCGCCCTAGCGGCGTGCGTACAATCCCACCGCGAGCTCTACAACGCGGCCTTGCAGGAACGCCGTGATGCGTGGTCGCACAGCGAGACCCGCATCAACTATGGGGACCAGTCCGCACAACTGACCGACATCCGGGCGGTTCGCCCGGATGTGGCGGTGTGGTCGTTCTCCTCGCAACAGGCCACGCTGCGCCGCCTGAATAAAGCGTTCGCTGGGTTTTTCCGCCGGGTCAAGGCCCGCCAGAAGGCCGGTTACCCCCGCTTCAAAGGGAAGACCCGGTTCGACAGCGTGGAGTGGCCCAAAGACGGTGACGGCGCCCGTTGGCTGCCCGAGCAGCGGCGGGTGTATCTGCAGGGCATCGGACAGGTGAAAGTCCACTTGCATCGCCCGGTGCAGGGGCGGGTGAAGACGATCCAGGTCAAACGCCAGGGGCGCCGCTGGATGCTGGTTCTGTCCTGTGATGAGGTGCCGACCAATCCGCTGCCGGCGACCGGCCGGCAGGCCGGGGTCGATGTCGGGATCGTCCGTTTCGCCACCACCAGCGACGGTGAGCACATCGACAATCCTTGCTGGGGGCGCGCCGCGGCGGCGCGGCTGACGGTGGCGCAGCAGCGGCTGGCTCGGGCCAAACGCCGATCCCGGAATCGGGATCGCAAGCGGACAACAGTGGCGGCTCGGCACCGCAAAATCGCAAACCAGCGCAAGGATTTCCACCACAAGCAGGCACGCCAACTCGTCGAGCAGCACGACCTGTTGGTGGTCGAGGATCTGCAGATCGTCAACATGCTGCGGCGGGCCAAGCCCATACCCGATCCTGATAATTCGGGGCAGTTTCTGCCCAACGGCGCCAGGGCAAAGTCCGGGCTCAATAGAAGTATCAGTGACGCTGGCTGGGGTCAGTTCGTCTCTTTTCTGCGCGCCAAAGCGGAAGATGCTGGGCGTATCTGGATTGAGGTCGACCCCCGGCACACCTCCGACCGCTGCGAGAAATGTGGACACACAGCGTCGGAGAACCGCGTCACCCAAGCGGAATTCGTCTGCCAGCGATGCTCACATCGCGCACAGGCTGACGAACATGCTGCACGCAACCTCTTACGGGCTGGACTGGCCCTTTACGCGCAGGCCGCGTGAAAAGAAGCTGCCGGTTTCCAGCCGTCAGAGAAGTCACCCCGAGTGGATATAGCTGTCGGCGAAGCGTTTCAGCGAATCTTTCTTCTTCTCTATCGGCGCGTCGAAGCCCAGCCCGTCGAAAACCCAGGGGATCACGATGTTGTCGGTGACACCGACCTCGGCCAGTTCGCGATGACCGTCCACGCCGAACTTGTCGATGCAGACCGCCTGGTATTCGAATGGGACATCGGCCCGGTCGTACTCGGCGAGCAACGCCTTGAGCTTGCCGATCGTTTCGGCGAGCTGGTCGCAGGTCATCATCGCGCTGGTCCAGCCGTCGCTGACCCGGGCGGCACGCTTGAGCGCGACGTCGGTGTGGCCGCCGACATAGAACGGCACCGGTTGGCTCGGCGCCGGGCTCATCTGCAACCGGTCGAAGTCGTAGAACTCGCCGTGGAATTCGACCATGCCGCCGGCCAGCACCAGCTTGATGACCTCGATCATCTCGTCGACGCGCGCGCCGCGGCGTTTGTAGGGCACCCCGCACCACTCGAATTCCTCTGGGGCCCAACCGATTCCCACACCGAAGCCGAATCTGTTGTTGGTCAGGTTGGCCACCGAGCCGACTTGGCGGGCCAACAGCAGCGGGTTGCGGGAGCCCAGTTTCATCACGTTGGTGTAGAAAAACAGCTTCGAGGTGACCGCGCCCATCGCCCCGGCGGCGATCAGCGGATCGACCCACGGTGTGTCCTCGTTCCACATCCGTGACCCGTCGGGGGTGTACGGGTAGTCGGCGGCGGCCTTCTCCATGTAGAACAGCGAGTCCGGCAACGCGATCGCGTCGAAGCCCACCTCCTCGGCGGTCTTGGCGATGTCGACCAACTGATCGATGGGTCCCATCGCGACGCTGCAGGTGTACTTCACGGCTTATCGGCCCCCACAACCCACATCGAGTAATACTGCGAGCCGCCGCCGTAAGCATGGCCAAGTGCCTTGCGCGCGTTCGGAACCTGGTGATCGCCCGCCTTGCCCATCACCTGGATGGCTGCCTCGGCGAACCGGATCAGACCGGATGCGCCGATCGGGTTCGACGACAATACGCCGCCGGAGGCGTTGAGCGGGATCCGCCCGCCGATCTCGGTCTCGCCCGCCTCGGTGAGCTTCCAGCCTTCGCCCTCGGGCGCGAATCCCAGGTTCTCCAGCCACATCGGCTCAAACCACGAGAACGGGACGTAGATCTCGGCGGCGTCGATCTCGTCGATCGGGCTGGTGATCCCGGCCGCCTTCCACAGCGCCTTGGCGGCGTCGCGGCCGGCCTGCGGGTTGACCTGGTCGCGGCCGGAGAACGCCAGCGGCTCGGTGCGCAGCGCGGTGGCGTGGATCCATGCCACCGGGTGGCCTTCGGCGACTCGCTTGTCGGCGACGTCCTCGTTGCCGATCACCACCGCACAGGCGCCGTCGGACGACGGGCAGGTCTCGTCGAAGCGAATGGGGTCCCACAGCATCTGCGACGCCATTACCTTTTCCAGCGTGATGTCCGGTTGATGCAAGTGCGCCAACGGATTCTTGGCGCCGTTCAGCCGGTCCTTGACCGCCACCATGGCCCCGATGTGCGTCGGCGCGCCGGATCGGCGGATGTAAGAGCGCACGTGCGGAGCGAAGTAGCCGCCCGCACCGGCGCCGACCGGCTTAGTGAACGGCACCGGAATGCTCAACGCCCACATGGCATTTGATTCGGACTGCTTCTCCCACGCCATCGCGAGCACACGGCGGTATTTGCCCGACTGCACCAGGCTGGCAGCCACCACACCGGTCGACCCGCCGACCGAACCCGCGGTGTGCACCCGGATCAGCGGCTTGCCGGTCGCGCCGACGGCGTCGGCCATGAACAGCTCGGGCATCATCACGCCCTCGAAGAAGTCGGGCGCTTTGCCCACGACGACCGCGTCGATGTCGTCCATGGTCGACCCGGAGTCGGCCAACGCCTTGTCGATGGCCTCGCGAACCAGTCCGTTCATCGAGACGTCTTGGCGCTTGGCAACGTACTTCGTCTGCCCGGTGCCGAGCACCGCAGCGAGCTGGCCCGCCATGATTATTTCCCTTCCAGCACGGCGACGAGATTCTGTTGCAACACCGGGCCGCCGGTCGCGTGCGCGAGCACCCGGCCTGCCGAGCCGTCGAAGATGTGTTGTGCCGCAAAGCCGATGCGTTCTAACCCGGCAGCGAACATCGGGTTGGCCGCCAGCGTGCCGCCCGACGGGTTGACCTTCGTCGACGACGGCAGGCCGATAGCCTCGGTCAGGATCAGCTGCTGATGGGTGAACGGCGCGTAGATCTCGGCCACGTCGATCGAGCCGGTCTCTCCGCCCGTCGCCGCCTTCGCCGCCGCCTCCGTCGACGGCGACGTGGTCAGGTCCCGGGCGCCGAGCACCGGAGTCTCGATGCGGTGCTCGATCCCGGTGATCCACGCGGGGTTCTCTCGAAGCTCGCGGGCCTTGTCGCCGGCGGCCAGCACGATCGCCGCCGCGCCGTCGGTGATCGGCGCAATGTCGTGGCGCCGAAGGGGATCGGCAAAGAACGGCCTGGCCAGCAGCTCGTCGATGCTCTTGGCCGGTTTCTCCGAATCGGTGCGCTCGGCAACGGCGAACGAGTCCAGCGCTACTTGCGCCATCTGCTCGGCCGTCCACTTGCCGCGGTCCAGGCCGAAGCGGGCCTGCAGCCCCGCCATCGACACCGCGTCGGGCCACAGCGGTGCGACGGTGTACGGATCGGTCTGCAGCGCGAGCACCCGACGCAAAGTGCCGGCTGAGGATTTGCCGAACCCGTACACCAGTGCGGTGTCGACCTGGCCGGTCAGGATTTTGATGTATGCCTCGTAGAGTGCCCACGCGGCGTCCATCTCCACGTGCGACTCGTTGATCGGCGGCACCGCCCCGATCGAGTCGATCGCGGAGATGAACGAAAACGCCCGGCCGGCAAGGTAATCCGACGAACCGGAGCACCAGAAGCCGATGTCGGTCTGCTCGAGCCCGAGTTCGTCGTAAAGCGCGTGGAAACACGGCATCAGCATTTCGACGCCGTTGGTGGTGCCGTCGGTGCGGCGCACATGCGGCGCATGGGCGAATCCGACGACGGCTACATCGCGATCGGTCACGTTATTCCCTTTACAGGTGGTGCTTGTAGGTGTCGTATTCGGCGTCAGGTTCGCCGGTCGGCTTGAAGTATTCGATGTTGTCGATGCCCAGGCCCCATTCCTCGCGGGGCTTCCACACCGCCTGCACCCGCATGCCCATCCGCACCTCGGAGGCGTCGATCTCCTGAATCAGGTGCAGGAATGCGATATCGGCGCCGTCGAGCAGGACATAGGCCGCGACGTACGGCGGCTTGATGCGCTGGCCGGCGAACGGGATGTTGATGATCGCGAACGTCGTCACGACGCCCTTGTCGGGCAGCTCGAGGAAGTTGTCGAGTTCCAGGCCGGTCGCCGGGTCCGCTTCCTTCGGCGGGAAGTACACCTTTCCGTCCTTGCCGGTGCGGGCGCCGAGCAGCTTGCCCTCTTCGAGACCGCGCAGAAACGCGCTCTCGGGAAGCGAAGCGGTGTGCTGGATTTCGATGCTGCTCGGCGTCACCTGGACCGTCACCGGATCGCGGTCGTCAGTCGTTTCGGGGACGGGCTCGGCCTCGTCACCGAGGGCGAAGTAGGCGATGTCGGTGATCGCACCCGCCGGTTCGTCGACCCAATGGGCGTGCACCCGCGCCCCGGTGCTGATCGCGTCGGACGATCCGGCGTCGACGGCGTGCAGCAGTGGAACGTCGGCGCCGTCGAGCTTGATCAGCGTCCAGGCGAACGGCCGATCCAACGGCTGCCCCTCGAGGGGCTCGGGCTGCCAGGTCCACGACAGCACGGTCCCGACGCTGGCCACCGGTACGATCTCGGTCAATCGTTCGTAGGTCACGGGATCGAACTCGGCGGGCGGAACGTAGACCCGGCCATCCGAGCCCCGGACGCCGACGATGCGTCGCTCACGCAGGGCGGTGAAGAACTGGCTGAGGGTAGGTCCGACTGAACGGGTGTAGTCGAAGGATAGCTTCAGCGGTGCCGATAGCGGCGGCTGATGGGTATCGATCTGCACCGGGCTGCTTTGGCTGGCGGTCACAGCATCGAGTAGAACAGGTTCTAAGAATGGATTCAAGATACGGTCGAGACCTGCAGGAAAGGCGGCTCGCATGAAGCTCGGACTCCAGCTGGGATATTGGGGCGCTCAGCCGCCCGAGAACCACGCCGAACTCGTGGCCGCGGCCGAGGACGCCGGTTTCGACGCCGTGTTCACCGCCGAAGCGTGGGGGTCGGACGCCTACACGCCGCTGGCCTGGTGGGGTTCATCGACGCGTCGGCTACGGCTGGGCACCTCGGTGGTGCAACTGTCCGCCCGCACCCCGACCGCATGCGCGATGGCCGCCCTGACGCTGGATCACCTGTCCGGTGGCCGGCACATTCTCGGTCTCGGGGTCTCCGGCCCGCAGGTGGTGGAGGGCTGGTACGGGCAGCCATTTCCCAAGCCGCTGGCCCGCACCCGGGAGTACATCGACATCATCCGGCAGGTGTGGGCCCGCGAGAAGCCGGTGACCAGCGACGGCCCGCACTATCCGCTGCCGTTGACCGGTGAGCGCGCGACGGGTCTGGGCAAGCCGCTCAAGCCGATTACCCATCCGTTGCGGGCCGACATCCCGATCATGCTGGGTGCCGAGGGGCCGAAGAACGTCGCGCTGGCTGCGGAGGTTTGCGACGGCTGGTTGCCGATCTTCTACACGCCGCGGATGGCCAACACCTACAACGAATGGCTGGACGAGGGATTCGCCCGGCCCGGCGCGCGTCGCAGCCGCGAGAACTTCGAGATCTGCGCGACGGCCAACATCGTCATCACCGATGACCGCAGCGCCGCATTCGCGGCGATGAAGCCCTACATCGCCCTCTACATGGGCGGCATGGGCGCGGAGGACACCAACTTCCACGCCGAGGTCTATCGCCGGATGGGCTACGCCGAGGTGGTCGACGACGTGACGAGGCTCTTCCGCAGCGATCAGAAGGACAAGGCCGCGTCGATCATCCCCGACGAAGTCATCGACGACGCCGCG
>Ga0209656_10000912_pt1 | contig 19033 bp, 20 predicted proteins | sample BogFormECP12_OM2_FD_188239 | JGI IMG/M metagenome (GOLD analysis project Ga0209656, IMG submission 188239) | Bog forest soil microbial communities from Calvert Island, British Columbia, Canada - ECP12_OM2 (SPAdes) (version 2) | ecosystem: Environmental > Aquatic > Freshwater > Wetlands > Bog ... | reverse complement strand
GACGGGACCTGCACCGGCGAGCACGGCATCGGTTGCGGCAAGATCGACTTTCTGATCGCCGAGCACGGCGAGGCGGTGAGCGTCATGCGCGCAATTAAGAAGGCTATCGACCCTGACAACATAATGAACCCGGGCAAGATCCTCCGGATCTAGACTTCACGGCTTGATGCTCAACCCCTTTATCTGTCGGCAGCGCTAGATCTGCTTGGAATCGCCATAACAAACGGACAAAATTGTATCTGTTGCCTTAACGTACGATTTTTTCCGTTTCGTGAGGTCAGGCCTATCTACTGGTCGGAGGTTGCCCGAGACGGCATGTGCAACACATCGCATTTTTTCATTGACGCCGAATCGGGCGAGGCATCCACTCGGAGTGCCGCTCAGGACTTTGACCAATGGCGTTTCCTCTGCCCCCGGCGACTCAGACTGTTATCGGCGACTCGGAGAAATCTCCCGCAGCAGGTCGTTGGGCGACAAATCTCCAAAACACCGGGAGAAAACAATGAAAATCCGCGCAGTAGTGACCCTAATCGGATTGGCAATCAGCTTTGCTTTGCCGATCTTTGCTCAAGAGAAAGAAGATGTTAAACCCTTTCCCTTTACTCCTATACCTGCTGGTCCTCAACTAGTCCAACAAATCGAAGCGATCAATCAGAAGTTTGATGAAGCGTTTAACAAGCACGACGCAGCCGCTGTTGGGGCGTTGTACACCGCAAACGCGGTTCAAGTGACACCTCAGGGATCGTTTTCCGGTCGCGAGGCCATCGAGGGATATGTTACAGATTTGTTTCAGCGTCATCAGCCTGTCGATAGAATCACAAAAATGACCTATGTCTATGCGTTTGGCGGCGACCTATGCGCCCTCGGAGGGTGGACTGTAACTATTAACGGCTCCATGAAGTTTGGCGGCTTTCTGATCAATGTTTACACTCAGGTGGGGGGTACCTGGAAGATTAGTTCGTCGGTGTTTAAGTATCCCACCTCGTGAACACCGGCTACTACGTCGAACTTAAGCCATCGTGCTGGACGGCCAGGCTCACTATTCATCGGTTTTAGTCTGTGAGGGCAATACCTTGGAAGATCCGCAAGAGTAGCTCCAGCGAGTCCAATTCCCACAACTAAGAACCGTTATGCCGCAGCAACGTGTCTGCGGCCACCCCTGTTACCTTTTGGTTTCACCGGTTTCAGCTCAAACGGCAGAAGTGACCGCTTGGAGGTGGTTAGGACGCGGTTTCCGTGTGAAGGCATTTTTCCGATACGTGTGGAGCTAAATGGATACCCCATTTCATCTGAACACTTACCTCACCTCATAGAGAACTCCCAGCCCCGTCAGTCTTCCGACCCGTCATTTTTCTCCAATTCTCCGCGTTGAATGACTCTGAGCAAGATCACGATTCGTAACTTTCGGGAGAAAAGACTTTCTCCCCGTCGAGCCTCAGGGCGGTCTCTCCTTCCTCTTTCGCCTAAGCGAACCAAGGTTCGCTTAAAATCACTCCTTTAACTTGTCTGGCTCGCGCCAGATCCAATCCGAACCCACGGACGTCCTTCAGTGCAAGAGTGCCGTCTACGGCTTAAACGGCCATAGATCGAATTTTGTAATTGCTTTATCTCTAGGAGCTTATGAGCATGCGATTTAGAAATCACGCAGCTTTACCGCACTTTTCTCGTCGACCTCGGCCCCGAGGTTTATTAAACCAGGTTTGAAATCGACGCAGAAAAGTCCGCGAAGCGCCCCAGCCGCGAAGCAGCAACTGACAACCAAGGGGACAGGTCAACTATTGATTGAAGAAGTTGCCAGGGAAACACGATCGATAGCCAGACTTTTGTCGACTATTGACCTGTCCCCATTTTTCGACTCCTGTCCCCTTGACTGACCCCTTTTAACCGATTCCTCTGGATCCCCCTCGAGCCGATTTCGAAAAATTCAATCCGCGACTCGAACTGCTCGTCCATGCTGCTCACCATCATTGCAGAGACGAAGTCCAGAAGACCTTGTTGGCCACGTTGAAACACTATCAGCGGAAGTGTTGCAACTTTGCATTCACCCCGTGGTAGGCTGGCCGGATGCTCCTCCTGGCATCTTCGGTTTGTGACCTATTCAAGTGGCGGCAATTTGAACAGACAGGAAACTGATGATGCCAAGAGCATCGACCCACCGTATCAGACCGCTCCTGCAAAGTTGCAACACTTCCCATTAATCATGCTCGGGTGCATGAACAAGAAAGACTTTATCAATCTAATCCATGACGTGGAACGTCATGAAGGCTAAAAAGTTGGGTCAACACCAGCGGAGTAGCTTCACGCAGCCAGATCATCCTCAATGGAAATAGAGGAATGGGAGAGGAGCGCCGTTTGATCCAACAGGCATGGCCTAGGGAACTGACCAGCAACTCCGGCAAGGTGACGACGCCGTAGCCGGCGGCGACCATCCCCAAGATGTTCTACCCCGATTTCGGAGGCAGCGTCGTCCGCACAACCATGCCCGGTTGGCAGAACGGCGACCATCGGACAAGTCACCGGCTCTCGGGACTCGAGCCGACGCTCGAGGGAAGCGCCTAAAATCGCGGGCGATGCCGAGGTGGATGCGCCTATCGCGCATCGCTGCCAACTGCTCAACGCGGTCCATCTCGACAAGGAAAATCTCGACCACCGGAAAATCCTCGCGGAATGCACGCAGGCAGCGCGGCAGCACCGCGGCAGAAAACGCCGCGATGTTAGGGCGACGTTCAGTCGCCCGCGCGAGCCGCGAGCCGCCTCCTGCACGCGTTGAGGCGCCGCAGCGACGCAGGTGACAAAACTGTCATCTGTGGTTCACGGTCGTTTAATATAGTTCCGATAGGATTGTAAACATGACTGAGAATTGCAGAGAATTTTTTGCCGACTTTCCAGTTGGCGATATCGGATTGGTGTACGGTGACTCCCTGTCACAAGCCAATCGCTGATTCAGGATGTTTGTTTTCAATCCGAAACCGCAAAATGTGCGGTTGATTTTATGAAAAAATATCTTCTCCTAATTCTGTTAGAGGTTGGGCTTTTCGCTTTCTTGCCTCAAAGAGCGAAGGCGGACGGGTACTTTGGTATATCTGTCGGACCCGCTTATTGCGACCCTTATCCGGTGTACTACGGGGGCTATTATCGCCCTTACTATCGCCAAAATCATTATTACGATAATCCGTACCGGTACGGGTACTGGCGCCACCACCGTCGTTGGCATCACGACGATGATGATTAAGCCGAAGCGCTAGAGTCCTTGAAAAGTGGAAGTTGATGTGGATGAATCAAGTTTTTTCATGCGGCTTTTTTGTCCGAAAGATAGTTGGTTAGCTGGGCTTCAAGATAATGGAATGCTGCAGTGAGGTTGGAGCTGTCCGGGGGCAGGTTGGGATAGGCAATTTGAGAGAGGCCAGGGCGGAGTAGCGATTGAAGGTACGCGAGTAGAACAGCGCCGTCCTTCGTCCAAGCTCAGTGAGTTGGTAGCGGTGTGTGCCGGGTAACCATACGGAGATACCGCCTCCTTGAGAGGCAATAATCCGGCAGCAATGCCACGCTGCTCAACCGGGGCCGTATTGCATTTTTTTATTTTCAAGGACTCTTTCAGCGAGGCCGCTTAGGTTGGAGGTTTATTTGCATTGTAAGTGGCCAAATCCAAATCAAGGTTCTCCCGTCCAGCCGATTATTTAGTCTATCTAGGTTATAAGTTTATTGCCTGGATCCTTTTGCAGCTCCGGCTCCCCTGGACCTTCAGGCTCGGGCAGGCGCTCGGATTTTTGGGCTATTTAGTTCTTGGGAGGTATCGCAAACTAGCATCGGTAAACGTTCGAATCGCCTTTCCAGAGTGGACAAAAAAACAAGTGCGAAAAAATGGCCGCGATCATTTTCAGACGGTGACGGCTAATCTTCTCTGTTCATTGGTTCTCACGCAAAAGCCTCACAAAGCGAACTCCTACATCGACATTTCTCAGCTGTTGGCTGCGGCCCCGAAAATCAAGGCCGCTTCCAGCGTGATCTGGGTAATCAATCACATCGGGAACTGGGAGCTGTTCATTCTTGCACCCCGATGGCTGCAGAACCCGCTCTGGGCGGTGATTTACCAGAAGCTCACTAATGGATACCTGGATCGACATGTGCAGCGATCCCGGGAAAGCTCGGGTGTATTGACGATCGATCGGACGGAGGGACTACACCGGGGCGTGACGGTCTTACGGAACGGAGGGATGCTGGGCGTTTTGATCGACCAGCATGCTGGTGACAAAGGAGTCTGGACCCCGTTTTTTGGTCGATTGGCGTCGACCACTCCGTTTCCGGCAGTCCTGGCGAAAAAGACAGGCGCAGCATTGATGCCGGTCAGTATTGTTACCTCTGGAATCGCGCGTTGGCGCGTCGAGGTAGACGACTTCATCCCCAGCCGGGAAGCATCAACTGCCGAAATCACCGCTCGTATCAATCTGAGTCTCGAAAAGCAGATTCGAAAGAATCCGAGCGATTGGTTCTGGGTTCACAATCGGTGGAAGACGCCCAACCCGCAGTTTTTGCTTCGCCATTATCACCGGGGGGTTTACGTGCCGGCTGAGGTCGAAAGACTCAAGCCCTTCCGCGTGCTCATACGATCCAGCGACTTGCTGGATGGGGCAGCAATGAGTGTGGAAGCAGCACGACGGATTAAACGGGGACGCCCTGACCTACGCCTTACCGTTCTGGTCGTCGATAGGCTTGCAGATTTCTGGCGCAACGTTTCCGAAGTAGATGAAGTCTTGCAAATAGAGGACGGGAGCAGCGTGTTCGATGTCGCACACAAGATCCGGGGTCGGTTCGATGTAGCGATTTTGTTTCCTAATTCCCTGCGTCCCGGCATCGAAATCTGGCTAGCCGGGATTCCGCGCCGGGTCGGTTTCTCCAAGCCGTGGCGTGATCTCTTCGTCAACCAGTTTGTGCGCCAGCGTTCGGGATCGCTTCCCCACCGGGAAAATGGGCCTCTCAGAATCGCTGAACGCATTGGCGCGGATTTAGCGGAAAAGTTACCCTAGCTGCCCCGCGAATTCAAGAACGTACGGATCGCGCAAGAGCGTGGCGATAGAGGCGGGCGAGTCCTGCGAGCTAGCTCGACGGATGACGGATTCCTTGTGGGTCGAGAGGCCGGTACGTTCGTATAGGAGAGATCCGATCTGGCGTTGGAGCTGGCGGATCGACCAGTGTCCGTGAAGGCATTCCGCTTCGTAAAAGGCCCGTTTGAGCGGATCGTCGATACGGATCAGTTCGATGAAGTGCGTCCAGGAGAGCCCTAGCAGATGCTCCGGCCGGAGCGCTGGCTGACCTGGATCAAATTCGCCAATCGCTTGATCATGCCGGAAAGCCGCCACGGCTTTGTCGTGACGCCACCAAAGACAGGCGATGCTGGAAGTGCTTGGCCGATTTCAGCGAGCCAGTTCGGAACCGGCAGTTCACCGACTTCCCAAACGACCGCGTTCGCTTTCAGATTGCGCAGCACCGTCGCACCGCTCTTTAAAACCATGGACCAAGTTTGCAGATCGCTATAACCGGTCGTCCATGTGCCGATCAGAGGCGAACCGGTTGCAACGAGCTGGCGTTGACCGGTCATGAACACTTCCCAGGGCACAATGAGTTCGCCTATCAAACCACTTGTCACCCGCTTGTCGGTGACCTCCATCCGCTCAAATGCCCGAAGCGCCGTGAAATTGGCTTCGCGTTCGAGTCCGGTCAGTGTGCCGTTTGAGCATTCGTTGAACGCTTTAGAAATTGAATAGGGCTTGTCAGACATGGAGGGGTTCCTTGACGTTGTGGGATGACACCCAGCGCCCAAAGTAGCTCCGCTCCTGCATCGTTGGAGAGGTGTTCCAGGTCACGCCGCGGGGCGGAGCTGCTCCGAGCGCTGGGCGTCAATGGACACGAGGCGGAGTTGCGAAACGCTAGTGACGAGTTCCGTGGACATTGCCTTGCTCTTACGCTGCTGGGCAGCTATCTGGCAGATGCTTATAATGGAGATATTCGTTGTCGCGAAGAAGTATCAGCGCGTCTTGTTAACGACGTACGACAGACTCGCCTGTCTTCATCTTCTTGGGATCCGGAACGGCAGCATCGCGCTGAGGTGTTTCCTTCTCTTGTTCGAGCATAACGTACAAAGCCAAGCTTATATTGTTCGGCGATCATACTGTGTTCAGTCGGGTTTGTGGGAAGATTATCCCCCCTCAGTAGGATGTTTCGAACAATGAAACATCCCTTCCCCACTTTTTGGAATTGCTCGACAAATCCTGCCCGAAGGTTCGCTTAAATTGGTCAACGCTTGGCTCATAGCCCTGAGCGATTGGATCATCCGGCTAAGGAGTAAAAAGAGTGGGGAATAGAGGCTCATCCTCACGGCAACCATTCGCGTCGAAATTGTGATCGCCGCCGCGACGCGACTGATTTGTGGAAAAAATTGCGCCATATTGGAATCGGGAAACGCTGATGAGAGCGAATTCAAACCGCTATTTAGCGAGTTTGTTGTCATTGACTTCTGGTTTCTTTCAAAACGCCAAGAAAACGACGACGACGGTTTCTGGTCTTCGTCAACACCCGACGGCTACCCAAAAACCCGGTCTTTTCGATCGATTCAAAAGAGCTACCCAGCGAAACCAGCATAGGTTAGATAGAGACCAAGGATTAGGGTAATCGCGGCAAATACATAATAGTTTTGCTCATAGCGGATTGCCTTCAAGAATCTGCCTATTGCGTCCGGCGGCAGAAATAGCAGGACGGTGCTCCTAACTAGCGCCACCCAACCAACCAAGGTAACAAGGAAGGCAAGGGGGCCTTTCGACCAAACGTTGTGCCCTAATACCATCGCTAAGCCAGTGATCAGTCCGAGTATTTCGACGAGGAAGAGCAGAGGCCGATTTTGAATAAGACTCATGACGATCTCCAACATCGCCTGTTTCCGTACAAACATCACCGCCGCCACGATAATGCAATAGAGCCCCAAGAACTGCGCCAGAAAATGGGTAAGCTGCATAGGTAACACTAAATACTAAATAGGAGATATGAAATAGCAAAATCGTGAACGCCGGCTTCCACACACCGTAGCCGCAAAGTGAGCTTTTCACACAACCGATCACATGCCGCTTCCGCGGTCGAAGCCAATGGTTGACGAGCGTCGACTTCCCGACCCCAGCCCAGGCAACGATTGTAACGACGTTGACATCCCTTTTTGCCCATGCACGATGCAGAAAAGCTATATCCTCCTCTCGACCAAAAACATCCCTTCCGGTAACGGGCAGCCTGGCTATGGAAATCTTCTCCGGCGGTGGTTTTGCGGGCCGCTTGCGAGTTACTGCGTGCGAAGCCGCTGAGGGCTTCTTCTGCAAGCTCTGACGAGTGATTCTGGGTGTTTTTGACTAAAACCGCGAAAGGTCAATTTGTGTCAAAGCCCGGAAGCGGGTCGGTTTGATTCTCGGCGCTGGTGAACCGTTTTGCCCCTGATTCTATTCACGACTCCGCACATCAGAGTTTTGCGGAGAACTGCAAAAGGCCGAGTTCGAGTACAATATCATCCGCAAACGCACGATGGCGGGAGCACGCGGCCGCGTCGGCGGCAAGCTGGAAGCATGTGAACCTCTACGGGACCTACAGCTTCCTGGATATCGGCGATGGGGTCGACCTCCAGGGATTGGTTAATCTATTGGAGGCATCTCGCGGTGGGTGCGCCGCGGCACCGGACTGAGCTCGCTATTTTTTGACACAAATTGACTTTTCGCGGTTTTAGTTAAAAACACCCGGAAGGGAAGGAGATAGTCGCCCTGAGCACCGGCGACTCGACCGCCATGCGCAGCCGTGAATTGATTGGACCCTGAATTGATATAAAAAAGCCGGCGATAATCATCACGAGGACGGAAAGCATGCGCATATGAATAAAGAAGTGTAGGCTGGCTGAGCGGCCCTGGACTTCGGGAGTTTTGATAATAATTTTCGAACTATTGGCGCATTGTTGGCATCTGGACAAACCGGCTACCTTAATGCGACGCTATCCGGCGAACAATCGCTTGAGACCGGTCTTTAGCCGTGCTTCACCGAAATTAAGGGAGATCCCGCATTCTAAAGCGAATTACCTATATTCTGACCGTCTCCACGCCGGATGTCGCTGACTACGGAAGCTCGTGAAAGGGCCGTCCGAACCCTTGGGAAAGCGCCCGGGAAGCGATCCTGCAGGAAGGAAAGTATCTTTTCCCGGATTTCGCAGCGCAGGTCGAAAAGCTCCGGGGCGCTTGGGGCACTGGCCAGTATGCGAATCTCGACAGAATCACTCTTGAAGTCGGTGACCTGAACCACGAAAACACGCCGATCCCAAAGTATGGACGTTTCTACGATCCGCTGGGCTTCGGCGCGGATTTCATTTATCGGGACGAGGAAATCAGCGTAAAAGAATACCGTCCCTATCAGGTCCGAACTGCTGCGCGTCCAGTTCTGGAATGTTTTTTCCAGAAAATAGGTAATTGGGACAATTAACCGCCTCAGGTCCCAGACCCGGACGACAACATAGGTAAGAGTGATTTCTTCGATTATGCCCCATTCTCCTTCGACGATGACCACATCATCTATTCGCATGGGCTGGGTGATGGCTATCTGGAGGCCCGCGATGATCGTTGAAAGCGATTTCTGAGCAGCGAACCCGGCAATGACTCCAGCGACTCCCGCCGATGCCAACAGGCCGGTGCCGATCTGGCGGACCTCTTTAAAGTTCATCAGAACCGCGGCGGTCGCGAAGACGAGAATTACAAATATCAGTAGCCGACGAAGCATTTGGACGCGAGTCTCGACCCTTCGCTTCTTGTAGGGATCGTACTGCAGCATCTCGGCCCTGGAACTGACCATCGACTCCACTGCAAGGATCGTCCGAATCAGCAGAACGGTGTTAACGACGATCCCGGCGATAGAGAGCATGTTAAATCCGGCATCTCGAAGCGGGCCCGGCAGTTCGAGGATGTAGATAGCCGTCGAAGATGCGAATAGAAGAAGATTGTAGTAGAGCGCTTCACCAAACACCGGAAAGGCGCCGTAATACCAACTCCCGGATGGCCGGTTGACAAAATCGTTGAGCCAGCGCTGTACGAGACGGACGATGCGCAAGCAGAAGCCAAGGCCCGTTGCAAGGTAACCAAAAAGGGCCACTTTCGCAGCAATGGCGAAAGTAGGGAAGCCGCCAACCGCAAGCCCTATGTGAGGCAGGATCGGAACCAGCGCGAAGAATGCACCGGTGAATATGAAAAAGCCGCTCAGCGCTCGGCGCAGCGCAAAGAGAATTCCGTTGCGCCAATACCGCTCGGTGATCGGTTTGGCTCGGCCAAGCGAGTGGTATCTTAAGATTACGATGCGCGCCAGTGCGGCGAGAACGAAACCTATCGTAAGAGTGAGCAGTAACAGCAGAACCTTGGCGGGAGTGATCGCAAAGGGAAGGGGTTGTCGGCTCCAGCCTCCGAGGATCGCGCTGAATTGGAGCGACAGTAGATCAATGTAGTTTGAAAACCGCTCCGCGAGATCTTGTAGCCAGGAGGCTTTCGTCCAGGGGAAGTGAGGTGGAACGTACGGCTCCGGGGCGTTTTCCGGCCCTCCGGATTGCAGTGCGGCGGAAACGGTAACCGCGGGGATGGCGACTAGTATCCAAAACAATCTCGACAATGCCTTGCGCACGGGAAGCCTTAGAGGATGAGGTCTTAGTTACTGGGGATTATCTGGCTGAGAACCCGTCAGGTTACAACGGGAGGCGGGCATTGATATTAAAAAGTTTAAAGCCCGTTAAGCAGCGAAGGAGTAATCATCCAGGCCACTTTCCATTTTCCGTCGTCTCGCCGTTCGATACAAACCACGCTGCCAACTTGATACTCCACGATTTCATTCTCTTCGCTGCCCGTGACAAGAAGGGCGAAGATTTTGCCCAGAAACGGCTGGTGGCCGACGATTATCAGGTCGCCGTCGGTCTGTTCAAGCGCTTCTCTCGTCGTGGCAACCTGGTCTTTTGGGCCAAGACCTTCGCGTTGTAGGAGATTACCGCGAGCCCAGACCGCCTTCGCGAGCAGTTCTCCGGTCTGCTGCGCACGTGCTTTGCCATTGTTCAGATTTGCTATCCCTTTTTCCAATACTTGAAAAAACGCGCTTTCTTTCTAAAAGTCGCTCACAACCGCTCGCATGAAGCCGCTATTCGCTCGGCCTTCGCTCTGGCGCCAGACGCTGCGTTCCGCAGCTGATTCCACCAGTCTCTGGACTTACAAAAAAAGAATTCATTTACGCCAGAAAGAAAAGTTGTTGGCTCCGTGCAAGGCTACCTCAAAGTTGATTCCCGCGCTTATCCCCGCCTCTGGAGATTTCAAGGCAGGAAACCGAGAACATAACAACTCAAACCGCGAATGGCGTCGGTTTCAACAGATTGATCTTCCCCAACGTATCCTCGTTGACCGGCTACCGGTCGCGATGTTTCTTCCTGATTCGACGCACACTACTACACGGCTGCGGCGCCGGAGTTGGCGCGAAGAGGATTTGGCGACCTACGTGTAGCGAACTGAGAACATAATCGGTCGTGACCGACAACATCGCTCGTTTCCTCAATGATCAAGATGAATTACGGTGCGATCCACTCCATGGGCTCGTCGCCGGCCGCAGTTCCGGCCGCTCAAAGTCCTTTCGGTGGATTTGTTCCTTCAAACTCGTCGAGAATCGATTGGGCTGTATGCAGACCGACAGCCCGATAAGTCTCATAGGTTTCCGCCGCCGTATGCGGTGTCGTGACAATGTTCGGCAATTTGAACAACGGGTTGTCCGCCGAAACGGGCTCGACCTCGTAGACGTCGATAGCGGCCGCGGTCAGTTTGCCCGATGCCAGCGCATCATCTAGAGCATTCTCGTCCACCAGAGCACCGCGTGCCGTATTTATAAAATAGGCACCGTTCTTCATCAATCCGAACGTCTTGGCATTCATGAAATGGTGAGTTTCCGTTAAACTCGGCAGCAACAGGCTAACCACATCCGATTTCCGCAGCACCTCTTCGGCAGAAACCATGGTGACCTGCAGTTTCTTTGCAGCCTCTAGATTGGGGTATTTGTCGTAGGCGATGATCTCGACTTCAAAACCGGCAAGCTTGCGGGCCACCTTCTGGGCGATGGCGCCGAAGCCCAGAAAACCAATCGTCCGGCCGACGAGCTCTTGCCCGACGAAGCGGTTCCAGATTCCCCGCCGGGCCGCCTGGTGAAGCGAGGGAATATTTCTCATGGCGGCCAACAGCAAACCGATGGTCAGCTCAGCGACGGCGTTGGCATTCTTGCCGGCCGCGTTGGTCACCTTAATGCCGAACCGCCGGGCTGTCTCCACGTCGATATTGTCGACCCCGACACCGAATCGAGAAATGATCTTCAGCTTTGGTGCTAGCTGAAAAACAGCTTCGTTCCATGTATCGACGCCGGCTACGACGGCGTCGATGTCACCGACGCGTTCCTTGAGCTCGTCGAAAGTCATTGGACGGCCAAAGATGTTTTCGATGACCTGCCAGCCATTTTTCTCAAACAACGCTCTGGATTCGGAACAGAGTGTCGAATAGTTCGTTGCTGTGACCAAAACTCTCCTATGGATTGTCATAACCTAAAATCTCCTGGTGTCGATGTCTCGAGATGTCTAGAAACGGCCGTGAAGAAAGAAAGCTGTTTTACCTGGCTGCCCCTCGCGGCCTCTGATAGGCCATCTCGCCGATTGATTCGCTCGTTTTGGTCGATTTGAGGAAGAAGAACAGAATCATCGCCAAGAAAGGAGCCGCTGCGACGGCGTACAAGCCGGCGTTGGGACCAAATCCCAATTCAGCCCAGACCTTCAAATTCGGAGCGAAGAACCCGCCGAGATTACCGATCGAATTGATGACTGCAAGGCTTCCTGCCGCTGCATAGCCGGTGTAATAGTCCGAAGGAAAGGTCCAGAAGATCGGCTGGGAGCAGATGATCCCCATCGCCACGAAGCAAAGCGCGAATATAGCCCAGGCTGGCGGCAGATTTCCCGATGCCGACAGACCAACTGCGATACTCAGCAGCGCCAGCATTCCAAAGGCGCGCCGATAGCCCGTCTTGACTGCAAGAGGAGGGTAGAAGATGGCCGAGATGACAGCACAAAGCCATGGAATCGCAGACACGAAGCCGACGGTCAGGCCAATCTTCTCGTGCAATAGGGCGCTCACCTGGCTTGGCATGTAGAACGCGAAACCGTAGCCGGCGATCTGTATCAGGAGATAGATGGCGCAGAATTGGAGAAGTCTGGGATCGGTCAAAGCCTTCCCTAATTTCACGTGACCGGCGGCGGCCTTTTCTCTATCTTCGGCGTTGACCACCTTAGTAAGAACATCGCGCTCTTCCTGGGTCAACCAGTGGGCACCGGTCGGACGGTCCGTCAGGTACCACAACACGAAGAAACCAATAGCCATGGTCCCAATGCCTTCAATCATGAACAGCCATTGCCAGCCCTGCAGGCCCAACGGTCCATTTAGCTCGAGCAGCGCGCCAGAAATCGGCCCGCCGAACATCATCGCTAGGGGGGATCCGAAATAGAACAGGCCCAGCATCCGGCCCCGCGCCTTGGCAGGAAACCAATAGGTCATAAACAGGATGGCACCGGGGAAGAACCCCGCCTCGGCGGAACCGAGAAGGAAGCGGACGATATAGAAGGAAATGTCGCTTTTGACAAACAGCATACATGTCGCCACCATCCCCCAGGTAATCATGATACGGGCCATCCACCGACGCGCCCCCACCTTGTGCAACATCAGATTGCTTGGGAATTCAAAAAGGGCATAGCCGATGAAAAAGATAGAGGCACCAAAGGCGAACGCGACCTCCGGCACACCTGTCGATGCCTGAAAGGCTTGCTTTGCAAAACCAATGTTGGCCCTATCCAAATAAGAAAGCATGTACATTAATATAAGGACAGGAACCAATCGCCACCCCGCTTTCGAGATGGCGCGATCTAATACGGCATTGTTAGTATTTTGTTGCATGGTCGCCTCCTCTTGAGTGCAAGTGCAGGTCTATTTATCCCTGCACCGAACATAATCCGTTCCATATAGTTGATTTTGGTTTTAGCTACAATAATCTATATTGGCTGCGCGGCTTTCTGTGAAAAAATCCTGTCGTAAACCGAGGCGAGCTCGTTCGCGTGTTGGCTGGAAATCCGGGTTAGGGGCGGGCGCACGTTTAACCAACCCTCGTCATTTCTGCGCCGCGCAAGCAGCGCTTTAACCGCTGGCGTCACCGGGTATTTCAACACCTCATTGACAAGGTCCACAATCCGGGAGTCGTTTTCCCCGTACTTTACGAGGGGCAAAAGCTCCGATGGACAAACGTTGGCGAGGCCGGAGATTGCCCCCTTCGCTCCGAGGCGAACACCGGCGGCAAGATGACGCTCGTCCCCAATCAGAACGATTAAATCATGATGCGCTCGAAGGAGCTTTTCCGTGTATGTCCAATCGCCCCCGGAGTCCTTGACACCCACAACCACTTGCGGAAAGGCCGCCTTCAATCGGCCGATCAACTCGATGGAAAGGGGTGCTTCAGTCACCGACGGAATGTGGTAAAGAAAGACGTCGCGTGCCCGTTTTCCAATTTTCTCGAATACTTGTGAGAACCAGCGATAAAGGCCTTCGTCTGTAACGTGCTTAAAATAAAAAGGGGGCGCGAGCAACACGCCGCGACATTCCCGGTCGATCAGTATTCGCGCCTGCTCGACAGCATCGCCGACCGCTGCGGCCGCAACCCCGCCGAGGACGTGGTCGCGCAAAGCGATCCCAGCCGCCAAAAGTGCGCCCAGGATCTCCTCTCGCTCGCTCATGCTGACCGAAGCTCCCTCCCCGGTGGTGCCGAACACCGTCACGCTGGAACAACCCGCGTCCAGGGACCTGCGGGCGTGTTGGCTCAGGCGCAGGAAATCGATGCTCGAGTCCGGCTGAAGAGGCAGGGCCAAAGCACACGACAAACCAAATTGTGATGTGTCATCGAAGTAACTCATTACATAAATCATACTGACATGTTAGTGCGTGTCAAGTTCTGTTGAACGTTTTCTAAACGTCTTTTCCAACGGTCTCTTTTGCGGGGCTCATCGGCCACATAAAAGGTGGGCATCTGTCATGCCCCGAGCCTGCAAAGAGCCGGTTTTGAGGCAGGAACTTGGGCAAGGCCCGTAGGTAGGGCTGCATCTGGTGACGCTGCCTGTGGGAGGCTCGCGCAAGAGAGGCGTAAAGTCTAAGCGCGATCAGAAAGATTGTGCAATGTGACATGTTAGTATAGCGTTGGGTCTTGCAAGCAATCGAAAATTTGAAATCATCCAACGGAAACCGTGGTACACAGAAGTTGCGCGAAAAGGCGTATGAGAGCTTCACCGAGCACCTGCTCTCGGGAAGGATCCGGCCTGGACAATTTCTTTCCCAACGCGAGCTTACGGAGCTTACAGGGCTGCCTTTAGGCGCCATTCGAGAACTGATTCCGCGACTCGAGGTCGAAGGGTTCATCACGACGGTGCCGCAGCGCGGTATGCAAGTGGTCCATGCCGACGTGAAGCTGATTCGTGATGCATTTCAATTCCGCCTTTTCCTTGAGCGCGAGGCGGCAGCCGTGTTCGCGCAGCAAGCAAGTGACGCGATGTTGGCGCAACTACGAAAAGAGCATGAGTCAGTCCTTGCGAATTTCGAACGCGCCTCTCGCAAGGGCGGCCTCAGTGACAATTTGGTCGCGGAGGTCCAGAACGTGGATTGGAAGCTGCACAACACTTTGATAGACTTTCTCGGCAATGAAATCATTAGCTCCGCTTACCGCGTGAACCTTCTAAAGCTTAGGATCTTCAGGCGGGAACAAACGCGGCTCGATGCAGTGCACGTGATTCCTACGATGCGGGAGCACCTCGCCGTACTTGACGCCTTGGCAACCCGGGACTCGCGTAAGGCCGCCGATGCCATTTCTGCGCACATCCTTTGTGCCCTGGACCGTGCCCTGGGGCTCCAGGGCACGGTGATGTCCAATAGGACGTCATCAAGTGCAAGTAATCCCAAAAGGTAATACAACACCATTGCTTAACACGCATCTCTCGGACCGTTACGCGCCTTTTCATACCAAAGAGGAATGGCGGACGCTGATCACCACACGCGTCTCGCGCAAAAAACGAAGCCGCGCTGACTCATCACTTTGAGATCGTTCGCTGATGACCCGGCGTAGCGGGTGAACGATACCTCCCTCGACGCATTCCGATGCAATCACCAAAACATCGTTTAGCCTCTTCCGCTCCGCCGCTTCCCAACTGAAGATTTCGTCTGAATCGTTCTCGTTGGTCAAGCGACCCGTAGAATGATCTTGCCTCGGGTTCGACCAGTTTGACTGAAATCTTGCGCAGCCTTTGCTTCCGACAGAGGAAATTCCTTTTCAATGATGACCTTCAGTTTTCCTGCATCGACAAGGCCAGCAAGTTCCTCCAAGCGAGCTCCGTTTGGGACGACAAAGGCATGGTGCGCCACGACGCCGTGCTGCTGAGCTACTGAGGTATCAGGTGGATCTACAATCGATACCAAAACACCCCCTTTATGTATTACACTGAATGATTTCGTCTGCGTGTCGCCCCCCAGCGTATCAAGAACCACGTCCACATCTTTGACCCTGGTACTGAAATCTTCCGAAAGATAATCAATGACTTCATCAGCTCCGAGTGACTTTACGAGGTCAATATTGCGGCCGGAGGTGGTGCCAATCACCCGAGCACCAGCTAGCTTGGCAAGTTGAACCGCGAACGTGCCTACACCGCCAGAAGCGGCATGAATCAGCACGGATTGACCTGCCCGGAGATCGGCTTTGTCAAAGAGCGCCATCCATGCAGTCAATGCTGCCAACGGAATGCCTGCTGCATGTTCTAGAGGTATGCTGCCGGGCGCGAGCGCGAGCTCGTCTGTTCGCACCGCGATGTATTCAGCGTACGCGCCGTTCCGCGAGATGTCAGGTCGGGAGAAGACCTGGTCACCGGCGTTAAAACGTGTCACTAGCGCACCGGCGCTCGCTACGGTACCGGCTACATCCCAACCTGGAATTAGCGGCAAATGGTATGGTAAGAAACTCTGCAAATAACCTTCCCGGATTTTCCAATCGACTGGATTAACCCCGGCAGCATGCACTTTGATGAGAACTTCAGGCGGGCCGATTTCTGGGATCGGTACATCTTCATATTTGAGTGCACCAGAATCACCGTAGTTGTGGAATCGAATCGCTTTCATTACACGTCCTCGCAGGAATAGTTCTGAACACTCTCGACGTGCTAAGCGGACGCGCAACTCTCGTTTACGACTCCCGAACCAAGACCGCACTTAACTTCGCGGGTCCAAACCGGGTGGCAAGGGCAAAGCTAATGACATCTTTGGCAGCGTTTACGGCTGGTTGGTTTCCAAGAATGCGCCCAAAGAGACTCTCGATTTTATGAAAGTTTGGCTGGGGAAACAGACTCAAACCAAACTTGCCGCTGAGGGTCTTTCTATCCCCGCGGCAGGTAGTTGTAGGGAACTGAAACATAAACGGTTCGAACCAATAACATCGCTCATTTCCAAACCACATTGAGCGAGAATAAGAGCTATGCCGTGGGATTCATTCTGAAGCGGAAATTCATGCAGTTCGTTTTGCGGTTTCATGACTCTGGACACTTCTTGCATTTACCAAAATGCTTTTTGCAGTGTCCCGCTAAATTCCAAAGGCTGCGGGCATACGCTCTAAGTATCTACAGGGGGTGGAATATGGAGAAAGGATTCAGACACGAGAAATCTTGACGCCGTTCGCAAAGCTCTCCAGGTTCGTCAGAACGCCCTCGCCAATTTGATCCACGCCATTCGCGAGTTTCGGAATCTAGCCGACCAACCATAACGCTGCGAGGCTCCGAATACGCTCATGTAGTCCAGGAACTGAGGAGGGCGATTAATCGTGCTGAAGAGTTGTTGCAATGATGTCGCATGTGCGGCCGCTACAGGCGAGCCGTCGAGCGGGTAGTGTCCCCGTTACTGGTGAACCCCGCCGCCATGACTACTCCCACCACCATGACCACCACCGCCATGACCACCACCGCCATGACCACCACCGCCATGACCACCGCCACCATTATGTCCACCGCCGCCGTGATACCCTCCGTGATTCCAACCTGACCCGTGAGAATAACTGAAATGTCGTGCGCCAAAGCTTTCTCCGTAAAAATCGTGCCCGCCGTAGTAGGCACCTCCGTACGGATCGAATGCGTAAAAATCACCTGCGCATCCGGCGAGTAGCAGAGTCATCGCCGCAGCTCCAGTGATTAATATTTTTCTAATTGTTTTCATCGATCGCACCTGACGGTTTTTCTGAGTTCGCTGCATCATGGCCTTTCGATCTTAAAATTCGCCTGCCGGTCGAACTCCTGCTTCTGCTGAGGCGAAAGCTCATTGTAATGAACTCGAACGGTATAACCTCCGACCAATTTCCCATTGTCGATGTAGAGCCAGTCAGAAATATCCCTCGGACTAACTGAAACGATCTGGCCGACCTTGAGGCCTCCAATCTTTCGAGGTTGATTATCTATCCGGCCTTGGAAACGTTTGCCGATAAATCGCACGTCCGATAGCCAGATGTGTTCAACCTGATTGCCCTGGATAAAAGGCTTTTTTACCTCAAAATCTTGTTGTCCAGGTCCCGGATGCTCTAACGCGGTAATAAACTTCTCTACCGTTTTTCGCGCTTCTTTGACAGCGAGCTGCATCGCGGCGTGATGTTGATCTTTTGGCACCTGGAAGTATGGCGGCTCGGTGCTTCCTTGCTTAAGCTCCTGAGCGACTACATTAGCCGCTTGAGCGCTCAGAGTTAAACCCGCGATCACCGGTGCGGCAACGAGTGCTATCAAGCTGATTGTCCGGAGGTTACCTTTCATTAGATAAAATCTACACCGCGTCTGATCAGTCGGCAATACGACGGAAGAGGGGGGAGTGCCGGACGAACGAGACTAAATTTACTGGAGAAACGGCGCGGCAACTCGGCTTTCACGGTCGCCCTGTATTCCCAGCCGGTGCCTGGCTTGATCTTTTTGCGGTTTGCTGAAGCCAGATTCGAGAAAATCCGGAAGCTGTTAGGATCGAAAGTCACAGCCGGATTCGCTCCACCTCGCTAAGTGTAATCTCGTCCTTTGTCCGATCGTAAAGTTTGGTTGTTCGCGGAGACTCATGGCCGGCCATTCGTTGGGCGTGCTCGAGCCGTCCGTCGTTTTCCAGGTAAATCGTGATGCCGGTTGCCCGCCAGGTGTGACATCCGACAAGGGTGAGAAAACCCGCCGCCTTAGCCCGCTTGCGAATAGCCGCCCAGGCGTTGTATCGGTTAAGAGCTCGTCCCGTTACCTCCGTTCCAACCGAATTAACGCTCTGGAACAGGGCCTGCCCGCTCTGGAGGCCTGCGGCGACAATGTACTCGTTCAGTATCTCCTCAAGCAGGTGATGTACGGGCATCTCGTGCTCCTTACCGCCTTTCTCGTGGAATCTCAGCCTCCGGCGCGCACCGTTATGATAGTAATCATCGAACTTAAGTTTCAGTACTGCGCTGACACGGGCGAAGCTGTAGAACATCGTGGCGATGAGCGCCAGGTCTCGCAATCCGGACACCGAATCCTTTGGAATTGAATCCAGCAGCGTTTTGGCGTCTTCGCGGCTCCAGACGGGCGTCTTGCCTTTCTTGACCACATACTTTGGCCCGCGAACGGCATGTGCCGGGTTTGACAACACGATCTGACGAACAACCAGAAAATCGTACAACATCCGCAGCGCAGCGAGCTTTTGCTTAACGGTCGGCTTGGATCCCGGAAAATCCTCAATCCAGATTTTTTCTGATCGGGTCGGGTCACGGCAATTGCGCACCGTGACCCTCCCACACCACCGGACATGCCGTTTTCAGCATCCGGCGGTTGAACCCAGCGGCTGACGGCCCGCAAGCTCTGATGGTAGTAAGAAGCCGTAGCGGCGCAGCGTTTTGTTAGACAATGCTCTGT
>Ga0209656_10000911_pt1 | contig 19066 bp, 16 predicted proteins | sample BogFormECP12_OM2_FD_188239 | JGI IMG/M metagenome (GOLD analysis project Ga0209656, IMG submission 188239) | Bog forest soil microbial communities from Calvert Island, British Columbia, Canada - ECP12_OM2 (SPAdes) (version 2) | ecosystem: Environmental > Aquatic > Freshwater > Wetlands > Bog ... | reverse complement strand
TGGACGGCTCTGCGCCACCGGCACGGGCGCTTGAACGCCGCCTTGCGGCTGTCCGGGCCGGCCGGGGCTTGCGGCCGCGGGCGCAGGGGCTGACGGTGCTGCGGGACTCGGGCCGACCGAGCTGGGGGTGGTGGTGGCCGCCAGCGGGGCGCTCTGCTGGTGAAGGACGACGGCTCCCGCCATCAGCGCGAGAGCCGCGGCGGTGCCTGCAGCGGCGAGGAGTGGGCGGCGATACCAGGCCGGCCTGCTGTCAGTGCTGCCGGGCAGCCAGTCATTGGGCTGGAACTGCAGCTGCGGGCGGGCGCTGCTCAGGTCAAGCTCCGGAAGCGGTTCTTCTTGCGACCAAGCCAGGCCAGGCGGTGGAGCGGGGGCTTCTTCGGGTTCGGGCGCGGGCACCGCAGCCGGGACGAGCGTCATCACACGGTCATCGGTCACGGTGCGCGGCGCTTCCAGCGCGGCGCCAAGGGCAGCCGTGAGTTCCGGCCCCCGCGTCGTGAGCACCGGAACCCGCAGGTGTTCTGACAGTGTGGTAGTGACGAACGGAATGTTGGCGCCGCCGCCCACGGACGCGACCGCGGCGAGATCCGACGGCCGAACCCCGTTGCGGGCCAACGTCTCATGCACGACGCTCATGAATTCCGCCAATGGACCGCGGATCTCGTCCTCGAGCTCGGCGCGGGTGAGGCGGACGGTGCCGCCGAATCCCGGCAGGTCGGCTAGCAACGTCGTGACTGGGGTTGCCGACAGCCGCTCTTTCGCGCCGCGGCATTCCGCCCGCAGCTGCGCCAGCGAACCGAGTGCCGCGGTACCTGAGAACCCCGCGTCATCGGGAACGTCGGCGAGAACGTGTTTGAGCAACGCGTGGTCGATCAGATCGCCGGAGAGGTCGGTGCGGCGCGGTCGGCCCGATCGGGCGTAAACCGTCTCCGGCGTCGGCCAACGTGACACTTGTGCCTGTGCCTGCGAAGTCGCACAGCGCGACCACCCCCCGCGCCGGAAGGCCGGGCTGGTGTGCCAGCGCGTTGAGCCCGGCCGCTGCGTCCGGCATCAGCGGGACCGCACCGGCGGCCGCCGACCACTCCGGCAGCGCGGCCAACGCGCGGCGGAGCGCCGCAACCGCGGTCGCCGACCAGTGCGCAGGGAACGCGACGGTCGCGGGCTGCGCCGGCGGCAGCCCATCGGCGATCGCGTACATCAGCGCGCACAACGCGTCGGCCACCAGCGCGTCGGCGCGGTGCGCGGAGCCGTCGGAAGCCACGAGCCGCACCGGGTTGCCGACGCGGTCGACGAAGTCGGTGAGCACCTGCCCACGCCGGTCGATATCGGGGTTCTGGAAGGGCACGCCCAGCTCCGGTGGCCGATGGCGGTACAGCGTCAGCACCGAACGCCGCGTCGCGGTCGCGCCACGCGAAGCGACGGCTGCAAAATTGGTGGCCCCGATCGACAGGCCGATCCGCTCTGTCATGTCAACACGTCTAACGGCGAAGAGCTGTCGGCTATTACGCCGTGACGACCGCTGTGCGCTACCGCAAAATCGTCGCGACGATGCCGGCCAGGTAGCCGAGCCGCGCCACCTCCGACGGACGAAAGTCTGGGCCGCCGGGACGGCCGAGCATCACCGCGGTGCGCGGCTCGCCGAGCGGCGCCGCCGCCAGCGTCGTATCCATATCCCGCCACACCTGCGGCACCCAGTCGGCGGTGCCGTCCAACGCGGCGGCGTGGTCGAGGGGCAGCCACGGCGCCGAAGCGGCCAGCGTCTCCGGTGCGCCGGGGCTGCCGACGACCCGATCAAGTCCCCCGTCATTGAGCCGCAGCACAGTGCACCAGCCCACGCGCAGCACCCGGGGCGCTTCGTCGGCGAGCACCTGCAGCTTGGCCGTCCGGTCGCCGCCTGCCGCGATGTGGTCGATCAACTCGAGTTCGCGGTGCGCCTCCAGCAGGCCGGTGTGCGGGCGGATGCTGTCCACCCGCACACCGTTGAGCGCCTCCGCCGCGGTTATCAGCATGTCCGGCATCCCCCCGGGCGGCAGGTCGACCACCAGGTCATCGATCGCGCATCCCGACATCCTCTCCACCACGTCCAGCGACAGGATGTCGGCACCTACCGACCCGAGAGCCACGGCCAGTGAACCGAGGCTGCCCGGTCGATCGACCAGCTGGATCCGCAGCAGATACGAAGGCACGCGCACACTGTCGCACAGCCCGGTCTGCTCAGCATTCCGGCGAGCGCGGCCCGATAGGCTTGGCGCTCGTGTCCCAGATCTCCCGCGATGAGGTGGCTCATCTGGCCAGGCTCGCCCGCCTGGCGCTGACCGACGCCGAATTGGACAGTTTTGCCGGACAGCTCGACGCGATCCTGGGTTACGTCAGCCAGATCCAGTCCGTCGACGTGTCTGGCGTGGAACCGACGGACAATCCGCTCAAGGCCGTCAACGTGATGCGCCCAGACGTGGTCGAACCGTCGCTGCCGCGGGAGCAGGTGCTGGCCGACGCGCCTGAGGCGGTCGACGGCCGATTCGCGGTCCCGCGGATCCTCGGAGAGCCCGAATGAGCGACATCATCAGGCTCGACGCCGCGACCCTGGCCGACAAGATCGCGCGGCGCGAATTGTCGTCGGTCGAGGTGACGCGGGCCTGCCTGGACCAGATCGAGGCCACCGACGACCAGTACCGAGCGTTTTTGCATGTGGCCGCCGATCAGGCGCTGGCCGACGCCGCACGAGTCGACGCCGCGGTCGCCGCCGGGGAGGACGTGGCCCCGCTGGCCGGGGTCCCGCTGGCGCTCAAGGACGTGTTCACCACCACCGACATGCCGACCACCTGCGGCTCCAGGATCCTCGAAGGCTGGCACCCGCCTTACGACGCAACCGTCACGCTACGGCTGCGAGCCGCCGGTATCCCGATCCTCGGCAAGACCAACATGGACGAGTTCGCGATGGGCTCGTCGACGGAGAACTCCGCATACGGCCCGACCCGCAACCCGTGGAACGTCGACCGGGTGCCCGGCGGCTCGGGCGGCGGCAGCGCGGCGGCACTGGCCGCGTTCCAGGCGCCGCTGGCGATCGGCTCCGATACCGGGGGGTCGATCCGGCAGCCAGCAGCGCTGACCGCGACCGTCGGCGTCAAACCGACCTACGGCACGGTGTCGCGCTACGGACTGGTGGCCTGCGCGTCGTCGCTGGACCAGGGCGGACCGTGTGCACGCACGGTGCTCGACACCGCGCTGCTGCACGCGGTGATCGCCGGGCACGACGCGAAAGACTCCACCTCCATCGACGCCGAGGTTCCTGACGTCGTCGCCGCGGCCGCTGCGGGCGCCCACGGCGATCTACGCGGTGTGCGGATCGGGGTGGTCAGCCAGCTACGGGGCGACGGCTACCAGGCCGGTGTGCTCGAATCGTTCAACGCAGCCGTCGAGCAGCTCAAAGCGCTCGGTGCCGAGGTCAGCGAGGTGTCCTGTCCGCATTTCGACCACGCGCTGGCGGCCTACTACCTGATCCTGCCGTCGGAGGTGTCGTCGAACCTGGCCCGCTTCGACGGGATGCGTTACGGGCTGCGCGTCGGCGACGACGGCTCCCACAGCGCGGAAGAGGTGATGGCCCTGACCCGCGCGGCCGGCTTCGGCCCGGAGGTCAAGCGCCGCATCATGATCGGAAGTTACGCGCTGTCGGCGGGCTATTACGAGGCGTATTACAACCGGGCGCAGAAGGTCCGCACACTCATCGCCCGCGACCTCGACGAGGCGTACCAGCGCGTGGACGTGCTGGTATCGCCGGCCACACCGACGACCGCGTTCCGGCTCGGCGAGAAGGTCGATGATCCACTGGCGATGTACCTGTTCGATCTGTGCACGTTGCCGCTGAACCTGGCCGGCCACAGCGGAATGTCGGTGCCGTCGGGCCTTTCGCCCGACGACTCGCTGCCGGTGGGCCTGCAGATCATGGCCCCGGCGCTGGCCGACGACCGGCTCTACCGAGTCGGCGCAGCGTACGAAGCCGCCCGGGGTCCGTTGCCGACGGCCATCTGACGATCGCGCTGCCCGCGCCACGGGCAGGGGGGAAGATGGCGGCATGCGGATCGGAATCCTGACCGGTGGAGGGGATTGTCCCGGGCTGAACGCGGTGATCCGAGCGGTCGTGCGCACCTGCGACGCGCGCTACGGCTCGTCGGTCGTCGGGTTTCAGGACGGCTGGCGCGGGCTGCTGGAGAACCGTCGCATCCAGCTCAAGAACGACGACCGCAACGACAGGCTGCTGGCCAAGGGCGGCACGGTGCTCGGCACCGCCCGGGTGCACCCGGAGAAATTGCGGACCGGGCTCGACCAGATCAAGCAGACACTGGACGACAACGGCATCGACGTGCTGATCCCGATCGGCGGCGAGGGGACGCTGACTGCCGCGCACTGGCTCTCCGAAGAGAATGTCCCCGTGATCGGGGTGCCCAAGACCATCGACAACGACATCGATTGCACCGACGTGACTTTCGGCCACGACACCGCGCTGACAATCGCGACCGAGGCGATCGACCGGCTGCACAGCACGGCTGAGTCGCACCAACGCGTGATGCTGGTCGAGGTGATGGGCCGCCACGCCGGCTGGATCGCGTTGAATGCGGGGCTGGCCTCGGGCGCGCACATGACCCTGATCCCCGAGGTGCCGTTCGACATCGAGGAAGTCTGCCGACTGGTCAAGGGCCGCTTCCAGCGGGGCGACTCGCACTTCATCTGCGTGGTGGCCGAAGGCGCCAAACCCGCCAGGGGCTCGATGCAGCTGCGGGAGGGCGGCCTCGACGAGTTCGGGCACGAGCGGTTCACCGGGGTCGCCGCACAGCTGGCGATCGAGGTCGAAAAGCGCATCAAGAAAGAGGTGCGGACCACGGTGCTGGGCCACGTGCAGCGCGGCGGAACGCCCACCGCGTATGACCGCGTGCTCGCGACCCGGTTCGGCGTGAACGCCGCCGACGCGGCCCATGCCGGCGAGTACGGGATGATGGTCTCGCTGCGCGGCCAGGACATCGGCAGGGTGCCGTTGGCCGACGCAACTCGACAGCTCAAGCTGGTGCCGCAGAGCCGCTACGACGACGCCGCGGCGTTCTTCGGCTGAGCCCGGTTACTAAAATTGCGACTATGACCATCGCTCGCGCGGCCGAACTCCTCGACTACGACTACGTCATCGCGCAATTCGACCCGGTACTCGGCCTCGAGGTTCATGTCGAGTTGTCGACCGCAACCAAGATGTTCTGCGGGTGCGTGAACGCTTTCGGTGGCGAACCCAACACCAACGTGTGCCCGGTATGCCTGGGGTTGCCGGGATCGCTGCCGGTGCTCAACGCCGCCGCGGTGGAGTCGGCGATCCGGATCGGGCTCGCGCTGAACTGCCAGATCGTGCCGTGGTGCCGGTTCGCCCGGAAGAACTACTTCTACCCGGACATGCCGAAGAATTACCAGATTTCGCAGTACGACGAGCCGATCGCGGTCAACGGGTACCTCGACGTGCCGCTGGACGAGGGCAGCACGTTCCGGGTGGAGATCGAGCGTGCGCACATGGAAGAAGACACCGGCAAGCTGACCCATCTGGGCAGCGAGACCGGTCGCATCGCGGGGGCGACGATGTCGCTGCTCGACTACAACCGGGCCGGCGTGCCGCTGATCGAGATCGTCACCAAGCCGATCGTCGGCGCTGGTGCGCGCGCGCCCGAGACCGCGCGCGCATATGTGACGGCATTGCGGGAGCTCTTGCTCGCGCTGGGAGTATCCGACGTGCGGATGGACCAGGGTTCGATGCGATGCGACGCTAACGTGTCGCTGATGCCCACCGGAACAACGGAATTCGGAATCCGCACGGAGACCAAGAACGTCAACTCGCTCAAGAGCGTCGAGGTCGCCGTCCGCTACGAGATGCGCCGGCAGGCCGCAATTTTGACCAACGGCGGTCGAGTCACGCAGGAAACCCGCCACTTCCACGAGGATGGGTACACCTCGCCAGGACGCAGCAAGGAATCCGCGCAGGACTACCGCTACTTCCCAGAACCCGACCTGGAGCCGGTCGCTCCCGGCGCCGAGCTGGTGGACCGGCTGGCCCACACGCTCCCCGAGCTGCCGTGGCTGCGGCGCAAGCGCATTCAGCAGCAATGGGCCGTGTCCGACGAGGTGATGCGCGACCTCGTCAACGCCGGAGCGGTCGAGCTGGTGGCGGCCACCGTCGAACGTGGCGCCTCCAGCGAGGCAGCCCGCGCGTGGTGGGGAAACTTCCTGGTGCAGAAGGCCAATGAGGCCGACGTCGAATTGGGCCAACTGCGGATCACGCCGGGGCAGGTGGCCGCGGTGGTGCGCCTGACCGACGAGGGCAAGCTGTCGAACAAGCTGGCCCGCCAAGTCGTCGAGGGTGTGTTGGCCGGGGAGGGGGAGCCCGAGCAGGTGATGGTTGCGCGCGGGCTGGAACTCGTGCGAGACGACTCGCTGATCCAGGCCGCGGTGGACGAGGCGCTGGCCGCCAATCCGGACATCGTCGAGAAGATCCGCGGCGGCAAGGTGCAGGCGGCCGGTGCGATCGTCGGCGCGGTGATGAAAGCCACCAAGGGCCAGGCCGACGCCGCCCGTGTGCGCGAATTGGTGTTGGCGGCCTGTAGCTGACTTGGGCCGGCTGAGAGCACCGGGACGTCAGCCGTCAGGTACTGACCGGGCGGCGGCGCAGGCTAGACGATGTCGTCGTTGCTGCGCGGGAAGCCGCCGCCCTGCGGGAACAACGGGAACACCACGTCGTCGAGTTTCTCGGCGTCGCCGAACGTCTTGTTGACCGTCGCGCCCCATACGTTGCCGTCGGGCGCCACCTCGAGCGCCCAGGCGTGACCGTGCTGGTCCTGGCGCACCACCTCCGGCTGCCCGGTGACCGCACCCGTGCCGGGCGCCAGTCGCACAGCGACGGTCTGCTTCGTGTTGATCAGGTTCACCAGCACCGTGCCATCCAGCGCGGCGCAACCCGCCACCCCGGGCTTGTCTGGCCATGTCCAGACCGTCGACTGCTTGGAGTCAGCGGTGATCCGCTGCAGCCGGTCGGCGGTGGGGGTGCGGTCGGTGATGTACAGCGAGCCGTCGGCGGGGTCGGTGCACAGGCCACCGGCTGAGCCCATGCCGCTCATCGCCGTGGTCACCGGGGCCTGGTTGACGGTTGTCGGCTGCTCGATCCGGATCAGCTTTCCGGCCGGCGACTTGGGATCCGCCGCCAGCGCCGGGTTGCCGGTGTCGCCAGTGAGTACGTCGAGGGTCGTCGGGCTGGTGAAGATCAGCGCACCCCTGTTGCCGGTCGGACCCTTGGGAATGCCGGTCAGGATGTCCTTGGGGATGTCGTCGTCGGCGATGCGGATCACCCGATTGTCGGTGGGCGTGCTCACGTAGGCGTACATCAGCCGGTCCTGCGAGTAGGTCGGCGACAGCACGATGTCCATGAGGCCGCCGTCGCCGGACGGGTCGACGGGGATAACGGTCTTGACCTTGGGTTCGGCGCTGACCGACACCTCTTTGACGGCGCCCGTGGTGCGTTCGGCGACCAGCGCCGACTTGCTGTTCGGGCCCATGATCAGGCCGCTGGTGCTGTCCAGGCAGCCCTGCATCACGCCGGGGGCGGGGCACTGCTTCGGGAAGGGCTGCGGTGGCAGCGGCGGCGGGGGTGGCGGCGTCGACGACGGCGCCGGTTTGAGCTCCGGCGCGGTGGTGAACGGGGCCGATTGGGCATTGTCGAACCTGGCGCAGCCGGTCGCCAGCAGCCCCGCGGCGCACAGCGCCACCAGCGCACCCTTGACCGGCCCGCGCACCCGCATGCCCGCCAGGTTACGGACAGTTCCGCTGCGCACGCCACGTTGACTCTCCGTGACTCTTGTGCAGTTCCGGATACCGGGGAGGTAAAGGTGAGGTGACGGCGCGGTCTAAATCCGCGATTCGGGCCTTCGTTGCACTTACGCTGACACCGTGACCAGTCACCCGCATGACCCCAGCGCCTGGCAACGGCCCAGTTCGGCAAGCCTGGTCGACCCTGAAGACGACCTGCCCTCCGCGACGTACGGGGGCGATTTCGAGACCACCACCATTCCGCATTACAACGCCGACAACCCGGTTCCCAGCCGCCGCGGGCTGGGGTTGTTGAGTGACCCTGAGCCGCTGCCGTACGTCCAGCCGGATACGGCCGGGCGGCACGCGGCACCCGCACCGGCCGAGGTCATGCATGACGAGTACATCGACGACCGGGTGCGCGCGGCCGGCCGCCGCGGCACTCAGGACCTGGGTCTGCTGCTGCTGCGCGTCGGTGTCGGGGTGATCCTCGTCGCGCACGGCCTGCAGAAGGCGTTCGGCTGGTGGGGTGGGCAGGGGCTGGCCGGGTTCAGGAACTCGCTGTCGGACTTGGGCTACCAGCACGCCGACATCCTGACGTATCTGGGCGCAGGCACCCAGATTGCGGCCGGGGTGCTGCTCGTGCTGGGGCTGTTGACCCCGGTGGCCGGTGCGGCGGCGCTGGCCTACCTGCTCAATGGCGTGCTGGCCAGCATCGCCGCCCAGCACGACGGAGGGTACTTCGCGTTCTTCCTGCCGAACGCCAACGCGTACCAGGTGCTGATGATCGTCGCGCTGGCCGCGATCATCCTGGTGGGGCCCGGGCGCTACGGCTTTGACGCGGGACGGGGCTGGGCGCGCCGGCCATTCATCGGATCGTTCGTTGCGCTACTGCTGGGCATCGGCGGCGGCGTCGCGGCATGGGTGCTGCTCAACGGCCACAACCCGCTGAGCTGAGCCGGCGTCAGCGCGCGTACGGGTTGGGCACCCGGCCACCACTGACCTCCGCCAGTTCCGGCAACGTGGCGAACGTGACGGCGGGCAATCGCAATTCCTTGCCGGCTTTCAGCTGCGCGCGCGCCCACGAGCCTTTGACGAACCGCAATCCCTCGATGTCGCCCCAGGCGACGGTGCGGCTGCCGAGCAGCGTGCGGACCGTGACCGAGTGTGGGTCGGCCACCGTCCTCAGCCGCACGATCAACGCCGAGAGCAGCACCGGGATCGCCAGCAGCGGCGCGGTCACCGGCCAGGTGAGCACGGGCACCAGCAGACCCAGCGTGAAGAAGCCGACCGCAATGTGCGCGATCGGGGAAATCCTGATCACGACCGGCGCGGGCGCGGTGGAGGGTTCGCTGGCCATACCAGCATCATTCCACTGGTGACGAATTTGACCTTTGACCAGTGCGGCGACTACCGTCGGGTGCTATGCAGGCAAGCGGATTGCTCGTAGTAATTGGTCGGCGCGTTGGTGTGTAGCCCGGCCTAGCCAGCAACCACCGACGCGCAACCCTCGTGCAGCAGCAGACGCTGCCGGGGGTTTTTTGTTGTCCGAGTACCACGAACGATCACACCATGAACACGAGAACAAAGAGGACACCGTGAGCGCACCCACCACGCGACCACCGGACCGGACCGCCCCGGCGCCGCCCGGAAACGGGTCGGATCAGGTCAAACGAGTTGCGCCGCAACAGCTTACCGGCGCTCACGCGGTAATCCGGTCACTGGAGGAGCTTGGCGTCGAGGTGATCTTCGGTATCCCCGGCGGCGCAGTGCTTCCGGTGTACGACCCGCTGTTCGACTCACAACAGCTGCGCCACGTGCTCGTCCGCCATGAGCAGGGCGCCGGTCACGCGGCCAGCGGCTACGCACACGCGACCGGCCGTGTCGGCGTGTGCATGGCGACCTCCGGGCCGGGCGCGACCAACCTGGTCACCCCGCTCGCCGACGCGCAGATGGATTCGGTTCCGGTGGTGGCCATCACGGGTCAGGTCGGCCGGGCGCTGATCGGCACCGACGCGTTCCAGGAAGCCGACATCTCCGGTATCACGATGCCGATCACCAAGCACAACTTCCTGGTGCGCAGCGGCGACGACATCCCGCAGGTCATCGCCGAGGCCTTCCACATCGCCTCCAGCGGCCGGCCCGGTGCGGTCCTGGTCGACATCCCGAAGGACGTGCTGCAGGGCGTGTGCACGTTCAGCTGGCCGCCCCGACTGGAGCTGCCCGGCTACCGGCCGACCACCAAGCCGCACACCAAGCAGATTCGGGCGGCGGCGAAGCTGATCCCCGCGGCGCGCAAGCCGGTGCTGTACGTCGGCGGAGGCGCGATTCGCGGCGACGCCAGCGCGGAGCTGCTCGATCTGGCCGAACTGACCGGCATTCCCGTCGTGACCACGCTGATGGCGCGTGGCGCGTTCCCCGACAGCCACCCGCAGAACCTCGGCATGCCCGGCATGCACGGCACCGTCGCGGCGGTCGCGGCGCTGCAACGCAGCGACCTGATCATCGCGCTCGGCGCGCGCTTCGATGACCGGGTGACCGGCAAGCTGGATTCCTTCGCCCCCGAGGCCAAGGTGATCCACGCCGACATCGACCCGGCCGAGATCGGCAAGAACCGCAACGCCGACGTGCCGATCGTCGGCGACGTGAAGGCCGTGATCACCGAGCTGATCGAGGCGCTACGCACGACGAGCAACGTCGCCGCCAACCTGGACAGCTGGTGGCAGTACCTGCGCGGCGTGCAGAACACCTATCCGCTGAGCTATGGCCCGCAGAGCGACGGCAGCCTCAGCCCGGAATACGTGATCCAGTCGATCGGCAAGCTCGCCGGGCCGGATGCGGTGTATGTCGCAGGCGTCGGTCAGCACCAGATGTGGGCAGCGCAGTTCATCTCTTATGAGAACCCGCGCACGTGGATCAACTCCGGCGGCCTCGGCACGATGGGCTTCGCGATCCCTGCCGCGATGGGGGCCAAGCTCGCGCGACCCGAGGCCGAGGTGTGGGCCATCGACGGTGACGGCTGCTTCCAGATGACCAACCAGGAGCTGGCCACGTGCGCAATCGAGGGTGCGCCGATCAAGGTCGCCGTCATCAACAACGGCAACCTTGGCATGGTGCGGCAATGGCAGACACTGTTCTATGAGGAGCGGTACTCGCAGACCAACCTGGCCACCCACTCGCACCGGATACCGGACTTCGTCAAGCTGGCCGAGGCGCTGGGGTGCGTCGGATTGCGTTGCGAGCGTGAGGAAGACGTCGTCGATGTGATCAATCAGGCTCGGGCTATCAACGACCGCCCGGTGGTCATCGACTTCATCGTCGGCGCCGACGCGCAGGTATGGCCCATGGTCGCGGCGGGCACCGGCAACGACGAGATCCAGGCCGCCCGCGGCATCCGTCCGCTGTTCGACGACGAGGATCTGGTCTAGTGACGATCTCCACGCACACGCTGTCGGTGCTCGTCGAGGACAAACCCGGCGTGCTGGCCCGTGTCGCGTCGCTGTTCTCGCGGCGCGGCTTCAACATTCAGTCGTTGGCGGTTGGTGCCACCGAACAGAAGAACATGTCGCGGATGACGATCGTCGTCACGGTCGAGGACCTGCCGCTCGAACAGGTGAGCAAGCAGCTCCACAAGTTGATCAACGTGATCAAGGTCGTGGAGCAGGACGAGGACAACTCGGTGGCCCGTGAGCTGGTGCTGATCAAGGTCCGCGCCGACGCCGGCACCCGCGGCCAGGTGATCGAAGCCGCGAACTTGTTCCGGGCCAAGGTGATCGACGTATCTACGGAGTCATTGGTCATCGAGACCACCGGCACGCCTGCCAAGATCGAGGCGCTGCTGCGGGTACTCGAGCCCTATGGCATCCGCGAGATCGTCCAATCCGGACTGGTGTCGATGTCGCGCGGTCCGCGCGCCATCACGGGCAGGTAAAGCTGAAGGGCTCCGAAAAGCGCCAACCTAGACAGGGGAAAGACTGTGGCAGTTGAGATGTTCTATGACGATGACGCCGACCTTTCGATCATCCAGGGACGCAGGGTGGGTGTGATCGGTTACGGCAGCCAGGGGCACGCTCATTCGCTCAGCCTGCGGGACTCGGGCGTGCAGGTGAAGGTTGGCCTGCGCGAGGGATCGAGGTCACGCGAGAAGGTCGCCGAGCAGGGCCTGGAGGTCGACACGCCGGCGGAGGTCGCCAAGTGGGCTGACTTGATCATGCTGCTGGCGCCCGACACCGCGCAGGCTGACATCTTCAAGAACGAGATCGAGCCGCACCTGGAACCGGGCAATGCGCTGTTCTTCGGCCACGGCCTCAACATCCACTTCGGGCTGATCAAGCCGCCCGCCGATGTCACGGTCGGGATGGTGGCCCCCAAGGGGCCCGGCCACCTGGTACGCCGTCAGTTCGTCGACGGCAAAGGTGTTCCGTGCCTGGTTGCGGTCGAACAGGATCCGACGGGCGAGGGTCTGGCGCTGGCGTTGTCGTACGCCAAGGGCATCGGCGGCACCCGCGCCGGCGTCATCAAGACCACGTTCAAGGACGAGACCGAGACCGACTTGTTCGGTGAGCAGGCCGTGTTGTGCGGCGGCACCGAGGAATTGGTGAAGACCGGGTTCGACGTGATGGTGGAGGCCGGCTATGCGCCCGAGCTGGCCTATTTCGAGGTGCTGCACGAGCTCAAGCTCATCGTCGACCTGATGTACGAGGGCGGGATCGCGCGGATGAACTACTCGGTCTCCGACACCGCGGAATTCGGCGGATACCTGTCGGGGCCACGCATCATCGACGCAGGAACCAAGGAGCGCATGGAGCAGATCCTGAGTGAGATTCAGGACGGCACCTTCGTCAAGAAGCTGGTGGCCAATGTCGAGGGCGGCAACAGGGAGCTCGAAGAACTGCGCAAGCGCAACGCCGAGCACCCGATCGAGGTCACCGGCAAGAAACTGCGCGGCCTGATGAGCTGGGTGGACCGCCCGATCACCGAAACCGCCTGAGTTTCACGCGGTTGGCCCCTGGGCCCACAGGCCGCCGAGCGAGTCGATGACCGTTCTGAATTGCGATGACGGCGAGCAGAATCGGGTCGGTCCTTGGTGGCGTAATAGTTCACCGTCCAGGCTCGCAAGCTTTGTCACGGTGTCAGGCCAGGTGGCCGGTCAACGCCGAACTCGCGGCGCAACATCGACCGCGCCGCGTAATAGCCGGCCATGCCGTGCACTCCGGCTCCCGGTGGTGTGGCCGACGAACACAGGTAGACGCCACGAAGCGGGGTGGACCAGGGGTTGAGCCGCGGCGTCGGGCCGGCAAGCGCACGCCATGCGTCGTTGCCGCCTACCGCGATGTCGCCGCCGACGTAGTTGGCGTTGTGTTCGGCCATCCGCGCCGCCGGCACGCTGCGGGCCGCGACGACGACGTCGCGAAAGCCGGGGGCGAATCGCTCGATCGTCGCGGTGACGGCCTCGGTCTGGTCAACCGGCGAACCCGGCGGCACATGTGCGTAGGTCCAGAAGGGCCGCAGACCCTTCGGGTCGACGCGGCCGGGGTCGGCGATGTGCGGCAGTGCGGCCAATACCATCGGCCGGTCGGCATGCCGGCCGGCCGCTACGGCGGCCTCAGCCTCGGCCATCTGAGCGCGGGTCCCGCCGAGGTGAAACGTCACCGCGTCGGCCAGGCGGGGGTCGCTCCACGGCACGTCGCCTGACAGCACGAAATCGACCTTGGCCACACCCGCACCGAATCGGTAGCGCCGCAGCCGGTTTGCGTAGTCAGACGGCAATGCCTCTCCGTAGGCGGAAAGCAGCGCGGTGGGCGCGGTGTCGAACAGCGCCACACCGTCCAAAGGTTCGGTGACCTGCACGCCGCAGTGCAATTCCCCCCCGTGCGAGCGCAGGTCGGCGATCAGCGCCTCGGCGATCACCTGGCTGCCGCCAACCGGTATGGGCCAGCCCACGGTGTGCGCCAAGGTGGCCAAGAGCATCCCCGCGCCCGCAGACGTCAGCGACGGAAGCCGTGAAATCGTGTGTGCCGCGACACCGGTGAACAGCGCCTCGGCGTCATCTCCCGTCAGCGACATGTTCCACGCCGGGGTGCCCTGCCCGAGCATGCGTAGGCCGAGGCGCGCCATCGTCAGCAGATCGGTGGGCAGCGACCGTTTGTCACCGAGCAGGAAGCCGGTGACGGTGTCGTCGTGGGAGACCAGCGGACCCAGAAGCCGCCGCCAGGACTTGCCGTCGTCGAGGCCGTCGCACGTACGGTCCAGGTCGCGGTACGCGATCGCCGCCCGGCGACCCTCGAACGGATTGGCGTAGGAGATGTCGGGCACCACCAGCGTCACACCGCGGGCGGCCAGGTCGAACTCCGCGAAGAACGGGGAGGCCAGCGCCAGCGGGTGAACGGCCGAGCACACGTCGTGTGTGACGCCGGGATGGTCCGGGTCGGCGGCCGTGCGCGACCCGCCTCCCAGCGTCGGTTGCGCCTCCAATACCTGCACCGACAGCCCGGCCCGGGCGCATACCACGGCGGCCGCGAGGCCGTTGGGGCCGCTGCCGACCACGGTGACGTCCACCCGCTCAGTCAACCGCATTAGGCTGGCCGGGTGAGCCTGCCCGTTGTGTTGATCGCAGACAAACTCGCGGAATCCACTGTCGCGGCGCTGGGTGACCAGGTCGAAGTCCGCTGGGTCGAGGGCCCGAACCGGGACAAGCTGCTGGCCGCGGTGCCCGAGGCCGACGCGCTGCTGGTCCGCTCGGCGACCACCGTCGACGCCGAGGTGCTCGCGGCCGCACCGAAGCTCAAGATCGTCGCGCGCGCCGGGGTCGGCCTCGACAACGTCGATGTCGACGCCGCGACGTCCCGCGGCGTGCTCGTCGTCAATGCGCCGACGTCGAACATCCACAGCGCCGCCGAGCACGCGATCGCGCTGCTTCTGGCCGCGGCCCGCGAGATCCCGGCCGCCGACGCGTCGCTGCGCGAGCACACCTGGAAGCGCTCGTCGTTCTCGGGCACCGAAATCTTCGGCAAGACGGTCGGAGTCGTCGGGCTGGGCCGCATCGGCCAACTGGTGGCGCAGCGGCTCGCCGCGTTCGGCACCGAGGTGGTCGCGTACGACCCGTATGTGTCCTCCGCCCGCGCGGCGCAGCTCGGCATCGAGTTGCTCTCCCTCGACGAGCTGCTGAACCGCTCGGACTTCATCTCCGTACACCTGCCGAAGACCCCCGAGACGGCCGGCCTCATCGACAAGGAGGCGCTGGCCAAGACCAAGCCGGGCGTGATCATCGTCAACGCCGCCCGTGGCGGCCTGATCGACGAGGAGGCGCTCGCCGAGGCGGTGCGCAGCGGACACGTTCGCGCCGCAGGCATCGACGTGTTCTCCAAGGAGCCGGCCACCGCCAGCCCGCTCTTGAACCTGCCGCAAGTCGTCGTCACGCCGCACCTCGGGGCGTCGACCGCCGAGGCGCAGGACCGGGCGGGCACCGACGTCGCGGCCAGCGTCAGGCTGGCCCTGGCCGGGGAGTTCGTGCCGGACGCGGTCAACATCGGCGGCGGTGTGGTCGGTGAAGAAGTCGCGCCCTGGCTCGATCTGGTGCGCAAGCTGGGGGTGCTGGTGGGCGCGCTTTCCACAGAATTGCCGACTTCGCTGTCGGTGCAGGTCCGCGGTGAACTGGCGTCCGAAGATGTGGGTGTGCTTCGCCTCTCGGCGCTGCGCGGACTGTTCTCGGCGGTGATCGAGGACCAGGTGACATTCGTCAACGCGCCCGCGCTGGCCGCGGAGCGTGGCGTCGAAGCCAGCATCAGCACGGCGTCGGAGAGCCCGAACCACCGCAGCGTCGTCGACGTGCGCGCGGTGGGTGCCGACGGTTCGGTGACCAACGTGGCCGGCACGCTGTCGGGCCCAGCGCTGGTACAGAAGATCGTCCAGATCAACGGCCGCAACTTCGACCTGCGTGCCGAAGGCATCAACTTGATCATCAATTACATCGATCAGCCCGGGGCGCTGGGCAAGATCGGCACGCTGCTCGGATCCGCCGACGTGAACATCCACGCCGCCCAGCTCAGCGAGGACGCGCACGGCCCCGGCGCGACGATCCTGCTGCGGCTGGACCAGCGCCCGCCAGACGACGTACTGGCAGCGATCCGTCCGGCCGTCGACGCGGGGCTCCTGGAAGTCGTGGACTTGTCGTGAAACTGGCGATCATCGCCGGCGACGGCATCGGCCCGGAGGTCATCAGCGAGGCGGTGAAGGTGCTCGACGCGGTGCTGCCCGACGACGTCGAGAAGACCAGCTACGACCTGGGTGCGCGGCGCTATCACGCGACCGGCGAAGTGCTGCCCGACTCGGTGCTCGAGGAGCTACGGGCCCACGACGCGATCCTGCTGGGCGCGATCGGCGACCCGTCGGTGCCCAGCGGCGTGCTGGAGCGGGGCCTGCTGCTCAAAGCGCGGTTCGCCCTCGACCACCACATCAATCTGCGACCGTCGCGGCTGTACCCAGGCGTGGCGAGCCCGCTCGCCGGAGTGAAGGACATCGACTTCGTCGTGGTCCGTGAGGGCACCGAAGGCCCCTACACCGGCACCGGTGGTGCGATCCGCGTTGGCACACCCCACGAGGTCGCGACCGAGGTCAGCGTCAACACCGCCTACGGCGTGCGCCGCGTGGTCCAGGACGCGTTCCAGCGGGCGCTGCAGCGCCGCAGGCACCTGACGCTGGTGCACAAGAACAACGTACTGACCTACGCCGGTGGGCTCTGGTGGCGGACCGTGCAGGAGGTCGCGCAGGAGTATCCGCAGGTCGAGGTCGCCTATCAGCACATCGACGCGGCCACGATCCACATGGTGACCGACCCGGGCCGGTTCGACGTGATCGTCACCGACAACCTGTTCGGCGACATCATCACCGACCTGGCCGCCGCGGTGTGCGGGGGGATCGGGTTAGCCGCCAGCGGCAACATCGACGCCACGCGGGTGAACCCGTCGATGTTCGAGCCGGTGCACGGCAGCGCACCCGACATCGCCGGCAAGGGCATCGCCGACCCGACCGCGGCGATCATGTCCGTTGCGCTGTTGTTGTCGCACGTGGGCGAGGAGGACGCCGCGGCCCGGGTGGACAAGGCGGTGGAGGCCCATCTGGCCACCCGCGGCGAGGCGCACTTCTCGACCGGCGAGATCGGCGACCGGATCGTGGCCCGGCTCTAAACATCGATGCTCGCGCGGACCGGCACGAGCGGCAGCGCGATCACCGGGAACAGCGCGCACGCGGCGAACGCCAACGGGTAGCCCGCGGCGCTGATCAAGCCGCCGAACAGCGGCGGCGCGATGCCAGCGGTCAGCAGTTGGCTGGTGTTCTGGGTGCCCAGCGCGCGGCCGCTCCAGAACGGGCCCGCAATCTCGGCGATCGCGGTGAAGGCCAGCCCGTTGTCGCTGACGGTGATCACCGACGCCGCGATCATCACCGCGACGCTGACCGGGGAATGCAGCAGGTCGGTCACCGCGAGCAGCCCCATCGCAAGGGCCGCAGCGATCGCGATCGTGCGGATCGGTCGCAGCCGGGACCCGACGCGGTCCGACCACCGGCCCGCCGCCACCCGGCCCATTGCCCCGAGGACCTGGGCGGCGGTCACAAGCGCGCCTGCCGCGCCTGCCGACCAGCCACGGTCAGAGATCAGCCACACCAAGGTGAACGTCCACACGACGACCTGCGGCACCACCAGCAGCACCGACACGGCATGGATCCGCCACAGCAGACCCGAGCCGCGATACGGGTTCATCAGGTGTTCCTCTGGTGCCTGCTCCCGGGGCGGCCGCGGGGGATCGATCACGCCGATCGCGCTGACCACCGCCGACGCAACGCACACCACCGCGGGGAAAAGGAGCGCCGCACCGATGCCGTGGCTCTGCGCCAGCCGCGGGATCACCAGCGCCCCGAGGCCCACGCCGAGCGGCTGGGCGGTCTGCCTGATGCCCATCGCCAGCCCACGTTGCCGCGGTGGGAACCAGCCGACCACCAGCCGGCCGCTGGCAGAGTTGCTGCTGGCCGCGGCCATGCCGCCAAGAAGCAGGAACGCGCCGACCAGCAGCAGCGAATCCGCGGCCGCCGCCGCGAAGGCCGCCGCAGCGGTGAGCGCCGACCCCAGCGCCAACACGATGCGCTCGCCGACTCGGTCGACAACATAGCCCCATGCGATCAGCGTCACCACCATGCCGAGGCTGGGCGTAGACGACAGCAGGCCCGCATGCGCGAGATTCAGGCCGTGCTCGGTGTGCAACGTGGGAATCAGGAATGCGGCGCCGTTGATGAACACGTTGGCGAACATCGTCGACGCCAGCGCGATCGCCAGCATCGACCAGCGGCGCACCGTGCTGATGTCGTCGACGGGCACGACCCGATCGTCGCACAGGCGTTCTCAAGATGCTGAATCAGCATCTCATGATATGGACGCGAGCCAGTGTCGGCGCGTCATCGGTGGGCGGCTAGGCTTCGATGATGCGCATTGGTCGAATCGCCAGCCCGGACGGAGTGGCCTTCGTCAGCATCGAAGGCGAGCCGGGTGACGGCCCGGGGGATCAGACGGCACGCGAAATCGCCGAGCATCCGTTCGGCACACCGGCGTTCACCGGGCGGCAGTGGCCGCTGGCCGACGTGCGGCTGCTGGCCCCCATCCTTGCGAGCAAGGTGGTCTGCATCGGCAAGAACTACGCCGCGCACATCACCGAGATGGGCGGCGAAAAGTTCGAGGATCCGGTGATATTCCTCAAGCCCAATACCGCGATCGTGGGGCCGAATGCGCCGATCGTGCTGCCGCCCGCCACCAATCCGGTGCATCACGAGGGTGAACTGGCGGCCGTGATCGGCCGGCCGTGCAAGGACGTCCCTGCCGCGCGTGTCGCGGAGAACATCCTCGGGTACACGATCGCCAACGACGTGACGGCGCGCGACGAGCAGCGCAAGGACGGGCAGTGGACACGCGCCAAAGGGCACGACACGTTCTGCCCGGTCGGTCCGTGGATCGTCACCGACGTCGACCCGTCTGATCTCGACCTGCGCACCGAGGTGAACGGCGACCTGCGCCAGCACAGCCGGACGTCGCTGATGATCCAGGACGTCGGCGCGATCGTCGAGTTCGTCTCGGCGGTGATGACGCTGCTGCCCGGCGATCTGATCCTGACCGGCACTCCGGAGGGAGTAGGACCGATCGAGCACGGCGACAATGTGAGCATCACAATCGAGGGCATCGGCACTATGGCGAATCCTGTTG
>Ga0209656_10000910_pt1 | contig 19071 bp, 17 predicted proteins | sample BogFormECP12_OM2_FD_188239 | JGI IMG/M metagenome (GOLD analysis project Ga0209656, IMG submission 188239) | Bog forest soil microbial communities from Calvert Island, British Columbia, Canada - ECP12_OM2 (SPAdes) (version 2) | ecosystem: Environmental > Aquatic > Freshwater > Wetlands > Bog ... | reverse complement strand
ACGGTGAAGTCCGGGATTACGTTCCTGAACTGGGAGCCGGACCTCGGCACCGTCACCGCCTACGTTCGCCTGGTCGGTCTGTGATGGCCAGCCAGCTCGTCGGCTCCGATTTCACCGGCGCCGCCCAGCTGCCCAACTACGTCAATGGCCGGCTGCTCACCGCCGAGGACCTGGCCACCAGTCAGGCGACGCTGCAGGCCGGCGACGGCCTGATCGGCCAGGCAGCGGGCCACGGCGTCGTGACCGGGCTCTGGGTCACCTCCACCGCAACCACGCTCACCGTCGCTCCGGGACTGGGCATCGCTCCGTCCGGGGCCGCCATCAGCGTGGGCGCATCGGTCACCCTGCCCCTGACCTTCCCGGCGCCCACCATCGGCGCAACGGCCAGCGGGTCGTTCTCATGCTGTACGCCGACGCCCCCCACCGGAGGCTCCGCCATTGGTACTGGATGCTACCTGCTCACCGCGCTGCCAGCCGCCCAGCTCACTGGTCAGGCTCCGCTGGCCAGCCCGGCGGACAGCACCATGCCGTCCGGCTGCACCGCGCAATGGCAGGTACAAGGAACGCAGTTCAAGGCGATCACGCTGCAACTGCCCCAGAGCGTGCTTGGCATTCCGGTCACCGACGACAATCGCCGCAACCTGCTCGCTCACTGGTGCTTTGGCACTCCACAGCTGGCTAATCTTGGCGAAGATCTGTTCGGTTTCGCCGTCGGCTACGCCGGATTCGACACTCTCGACCCTGCCGATCTGTCCGCTGACGACCTGCCGCTTGCGGTCTTCTACTGGAACGGCAACGCGGTCGGCTTCGTGGATAACTGGTCGGCCCGCCGGCGCCTCACAGCTCCCGACCCCATCCCCGCCGCTGCGCCGTGGGCTGCCGTGGTGTCCGACCGCCGGACGGCTGACGGGCAGGCGCGATTCCTGCAGTTCCAGGACCAGGCCGCCGAGATGGTTGACTCGGGCACTGCGAATTCAGCCGTGGCGGCGACCACCCTCCCCCTGCTGCCGCCGGTTGGCTTCCTTCCCGTCAGCGACCGCCAGGTCAGCGACATACTCACCCAGCTTCGCAACCTGGCCGACCCCAGCCGCGTGGCCGGGCAACAGGGCGGCGGGCAACAGCGTCCCGACATTGCGTCCGAGCCGCAGCGGCTATTCGCGGCGGACCCCCAGGCCATGCTGCAGGGCCTGGCCGCGCTGTCGGGGGAGCCGCTCGACGTCACTATCGCGGCCCTTGCCGCCAAGCCACCGAAGCCCGGGTTCTATCCACCCCTGTTCTTTGGCAGCGCCATACGCTTTGGCGGGATGCTCGACTGGGAGATCGCCGACCTCCTGCTCTGGCAGTCCTGGCAGAATATGCCGGCCGCGACGACTCCGCAGCCGGTCGAAGGCGACTCTGTTCCGTGGTCAATATACGTGGTGAAGCAGAACTACCTCGCCGGGCTCGAGGGCAGCGCCACATTCTATGGCGTGTTCGTCAAGAACTACAGCTGGCTACAGGGGACCCAGCCGCCGGTCATCCCGCTGATTCCGCCATCCGTTTTCGCCGCGGTTCGCGGGTGAGGAGTGGGTGAGGACCTGTGACCACGGCGGTGCAGGTGGGGCGGCTGACGGTGCGGGCCGCCGGGTCCTGGCTCGGCCAGGACGTAGTCGCGCGTCTCCGGGCCGAGGCGGTGGTCGCCTCCCTGGACCTCGGCCCGCCCGGCCTCGACCGCTCGGTCCTCGTCCTGCGCCGGGTACAGTGGCGAGCCGGCCAGCGGCTCGCGGAGCAGGCCCGCGCTGCCGTCGATGAGCTTCGCCGTACCGCAGCCCGGCCCGCGCGGTCCGCCGCACCCGGCTCCGCCGACTCGGTGCTCTTTGCCGATGACGCCGAACTGCTGGCCTGCCTGACCCGCGACGCGCTCGCCGGGCAGCTGACACGCTGGTACTGGCAGCAGCTTGCGCCCGCTGGCCTGCCCAGGATCGGCGCCGTGCTCGCCGCGGCCTGGACGGCGCGCGCCCGCTGGCTGCCTGCCGCGATCGCCGCGCTGCCCGCCGCGGATGCCACCCGCGCGGTGTCGACGCTCACGCCCAATGAGGCTGCCGGAGTACGGCAGGCGATGCTGGCCGAGTTCACCGGGTCAGCGCTGCCCGGCCAGGACCGCCCGGGCGGGCCAGATAACGCGAGGCCTGGCCCGACGACAGCGCCCGGCCCGACGACAGCGCCCGGCCCGACGACAGCGCCCGGCCCGCAGCCCGGTGCAGCTGGCGAGCCGCCGGGCAGCAGCGATGCGCCCGCAGCCCGCCCGATCACCCCGTGGCTGCGGTGGCTGCCCCCCGCACAGCCGCTGCAGCCCGAACAGGAGGCCCTGCTCGGCACGGCGATCGCACTGCATGCCCAGCCGGCCCTTGCCCGCAGGGCAGCCTTCGTGGCGCAAGCCGAGGCCTGGCTGCACCTGGCCGCTCACCCGGCCGCCGAAGTGGCCCACCCAGCGGCCGAAGTGGCGCAGCCGACGGCCGAAGTGGCGGCGGCACGAGCGGGACAGCGCCCAATCCCGGGTGTCGGCGCGGCAACTCCGGCTGCCGCGCCAGGTTCAGCCGCCGCGTCAGCCGGGCCGGCGGATGTCGTGGCACCTGCTTCCGGTGACACGGGAACCGCGCTGGCTCCCGGTCACGAGCTGCCCGCCGCACCGGATGAGCCCCTGGCCGCCCCAGTGCCCGCTGCCGCCGCTGAATCAAGGGCTCCCGGGTCGGCTGCGGCGGCCATCACGGTCGCGGACGGCCTGGTTAGCCAGTTCGCTTCCGTTTTGTACCTCATCAATCTGCTGTACTGGCTGGACCTGCCGGGTGCCTGGCCGGAAGGTGCGGCCCCGGGTGGCTGGGCGGTCGTCGAACTGCTCGCCCGCCATCTGCTCACCGTCGGCGCCGCGCCGCCCGACGACCCACTGTGGCGGCTGCTGGCGGAACTGGACGGCCGGGAGCCCGGCACCTGCCCCGAGGCGGGCATCGGGGCGGACGATCCGGTACGCCTGCCTGCCGCGTGGCTGCGACGCTGGGCGCCGTCGCCGGCCAGCTGGGAGTGGGCCGAGCAGCAGGGCCGGATGCTGCTGGCCGACCGGTGCCGCGGCTTCGGCGTCGCCGACGTGCCCTGCCCATCGGGGCACGGAGCCGCGGTCGCGGCCGCCGAGCATGCCCGGTTGCAGGCCGCAGGCGTCAGCGGATCGCTTCGCCCCGGACCAGCGCTGGAGACGACCGGGCTGGCGGGCTCTGACGGCCCGCCCGGCTGGGCCCGGTGGCGGGCCACCGTAGGGCAGTTCGTGGCCTGGCTGCTGGCCAGCCGTGATGTGCAGGCCAGCGCCCTGACGCGGCCCGGCCGGATCGCGGTCACCCGGACCCATCTGGATGTTGTGCTGGATCTTGAGCACGTCGATGTGGCCGCGCGGGTCTGCTGCCTGGATCGCGACCCGGGCTGGGTGCCCGACCTCGGGCGGATCGTCATGTTCCACTTCGAGGGCGGGGGCTGACGTGCCAGCGCCCGCCGGGCTGGCCGCCCGGCACGCCGAGCTGTACCGCGACGCCGTCGTCGATCGCATCGCGCGCCGTCTGGGCGCCGATGTCCCCGGCTGGCTTGCGGAGAGCCCGCGCCGCGAGCCTGCGGCCAGGGACGCCGAGCTCGACGCGTTCGAGTCGGAAGCCGGCGTGCCGCTTCCGCTGGGCCAGCTGGACCGGTGGGATGCCCGGCTACTGGTCGGCGCGGGCCTGATCGAGGACGACATCCGCTTCGGCGCGCTTTTCGCGACCCTGCAAGATCCGCTGAAGGCCCGCCGTCCCTGCGCCGGGCTGCTGAGCTGGCTGCTCGCGGACACCGGCGAGAGCGGCGCAGACCTGCAGGAACGCGCGCAGGCACTGGCCGGTCGCGGGCTGCTGGAGATCGTCAACCCTGGCGACCCTCGGTCGGAGTGGGTGCTGCGGCTCCCCATCGCGATCTGGGACCTGATGCACCGCGGCCGGATCGTGCCTGCATCGCTGCCCGCCACCGTGACCTACCGCCCAGCCAGTTCCTTTCCAGAGCTCGCCGACGTCCTGCTCAGCGGAGAGCTGGCCGGCGCGGCGCAACGCCTGCCCGAACTGGTACGGACGGGCGGCCTGTCGGCCGTCGTGGTGCGCGGCATGGACGGCAGCGGCCGGCTGACCCTGCTCGGCGCGGTCGCTCGCGCGCTCGGCCAGCCGGTGCTGGTGCACGCCGGCGAGCCCGGTGACGCGGGCTGGCAGCTGCTGACCCCGCTCGCGGAACTCGGCGACGCCTTCCCGGTGACGCGCGCCGCGCCCGGCCCCGGCGAGACTGTGCTTCTGCCTGGCATGCCGGGCCTGGAACGGCCGCTCGGTGTGGTGCTCGGGCGCAGCGGCGGGCTGTCCGGGCCGGTGACCGAGCGTGCTTTGAGCTTCGTGCTCGGACCGTGCACCGCGAAGGACCGCCAGGGCCTGTGGGCCACCTCCGTGGCCACGTCAGACGCTGACGCTCTGCAGATTGCGCAGTCCTTCCTGCTCACCCCGGGCAACATCCGGCGAGCCGGGCAGCTCGCTACAGCCGCCGCGGCCGGTGACGGGCATGCCCTCGTGACCCCGGCCGACGTCCGTGCCGCGACCCGGGCGCTGCAGCGCCAGACGTTGGAGACGCTCGCAACCCGGCTCGATCCGCTCACCGACCGCGCGCCGCCGGTGCTGAGCGTGGCCGCGGCCGGCGAGGTGGCGACGCTGCTGGCCCGCTGCCGCCAGCGAGAAACCCTCGCGGCCGCCTCGCAGGATGCACTACGGGGCACGATGAACCGCGGCGTCCGCGCCCTGTTCACCGGCCCGAGTGGTACGGGCAAGACCTTGACCGCGCGTTACCTCGCGGCGCAGCTGAATCTCGATGTCTACCGGGTCGACCTCGCGGCAGTCGTCAACAAGTACATCGGCGAGACCGAGCGCAATCTCGACCGGGTCCTGGCCCGGGCGGAGGAGCTCGACATAGTACTGCTGCTCGACGAGGGCGACGCGCTCATGACCCGCCGCACCGAGGTCAGCAACGCCAACGACCGCTACGCCAACCTGGAAACGAACTTCCTGCTGCAACGGCTGGAGATCTTCGACGGGATCGTCGTCATCACCACCAACGTGGGCAGCCGCATCGACTCCGCATTCCTGCGGCGCATCGACGTCACCGTCGACTTCGTTCCGCCCGACGCTGACCAGCGCTGGCAGTTGTGGCTGGCGCACCTGCCGAGCAGCCACCAGGTCGATCGGGCACTGGTGCAGGACGTCGCCCGCCGCTGTGTCATCACCGGTGGGCAGATCCGGAACGCGACGCTGCATGCAACGCTCCTCTCGCTTGAGCGGGGCAGCCCGGTCGAGGACGGCGACGTGATCGCCGCACTGCGACGTGAGTACCGGCGCATCGGTGCCTCGTTCCCGCTCACCAGCCAGCTCACCGGAGGACAGCGATGACGGCGCAAGTGGCGGTGCGGGCGCTGGGCGCCGCACGCATCTTCCTTCTGATTCGCAAGGGCATGACCGCACCCCCGGGAGCACATCGACGAACGTCGTCGTCAGCGCATCGAATCTGAGCAGTAGGTGAGGTGACGGGTGACGGCAGACACCGGCGTCGAGGGGTCGCGATTGCAGAAGCCCGCGGCAGCCTACGTGACGGTACAGGCAGCGCCGCAGGCGGCGCCCGCGCTGCTCACACTGGACGCACAGCTGGCCGTGTCTGCGCCGTCGGCGGACGAGGGGCCACTCACCGCCGTGCCCCGCTGGGCTGCGGCTGCTGGAGACGTTCCGGCCCGTAAGGCGACCGACGCTCTGCCGCCGCCCGGCGCTGAGCTGCTCGACCAGTCTGCCCAGTCCCTGGTTCGCCCTCCGCCCACCATCGCGTCCCGGCCACCGACAGATCCACACCAGCTGGCCGCCGAGATCCGCAAGCCGTTCGAGGTGATCCCAAGGCGGCCACTGTCGCCGCAGCCTGGTCTTCCGCAGGCGATGGCGCAGCGTGCTGAGCTCCCGGCAGCCGAGCAGATCGCGGCCGCCGAGGTGGCTCCCGCTGAGCCAGCTCCGGGTCTGGCGGCTCCCGCATTCGCACCGGCGAGCGCCACGCCTGCGCTTACGAGCGACCCGGCAGGCTCGGCGATCGTCGAGGCGGTCGATGCCGGGGAGCTCAGCGTGGCAACCGCGGCAGCGCATGCCATTGCCGCCATCCAGGGTGGCGCCGCCGCCGGACAGGGTTCCGTCGACGGCACCGCCGACGCGCTCCAGCAGCGGCTCACCCAGACCATCGCTCGCGCTCAGCGGGACTTGCGCGGGCATGTCGGCCGGGCGGAGGGGGCCTTGCATGCGCAGGCAAAACGCCAGCGCGAACGGTTGGATGGCAGCCACAGTGATCAGGTTCGGCAGGCCGAGACAACGGTCGACACGGCGGTTCACTCGGCCGCCGCGCAGACCGAGACCCGCGGTCAGCAGGCCGTCGATGTCGCAGCGCAGAAGGCGGCGGCGGTAGGCGACGGGGTAACAGACCTGGCTGTCCGGGTGCAGCAGATCCGGCGGGCCCGCGCCGACAGCGCGACGGACGACAACCCCGAGGCAGTGTCAGCGATGCGCCAGGCTGCCCAAGAGATAGCGGACCAGACCGAGCGCGAGGTCCGCTCCGCAGTCGGGACGACCGCTGACGATCTGCGCAATGTCGGCCCCGAGGTTCGCGGCGACATCCTCAACCAGTCCGGTCAGCTCGCACGTTCCCTGACAGACATGCTCGGGCCGCTCAAGGGAGCCCTCGACGACACCGCTACCGCGGGGGACGCATCGGTCGATCAGTTGGTGGCACGTGGCCTGGATGCCCTGCGCCACACCGGGTCCCAGGTCGCTGTCGCGCTCGCCGGGGTACAGCGATCCGGCGCCCAGACCATCCGGGCGGCTGCCGCGGAAGCTCGTCGCGGCCACCTGGAGACAGCACGTCAGGGGGCCGAGCGCGTGCAGAGTCAGGCGGACGCCGCCCGGACCGCAGGTCATGCAGCAGCCGCCGCGTTGCTCGCCGGGCTCGGGACCAGGGCAGGCCGGCAGGCCGCCAAGCGCGCGCTCGCGGAGGAAGCAGCCACGCTGCTGCGCACCCAGTACGGCATGTCAGCGCAGCAGGCTCGCCTCGCGGGAGTGCAGATCGCAGCGAGCTTCAACCGGTCTGCCGCTGAAGTAGCGCGTTCGCTCACGGCAGTGGCCGATGAGCTTGGCCACCAGGCAGACGGTACCCGGCTTGCCGCGGACGGTCGGCTAACCGCGAGCCAGCAACAGCTGGCGCGGCAGCTGGAAAGCCTGGTTGGCCAGGCCGTCCAGCGCGGCGACCAGCTCATCGCCGGGGCATCGGGCCAGATGTCCGCAATGCTGGCACAAGCGGATACGGGCCTAACCGGAGCCCTTGAGCGGCTTGCCACCACACTCGGCAGCCATGTCCAGGAGGCGCTCGCCGCGGCGGGGCAGCCAGTCGGATCTCTCGACTCACGCATCCAGGAGGGGATGGAGCGGGCGAGACAGCGGGCGAACGACGGATGGTTCATTGACCAGTTGCGGCAAGTCGGCGAAGCGCTCAGCAACCCCTCATTCTGGGCTGGTCTGATCGTCGGCTTGCTGGTCACGATCGCCGTCATCGCCATCTGCGGCACCGGCATCGGCGCGCTGATCCTGGCCGGCGCGCTGGCAGGAGCGGCGTCCGCGGCAGCGTCGACACTGACCGACTATGCGACCGGACGCCGGCAAGGGCCGATAGATCTCGGCGACCTTGCCAAGCAGATGGCCGTTGGCGCGCTGTTCGGTGCCGTAGGTGGGGCACTCGGCGCAGGTACCGCAGCGGGCGTTCTCGGGCAGGAGGTTCTGTCCGGTGCGGTTGCGGCAACCGCCAGGGAGCTAGTGGTGGAGCGGGTCGCCCAGGTAGTGGTCGGCACCGGGCTCGGAGTGATCCAGAACATCCTGTCCGGTCCGGGAGTCAGCTGGAATCCGGCAACGTGGCAGTGGAGCCAGTGGGATCGTGGCCTGTTGCTCAACGTGACGACCAACGTTGCGATGACGTCGGAGACGGCGAAGGAGGCCATCGGCGGCCTGTCCGGGCGGGCGCGCGGTGCGGCGGTCGATCTGGACGTCGCGTTCAACGTCAGCGAGGCCGAGGTGGCCGCGGCTGCGAGCCGCATGGAGGCCCGGGTTCCAGACACACCTGCCGCGCCAGCACCGGCCGCAGAGGCTGTCCCGGGGGGGCCTGCCCCGGAAGGACCGCCGGGAGTGGCTCCGGCAGCGCCAGCGGCGGAACCGGTTCGGGGGGCGCCTGCGCCGGAAGAGCCGCCTGGGGCAGTTGCGCCAGCGCCGGCGGCGGAGGCCGTGCAGGAGGCGCCTGGGCCGGAAGGGCCGCGGGGAGCGGCTCCGGCAGCGCCGACGGCAGAACCAATCCGGGGCGCGCCTGCGCCGGAAGAACTGCCTCGAGCGGCTCCTGCTCCAGAAGCTCCAGCAGGCCGGCGCGCCGAGGCGCCAGGCCAGCCGGAGCCGCCTGGTGCGGCTGGTCCGGAGACAGGCGCCCCCGAGCTCACCGAACTGCCCGAGGGCAGCTTCGGCCGGCTCCCCGACCAGGAGGCCACCGATCCTGTAGCAAACCGTGAATTCTACGAGGGCTTCATCCGCGAGGATCCCGGACGGGAAGCCGCCCTGCTCCGTAACACGAAGACCGGCGAGTATGTCGTCGTGCAGGGCTCGGAGAGCGGTGTGCCGCTGAACCTGGTCGAGCCTGACCTGCTGGTACCTGAGAATCTGCGTGGTCAGGGCCGGTGGGTGCTTGAGTCGCACAGCCATCCGGTGACACCGGGCGGGCTTACCACACCGGAGGCTGACTGGGTGCCCTCGGGCGCGGCGCACGACTTCGGCATCGTCACCGCCGAGGGCGAAATGCGCGGTCAAGCGTATTCGTCAGAAATACGCATAGAGACCCCGCATGGCCCGGATGTCACCCGTTACGAGTACGACCCAACGCGTCCTGATGAGCCCTATGGCGTGGACATGCCGACAATGGACGGCGGCAGGGAACAGGTCCGCTTCGCCACGATCGACGACTACCACGATTGGTACCAGCAGCGCTACGGCGGCGACCTCGGCCTAATACCAGACAACTTCCCCGGCCCCCGCCGCGAGGGTGCAACCGGCGCGCCCTCCCCGCTACCAGGTGGCGAGCCCACCGAACCGGCTTCGCCGGGGCCTCGCCGCCAGGGCCCCACGGAACCTGGCCCAAAGACCCAGGAAGAGCAAGAGAAAGCTCCAGCCATCGAGCAGGAAACGCACGGTCCCGAACAGCCGCCTACGGCAGAGCCAACCGAGGGAACCCTTACCTACGAGGAGAAGTGGGCTCAAGCGGAGCGCGCACTCGAGGAACAGGAGGCCGCCACACGCCCGGAGGGCGAAGTCGCCGAGCGTTATCCAACCCCAGAGGCCGCGATAGGGCAAGTCGAAGGAAGCGTGACAGTGACCGGACAGGTGCGCACGGAAAACGCCGGGCTCCGCGCTCAGGGTTTCACTGAAACCTGGTACGTAACGGACAACAACGGCACGAGATGGACAGTACATCGCAATCCCCGTACTGGTCAGTTCACCGGCGCTCATCGCTCCTCGATTAACTGAAGCCCGCACTGCTCCGCGAGCTGTCATTAATTGCGTAGCTGCCGCCGAGCGCTCGATAGACCTCTCAGCATTGAGGCAGGGCACCGCTGTGACGCTGCGGTGACGGGGAGGTGACTATTGCGCCGGACGATGTCGGTATGCGGTCAGGGGTCTGCGCCGGGATGGCGGTACAGGCCGAGCCGGCGCGCCTGGCGGCGACCGTTAGTTTCTCCCGCGCGCACACCAGCCCGGACGTCCAGCCGGTCCTGCTGCCGGATGGCCCGGACCAGCCGACGGCGGCCGCGCTCACCGGCGACGCTGAGCTCGCCGCGATCGAGCGGTGGCCGACTGCTGACCCGAGGCAGACGAGGGACCGAAGGCGATCGGCGTTAGGGGGCAAGCATGCACGACCGTGAGAACGTTCCGGAGGGTGAGCAGAAGAGACGACGGGCTTCGAACGCGCAGTCTGGAGCTGCCGCTTTGACTGATTCGTCCTCTGAATCACCCGGCGTAAGTGACCGATCGCGCTTCCAGCCACCGTTGTGGGCCATGCTCGCCCAGTCTTCCCCTTCGCACGACTTCCGCAGCGGCAAGGGTGAGCCGGTGGAGGGCGTTCTCGCTGGAAATGGAAGCGCTGATTCCGTGCAGCAGGACGCCCAGGCGCTGACCACCGACACCCCCAGCGCCGTCGTGGCTGGCAAGGCACGGATCTCCCAGACGGTGGCAATATCGACCGTCGATGGGCCGAATGACCTTGGTTACGGGGGGTGTTCCTGGAAGGTCTGGTACAGCATGGCGTCAGCGAGCGGGGCGGCAGGATGGGTGATCCAGGAGGTCACCGCAAGCTTCTCGACGTCGGGCGCGACGTCGAGAAGCAACTCGTACCACTACTGGGAAGCCTGGGAGGTCGAGAAGGGCAAGAAGGTCACCGTCTGGCAGGACAAGGGCCTCGACGACAATGACGACCTCTACTACTGCGCACCGGCCGCGAAGAAGACGAAAGGCGAGAATAAGCTGCTCGGAGTGGTGAAGTTCTATGAGGGGCCTCTTCCCGCGGACTTCAAGACGAACAACCCGAGCACGATTGCTGGCATCCTCCACTCGACGACCACCAAACCACCGTTTTGGGACGGTACAGGGACCACACACAACATCACCGCGACGTGGGACGACACTGGTAGCGCGCCTACGCCATCCGTGACCGTCGGCGTTGTGGCGCTGCCACACTGAAGGGCATGCCGTGAGACTCGAGCATAGACTTCCCGACTGGAGCAATCCGTCACTTGCCCCTGAGGCCTTTGAGGGGATAGGGGGCGTTGCTGCCGAGTTCGTCTCCCTCGACGACCTGGAACGCCGTATCACAGTTCAGTCCTACGCCGACATGTACTGCCTGCCTCGGTTTGATCTCGCGACAGCCTCTGGCCTCTACATCTTTCTGCGTGTCGTCTTCGATCTTCCGACACATCAGCCGCGCGATGATGCCAAGATCTTCGGAGGCTGGCTTCATCCGTCTATCGCCAAGGAATCGCAGGATTTCGACCTCTCGTGGCCTGTCCATGCAGAGGACGAGGGTGTCATGACGGTGGATGAGTTCGCCGGATACTTCGGAAAGGGATACGATGCTATCGGGGAGTACGAATGGTTCAAGTGCAACTTCCCGATGCGCCTGACCGAGGTTTTGGCCGCTACCCGGCTCCTTCCCTCAGCCTCGCTCAGAGCAAAGAAGAGTGTCGGCGACTGTCACGGATCAGGTGACTGAATCCGCTGATCAGCTCGCGCTTGTCCTGATTATTCGTGCGGAGCCGATTTGGTGCTAGGCAACGTCCTTGGCAAACCAGCCTGGCCGGGAAACATTAGGCACGGTCGAAGTAGTCCCGGCGGAAAAGCATAGTATCGTTATTGGAACGCGTTGGTGACCCCCGCGGCATGCATGCCCTCGGTTACCTACACCACGCAATTTCGGGCACCAGGGCTCGGTCGTGCACGGATGAAACGTATGCCGGGGCATCGTCGGCACGTCACCTGCGGCCGTCTTCGCCCGCGTACCAGTGCAACGGGTAGTCGGCTCGCCGCGACGGCATAACCGACGCTCGTGACGCTGCGGTGACGGAGGAGTGACTATTGCGCCGGACTATTTCGGTATGCGGTCAGGGGTCTGCGTCGGGGTGGCGGTACATGCCGAATCGGCGCGCCTGGCGGCGACCATTAGTTTCTTCCGCGCGCACACCGGTCCGGACGTCCAACTGGTCCTGCTGCCCGATGGGCCGGACGAGCCGACGGCGGCCGCACTTGCCGAGGACGCCGAGCTCGCCGCGATCGAGCAGTGGGCAACGCCCGAACCGCGGGGCATGGCCGCCTGCTTCAACCGGCTTGCCTCCCGTTGTTCAGCCGGGGTGGTCGTGCTACTGGAGAGCGGTGCGCTGGTGGGGCCGCGCTGGCTGGAGCTCCTGCTCGCCGGCCTGGACCGAGACGGCTGCGGGCTGGCCGGGCCGTCCACCAACCTGTCCTGGAATGAGCAGGGGATCCAGCGCGGTGCCCGCGGCGACGTCGAAGCCATCCGCCGGGACGCGGCGCATGCGGTACGCCGGTTCGGTGCCGCCGCACGTACCCTTGAGCCGCTCTACAGCCTGGCTGACTTCTGTTATGCGGTACGCCGCGAGGCGATCGAGGCGATCGGCCTGGCCGAGGAGGCGTACGGCGTCGGCCCGTGCTGGGAGATGGACTACAACATTCGCGCAGCCCGCGCCGGATTCCAGGGTGTGTGGGTCGGCGCGTCCTACGTGTACCGGTCGCCACCGACCCGCCGGCGGCGTGACGCCGAGGCCGCCACGCTGGATGCGAACCGCCGGTTGTACCAGGACCGGTTCTGCGGGCTGCGGTTGCGCGGCGAGACCACGCTGTACCGGCCGCACTGCCTAGGCGACGCCTGCGAGCACTTCGCCCCTAACGGGCTGCTGCCGGAGCCGAAGCTCCGCCCGAAACCGGCCCCCAAACCAGCCCTGAAGGCGGCCCCCGCGGGGGCCCGGCCAGTACGTCCGGCGCCGCCCGTTCCCCCGGTCCGGCCGCCCGCCGAGCCGCCACCCGCCATCGTGCCCATGCCGCTGATCAGCTGCATCATGCCGACCAGGGAACGTTCCGACTTCGCCCTTCAGGCGGTGCGCTATTTCCAGCGCCAGGACTATCCGAACACCGAACTTGTCATCATCGAGAACGGCCCGCCGGTGCTCGCCGCCTCCTTGCCAGATGACCCTCGCATCCAGCTGATCTCTAGCGACACCTCCCGCTCCATCGGCGCGCTGCGGAACATTGCCTGCCAGCATGCCCGCGGGGAGATCGTGGTGCAGTGGGACGATGACGACTGGCACGGCCCGAAGCGTGTGTCCCGGCAGGTCGCCGACATCCGGGCCGGTGAGGCGGACATTACCGCGCTGCGGGATGCGACGGTTTTTGACCTGGAACGGTGGCAGTTCTGGAAGCTCAGCGCGCGCCTGCACCGACAGATGTTCGTTCGTGATGTGCATGGCGGGACGCTCGCCTTCCGCCGCTGGGTATGGGAGCGGCTGGCCCGGTACCCTGACCGGTCGCTCGCCGAGGACGCCGCATTCCTTGACCAGGCGGTGCGCCGGGGCGCCCGGCTGCGGGCGCAGAGCGCCGACGGGCTGTTCCTCTATCTGCGGCACAGCACCAACAGCTGGCGGCTTGACGGCGGGCAGCACGGCGGCTGGGAGGCGCAGCCCGAGCCGGATCTCCCGCCGGAGGACCGGGCCTACTACGCACGCCGCTGCCCCGCCGCGCCCAGCCCGGCTTCGGGCACGCCGCAGCCGTTGGTGAGCTGCATTATGCCGACAATGGATCGGCGTGCGTTCGTCCCGCGCGCCATCGAGTACTTCCGCCGGCAGGATTACCCGGCAAAGCAACTGATCATCCTCGACGATGGCCGGGACCTGGTCGCTGACCTCGTTCCCATCGGAGACACGGAGATCGTCTACCAGCGGCTGGATCATCGTATGGTGCTCGGCGCCAAGCGCAACCTCGCCTGCCAGATCGCCCGCGGAACGATAATCGCGCACTGGGACGATGACGACTGGCAGGCCCGGTATCGGCTGTCCGTTCAGGTGAGCCGGCTGGTCGAGGGCGGCCACGACATCTGCGGGACCCGGGCGCTGCGCTTCTACGACCCGGCAAGATCACAAGCGTGGCGCTATGAGTGGCCGCGCGGGCAACGCGTCTGGGCGGCCGGATCGAGCCTCTGCTATAGCAAAGATCTGTGGACGCGGTCCCCGTTCCCGGAAGTGGGCACCGGCGAGGATTCGCGGTTCGTATGGAGCAAAGCAGTACGCTCTGTGTGCGATGTTAGCGAGGCCGATAGTTTGATAGCTATTATTCACCCTCGCAATACTGTGCCTAAGACGGTAAACGGGGCGAACTGGAGCCGGATCCCGGTCGGCGAAGTCGAGAAACTGCTCGGGCCGGATCTAGATTTCTATCGCGATCACGTGGAACGATCCGGAGATCCCCAATGAGTGATCACCTATCGCCAGCCGTGCCTGATACCACTGCATTCAACCTCAGCCTGATCCACGACTTCGAATTGTGGCACGGAGATGAGCTCGTTCGGATGTCACCAAGCTCACAACGCCTGGTCGGATTTGTTGCGCTGCACGACCGCCCGGTGCGCCGTTCGAAGGTCAGCGGGACGCTGTGGCTGGATTCGTCGGAAGAGCGGGCCGGGGCCAGCCTGCGCTCAGCGCTATGGCGGATACCCGCGCCGGGCGGCGTCAACGTTCTGACCGCATCGGGCACTCATCTATGCCTCGATGCGCGCGTGCAAGTCGACCTGCGCACCGCCATCGCCCGGGCGCACCGGCTGCTCGAGGGCGCCCAGCTCAACCTCGCGGTGATTGATGTGGCGTGTGAACTCCGCTACTTCAGCGGCGACCTGCTGCCTGGCTGGTACGACGACTGGCTTGTCATGGAGCGAGAGCGTTTCCACTGCCTCCGCCTGCAGGTGCTTGACAAACTCGGCGATCAGCTCTGCGCGTCCGGGCGTTTGGGCGATGCATTGCGGGTCGGACTGGCCGCCGTGCAAGCGGAGCCGCTGCGGGAGACAGCGCACCGGCTCCTCATCCGGGTCCATCTGGAGCAGGGCAACATTGCTGAGGCAATCCGGCAATACCGATTCTACGAGCACCTGTTGGCCCACGAGCTTGGCGCTGCCCCTTCCCACGCTATGCGTGCGCTGGTCGGTCCCTGTCTAGGGCGCCCACAGCTGAGCCACGCAGCCAGATGACCGCACCGGTCATCACTTGGCTGCCACTACAACGTTGCGATAGGGCAGTTCAGCGGCCTGTTCGCGTTTGCGTGTGGTGAGCGGCAGCCGTTTCACGGAGAACCGTGAATAGATCTGTTGAGGGGTCTATGCCGAGTTCCCGGCGCAGTAGGTCACGATACGATCGGAAGCAGCGGTGCGCTTCCGCCAGATTGCCCTCGGCGATGTGTACCATCATCAATGCTCTTTGGGCGCTTTCCCGGAGCGGCTCGGCACTCACCGCTAGCATCGCTGCCTCCACGGCGTCAGCAAAACGGCCTATACTGGTCAACCTTTTGCTGAGTGCCTCCAGTGCGTGCAGGCTCCGCTGTCTTATGCGCTCACGTTCCATCATCGCCCAGTCGTCGTACCAGCCAGGCAGGAAATCGAGGGCGTCGGCCCAGGAAGGCCAGATGGTGAGGTCGTCATCCAGCGCTGTCCCATCGATCAAACGGGTTGCCCGCTGTTCTATGAAATGAAGGTCCACAAGTACGTTTTTGCTGAGCGCTAGCGACCATTTATCGGCGATAAGAACCTCGACCTTGGCACGGCGCAGCCGCCACAGTGCGGACCGGAGGTTGCCGGCTGCTCGCCCCTCAGCCGCAAACGGCCACAGGGTTTCCGCTGCCCAGCGTCGCTCAACCCGCCTCCGACGCAACGCAACGAGCGCGAGCAACTGCTTGCTTCCCTCTGGCACCTCCCGGCGCTGTGCGCCCACCGTTACGTAGGGACCGCTGATCAGGTGCACGACGGGGCTATCTAGGCAGTTGCCGTGACGGGCTAGCTCGTCACCCTGCTGTCTGTCCACGGCGCCTCCACCGCCATTGGCGTAGTGATGCATACGCTTCGGCACGCGCTTGCTATTTTCACAGAGGCACCAGGCGACAGTATAGATACAATTTAGTCTTGCTTTTTGTGAGCACGATCCCAGCGACTCACCGAACAAGGCGCCGCATGAGAAACGAGGTGCCGCATGAGAGATGGGACTTATGTTGATATGAGAGGCTGTTGCGTTTTATTGTGGCCTGCTGGGCGTATGGCGCTCGAGTTCGCGAACGTTCATCCTGCTTCGTCAGGCGGTGGACGACACGCCGCCGGGCTCTCCCCACCGCCCACGTCGACTCACCACACTGGGTGTGGCACTGATCCCAAGCCATCACGGATCCGGCTGACCTCGCCGTCGAGGCGGTCGAGCGGGCATTTCGCTTCCAGCTCCTCCGCGTTCAGAAAGAGTTCCGGCTCAGGAACAGTGGTGATGTCTCGATGCTGGCGGCGCACGCTGCCGCAACAGCTGACAATCCACGACCCGCCGTCATCATGCTGGAGCGTGGACGCGCTCTGCTCTTGTCTGAATCGCTCGAGCTTGGGCAAGCCGATCTGAGTGCGCTGTCGCAGACCGCGCCCCAGTTGGCGATGAATTATAAGAAAGCCGTCGATGCCTGGCTTGGGTCGAGCCGCCTGCTACCTTCAGCGAGTTGCAAGCGACGTTCGGAGTGACGCATTGACAGAACATGCAGCAGCAAGGAAGCAGCCGCTGGACAAGCGGTACCCTGGCACCAGCACGCCCCTGCGGTGGCTTGTCCCCAATCCGAAGCTGGGGGCAGGCAGCGGCTTATCAGCCATCAGTGCTGGAACCTGGCCAGCGCCATGCTGGACGAGCTGGACGACGGCCCGGAGCTGACCGCGGGCCTGCATAAGCTCACCGAGGCCAAAGACTGCTTCGTCCGGCAGTCGCTGGCGGACAGCGACCCGGAGGAATGGAATTGAGCCTGGCAGACGACTACAGGGAGCGTGCTGCACCCTGGAGTGACATTCAGGACTGCCTGTACCGGCTGTTCAACGCGGCAGTGGCCTACCCGCAGGTGCGCGTGCTGGAGCTGGGCGTGCGCTCGGGCGTCTCGACATCAGCGTTCCTGGCCGCGGCCGAGCAGGTGGGCGGGCACGTCTGGTCGATCGACATCGAAGTGCCGCAGGTACCCATGAACCAGTGGCTGGCCAGCGGTTTGTGGTCGTTCGATCAGGGCGACGACCTCAACCTGACAGTCTCGCCTGGCAACAAGTTCGACGTGCTGTTCATCGACACCTCGCATACTTACGAGCACACGCTGGCCGAGCTTCGCAAGTTCGTGCCCATGGTGGCTCCTGGCGGGACAGTGCTCATGCACGACACCAGGCTGGAAGTGGTGGAAGGGCTCGGGCCGCAGCCGCCCTACCCGGTGGCGAAGGCGCTCAATGAGTTCTGCCAGGAGACTGGCCGCACGTGGACCGACCATGACGCCCAGTACGGGCTCGGGGAAATCCTGAAGCCCAATGGCTGACGAGCTGCTGGTCATGGTCCCCAGCCGGTTCCGCGTTGACAAGCTCCGGTACATGCTGACGGAAACCCTGCGTCTGGCTACCGCGGGGACTGACATCGCGGTGGCGTGGGACGAGGACGACACGTCCGGGTACGGTGGCCTGGCCCTGGAATCGTACGGGACCTGCTGACGTGAGGGCGTTCATCATCTGCCGCGATCGGGTGACTTACGCGCAGCGGTGTGCGGCGGCTCTCGTCAGGGCCGGGCTGGACGTCACCCTCGTGGACCAGGGCAGCACCTGGCCGTCGGCGGTGCAGTGGCTCGCGGACCAGGAGGCGCACGGCTGGCTGGTGCTCCGCCGTGGCGGGAGCACGCACCCGCATGGCCTGTGGGAGTGGGAGCCGTTCCGTCAGGCCTGCGGCAGCGGGCGGTACATCGTCACCGACCCGGACGTCGTACCGTCTGAGGACTGCCCAGAGGACTGGGTGGCGTATCTAGGCGAGCTGCTTGACGAGTTCCCGCAGGCGAAAGCGGGGCTTGGGCTGCGCCTGGACCGTATTCCCGTGCACTACCAGCGCCGTGAGGCGGTGCTGGCATGGGAGCAGCAATTCTGGCAGCAGCGCCTGGCGGAAGGAGTGTTCAGCGCTCCTGTTGACACTACGCTGGCGCTGTACCGGCCGCTCAGCGAAGTACCAGCGTTCCAGCTGGAGTCGGCTATGCGTTCCGCGCCTCCGTACGTGGCGGATCACCTGGCATGGTATGAGGATCTGGAGAACCTGACGCCCGAGCTGCGTTGGTATCACGAGCACGCCGACCCTGGGATTACTTACTGGACTATCGCAGGCAGAAGTGTCTGGGGGAACTGAGCATGCCCCATTCAGTTCATCGGCCTGCCTATCTCTGGATCCGGATGGACAGGATTGAGCCGTACGGCCCTGCTTCAGAATCGGTTGCATGGTCGCGTAACCGTAACGACGCCGTGACGACCGATAGCCAAGCTTGTGAGATGGACGTCGCGACTCTCGAAATCCTCGTGCTCCGAGCATGACTCGAATTAGGAGGTAAGCCGAGGCTCCGCGTCCGCCTGGTGGCAGTCATCCCGGGCCGTGGCCTGCGCATCGCCGCCGGGCCCTCGTCGGTCGCTGCCAGCAGCACGCTGGTGTCGAGCATCGCCCGATCGGGGGGCGTGGCCAGGTCAGCGGCCCTCATCGCCATAGATCTCCTCGCGAGACCAGGTTGAAGCTCCGCCTGTCCGGACGGTTTTCAGCCGGATCGGCGGTGGCGCTGTGGCGGCTGATGCGGGCTCAGCCGCGGCTAGCCCGGTGGTCCGCTCGCCCGGCTCACGCCCAGCCGATGCTTCTGCGTCGGCCCTGCTCGCTGAGCAGCCCGTGGCCGCGGTAACCGCAGACGGCGGTCGGCCTGCCTCCACCCCAGCTCCCGGCGGATCAACTCGACGTCCATGAGGGCCGGCCGGCCCTGTTCGGCGGCGCGGTCGTTGTTCCAGTCCAGGTCGTCCAGCAGCATTTCCAGTTCGGCTCTGGCCGTACCGCCGGCCAGCGCGGCCTCGCGCGGTGTCATCCCCAGGTCGCCGATGACCGTGTCCATCCAGGATTCAGCCTGCCTGCGCGATGTGCTCTGCTCCTCTTCGGCGGGGATGAGGTAGCTCTCCACCGTCAGGACCCGGGCGCGAGGGTGGGGCCCGCCTCCCATGCGCTCGGCTTTCCTGTGCACTTCGCGGGCGCCTGGCGCGAACGGCCGCAGGATCTCCTCGAACTCGGTGAGCCGTTCGCGGGAGTTGGCCCACAACCTCCAGCGACCATTCTCCCTGGTGACC
>Ga0209656_10000909_pt1 | contig 19075 bp, 21 predicted proteins | sample BogFormECP12_OM2_FD_188239 | JGI IMG/M metagenome (GOLD analysis project Ga0209656, IMG submission 188239) | Bog forest soil microbial communities from Calvert Island, British Columbia, Canada - ECP12_OM2 (SPAdes) (version 2) | ecosystem: Environmental > Aquatic > Freshwater > Wetlands > Bog ... | reverse complement strand
CCGCCATCCATGCGTCGGGCGAGATCGCCGGTCAGCACCGACGCCACCGAGCCGCGATTGCTCAGATCGAGGACCTGCAGCAAGCCGGGCTCGTCGTCGAACCGCGGCGCGCCGGTGACGCGATCGACGATGAGCGCGCGCGCCCAGTGCGGGCCGACTTTGAGATGCAACCGCGGCGTGCGGCCCTGCATGGCGTCCTCGAGATTGGCGTCGTACCATTGACTGCCGAGCTCGCACATGCCGTATTCCGAGACGCACAGCTCGCGCGGCACGCCCAGCACGCGTTCGAACCAGCCGTACAACTCGTCGCGCCCGACCTCGCGCGACTGGCCCTTGAAGCCCCCGGTTTCGACGACGCGGCTGCCACGAGGCAGTGCAAAGCGCAGACCCGCGCCGGCGCAGCGGTCGAAGAAGTGCACGAAGCCGAAAGCGGTACCTACCACGAGAAGAGGCTGCGCGGCGCCGCGTAACGCGGCGGCCACCGCTTCGAAATCGAGCTCGTCGCCGCGCAGGTAGAAGCCATCGTCAGGCGTGCCGTAGACCTGGGCGATCTTCGACAGCATGTACGACAGCGAGGAGCTGGGAGCGTCGTCGAAAGACGGAGACAGCGCGACGAGCTGCATCGCGTGCGTGTCGGGGAGCACGCGCTGGCGGAAATGCGCAAGCAGCGATGCGTCGTAGAGCGCCGTGTCTTCGAGTTCCAAACGCGAGCGCGTGTCGCGCGTCGTGCCGCTCGACACGAATGTCTGCCGCGTGCGCTCGGGCGGGAAACACGCCAGCCGGAGCTGCGCGAACACCGACGTCGGGATGGCGGGCACGTCGATCCAACCTCGCACAACGTCCGGGGTGCGCCCAAGTCGATCGCAAAAACGCCGGTACGGTCCGTTCGTTTCGTACTGATAGGTGAACACCTCGAGCGCGATGCGCTCGAACGCCGCATCATCCGCGTCAACGCACTCGATGAAGCGCAAGATGCGCCGATCGAGCTCGTGCGCGCGAAGCTGTGAAGCCGCGACAGGTCCGTCGAGTTGCACGATGCCAGCGTTTTTGACAGGACAACGGCGTTCTCATCCGAAGCCGAAACGCCGGCCGCGCCGAAAGAAACGACAGCACACGCATGCATCAGCTCAAGACCGGCTTGACGTCGAGCACCAGCTACACCGCTACCGAAGAGCGGCTGGCGGATCGCTATGGCAATCCCGGCATCCCGGTGCTCGCCACGCCGCACCTGGTGCACTTGGCCGAGGCCGAATGCGTGCGCTGCGTGCTGCCCTTTCTGGCGCCCGGCGAGGCGACCGTTGGCATCCGCCTCGACGTGCGCCATCTCGCGGCGACGCCGGCCGGCATGCCCTTCACCATGCGCGCGACGCTCAAAGAGATCGACCGGCGCAGGCTGGTCTTCGACGTCGAGGCGCACGACGCAGTCGATCTGTGTTTTGCGGGCAGCCACGAGCGCTTCATCATCGAGTCGAAGCCGTTCTTGGCGAAGGCGATGGAAAAGGGCAAGCGCGCGTGATCATCGAGACCATCCCCGTCGGCATGCTGATGTGCAACTGCATCATCATCGGCGACGAAGCCACCAAAGAGGCGATCGTGATCGACCCAGGCGACGAGGTCGAGCGCATCAGCGCGTTGCTCGACCGCCACGGCTTGCGCGTACGCGCCATCGTCGCGACGCACGGGCACATCGATCACGTCGGCGGCATCGCCCGGCTCAAGGAGCTGACCGGCGCGCCCGCGATGATGCACGAAGCGGATGTGCCGATGTACGAGAACGTCGCGCTGCAGGCGCAATGGCTGGGCGTGCCCGCGCCGCCGGTCACCAAGCTCGACGGCTATCTGCGCGACGCGCAGGCGCTCGAGTTCGGCGGCAGCAAACTCGAGGTGACGCACACCCCAGGCCACTCGCCCGGCAGCGTTTCATTCGTCGTGCCGCAGGACGTGCCGCTGGTCTTCGCGGGCGACACGCTGTTCGCCGGCAGCATCGGGCGCACCGATCTGTGGGGCGGCTCGATGGAGCAGATCTTGCGCTCCATCCGCACGCGCCTGCTGCCCATGCCCGACGACTCGATCGTCTTGCCGGGCCACGGACCGCGCACGACGATCGGCACCGAACGAGCGTCGAATCCGTTCCTGGTGGAGAAGTGATATGTCGGAGAAGATAGGCGACACCATTCCGCCGCCGCTGCGCTTTGAGATGGGCGCGCCGGAACAAGCCGGCGAGCCCGTGCGCGCGTTCCTCCTGGTGACCGTGGACGGCGACGACCAGTCGCGCGTCGCGGTGCTCGCGCCGGGCGAGGTCAAAGCGCTGGACGAGCGGCGCATCACGTTCGTCGTGCACGCGCAAAGCACGACGCAGATGAATCTGCGTCGCCGTTTGCGCGCCACGCTATGGTGCGTGCTCGACGGAGCCGCCTACTCGCTGCGCGGCGGCGTCCAGCCGATAGGAGAGCATGACGGTCTCGCGACGTTCGAGTTGAGCGTCGCTGAAGTGCTGCGCGATTTCTATCCAGACGCGCCCATGATCGCCGGGCCGACGTTCCGGCGCTCGCATTAGAAGGGTGATCGGGAGTGTTCGGTTATGTGGTTTCGTAAGATGCGGACAACGCTCGCTGTCACCGCTGCGAGCGCGCTAGGCCTCGCCGTCGTCGCACTCGCCACGAGCGCGGGTGCCTCGACGACCGGCCCATCGCCTGCGCCGACGCCCAGCAGCGAGTCCTTGATGCTCAACCCGCAGCAGTGGACCCGCGGCGACGAACAGCAAAAGGAATCGTCGCTGAGCGCCATGATCGCGCTCTACAAGATCGGCTGGGTCCACGGGTACTTGTCTCGCTCGCAGCGCGACGCGCAGGCGCTGCTGCCCAAAGATGAGCCTGTATTCGCGCGTCCGATCGCCGTCTACGTCCAGGAGCTCACGGCGTATTACAAGAGCAGCTCATCGCACATAGCATTCGCGAGCGCGGTGAGCTGTCTGGCTAGCAATCTGACGCAGTCGGAGATCGCCACCTGCGGCAGCGATTTCCCGTTCAATAAGTAAGCGGAAGAACGAAAGCCGGAGCGGGCTACGAGGCGAGGCCGCTGGCGAACGACGCGTGCACGCGGCGCGCGTCTTCAGGCCGGGTCACCACGGCAGCCAACCTGCTGACCGAGGTCACTTCGAACAGTTTGCGGATGGCCGGGTTGGCGCAGATCACGACGGCGCGAGCACCGACCTCTTCGAGTTTGCGCAGGGCGGTGACCAGCGCGCCGAAGCCGCTCGAATCGGCGTCTTCGACCGCCGACATGTCGATCGTGCAAGCGCGGGTGCCGGCCTCGATCAGCTTGGCGATGGCTCGCGAGAAGCGTCGCGACACGGACGAATTGAGCTCGCGGCCCACGACGATAGTGTCCGTGGCCTTGATGGCGCGGCGCGAGGCGAGTAGTGATGCTGTATTGTTCATAACGCCTTGTGATCAGTCTACCGGACTACGCTGTAGATGTTACGAGAATAAGGTGAAAGCGAGGTTAAACGGCGAGGAGAACTCGCTGCGACCAAAGTCGCAGGTCTTTCGGTCCGCCTGAGATGACGCTGGGAGCTGCTTGCCGGGCCCCTAATTCAGCTTCGCAAACGCGTCGGCCGCCGTGCCCGCTTTCGAGCCCTTGCGGTAGTTGTCGATCGTGATCCGCAAGGCCTCAAGCACGCGCTCGGGATAGTCTTTCTTGCGCTCGGGATAGCCGCCCAGGTAGGCTTCGATATCGGCCGGCGCGATGGAGGCGGCCTCATCGACTGTCTTGCCCTTCGCCAGCTCGGTCAGGATCGCGCAGGTCGCGATGCCAAAGCCGCAGCCGGTCGTGAAATAGGAGATGTCCTCGATGCGATCGCCTTCGCCGACTTTGAGGTAGATCGTGTACATGTCGCCGCACGAGTCGGAGAAGTACTCCCCCGTCGCCGATGGGTCGGCCATCTGGGCGAACCCAGTGCGATTGGTCACGAGTTCCTGGAACTTGGGGAAATCCATCATTTGCCTCCGGTTGCGGGGATGGCGAATTCGCAGGTGTCGTCGCCGCGGGCGATCGACAGGCGCTGTTCGGCTTTGGCGGGTAGGACCTCTTCCATGAGCGCGTGGACGACCGAGCACACTTCGGGGTTGGTCGCAACCGTGTCGCGGAAGGGGCAGGTGTGCTCGCGCAGCACAAAGCCGTCTGGCGCGGACTCGTAGTCAGCCACCACGCCCTGCTCGCGCAGGATGGCCGTCAGCTCGGCGACCCGCTCCTGTAGGCCCTTGCCCTCGAAGCGCCGCGCGTACTTGCGGGCCGAGCGCTGACCGATGCTATGGAAGATCTCTTTGACCTTCTCGCGGCCCTGCGTCGCGCCGATCTCCTCGAGCACCGCGTTGAGCAGCGTGCTGTACCGTTGCGGGAACAGACGGCGGCCCTCGGCGGTCAAAGAGAACACGAGGCTGGGTTTGGTGGGTCCACGGCGCTCGGTAGCTTCGACGACCAGCCCGTCGCGCTCAAGCCGCGCCAGATGCTGGCGGATGGCGTTGTTCGTGAGCTCGTGGCCGGCCGCCAGCTCCGCGACGGTCTGGGGACCGCGGCGCTGCAGCGACTCGACGATCCGTCCGCGCGTCGATTGGAAAAAGCTTGCTTCTCGCATAGTCGTGCCAGGGTTCCCGGCAACCTTAGTATAAGGCACTATTGCAAGAATTTCAACATTTATCTATACTATCTATACCGCTATCTCTTGCACGGTCGAATAAATTCGACCGCTACATCCCCGAAAGGACCCCATGGCTGACGTCATCCTCGAGGTCAGGGACCTCCACGTCAAGGTCGGCGACAACGAGATCATACGCGGCATCGACCTCACGATCGAGCGCGGCACGGTCCACGCCCTGATGGGCCCCAACGGCTCAGGCAAGAGCACGCTTTCGCTGGTCCTCATGGGCCATCCCAAGTATGCGGTCACGCAAGGCGACGTCATCTTCCAGGGCCGCAGCATCCTGGAGCTGCCCCCCAACGAGCGCTCGCTGGCCGGCATGTTCTTGGCCTTCCAATACCCGTCGTCGGTGCCCGGCGTGAGCGTCGCCAATTTCATGCGCAACACGCTGATGGCGCGCCACAAGGGCGATGCCCCGCTGACGCCCGCCAAGTTCAAAGCGCTGCTCGACAACGCGGCCGCCAAGCTCAAGATCGAGACCAAGGTGCTGGGCCGCTACGTCAACGACGGCTTCTCGGGCGGCGAGAAGAAACGGCTCGAGATGCTGCAGATGCTCGTGCTGCAGCCCACCCTCGCGATCCTCGATGAGACGGATTCGGGACTTGACATCGACGCGCTGCGCATCATCGCGCAAGGCATCGAAGCCCAACGGTCGCCCGAGCATTCGATCCTGCTCATCACGCACTACCAGCGCATCCTCAACTACGTGAAGCCCGACAAAGTGCACGTGCTCGTCAAAGGACGCATCGTCAAAGAGGGCGGGCCGGAGCTCGCGCAGGAGCTCGAGCGCACCGGTTACGACCCGATCATCAAAGAATTGGCAGCGGTGTAATATGGCGCTCGAAGAGAAACAGCTCGTCGACAAAGATTATAAGTACGGCTTCCGCGACCAGACGGATAGCTATTCGTTCAAGTCGCGCAAGGGCATCGATCACGATATCGTCGAGCAGATCTCGCAGATGAAGAACGAGCCGCAGTGGATGCGCGAATTCCGCCATCGCTCGCTCGACATCTTCCTGTCCAAGCCGATGCCGGCGTGGGCCAAGAACGAAGTGCTCGAGGCCATCGACTTCGACGACATCTACTATTATATGCGTGCCTCCGACCGCGAGGGCAAGACCTGGGAAGACGTGCCCGAGGACATCAAGCGCACATTCGACCGGCTCGGCATTCCCGAGGCGGAGCGCAAGTTCTTGGGCGGCGTCACCGCGCAGTACGATTCCGAAGTCGTCTACCACAGCATCCGCAAGGACCTCGAAGCCAAGGGCGTGCTGTTCTCGGACATGGACGCCGGCCTGCGCGAGCACGAGGACATCGTGCGCAAGTATTTCGCGACCGTGATCCCGCCGGCCGACAACAAGTTCTCGGCGCTCAACTCGGCCGTCTGGTCGGGCGGCTCGTTCATCTGGGTCCCGCCGGGAGTTTCGGTCGACATCCCGCTGCAGGCGTACTTCCGCATCAACTCCGAGAACATGGGCCAGTTCGAGCGCACGCTGATCATCGCCGAGCCCGGCTCGTTCGTGCATTACATCGAAGGGTGCACCGCGCCGACATACTCGAGCAATTCGCTGCACTCGGCCGTCGTCGAGCTGATCGCCATGGAAGGCGCGCACATCCGCTACACGACCATCCAGAACTGGTATAAGACGGTCTACAATCTCGTGACCAAGCGCGCGATGGCGTACAAGAACGCGCACGTCGAATGGGTCGACGGCAACATCGGCTCTAAGCTGACGATGAAGTATCCGTCGGTCTACCTGATGGGCGAAGGCGCGCGCGGCGAGGTCCTCTCGATCGCGTACGCGAGCGAAGGCCAGCATCAGGACGCCGGCGCCAAGATGATCCACGCAGCGCCGAACACGACGTCGATCATCACGAGCAAGTCGGTGAGCAAGAACGGCGGACGCACGAGCTACCGCGGCCTGATCAAGGTCTACGAAGGCTGCGACGGCGTCAAATCCAACGTGCGCTGCGACGCCTTGCTGATGGATCCGCAGTCGCGCTCGGACACCTATCCGACGATGGAAGTGGACGCCAAGGACGTGCGCATCGAACATGAGGCGACGGTCTCGAAGGTCGGCGAAGAGCAGCTGTTCTACGTCATGAGCCGCGGCCTGACCGAGGTCGAGGCCACCACGATGATCGTCAACGGCTTCTTCGAGCCCTTCGTCAAGGAGCTGCCGATGGAATACGCCGTCGAGCTCAACCGGCTGATCGCGCTCGAGATGGAAGGCTCTGTTGGCTGAGGACACAATGGAGCGGTCGAGCTTGCTCGACCGTGCTTCAGGACCCCAGCCATCGCTCGCAGACGCTATCAAGGCGCTGACCGCCAACGAACCGAGTTGGCTGACCGACGTGCGGCTGGGCGCCCTCAAGCGCTTCGAGGGGATCGCCACGCCGACGGAACGCAGCGAAGGCTGGCGCCGGCTCTCGCTTGAGGGCATCGACATCGCCCCGGTGGCGCCCGAACCTTCGCCCTTCAAGCTGACGGTCGCCAGCGTCGACCGTGCGCGCGGCGTGATCGCCAAGACGATATCGGAGGCCCTGCTCTCGCACGAGCCGCTGGTGCGCGAGGCGCTGGCGCACGGGCGCGGCGGGCGCACGGTCGGCAAGTATTCCGCGCTGGCCGAGGCCGCCTGGTTGGGCGGAGCGTTCGTGCACGTCCCCGATGGCGTCGAGCTCTCAAGCCCGATCGTCGCCGAGGCGGAGAGCGGCACCTATCCGCGCCTGATCGTGGTCGTCGGCAAGAACGCGCGCGCCGCGATCACCGAGACGCACCGCGAGCGCGGCCGTTTCACCGCCGGCATCAGCGACATCGTCGTGGGCGAGAACGCCCACCTCACCTACGCGCACGTGCAGGAGTGCGGCCCGAAGACGGTCGTGTTCTCGCATCAGCACGCGCGCATCGCGCACGGCGCGAAGCTCGTGACGCTCAATCTGGGCGCCGGCGGCGCTCTCTCCAAGAGCGACGTCGAGGTCGAACTGCTCGGCGCGGGCGCCGAGAGCGACATGCTCGGTCTGGTCTTCGCGCGCGGCACGCAGCAATTCGACTACCACACGCTGCAAGGCCACCGCGCCAGCGACACGCACAGTGATCTGCTCTTCAAGAGCGCGCTCGACGGACACTCGCACTCGGTCTACACCGGCGTGATCGTCATCGAGAAGGGCGCGCAGCGCAGCGACGCCTACCAGGCCAACCGAAATCTGCTGCTCGCCGAGGGTGCGCGCGCCGATACCGAGCCCAAGCTCGAGATCGAGGCGGATGACGTGCGCTGCACGCACGGCGCCACCGTCGGCCCGATCGACGCCGAGCAATTGTTCTATCTGGGCAGCCGCGGGCTCGATGACGAGACCGCCTCGCGCCTCATCGTCGAGGGCTTCTTCCAAGACGTGCTCGATCGGGTCGGCGACGAGCGCGTCACGCGGCCGCTCGAGACGAAATTCGCACCGCACCTCGAGCGCGAGAGGTAAGCCACAAGCGCGCGTGGCCACGCTGCTCGAAGTCGCCAAGACCGATGACGTTCCGGCCGGCAAGATCAAAGTGGTCGAAGCCGGCGGCCGGCGCATCGCACTGTGCAACTATCAAGGGACCATCTACGCCATCGCCGATGAATGCACGCACGATCGAGGACCGCTCGACCAGGGCGAGCTGATCGGCTGCGAGGTCGAGTGTCCGCGCCACGGCGCACGGTTCGACATCGAGACCGGGCGCGCAACGCGTCTGCCGGCGGTGCGTCCCGTCAAGACCTATCCCGTCGTCATCACCGACGGCGCCATCGCGGTAGAGGTGGACCAGTGAGCGCGCTCGCGCGTCCGCCGGCGCCAGGCTTGTCCGACGCCGACGTCGCGCGCATCCGCAAAGATTTTCCCATTCTCGCCGAACGGCCGCACGGCAAGCAGCTCGTCTTCTTGGACAGCGCGGCCTCGTCGCAGAAGCCGATCCAAGTCATCGAGGCGATGGACGATTATTACCGGCGTTACCACGCCAACATCCACCGCGGCGTCTACCACATCAGCGAACTGGCGACCGAGGCGTACGAGGAAGCGCGGGCGACGGTGGCGCGCTTCGTCGGCACGCCGTGCGCCGCCGAGTGCATCTACGTGCGCAACGCGACCGAGGGCATCAATCTGGTCGCCTATACCTGGGGGAGGACCAACGTCAAGCGCGGCGACGTCATCCTGCTCACCGAGATGGAGCATCACTCCAACCTCGTACCGTGGCAGGTGCTCGCGCAGCAGACCGGTGCGCGTTTGCGCTTCGTGCCGGTGACCGCAGACGGCAGGCTCGATCTGCGCGACCTCGACACCTTGCTCGACGGCGCCAAGCTGTTCGCGTTCACGGCCGTCAGCAACACGCTGGGCACCATCAACCCGGTGAAACATCTGGCGGCGCGCGCTCGCGCAGCGGGCGCGGTCAGCGTCGTGGACGCGTGCCAAGCGGTGCCTCGCATGCCGGTCGACGTGGCCGACTGGGGCGCGGACTTCGCGGCGTTCTCGGCTCACAAGATGCTCGGCCCGACGGGCGTCGGCATCCTATGGGGGCGCAAGGAGCTGCTCGACGCGATGCCCCCGTTCCTCACCGGTGGCGGAATGATCGGTATCGTCGGCCTCGAGCGCTCCACGTATGCAGACCCGCCCGCGCGCTTCGAAGCCGGTACGCCGGCCATCGCCGAAGCGGTAGGGCTAGGCGCGGCGGTGCGCTATCTGGAAGCCGTCGGCATGGACCGCGTCCATCAATACGAGCTGTTCTTGACGGACTACGCGTTGCGCCAGTTGGCGGAGATCCCGAACGTCACCATCTACGGCCCGGACATCGAGCACCGCAGCGGCGTGATCTCGATGACCGTGGGCGACATCCACGCGCACGACCTGGCCAGCATCCTGGACAGCGACGGCGTGTGCGTGCGCGCCGGGCACCATTGCAACCAGCCGCTGATGGAGAAGCTCGGCGTGGCGGCGACCGCGCGCGCTTCGTTCTACCTTTATAATACGCCGGGCGAGGTCGATGCGCTCATCAGCGCGATCGAGAACGCGAAACGGATCTTCAAGATCGCGTGACCGACAACACCTTCACCGGGATGGACGAGCTGTACCGCGACTTCATCCTCGACCACTATCGCAATCCGCGCAACGCCGGCACGCTCGAGAACGCCGACGCCTCGTTCGAGGACATCAACCCGTTGTGCGGCGACAAGATCCGCATGGATCTCAAGATCGACGACGGGGTCGTGACCGATGTGAAGTTCAAGGGCCGCGGCTGCGCGATCTCGCAGGCCTCCGCGTCGCTGCTCACCGAGCAGATCAAGGGCAAGACGCTGGCCGAGATCAGCAAGCTCGGCAAAGAAGACGTGCTCGAGAACGTCGGCATCAATATCTCGGCCGCGCGACTCAAGTGCGCGCTCTTAGGCCTCAAGGTGCTCAAACTAGCGTTGGCCTTGAAGTATTCAGACGAACCGAACTAGCGAGATGCGACCTTTTCGGTCTTGAGACGGCCGTCTACCAGGGAATGCCTGTTCGCCGCGTCGTAGCAAGGCGACGAGCCTTCAACGTCTTATTGAATCGCTTTTCGCTCCGTCGCTCTAGGGGGACCAGCTCACACCGCATGCCAGTCCATCCAGTCCATCATCTCGCCATCGGCACCGATGCCCTTAAGGTGGCGAAGAAATTCTACGGCTCGCTTCTGCCCGCGCTCGGTTTCGACTTGGTGTTCGATAAGGACGACCATTTCGGCTATCAGCGCGAAGGCTTCGAGCTGGTGGTCTACAAGGCCGAAAGCACCGCTGACGATCTCTACGACGGCAAACGCCACGTCGGCTTCGATCACTTGGCGCTCAATGCCGGATCCCGCGCGGTGGTCGACGAGTGCGCCAAACAGCTCGACGAGCTGGGCGCCGAGGTCGACGAGCCGCCGGCCGTCGTCACCGAGCTCGGCGACGACTATTACGCGCTGTGGGTGCGTGATCCCAGCGGCCTGCGCATCGAGGTCGTCTACCAAGGAGCGTAGTCAATCGCGGAGCGTACCTACTGCATCGCCGCGCTCGCCGCCGTCATGGCGCTGCAAGCCGTGCCCGCGCTTGCTGCAGGCGAGAGCAACCTCAACGCGCCGCTCCAAAAGACGATCAGCTCGTATCTGGCCGCTCATGCCGCGGACGAGCACATCTCGGCGATCTCACTGTCGGTGAGCCTGCCCGGCGACCCGGCCACCATCGACCTGACGACCGGACAGCGCAGCTGGCGTAGCGGCGGCCGGGTCGCGACCGACGCGCTGTGGCAGATCGGCAGCAACACCAAAGCGTATACCGCGGCCGCGCTGCTGCAGCTCGAAGCCGAGGGGAAGCTCGACATCGACCAAACCGTCGGGCTGTGGCTGCCGCAGTACCCGGCATGGAAAGACGTCACGATCCGGCACCTGCTCGACATGACGAGCGGCATCCCGGGCTACGACAACGTGCCAGCCATGGGATACGCGATGACGACGATCTATCGCCGCTGGACGCCGGCGCAGTTGATCGCCTTCGCCGACCCCATATACCCGGGTGCCCCGAAGCCGACAAGCGGCTATAATTATTCCAACACCAACTACCTGCTCGCCGGGCTGATCATCGAACGCGTGACGGGCAACAGCTACGGCGCCGAACTGCAGCGCCGTTTCTTCGGCCCGCTCGGCCTCACCAACACGTTCTACAGCCCCAACGTGTATCCGAAGTCGGTGACCGGCCGCATGGTGTCCGGATACTGGGGAAACACGGGTCCCGGCAACGAGCCGTTCAAGCGCTTCATCGACCAAGACATGCGGTTGGGCGACATGTCCTGGGCGGGCGCGGCGGGCGGAATCGTCTCGACGCCACAGGACGTGATCCGGTGGGTGCATGCGCTGTACCAGGGCGACGTCCTCGCGCCCAAGCAGCGGCGCGAGCTCATGAGCGTCGTCTCGATGCGGACCGGCAAGCCGATCGCGATGACAAGCCGATCGGATCCGCGAGGGTTCGGACTCGGCGTGGCCCTTGTGACCCATCCGAAGCTCGGCACGTTCTGGTTCTACGAAGGCGAGACGCTCGGGTACCGCATGGTCTATGCATGGTTTCCTAAGAGTAACGTGGTCTTCGCCGTCGGCGTCAACAGCCAGCCGACGGTCGATCACATCGGCGAGTTGATGGCCGCTATCTGGGACGTGCTCCACCGGGCCGGCAGGGTCTAAAGCGGGTCTCGGGCAAACGTTTTTGCCATGGCTGTGTGGCAAATCATCCTCGTGGTCGTGCTTGTGGTCATACTGATCGGCCTATTCGTCGCCCGCGCGAACGAGCAGAAAAATAAGGTCAGGTAGCGTGCTCTAGCGCGTTCGTGCGAACGCGCGGCTACGATTAGACGGCGGCTGCGCGTTGACGCGCGGCCATCTTCGATTTCCGGCGTCCGTCCTCGGTCAGCACGCGCTTGCGCAAGCGGATCGACTTGGGCGTCACCTCGACCAGTTCATCATCCTCGATGAACTCAAGGGCGCGTTCGAGCGACATCGGCTCGGGCGGCGGCAGGTTGGGCGCGTCGTCCGACCCGGACGCGCGCATGTTCGTCAGCTTCTTGGCCTTGCAGACGTTGACCGTGATATCGTCGTCGGTCTTGCCGCGTCCGACGATCATGCCTTCGTAGACCTCTGTCTGCGGCGCGATGAAGAACGCGCCGCGCGCTTGTAGATTGTCGAGGGCATATGCGGTGGCGATGCCGGTCTCCGCGCTTATGAGCACTCCGGTGTTGCGGCCGGGGATCTCGCCGGCCAGCGGCTGGTGATCGTAATAGGTATGGTTGATGACGGCCGTGCCGCGAGTGAGCGTCAAGAGCTCGTTGCGCAGCCCGAAGAGCGCGCGCGTCGGCATCGTGTATTCGAGGCGCTGCTGCGAGCCGTAGCCCACCATGTTGAGCATCTTCGCGCGCCGCCGCCCGAGCGACTCGATCACCGAGCCAGCGTACTCCTCGGCGACGTCGACGACTACGTACTCGATCGGCTCCATGCGCTGGCCGTCGCGCTCCACGACGATGACCTGCGGCTTGGAGACGCCCAATTCGTAGCCTTCGCGCCGCATCGTCTCGATCAACACCGAGAGATGCAGCTCGCCGCGTCCGGACACGTGGAACGTGTCGGGCGAATCGGTCGGCTCAACACGCAGCGCCACATTGCTCTCCAGCTCGCGCTCGAGGCGCTCTTTGAGGTGGCGGCTGGTCAGATACTTGCCCTCGCGCCCGGCGAAGGGCGAGGTATTGACGACGAAATCCACCGAGACCGTCGGCTCATCCACCAGCACCGCATCGACCGCTTCAGGTTCATTGGCGTCCGCCAGCGTCTCGGCGATGTTGACCTCTTCCACGCCCGAGAGCGCGATGATGTCGCCCGCGCGCGCCAGCGCGAGCTCGCGGCGCTGCAAGCCGAAGAACTCGAAGATCTTGGTGACGCGATGCGTGGTGCGTTCGGCGCCGCGGATACGCACGATCGGGTCGCCCGGCCGCACGACGCCGCGGAAAATGCGCCCGATACCGATGCGCCCGACGTACTCGTTGTGGTCGATGTTCGACACGAGCATTTGGAACGGGCCCTCGTCATCGCCCGGCGGCTCTGGGATATGCTTGATGATAGCGTCCATGAGCGGACGCAGATCGCTGCCGGGATTTGCGAGCTCTCTGGTAGCGGTACCGGCGCGCGCGTTGGTGTAGATCACGGGGAAATCGAGCTGGTGATCGGCGCAGCCGACGTCGATGAAGAGCGCGAGCACTTCGTCGAGCACCTCGACCGGCCGCGCGTCCTTGCGGTCGATCTTGTTGATGACGGTGACGACCGGCAGATCTTGTTCGAGCGCCTTGCGCAGCACGAAGCGGGTCTGCGGCAGCGGGCCTTCGGCCGCGTCGACCAGCAGCAGCACGCCGTTGACCATCTGCAAGACGCGCTCGACCTCGCCGCCGAAATCCGCATGGCCAGGCGTGTCGACGATGTTGACCTTGACGTCGCCCCACACGATGCCGGTGTTCTTGGCCAAGATGGTGATGCCGCGCTCGCGTTCGATCGGATTGGAATCCATGACCAGATCGCCCGCCTGCGACGGGTCGCGGAACACGCCGGCTTGGCGCAGCATGGCGTCGACCAGCGTCGTCTTGCCGTGGTCGACGTGGGCGACGATCGCGATATTACGAACATCCGGACGAGTGTGCACATCTCTTTATACGGCTGAGCCGCTCGGGAAGCCTGGTCGCCGCGCCTGCGTGCGCAGGCCGGTTGCGGCTTTAGACCGAACAGCGCGCCGACCATGACGGACCCGCAGTTCTCAAGCGGCGATGACCCCGTGCGGCAAGAGCGGTCGCATCCGCACCCGCCCGACATCGCGATGGACGTCGACCCGTCGTACGATCCCGACAATGATCCGACGGTGCGCTCCTTCGGCGTCATGGGCGCGTCAGGCGGCGTCTTGCTGCCCGAGATCCGCGCGAAGGCGTTTGAGCTGGGGCGCGCGATCGCGGAATCCGGCTGCAGCTTGATCACCGGCGCGTGCCCGGGCCTGCCCTACGATGCGGCGCGCGGCGCGCAGGCGGCCGGCGGATTATCCATCGGCATCTCGCCCGCGCTCTCGCGCAGCGAGCACGTCAAGCGCTACGACTCGCCCGTGGACGCGTACGATGCCATCATCTATACGGGCAGCGGCCTGATGGGGCGCGAAGTCCACAACATCCACTCATCGGATATCATCATCATCGTCGGCGGCCGCTCGGGCACGCTGGGCGAGTTCTGCATCGCGTTCGACGAAGGCAAGCTCATCGGCGTGCTGCAGGGCTCGGGCGGCATCGCAGACGCATTGCCCGAGCTGGTCCCACAACTGGGCAAGCGGACGGGTGCCTGCATCATCTACGACCATGATCCCCGACGACTCGTGCAGCGCTGCATCGAAGAATACCGGACGTCGCACTATCGTCATCCCTCGACATTCGTCGAGTCGGCGCCAACGGAGGATGGGCAATGGCCCGCATCAGCTTCATCGGCGCCGCGGGCGTCGTAACCGGCAGCAAACACCTCGTCGAAACCGATTCCGGCGCGCGCGTGCTGCTGGATTGCGGCATGTTCCAGGGCTTGCCGGAGTTGACGCAACGCAATTGGACGCCCCCACCGGTCGACCCCAAGACGCTCGACGCCGTGCTGCTCTCGCACGCGCATCTCGATCATTGCGGATATCTGCCGGCGCTGACGCAGCAAGGCTTCACCGGTCCTGTCTACACAACCCCCGCCACCATCGACGTGGCGACGCTGGTGCTGCGCGACTCGGCCGGTCTGCAAGAAGATGAGGCGCAGCGCGCAAAACGCCATCCTGAACGTGGCCTGCACACGACGCCGCTGTACACCGACGACGACGTCACGGCCGTGACAAAGCTTTTCAAGCCAGTCGCGTATGATGAGGATCGAAGCGACATCGCCGGTTGCCGCTTCCAGCTGGTCGACGCGGGCCACATCCTCGGTTCGGCGATCATCCAGCTATGGTTCAAGGAAGGCGAGCTGACGTTCTCAGGCGATCTCGGGCGTTACGGCCGGCCGCTGCTCAACGATCCCACCCCGGTCGCCGAGAGCACGGTCGTGCTGTGCGAGTCGACGTACGGCGACCGCTTGCATCCCACCAACGATCCGCAAGTGGATCTCGGCGCCGTCATCAACGCCGCGTACAAACGCAACGGCGTGCTCGTGATCCCGGCATTCGCCATCGGACGCACGCAAGAGATCCTGTATGCGATCGGCGGGCTGCAGCGCGCCGGAGCGATTCCGCAGGTCGACGTCTATGTCGACAGCCCGATGGGCAACCAGGCGAGCGAGATCATGGCGCGTCATCCGGAAGCGATGCGCATAAACCTGCAGCAGCAGTTCGGCGCGCAAGCGGACTGCATGGGAGCGCAGCGCGTCACCATGGTGCAAACGGTGGACGATTCGAAACGCTTAAACGACCTAGTCTCGAAGGCGGTAATCATCTCGTCCAGCGGCATGGCCAACGGCGGCCGAGTGCAGCACCACCTGCGCAATCGCTTGCCGCGCCCCAACGACACCGTGTGCTTCGTCGGTTTCGAATCGCCGGGTACACCGGGCAACGTCCTGTTGAACGGCGCCAAGACGATCAAGATCATGGGCGTTCCTATCCCGGTGCATGCGACCATCGCGCATATCGACGGCTTTTCGGCGCACGCGGACAAGAACGAATTGCTGCGCTGGTTCGGCGGGTTCACCGACAAGCCGCAAGTCTACCTGGTGCATGCCGACCCGGCGGCGGCTGCGTCGCTCGCCACGGCAGTGGCGGCGAAGTACGGTTTTCCGACGCAGGTGGCGAAGGTGGGCGAGGTCGTCACCATATGAGCGAGCGCTTCACGCCGGTCGACGAGCATTGGGAGCAGCGCGTGGTCGAGAGCTTCGCGCGCCAGGGCGCGATGACGCTGTTAGGCGCACGCATACTACATCTGAAGCCGGGCGTGTGCTCGATCGGCGTCGCGTACCGGCCGGAGCTCTCCCAGCAGCACGGCTTTTTCCACGCGGGCGTCACCAGCACGATCGCCGACTCGGCGGGCGGCTATGCGGCGTTGACGCTATTCGATTCGGCCTCAGAGGTGCTGACCGTCGAGTTCACGATCAACCTGCTCGCGCCGGCGATCGGCGAAGAGCTCGTCGCCTACGGCCAGGTCATCCGAACGGGCAAGACGATCAGCGTGTGCAGGGTGGACGTCGAGGCGATCCGCGGCGGCAAGACCACGGTGTGCGCGCTGCTGCAGCAGACGCTGATGCGCGTGGATATCGACTAGCCGCTCGAACGGTGCAGGTGCTGGTCCACGATCTTGCGCGCCGCGGCGCGCGGATCGAGCTCGCGCGCGAGCACGGCCGCCAACACGGGCTCCATCGCGCCGTCACTCGACAGCTGGGCGCTGACGAATTCGCCGACGTGGCGCTTCACGGCCTCGACCACCTCATCGCGCAGGTGATCGCGCGAGCGGCCCATGCGCTGGTCGGCCTCGAGCACGAGCCGGTGTTGCTGGCACGCCTGCCATAGCTCCTCGACGCCTTGGCCGGTCGTGGCGATCGTCTCCAGCACTGGCGGCTTCCAGCGCCGGCGCCGCTCTTCAGAGCCGCCCAATGTCAGCATAGACTTGAGATCCGCCACCGTCTGGTGCGCGCCCGCGCGATCCGCCATGTTGACGACGAAGATGTCCGCGATCTCGAGCAGGCCGGCTTTGATGGTCTGCACGCCGTCGCCCAGGCCCGGGACCGTCACGACGATGATCGTGTCGGCGACCTTGACGATCTCGAGCTCGATCTGGCCGACGCCGACGGTCTCGACGATGACGACGTCGCGGCCGGCGGCATCGAGCGCGCGCACGACCTCCCGGGTCGCCGGCGCCAATCCGCCCGCGTTCTTGCGCGACGCCATGCTGCGGATGAAGACGCCGCTGTCGCCGGCGTGGCGCTGCATGCGCACGCGGTCGCCGAGCACCGCGCCGCCGGTGAACGGGCTCGACGGATCGACCGCGACGATGCCCACGCTCTGGCCGCCCTTGCGGATCACCGCCGTGAGATCGTCGACGAGCGTGCTCTTGCCGGCGCCGGGCGGGCCGGTGACTCCGATGATGTGCGCGCGCCCGGTTCGCGGATACAGCGCCGAGACCAGCGACGCGGCGGCCGGATCGTCGTTCTCGATCAGCGTGATGGCGCGCGCCAACGCCCGCCAATCGGACGCGAGCACGCGTTTGGCGAGTTCGCGGCCGCGCTCGTCCGCCGTATCGCGCTGGTGAGCCGGGGACTGCATGCGGCTTTGAGTTCACGGCGACACTGAGGGGCGCCTGCGCCGGGCGCCGAACGCAGCGCACCAATGAAAAGCTCCGAGCAGGTCAGGATACCCGTGCGCAAGCCGTTTTCGGTGTTTGCGACGGCTATCTCTCATGGCTGGTATCAGACCATGCCGTTTCGCCTCGACAGCACGCGCGGCGTACTGCAGCGCGTCGAGCAATTGATGGATGGCAGCGTCGTGCTGCTCGAGATGCGGGATGAACCTTCGACGCGTCGCGGCTATCGCGATGCCGTGGTCGATGTGATCGGAGAACGCGCGGGCGACCCGGGCGTCGCACAGGAGATGGCGCGCCGCGCCACCGTCATGCTGCATCTCGACGAGGATCTGCGCGGGTTCTACGCGCTTGCGCGCGAGCGCGCCGACCTCTCGCACGTGCTCGAGCACGGCGCCGGACGCGTCATGCGCGCCTCCACCCTTTGGGAGGACGTGATCAAGACAGTGCTCGGGACCAACGTGCTGTGGAGCCAAGCAGTCGTCATGATCAACCGCGTCGCGGATCTCGGCGAACCGTTCCCCGGCGATCCGACACTCAAAGCGTGGCCCTCCCCAGGACGCATCGCACGCGCGGGCGAGAAGCACCTGCGCGACGTCGTGCGGGCCGGCTATCGCGCGCCGTACATCATCGAGCTGGCCCGCGCGCAGAAATCCGGCGCGATCGATTTCGACGCGATCGAGGCGCAGTCGCAAACAGACGATTCGATCGTGCTGTTCAAGAAGCTCCTAGCGCTCAAAGGCGTCGGCAAGTCGTCGGCGCACTTTCTCATGAACCTGCTCGGCCATTACGACCACATCTCGGTGGACAGCGCGACGTTCGCCTACGCCAAGCGCGCTCTCTTCAGGGGCAGGCGCCCGACGGAGAAGCAGATCCGTCGGCGCTTCGCGGAGTTCGGCAAGTGGCAGTCGCTGGTGTATTGGTTCGGCCGCTGGTCGCCGAAGCGGGAGTGGTGGGCGGACGCGAGCGGCCGCGCCTCAATGTAGGCTGGGGTTGACCAGCACCGTGCCCGGGAAATACGCAGCGACGATCGGGGCGGCGAGCATGCCCGCATTCGCGCGTCCGCGCGCGCCCCATTGGCACATGCCGACGCCGTGCCCCAATCCGTGTCCGGTGAAGACGTAGCCCTCGGTCGATTCCCGGACATCGAACATCGCGCTGGGCAGCACTTTATAGCCGAGCACGCTGCCGACTTGAGTGTAGAACTGATGCCCGTCCACGTCGTCCGCCGAGGTGGCCGGGCGCACGATGCGCACCGTCTTCGCGCGTCCGTCCGTCCAGCGATCGGTCACGATGATGTCCGAAAGATCGCCGAACACCTGGCCGAGCGCTTGCGGCGACACCGCGTTCTCCCACGCGAAGTACGGCGCGGGCGTGCAATACGGGCGCCCGCGGTCGTCGGTGTCGGCGATGCCGTACAGATATGCAGGGCCTGGATGTCCGGTGAGCTCGTTCGACCCTGCCGTATGGCCGCCGCACACCGCGCTGTAGAAGACGTCCGCCGGCGCTCCCCCCGCGGTGATCATCATGCCGGCGGTC